>Ga0209979_1000483_pt1 | contig 54576 bp, 37 predicted proteins | sample AnhtaG_FD_183114 | JGI IMG/M metagenome (GOLD analysis project Ga0209979, IMG submission 183114) | Deep subsurface microbial communities from Anholt, Denmark to uncover new lineages of life (NeLLi) - Anholt_01485 metaG (SPAdes) (version 2) | ecosystem: Environmental > Aquatic > Marine > Oceanic... | reverse complement strand
GGTTGAGAATGGAGTCGATGCAGGTCTTGACGTATTCTTCGTTGTTATAGCATGTCACTCCGATTGTAATCAGTGGATGCTTCATTTTGCTTCTCATGAACTGGTTGGCCTAATCTTAATATCGGCCTTGCTGTTCAAAAGTTGAGCACATTCAAACGGAGAAATGGACAAACCTGTTCCCTTGCGTCGTTCAGTCTTCGTAAGCCAGAAGCCCCTGCGCTTCTGTCATTTTTTTCGTCGACAGAACCGCAGTGGGTTATCGTAAAACTGCATGCCAAAAAAAAGATTGAACAAATTGCCTTAACAAAGATTATTTTGTAATATAAGTAGTTAGCTGTGTTCACAATAGATCGGGCTATAGTACAGAATGAAGAACTTGATCGAAAAGATGTTCGGCACCAAGCACGAGCGCGACGTCAAGAAAATGCAGCCGCTCGTGGTGGAAATCAATAACTACTTCGAGAAGCTCAAGTCGTTAAGCGACGAAGAGCTTCAGGCCAAGACCGATGAGTTCAAAACCAGGTTAGCCGAAGGGGAAACGGTTGACGACATCATGGCCGAAGCCTTTGCCGTCGTGAAGGAGACCTGCCGCCGCCACCTCGGCCAGACGTGGGACGTGGTGAACCAGCCCACGGAATGGAATATGGTCCCCTTTGACGTTCAATTGATCGGGGCCATAGCTCTTCATCAGGGGAAAATCGCCGAGATGGCCACCGGTGAAGGAAAAACGCTCGTGGCCACCATGCCCACCTACCTCAATGCCTTGACAGGCAAAGGGGTCCATATTGTTACCGTCAACGATTATCTTGCCCGCCGCGATCTCGAGTGGATGGGCAAGATTTACGAATTCCTCGGCCTGACTATCGGCGTCATCCAGAACCAGATGACCAACGAGGAACGCCGCGAGAAGTACAAATGTGACATCACCTTCGGCACCGCCAACGAGTTTGGCTTTGACTACCTGCGGGACAACATGGCTCAGCGGGCCGAAGACCGTGTCCACCGTAACCGCTATTACGCTATCATCGATGAGGTCGATTCCATCCTGATTGACGAGGCCCGTACGCCGTTAATTATTTCCGGACAGGTGGATTCCAAGGGTCATGATCGCTACCGGCAGATGAAACCTACCGTCGGCGTTCTTGTCCGAAAGCAGACCATGCTTGTCAATGACATGATTGCCAAAGCGGAGAAGCTGCTGGCGTCGGGCAATGCCGACGATGAGTTTGAGGCCGGGACTCTTCTTCTGGCAGTTACCCGAGGCGCTCCCAAGAACAAACGGCTGCTGAAAGTCCTCAAAGAGACGGGGATGAAGAAACTCGTCACCGACGTGGAGTCGGCCTACATGCGTGACAAGAAACTTCACGAGGTTGATGACCGGCTCTATTTCTTCATTGATGAACGGGAGCATTCGATTGCCTTGACTGACCAGGGTACCGCCCAGTTGAGCCCGGAAGAGCAAAAGCTCTTTGAGATCCCCGACATATCGATCATGCTTTCCGAGCTTGAAGGGGACGAGTCCCTTTCACCGGAGGAACGCCAGAAAAAGACGGACGAGATCTACCGTGTTCATGGCGAACTTTCCGAAAAGGTCCACGCCATAAACCAGCTTTTGCGCGCCTGGGCCCTGTACGAAAAGGACGTCGAGTACGTTTTGCAGGATGGCAAGGTGATGATTGTCGATGAGTTCACGGGACGCATTCTCCCCGGCCGGCGCTATTCTGACGGCCTGCACCAGGCGATTGAGGCCAAGGAGGGCGTTACGATTGAAGCTGAGTCCCAGACGCTGGCGACCATTACCCTGCAGAATTACTTCCGCATGTATGACAAACTGGCCGGCATGACCGGTACAGCCGAAACGGAAGCCGGTGAGTTCTGGGATATCTACAAGCTCGATGTTGCGGTAATCCCGACCAATGAGCTGTGCATCCGTGTTGACAGTGAAGACCAAATCTATCGCACCCGCCCTGAAAAGTACAAAGCGATCATCAACGAGATTACCGAAAAGTACAACAAGGGGCAGCCGATCCTGGTGGGGACGGTGTCGGTCGACGTGTCCGAAACGCTTTCCCGGATGCTCAAGCGGTCAGGTATACCGCACAACGTTCTCAATGCCAAGCAGCACCAGCGGGAGGCGGAAATTGTCACCCGCGCCGGCGAGCAGGGAGCGGTGACGATCGCCACCAACATGGCCGGTCGCGGCACCGACATACGACTCGGCGACGAGGTCGTAGAACGGGGTGGGTTGCACATCATCGGCACGGAACGACATGAAGCCCGCCGCATCGACCGTCAGCTTCGCGGCCGGTCCGGCCGTCAGGGAGACCCCGGTTCCTCGATCTTCTACCTTTCGCTCGAAGACGACCTGATGCGCCTCTTCGGGGGCGACCGGCTTGGCAGCGTCATGGACAGGCTCGGCGTCAAGGACGATGAGGTCATCACGCACAAGATGGTGACCAAGGCTATCGAACGGGCGCAAAAGAAGGTCGAACTACAGAACTTCGCCATCCGCAAGCACACCCTCGACTACGACGACGTGATGAACGTCCAGCGCAACTGGATTTATGAACGACGCCTGGGGGCGCTGGAGCGGGAATCGATCAAGGATGAAGTTGTCGACCTTATCGAGGAGGTGCTGGAGGGGCTTATCGACGACCATTGCCCTGAAAAGGAGTACCCCGAAAACTGGAACCTGGCCGGTTTCACTGATGAACTGCGCAAGATTTACCTGCTCAACTTTCAGTTCAAAGAGGAAGACATCCCCAGCCTGACGCGTGAAAAGCTCAAAGAGCAGGTGCACGGGGCCGTCATGCATATTTACAACCAGAAAGAGGCGGCCTACGGCGAGGAGATCATGCGCCAGCTTGAGCGCTATGCGGTGCTTTCGACTATCGACCGCCACTGGCGCGACCACCTGGCCGAGATGGATGAGCTTCGCACCGGAATCGGTCTGCGCGCTTACCACGGCGGTATGGGGAAACCGATCGACATCTACAAGGTTGAAGCCTTCAAGATGCTGGAGGCGACGAGCGTCGCTATCGACCGGGAGATCGTCAACCTCGTTTACAAACTGCAGATCAGCATGCCGGAGAAATCGCGTGCCGAACGAAGACGGGAACCGGAGGCGGTCGCTTCACACGCCGACACCACCGGCATGGGGTATGCCTCGGCGGTGCAGGCGCCGGCGGGCACACCGCAGGAGAAAAACCCCATGGCCGAAGCTTCTCAAGCTGGCAAGCAGCAGCGCACCTACCGCCGCAAAGTCCCCAAAGTCGGTCGCAATGACCCCTGTCCCTGCGGAAGTGGGAAGAAGTACAAGAAGTGCCACGGGGCGGCAGGATGAAACAGAAGTTGTAGGGTGCCGCACCCGGCTATTTCTGTTGCCTTTCTTGTTGTTATGTTTAATTTGATTCCTGTGACAGAAGACCGAATGGGATTCCCTCGCAATTGATGCCTAATGTGCAGAATAGCCCTTGACAAACGGAGATGTAACAACATATTTAATGATGATCGGTGAAGTGTAGTGGTGGTGTCCCGGCGCTCATAAGCGGAATACCTATTCGGAAGGAACGGTTACAAACCAGGAACTCACATCCAAGGAGAAGGAAAATGAAGATTAAAGGAGCTTTGACCAGTCTTTGTGGATTGGTCATTCTGGCCCTGCTGACGTTGTGGGGAACGACCAAAGCGGACACATGTATCAAGCAGGTGACCCACACCGATGCATTTAAGGTCATGGGTCAGGTACAGCCGGCTGAAGATGACACATCGACGATGTGGATGACCAAAGACAAAGCATGCATGATTGGCGAAGATAACAAATCGTCTATCCTGAGGGCCGACAAAGGTATCATGTACTTCGTAGACCACGAGAGTAAAACATACATGGAAATGCCCATTGAGGCCTTGGGTGATATAAAGAAGATGGCCGGTCTGGAGGATGATGAAGAAGCTGCGCAGGCTGCGGAAATGATGCAGGGTTTGATGGCCGGGATGATGACGATGGAGATCAAAGTGACTCCGACGGACGAGAAGAAAAAGATAAAAGACTGGAGTGCAAAAAAGTATATCGTAGAGGTCAAGATGCCGATGGGGTCCACTAAGTCCGAAGTCTGGGCAAGCGAAGATATCAAGATTGACTACGATATGTTTTACACTCTCAGTAATGCCTTCATGGCCCAGATGCCCGGTTTCCAAAAAGCCATGGAAGAAATGAAGAAGGTCAAGGGTGTGACAGTTCTGAGTGTTGGTGAGGCCCAGGTGATGGGCACCTCTGTAAAGACAACAACCACGCTTCTGGAACACTCCAGTAAGTCTGCACCGGCTGGTATCTTCGACATTCCAAAAGATTACAAAAAAAAGGAAATGACGGAAATGGAGCGGTAGTAGCAAAACACCGCGATTCTTGGAATACAGCAATTTGAACAAATAATAGAGGAGGTGATTTATGCGCAGATCAGTGATCCGGCAAGGTGTCTTATGTATCCTATTGAGCCAGTTTCTGTTGTGTGGCTTGGTTGAAGCAGATGTTGAAGAGACCTTGACCTATCAGGGGAACAAGGCCCGCATCGCGGTCGGCAAGATCAAATCAAAAACGGGCAAATGCACTTATGATATGGCAGCTGCCGTTGGTGAAATGCTTTCGACCGCACTGGCAAACAACGAGAAGTTCATTGTCCTGGCCAGCCAGGAAGAAGTGGCTGAATTGGCCGATGAAATCGACTTGGGCCAGTCGGGATATGTCGAAGAGGGGCGTGGGCCGGAAAAGGGTTTGATGGAAGGGGCTGATATTCTGGTGACTGGCGCTGTTACCGCGTTCAAACCCGACGCCGGCGGTTCCGGCGGTGGGCTCGGAGGAATTACGAAAAAAGCTTTTGGGAAAGTCGGGGTTAAAACAAAAAAGGCTGAAATCAGAATGGATATCAAACTGATCGATATCCGCACTCGACGGATTCTGAAAGCTACGTCTATTGAGGCCAAGTCAACCAGTTGGAAAACCGGCATTGCTGGCGGTGGGTTGGTGAGCGATGTTGCTTTGGCTGGAGCTCTTGGAACCTATTCAGACGGACCGATGGAGGATGCAATCAGAACAGCCCTGGCGAAAACTGTCGAACTTGTCTCCAAGGAGGTACCCCAGGAGTACTACCGTTACAAAGGCAAGGGCCAGTATACTCAGCAGTACGGCGGTGAACCGGCTCCCACCCAAGCGGCGCCAGCCACCGCCGAGGCGCCGTCGACTCCCACAGCGACAGCTGCACCTGCCGCCCCCGTTGCCGAGGATATGAAGCTTTACACGAAATACGACTTTGTTCCCGGCGATAGAGTGATCTTTTACGATGATATGAAAGGCGAAGAGGAGGGGGAGTTTCCATACCGATGGAACTTGGACAAAGGTGTTTTCGAGGTAGTGCGACTCGGCAAAGAGTACTGGATCATGTGCACTGATAAGGGCTCCGTCCGTCCAAAAATACAGGATGTTCCCTTGCCGCCCAGTTACACTGCGGAGCTGGAGATTTACGATAACGGCCCAGACGTGGGTGGTCACTACTATTATATCTACTGGGTTGATAGTAACGGAAAAAACATTGGGGAGTTTTCGCTGAAACGTGGTAAAGATACGTATCTTTCAATCCATGGTAGGGAAAAGGCTAGCAAAGTACTGTCCAACAGGCTTGCAAAAGGTGTTCACACCATGCGAATTATGGCCACTACGCGATCAATGAAGTGCTATGTAGACAACATACGGGTTGCCAATGTGCCGAAGGTTGAAAACTTCCATCCTGTCGGTTTCAGGATCTATACCGATCCCTGGACGGGGGAAGGTAATCCTATGCTGTTCTGTGGCTTCCGGTTCGCCGAGGGCGGCAAAAGCATGAGAGAACAGCTTGACGAGGAAGGGAAAATCGTTACACACGGCATTCTCTTCGACCCGGATTCCTATAGGATTAAGGCAGAATCATACAAGACGCTCAAAGAGATCGGGCAGCTTTTTGAGGATGATCCCGATCTTCGCCTGTCAATCGAGGGGCATACCGACAGTGATGGTTCGGACGAGCACAATATGACGTTGTCCCAGAATCGGGCGAATTCTGTCAGGGACTATCTGATTGCGACTTATGGCGTAGCCGCCGATCGGCTGGAGGCTAAAGGCTGGGGTGAGTCCAAGCCGATCGACACCAACGATTCTCCGGAAGGAAAAGCCAACAATCGCCGGGTGGAGTTGATTAAGCTGTAATCGGACCGCGACATCCGCCTGAGGTGGAGGCCGCGCACGGGGTTTATTGGGGCAGATGTGGACTCGCCTTCGGCGAGCCGCCCATCTAAACGACCCCTGCGGCAGCGGCAAGAAGTACAAGAAGTGTCACGGGGCGGGGGAGTGAAACAGAAGCTGTGTGAGAGCGTGGAGCAGCCGTGAACAAAACTTCCCACAGCAAGCTGTGGGGCACCCGTGGTGACCGAGCAAAACTACAGACACAATGTCAGAGCGCTAAGAAGCTTACCTTTTAACAAGGAGTGTAATAGTGAAAAACTACATTTCAATCCGTTCATTGCTGGGAGTCATGATCGCTTTGGTCATGAGTGCTGGTTGTTCTCAGGTTTTAGCTGCAGAGTTTTCGGCTGACTTTACTGAAAAGCAGGGAGACTACGAAAGATCCGGGAAGATATACGTTAAAGGCTCCAATTACTGCTTAGACATAGTTGAGGATGGTGAGCAGATGCTCATCATTGTGGATCCCGAGGCCCGAAAGACCGTTGTCATTCCGGTGTCCACGGGGGAATATCGAGAGTTGGCCATAGATGATATGACCAGCATCATGAATGATCCTTTTCAGGGTTACCTGTACACCGCTGAGATGGGCGAAGTGAAGACCGCCGTCGCAGAGACCATTAATGGCTATGAATGCGATAAGTCGGTGGTCACGATGGGGGACACAGACATAATGTCGCGGTGGGTAGCCAGAAATCTGGATTTCCCGATCAAGATTGTCGCTCACGGCCCACCGGACAAAATCTTTGAACTCATCAATATTGTCGTGGCCCCCGTTGACGATTCCAAGTTTGAGATACCCGAAGGATTCACGAAGTGGATTGATCCGGAGACCCTTCCGGTTGAACCTCCCGCATGGGCTGAAGGTATCGCGGCCGCACCGGTGATGGTGCCGCCGTTTGAACATGACATGTCAGCCGGTGATATTGTCCGTGTCAAAGTGGAACCGGGCAAATCTCTTGCAATAAAAGGGGTCAGCAAAACCGACACGGAAGCAACCGCCAAAGTGATACCGTTCAAAGATGACAGACCCCTGAAAGTGGACACGTGGTACAATAACTTCGCATGGGAAAGCACAATCTGTGTGAGGCAACATGAAACATCAGTCGAGGTCGATGAGTTCATCGTGTACGTTTACGAGGGAGATATCACGGCCACAGCCAAGTGGCAGGAGATGCTTGAGAAGACGGTCGCTGAAGGGGAAGAAATACGACTGCCGCTGCCGAACTGGGACAATATCGAAACCCGCCTCGTGAACCTAAGCGATGCTGAGTCGGTGGCTATTGTCTCCTACTTCAAGGACGGAGCAGAGGTAAGCGAAGATGACCAGGGGCCGGTCAAGTGGCGGACTATCACCCTGAAAGAACCCGGTGAAGTCGAGGCCGGTGCAAGGACGCACAAGGGTGATGAAATAGTGTTCTCAGTCCAAAAGGGCAAGATACTCATCAAGTTGGGGCAGTTTGATACGTTTGAGTTCTAGCTGTACAATTATGCTGAATAGGTCAGGCGCTTAATATCCCTGGCCTATTTCCTGTTTGCCAAATCAGTTCCATTCTCTCACTATTTACGCCGTTTTGTAAGAGTCAGGTTGCAGTTTACCGAGGATTGAATTGGTGGGCCCGGGTGCCCCACAGCCGGGTGCCCCACAGCTTGCTGTGGGTTGTGTCGAATAAGCCACTCACTCACAGTTCTATTCCGTCAATCTCCAAAGGCATGTCTGATTCACCCTGATACCAATTGTAACTCGACCATCTCCAGTCGGACGGATGAGATACCAGTTCTCGCTTCACCGGATTATTGTGGAAGTAAATAATCTTTTTTCGAACTGTCTCCGGTAGCAGCTAAAGGTGGCGAAGCGGGCAGTGCCGAGATTGTCATAATGACGGAGTTTAGTCATGAGGGAATAATATGAATCAAGACGTCCCACGGCAAGCTGTGAGCCACCCGCTCAAGGTCCGCCTCAGGCGGACGCTACGCATGGAAGTTTGTTAGCAGTGCACTACCTCAGCGGGTCAGTGATACGTCTACGCTCAAGCTGTGTCCAAGACCGATCATTGAGGTTCTCGTCGCTCGAGAATTCCCAAACAGCTCGATATAGATACGGATTTTGGAGGCCGTCTTCGAAGCTGACATACAGATACCGATAGTACTTCAGGCCAGCCTTTATAGTGTCAGATATAATTCGAAACGCGTCTCAAACTCTTCCTCAGTCGGATGCTCATTTCCTACGAAGGCTGTGTCGACTATGTACCCGTGATAGTACTTCAATCTGTAGGCAGTTTTCTCGCCCGTGTTAATAACGTAGTACCAAACCCTGTAGCGTCCTCCCTCTCGATCAAAGTCTGTCAATGCCTTTCCACCCTCCGTTGGGCTAATGCTCAGTTCGATGTTCGGTCTCTCCGACACACGGGTGCTCTCCTGAAGATGAGACATAGTACCTTCCATGACCCGTAGTTGCCAGCAGTTATTGACTGCAATCGCGCAGGTAGCCGCTGCCGTCAAAAAGAGGGCAATGCCTCCAGCGTTCAATTTCCGGTGTTTAGGTTCCATTTCCGACCCATTCCGTGCCCGGCAGATGTCCACATCTGCCGAGCCATTTAACCTTTCGAACCGCCCTGCGCCTTACTCGCTGCTTTTCTTCTCCAGGTACCCCTTCACCACACTCAGCAGGTCAATCGGTATCGGGAAGATGATGGTGGAGTTGCGTTCGGTGGCGACCTCGGTCAACGTCTGCAGGAAACGAAGCTGCATGGCATTGGGCGCCGTTGCGATCACGTTGGCGGCATCGGCGAGCTTCTGGGACGCCTGGAACTCACCTTCAGCATGGATGACCTTGGCGCGGCGTTCACGCTCCGCCTCAGCCTGCTTGGCGATAGCGCGCTGCATTTCAACCGGCAGATCCACGTTTTTAACTTCAACCACCGAGACCTTGATTCCCCAGGGCTCTGTCTGGTCGTCAATAATCCGCTGCAACTCGGCGTTGATCTTCTCCCGGTTGGTCAACAGGTCGTCTAACTCCACCTGGCCGAGAACCGAACGCAGAGTCGTCTGGGCGATCTGTGAAGTGGCTTCAAAGAAGTTCGCCACCGACACTATCGCCTTGTTGGCGTCGACCACCTGGAAGTACACCACGGCGTTCACCTTGACCGAGACGTTGTCCCTGGTGATGACGTCCTGCGAGGGGACGTCGTAGGTAATCACGCGCAGGTCGACCCGGACCATCTTATCGATGATCGGGATCAGGATAATCAGCCCCGGCCCCTTGGCGCCGATCAAACGCCCCAGTCGGAATATAACACCACGCTCATACTCCCTGAGGACCTTGATCATGTTGACCAGGAGAATGAAACCGAAAAAGACAATTACCGCAATAACCGGTAAACTCATGGAATCCCTCCGTTCTTATGAATCCGTTCTTTTCACTTTCAACGTCAGCTTGTTCACTGACATGATCTTCACATTACTGCCGACTTCCAGCTCCTCGTCGGAGATGGCTTTCCACAGGGCGCCGTCGACGTAGACAAAACCGTTTGGCCGCACCTCGGCAATTTTGTCGATCATCCCTTCCCGCCCGATGAACGGTTGCCTGCGATGAGCTTTCATGACCAACCAGCCGGCTAACATTACGGCTAAACCGACACAGATAACTACGGTGATCAGCACTGACTTGGAGATTTGCAGCGAAGGGTCAACAGTGTCAACGAGCATCATGCCTCCCAGGAAAAATGAGATTACCCCCCCGACTGTTAACAGTCCGTGGCTGATGATTTTTATCTCTGCAATAAATAGTATCATGGCTAGTATGATCAGAGCCAGGCCGGCGTAGTTGATCGGCAGTGTCTGGAAGGCGTAGAAGGCCAAAATCAGCGAAATGGCGCCGACCACGCCGGGAAGGATGGAGCCAGGATTGTACAGTTCCAGCACAATTCCCAACCCACCGATGGAGAAGAGAATAAGGGCGATATCCGGCTGCGTAATAACCTCGAGCACCTTATGAATGAAGGAGGTTTTGATCTCCTTTGTTCTGGCCCCCTTTGTCGCAACCGTCTTCTTGCCGAAGGGGAGCTCGACCACCCGACCGTCTATTTGATTGAGCAAGTCTTCGAGGTTCTCCGCTCTGATGTCAATGACATTCAGCTCCAGGGCGTCTTTGTCGGTAATTGAAACCGACTCCCGCACCGCCTTTTCGGCCCACTCGGCGTTTCTTCCCCTTTTCTGGGCGGCGGCTCTGATTTGAGCCACGGCGTCGTTGGTGATCTTCTCGTTCATAACCGAATCGACCTTCTCACCCATTCCGGAGACCGGGTGAGCGGCTCCGATATTGGTCGAATGCGCCATGGCGGCAAAGTGGGCGGAATAAGTCATATAGACCCCGGCCGAACCGGCCCGCGCTCCGGATGGCGCAACATAAATGCAGACAGGTACGCGGGCGTTCAGAATTCGCTTGCAGATAGACCAGGTCGGTTTGGTAAATCCCCCCGGCGTGTCAAGGAATATGACCAGCAGTTCTGCGCCGTCGTCCTCGGCCATTTCGATAGCATCGGCAATGCGATCATCGGTGACAGTGCCAATCGCACCATCGATAGTCATTGTGTAAACCAGACCAGGCGCCGCAGGCGTTTCTTCGACCGCCGAATCCTCTTCAGCGCGAGCGGCTTGCTCGGCGAGAGAATCCTCCAACACTGTCGGCGGCTCATCCGGCTCAGCTTTCGACTCTGCCCAGCGAGGCAGCAGAAACGCAGCTAAGACAAACGGTATCCACAACTTGAGGGCTCTGGTACCCATGATGGTTATAATATGCCTTATTTTTATTATGATGTCAAACCAAATTGTCCAGCGCAGCAGTAATGGGCAATGTTTACAGGAGCGCAGTTTGTAGTATATTTGAGATGTTGGCTTAGGTAAGAAAAGTCTCGCTCTTATAAAGCGCGTTTTCTTGAATTCAGGTTCATACAGCCTGCAGTAGTGGGCAGATACAATGTATTCAATGGAGAGAAAGCCATGAAAAAACTGTTTTTGTTCTCTGGAGTGATCCTCGTCGCGGCTGTTGCTGCCTACTGGTTTGCTGTCGACCGTGCCGAAAAACCGGCGGAAACCGCCTATTCTGACCTGGCCTTTTACATGTACAAGAAGGGCGGGAAAGTTCCACGGCTGAAGCAGCGCCCTCACGACTGGTTTTATCAACAGCGAGCTTATCCATATGCAACTATTCCCCCGGAAAAGCACCTGCAGGCGATAGAATCAGCTAAAGAGCTCCGCGAACAGGCCAAGAGCATAAGAGGAGGACAAGTAATAACATGGTCGGAAGCTGGCCCAACCAACATCCCGGGGCGGATCACGGACCTGGCCGTTCACCCTGATTATCCAGATACCATCTACGCAGCGTCGGCGGCGGGAGGTGTCTTCAAATCAACCAACTTAGGAGGGAGCTGGGCACCGATATTCGACGATGAAGGAACCCCCTCAATTGGCGCTATCGCCATCCACCCGAATAACCCCGGCGTCCTCTATGTCGGCACCGGCGAAGCCAACAGCGCCGCCGATACCTACGAGGGCACCGGCATATATAAGACTACCGATGGCGGTGCTTCATGGACGCACATGGGGTTGGACAGCAGTTATCATATCGGCCGGATTGTCATTGATCCCCTGCGGCCGGAAACGGTCTATGTAGCAGTTGGGGGGAGGCATTTTGGAGCGATCAATCCAGATCGCGGTCTTTATCGATCGACCAACGGCGGCACAACGTGGAATCAGATTCTGTACGTGTCGGACTCCACGAGCTGCATTGATGTCGCTCTGCATCCGTCAACCGGGACGGTGCTGGCCGCCATGTGGGAAAAGGTGAGATACGTTGACATCTATAAGATATACGGCGGAATCACCAGCGGCATTTATCGGTCAACCGATTTCGGGGATACCTGGACCCTCCTGGACGCAACCAATGGACTTCCTGATCCGGCCGACAGTATCAGCCGTATCGGAGTGACAATTGATCCCGGCTCCGGCACGGCCTACGCCTCCTACATAAACCTCAATACCTACAATCTGCTGGGAGTCTACAAAAGCACCGACCTCGGCCAGAACTGGACGCGCACCAACGACGGTGTCCTTGAGGAAGAGTTCGGCGGTTTCGGCTGGTATTTTGGACAGATCAGAGTGGCCCCCAACAACCCCGATATCGTCTTCGTACTCGGTGTGTGGCTCTGGAGGAGTACCGATGGCGGTCTGAGCTGGCAGGATGTGAGCGGCGCCACCCATGTTGATCATCACGCCATGTTCATAATGCCGAGTAACCCTAACACAGTATACAACGGAACGGACGGTGGTGTTAACTACAGCACCAATATGGGCGGATCATGGACGGTCTTTGCCAATATGCCCAACACGCAGTTTTATGCCATCAACATCGACCCCCAGCAACCCCAGCGCCTCTATGGCGGTACCCAGGACAACGGCACCCTTCGAACGCTGACCGGAGCTCTCAATGACTGGGACCACATCCATGGCGGTGATGGCTTTTACGTTACCGTCGATCCCCGGAATTCCAACGTCATCTATGCTGAATACCAATGGGGCTGGCTGAGAAAATCAACCGACGGCGGCAACACCTGGGATTACGTCATGAACGGGATTGATCAGGAGAATGACCGCAACAATTGGAACACCCCGGTCGTGATGGATCATGCCAATCCGGACGTCCTGTACTACGGCACCAACCGCTTGTACAAGACAGTCGACGGCGCGGCCAACTGGACGGCAATCAGCAACGACCTGACCGGCGGACCCTACCCGGACAAGCCCAACTTCGGCACCATTGTTACTATCGATCCCTCTCGCAGCAACCCGCAAGTCGTATATGTCGGCACCGACGACGCCTATGTCTGGGTGACGCCCGACGGCGGCTCCACCTGGAATCAGATCAACAGCGGTCTGCCTGGTCGCTGGGTAACGCGGGTGACGGTCGATCCGTATGATGCTGCCGTTGCGTACGTATGCATCTCGGGCTATCAGTGGTCCGACCCCATGCCGCACCTGTTCCGGACCACCGATACCGGCCAGAACTGGACCGACATCAGCGGCAACCTGCCCGACGCTCCTGTAAATGACCTCATTGTAGACCCGGCGGCGACCAACCGGCTGTATGCGGGGACCGACGTGGGCGTCTATGAAACGTACGATCTGGGTGGGTCATGGACGTCGATAACCAGCGGCATTCCGATCGCTACCGTACACGACCTGGCTTTTCATATCCCCAGTCGCACGCTGGTCGCCGGCACGCACGGCCGATCCATGTTCCATGCCTACCTCGAGTGCCCTGATTCCACCGACAACGATATGGACGGTATTGCCAACGCCTGTGATAATTGCCCCGACATATGGAACTCTGGCCAGGAGGATGCCGACGGGGATCTGACCGGTGACGTCTGTGACACCTGTACTGACTCGGACGGCGACGGCTACGGCAATCCCGGCTTTTCAGCCAATACCTGTCCTGATGATAATTGCCCATACGTCTACAATCCGGATCAGGCGGACGGCGATGGCGACGGTATCGGTGACGCCTGTGACTATCGTTTTGTGCAATGGGATACCGTCAGCACTACCTGCACGCGCCTGATCGTGGGCACCAACGGTAATTTCGGCGACCAGGGGCACGGGAAGGTCAACATGGATTACGTCGACTTCGGGGACTGCGACTCCATCAATCCGAACGCATGGATTTACGTTTACGGCGGATCGCCGGTCGTTTGTTACATCGACGGCAACGACACTATTGCCAACTGGACCATATGGGGCAAAGATTCTTTTAATCTTGTGGACGACCGCAACCAGCCGGTGCCCACGGTCGTGACGGGCGAATACGAAGTGTACGAGTCGGGGACGTTTGTCACCTGCGATTCAACCCTGGCTCTGGAAAAGACCTGGTGGGCTCCCCAGCCACCCGACACCTGTCAGTTTGTCATTCAGTGCCTGCGCCTCTATTCGTACGACGGCCAGTCGCACTCCGGTCTGGCGATCGGTGAGGCTATCGACTGGGATATCCCGTCTGACAACAACGTCGACAACAATGGCGGTTTCTATGCCGGAGAGAAGCTGGTATATCTGCAGGGTGTCGAGTCGAATGGTATGGGTTGCCAGCCCAATGACAAAAGGTTTGGCGGACAGGCCTTCATAGGCTCCTTCGTGAACGACACTTGCACCATCGACACCAGTTCCGGGCCGTACAGCGCCCACACCATAAGCAACCAGATCTATGTCTGGCCCAACACCGGTTTTGTAGCTTCCCAACTGTATGAGAAGATGCAGGAAGTGGGTTACTCCGCCCATCCCGGTGCCGTAGACCAATCTGCAATTATGACCTACTTTGCCGATTACAACCTCGACTATGATGATACGCTATACGTCTACAGCGTGATCGCCTCGGTGAAGAACGGTACGGTCGATTCCCTGTACGAGAATGTGCAGAAAGCCAAACAATGGTTCCTCGACCATGTGGCGCCGTCATGTGCGCCTCTTTGTATCCCGCCTCTGAGAGGAAACGCGGACTACGATCCCGGTGATGCGATCAACGTGGTCGACGTGATCTACTTAGTTGAATACCTGTTCTTTGACGGCCCGGCGCCTCCGTGTGAAACGGAAGCCGACGTCGATGGCAGCGGTGGGATTAACGTCGCCGACTTGATCCACTTGGTTGACTACCTGTTCTTTAGTGGCCCTGCCCCGGCAGCGTGCCCGTGACAGATTTCAGATTAAGGCCAGGAGACAAAACCTCCTGGCCTTTTTCATTTATTGGGGGAAATAAGTATGCCTATCCTTGAATAGCCTCTCCCCGTGCGCCGACTCCATCTGATACCGAGGTGGGTTCTAAGAGGTAACCAATTGGGGGTGCTGTCATGCGATCCCGCATGATAGCCCTTTCGCTATCGGGTGTCGGGCGGGGTCGCCCGACACCACCAAAACCACCAATGTCCCTTTGAATGCAACCTGGTATCAAACGCGCCGCGCACGAAAACCTACTTTGTGTTACATCGCTCCCGGTTTCAGGTGTTTGTCGAAAAACTCCACCATCTTGCGATATTCCTTAATGACATTGACCCGCTTCGAGGCGCCGTGGCCTTCATCGGGGAAAATAAGTGAGTCAACCACTCCGCCTCGTGAGCTGATGGACTCAATAATCTGGCGCGCCTCACCAACCGGCACGCGGGGATCGTTCTCACCGTGGATGACCAGCAGCGGCGTTTTGATCAAATGCGCCTTGTGGATGGGGGAGACCTCGGCAAGGAAATCGGGGTCGGTGAGTGGGCCGTACTCGGACTCTCGGTAGGCTCGGCGGTAGGGTTTGGTATTCTCAAGGAAAGTTTTGAAATTGGCTATACCCACCGCATCCGAAGCGGCTGAGAAAAGATCAGGGTACTCGGTTATCATGCCCAGCACTACATAACCGCCGTAAGAACCGCCGCGAATACCGATCATGCCCTGTTTTGTGTAGTTGTTCTCAATCAGCCAGTCCACTGCCGCTTTGTAGTCTTTCAACGAGTTCTTACGGTTCTTGTAGTTGTCGAGGCTCATATACTCGCGGCCGTAACCGGAGGAGCCGCGCGGATTGGGCGCCAGAAGGCCGTAGCCGTTGAGAATCAGGTATTGCACGTTGCGAAGGAAATGGGGTTGGAACTGACCTTCGGGACCGCCATGGGCATCAACGATAAAGGGAATCGGCTCTCCCTTCTTGTAATCCGATGGCAGGTAAAGGAAAGCCGGGATTTCCAGGCCGTCAAAGCTCTTGTAGCGGATAAGCTGGGGTTCGGTGAACATGGTGCGGTCTATACCGGCATAAATCGAGAAAGTAAGCTGTCTCAGCTCGGTAGTCCTGGGATTCCATATCCATACGTCAGGAGCGCGCGTGGGGCCGGCGAAAGATATGAGACAGCCGCTGTTTTTGTCGAAAAATCCGCCGCCAAGCATGCCGGCAAGAGGCGGGCTGGGCAGTTCCTTTTTGGTCTCGGCTTCACGTATTTTCAAACGGTTGTATCCCTCTTCATTTACTATCGCCACCATATACTTGTAGTCCCTGGAAAAACCGAGACCTTCGATCTCCCACCGGGGATCAATCCAGCCGTCGTCGGCATACTCGACCTTGGGCGAACCAACGGTCATCTTCGCCAGACGCGCGATACCGTCTTCGTTGTCGTTGCAGGTCAGCCAGATCGTTTTGTTGTCCGGCATGAGAGTGGGAGACAGGTACATTACGGTGTCTTGGTTCTCGTTGATCTGGTGGTATTCTCCCGTCTTTAGATCGAGCAGCAACAGGTTGTTGTTGGCGTTGGAGGTAAACTGGTATAAGATCATCCTGGAGTCGTCCTGGGAGATGTCGGCGATGCCCACGTACACCCCCGTAGTGTCCCCAAAGACCTTCTCGTATTCACCGGTGGCGATCTCCATCCGGTAGATGAAAAAATTACGGCCGTTTTCTTCGTTGGAGCGGAAGAATATGGAATTGTCATCTCTGGCCCAGGTTACCGATCCGTACTGGACGTCTTCAACGTGGGTCAGCTGAAGCACCCGACCGGTCTTGGTGTCCATCAGGTACAATTGGGACTGCTCCGAGCCGCCGGTTGAAGCGCCGACAATGGCCATCTTGCCGTTGAAGGAAAGGGTGAAAAAGTCAATCCCGTCTTCGAACGCCGTCAACTGGTACGGCCAACCCTGTTCGTTGATGCGGTAAACTTGTGAGGCTCCGGACATCGACGAACTAAAGTAAACATCCTTGCCGTCCCAGGTGTAGCCGGCCGGGCTGCAGCCGCCGATCTGCAGAAAGGTGGCAATGTCCGGGACATACCTGCCGGTGTCAAGAAGTGATTGTGCTTGGCCGCCCTCCTGACCGAATGCCGGGCCGCTTACGAGCAGCACGATCGCAAGGGACAGAATTAAGCGGGTGAACATCTGGGAACACATCTTTTTGTCCTCCATGTTTTGGCAATTTGCTTCTTGGATCGAAGATAGCTTGAAAAAGCTAAGCAGGCAAGAAAAATGAACCTGCGACCGACAGCCGCCAAGGGCGCTGTTTGCTGGAGGCCGAAAAGTGACCTCTGACAAGCTCGGTGATTGACCGTCCCTCGTCTTGCCGCCGTTGAGCACCAGTAATTCCCCTTGACAAACGGAACGCTTTCAGGGATGACTTGCGAGGGGTATTTTATCTAGCAGGCAATGGCTTTGAGGCCTGTCCGACAAATACAACACCGCCGGTGAACACGACTGCTCACCGGCGGCTTTGGGAAGGTAAGAACGGTACTGAGATAGTCTGTCTGTTGTCGCCCTACAGCTTGGAAATGACATAAACCGACGTCAGAATACCCGTTGTCGCGGTCAGGGCAGTGGTGACGGTTTTCAACCAGTTGCGCTCTTTTTCAATCTTGGAGGGAACTATTACTATATCTCCCAGTTCTACCTTTTTCCCCAGGTTTCCCTTGCCCGAGATCACCTCCCCCCCTGCTCTCATAAGGCGCACTTCCTTCTTGTCCGACCGGCGGGTGAAATTCCCGGCTCGCTCGATATAATACTTTACATTTTTGTCTTTGACGAATTTGATGGTGCCGTTGGCGCCCACAGCACCCATCACGGAAATTCCCGACGGCACGGGCGGCACATAGATGTGATCACCCACTTCCAACACCACGTCCCCTTGGTGCCCCTCGCTTGAAATGATCTTGTCAATATCAATAATGACGCGGCTCATAGACCCGAAGTCGTACTGGAAGACGTCCTGCTGAACAAAGTTCCCCAGCGTATCTTGAACCAGTGGCTGGGATCTCTCCAAAAGCTCCGGTAACTTTAGCCGTTCAAGCTGTTTTTTAATCGACTGCCGCTCGAAAATGATCCCTTTGGGGAAGGCATTTCTCGTGAAACCGCCGACTCGCTGCAAGAGCTGGTAGAGGGTTTCCTCTCTGCTGGAAAGGGTGTACTTGCCTGGATAGTTCACCTCCCCTTCGATTGTTACCGGGCGGTGAAGCTGCCACTCCGGTATTTGGCGGATGTACAGATGATCATCCTCACATAAGTATGTCGACTGGCCGACATTGTCAGCCAAATCGACATATATCAGGGAAACGTCGCCCAAGGAATCTATCCGCGCGATTTCTGCCCGGTGACGATAGGCGCCGCGCAAAAACGATTCGGACAGAAAGATGAGGTCCTCCACGGTCATATTGTCGTAGAGGGGATACCGCCCCGGCGATTTGATCTCGCCTTCAATGTAGACAAACTTATCCCGCTGCACTTCGTCAATGGAATAAATGTAAAGCGAGTCGCAGTCCCACAGCAGAACGTCACTCCCACCCGTGTCGGACAGAATTTCTGCCAGGTCAATCGGGATAACTTCGATACGGTAATCGGGATAGCGACGGAACAGATCGGCCCGCTCATAGTAGACATCGTACGGCTGAAGTTGACCCTGGCTCACCAAATCGGAAACGCGGGTGGAATCGTTTCTCTCGTAGTAGCCCGGATGTTTCACCCGTCCACATATGGCTACCATATTTGTTTTGACGTCAAAGATGGAAAAGACCGTGAACCGGTCGCCGTCCATCAGGGTATCGTTGTCGATTGAGTCACTTTTTTCGGCGTTGAGATTGAGATCCAACACTTCCCACTCGCCGTTGTCAGATATTCTTTCCAGCATCACCCGGTCCAGATGAGCCTCTGGGGTGGGATTTCCTGCCAAGGCGAGAAGCTCCAGAGCCGTTTCCCCGCCTTTCAACTCATAAAGGGCGGACCTGTTGATTTCTCCTCTGATGGCTACCCTGGCGCCGGTGACAGGAACAAAGACAACGTCTCCCGTTTGCAGTCTTACGTCCGTTGAGTTGTCACCCGCCAGCAGCAGGTTGTACAGGTCCACTACTTCTTTTGGCTTGCCGCTACGCATCAGCTTAATGTTGCGCATTGACCCGCGTTCATTTGGCCCTCCGGCTATGTATATAGCGTTGAAAAGTGAAGTGAGCGATGAAACGGTGTATGCCCCCGGCTTTTCCACTTCCCCGGTCACATAAATCCTGATGGAGCGGATCTTGCCGAGGGAAACGGTGAGATCAAACTCTGAATATGCCCTGGAAAACTGCTTTTTCACCTTGTCCGTAAACTGCTCAAGGGTCAGCCCCCATCCGATGACTTCTCCGACTCGGGGAATAAATACCTTCCCCTCGCGATCCACCGTGAGGTTGTATTCTCTTTCCACCCGCCCCCAGAGATAGATAATGATATTGTCTCCCGGCCCAAGAATATAATCGGCGGCGGAAGCAATATCAGCAGGAGGGTCGTTTTCCTGTGGAGTATCGAACAATTCCGTTCCAAAAGGACGGAGTTGCTCAAATTCTGGCATGCGGTCAATGCGCCCAGCTTCCTTTTGTTTCCCGGTGTCAGCGAAAACCTGCGCCGAATCTCGCAGTGGAGAAGCAATGTCTTTGAAAAGTTCGTCTTTGAACGGGCGCTGATCAGACTGCTGATCTCCTCCAAAGATTTCCGGGCTCTGATAGTACTCGGAGTCGGCACCTCGAGCCGGCTTCTTCTGATACTTCTCCAGCAGCTGGAGTTTTTCTTCCGCCGTAAGCAAGCTCAGGTCCTGCGCCAGAAGGACTTTGAACCAGTTTAGCGAAACGAGTACTATTACGATCAGCAGCAGGACAATAATTCTTAACTTCATTTCTACCTTCCCATGGCAAAGTCTACGGTTGCCTTACCCCGATCATGTGGGTCTATCGTTTTTAAACCAGAGCAAGCTCAATGCCGAACGGCTGTGTTCTCGTAACCTTTTGTAAAATAGGAGGATGGGCGGTGCGTGATAATGTAAGGGCACATCATGTTGACTCTGTCAAGAAATGGATTCCAGCAAGTGGGGGAATAATTTTCCCGGGCAGAGGAAACTGGTCCTGCAGGCAATTGAGATTATTGCCAAGTCAGAGGCAGCTCAATACGTGTGGGGATTTGATTATCGTCCGGGCTCTCTATGCTATCGGTAAAAGAGCGTTACGCTGATAGAGAATAATTACTTCACATTTCGAACTGTTTATTCGTCATTTGGTAACGATCGCCGGGCAGTCCTTAGAGGCGGCACCGGCAAATTCCGGGGTGCTGAAAAAAAAGCATACCCCTTGACAATGAATAATGGTTGTTATACATTGATCGCCAACTTTGAGAAGAGCTGCCAACGTAGAAAGTGAGGACTGTGAAGGCATACAGCGACAAACTGTTCGGTAGGGAACCAGGTCAGTTGGCAGAAGCTGCTCCCGCCAAACTTACAAGGCAAAGCAATGAACGTTTTTTGATAATTGATAAATTTACGGAGATGAGAATGGGAATTGTGAGATTTTCTGCCCTTCTTCTGGCCGTAGTGGCCGTGCTTTCATCGGGGTTATCCGCCAGCGGATTTGAGAATTCCGGTGTCGGTACCAAAGCAAGAGGGATGGCAGGAGCTTTTCGAGCCACGGCAGACGATTGGACAGCGGCGTACTACAACCCCGCCGGTTATGCCTATGCCTACGACAATCAGCTCGGCGGCAATATGGCCTTTATCCATTTGCGTCACGAGCTTGTGCCTAGTTACAAGTGGGGGGGGCAGTACGAAACTGGTATCTTCAACGATCAGACCAACTACAACACCCATGAGATCTTTTCTCTCCCCTCTGCCGGTTTTATCGTTCGGCTGCCTGTTTGGGGGGAAACGGTGTTCGGGTTGTCGGCCTACCAACCGTTTGATTACAACATTACCTGGAAACTTTACGAGCCCCTGAGAGCTTATAACAACCAGGTCTCCGCTCCGGCTGACCAGTTCCGAAACAATCTCGACGTGGTCGCGTTCCAGTTGACGGCGGCACGAGAATTCGTTGAGGACGAGTTTTCACTCGGCGTCGGCCTGCAGGTTTTGCGTGGGGATCTTTTGTTCAACAGCATAATCTTCCGCGACAATCCCATGAAAGCAAAAGGGGATACCACTCGTGACCTTTGGGTCAGGCCGCTTGATAAGGTCAATCTGTTTAACCACAATGACGGAAAGGGATGGGGGTTTGGTTTCACGGCCGGAGGTTTGTGGAAGGTTAACGAGAAGCTGAATCTGGCGGCGACTTTCCGCATCCCCTTCAACTTGACCATAAGCGGCGCCACTGTGTCACAGTTCTACATGCCCGATGACAGCACCCTGTGGCTCTTCAATGACTCGGCTGCCGTGGGAGATCTCGGGACCGTCGGACAGCTTTTCCTCTCGGGAGCCAAGATCATCGACTACGCCGACTTCGAAACAACGCTCAAACTGCCCCCATCGATTGCCCTGGGCCTTTCGTATGCCGCCAGTGAAAAGCTGACGATTGCACTTGATGCCGAGTATACTCTCTGGTCCAGGTTTAAAGGATTAGACTTTACTTACACCAATCACCATGGTCTGTCGGGGCCGGCCGATTCCTCGGCCTTGGCCAGAGACTTTTTCACGGCAGACCTCTCTTACCCGATCGATTGGGAGAACACCGGCAAAGTAATGGTCGGGGTAAGCTATGACTACGCCGACTTTCTGACCCTTTTGGCGGGACTGTCGGCAGACCAATCTCCCGCTCGAAAAGTGAAACAGTTTTCCCCGCTATTTGTCGATACGGGCGATAAGTACGGCTTCAACGCGGGATTTGTCATTCATATTGAGAGGTGGGATCTAGGGCTGGTCAGCAGCTACCTGCACCACCCCGATCTAACTATTGCCACGCCCAGCACCTTCGGCCAGGAAGAAGAGTTTGTCTACTTCCCGGGCGACTACAAGGCCGCTACCTACGAAACCATCTTATCGTTTAACTACCGGTTTTAAGGAGGAAGTCAGGGATGTTAAAATATATGAAGTTCTTGCTAATTGTTACGGTTCTGACTCTCGTGTTGTCGGCAGGATGTACCGATCGCGGCCCCAACGTACCGGACAGACCAGTGAGCGAAGGAGGGATTATGGAAGAGCTTGACCATGACTTTTTCCAGGAGCTCTTCCTACAGATAGGCAGGAATGCGAGTAAAAAAGGGCCGCGGGTACCTCTGCAGATCAAGATGTACACCCCGGAAGGCTCGATCTCGCCGATTTCCGGCGGTCAGCCTAAGCCGGTGCCATTGCTGGTGCTATTGCCTCCGCAGGACGGGAAAGCTTATTACTTTTTCGACCATGGTCTGAAGCAGTTAGCCAACGAACTCATTGCCGAGGGAGCTATCAAGCCGATGGCTATCGCCTGCGTGGAAAATGACCCCATTTTCGGCGGATACTTCTATGCCGGCCGCAGCGCGCCAGCCGGCTACTATGACACCCTGATTGGGAGCTCTCTTCTTGAATATCTGTACAACAGCACCGGCGGTGCCCTAAATGATTCCCTGCCGGTTGGTATCGGCGGCGTGGGTATGGGTGCCTATGGCGCTTTCCGCGCGGCCCTGATGCACAAGGGTGTGTTTAGCTCAATATCCGCCACCGACGGCCCTCTGGATTTCGACGGTCCTTCCGGAAGCGGTGGCCTCATGGAACTGTTCGATGACGCTCTCATTGAACAGGGCTTGCTGGGTGGCACGACCGAAGATCCGACCATAACTTCCACCTGGCGTTGTGATCTCGAGGGGTTTGACACCCTCCACTTCGTATGTGACTCCCTGGGATTTGACAGCATTGAGTGGCTATGTGGCTTGCATAGATATGACAGCCTATGGGAGTGTGACTCGTTGGAGTTTGACAGCCTATGGCAGTGTGACTCGCTGGAGGACACCGTCTGTGTCGAGTCAACGCTGGTGAGCATTGATTCGATCTGTGTCGAGTCAACGCTGGTGGAGATTGACACAGTCTGTGTGGATCCGGGGCTGGATACCGTGGTATGGCGATGCGACTCTCTGGGACCTGACACCGTGGAGTGGCAATGTGACTCCTGGGAGGTCGATACCCTAGGGGACTCGGTCTGTGTTGAATCGACGGCGGTCATTGATACGATCTGTGTCGATTCGACGGCGTTTGTTATTGATACATTCTGTGCCAAGTGGTTGCCGATTATCAGTGACACAGTTTGTGTGGAGTCGACACTGGTTGTTGATACCACGTACCCGCTGTCTTGGCGCGCCAACTTTGACAGCTCCGGTGCCTGGCATCTTTCCCGGCTGTTTATTGGCGGAGCCCTGGCTTTCTCCCCCCATGACACCATGGTCGATACTTCAGGGATCCATCAAGTGATGAGTGACACTTCTTATAGGATGAACACCATACCGGAGTCCCAGAGGTTTAAGATAGATGATACCTTGACGTTAATAACGGAGATCGTCAAATCAGACCAGTTTAATTTCGATTTTCACTTCCCCTTCGACAGTTCTGGTAAGGCATACAACCTAATATGGAACATGTGGCTGGAAAATAACCTTGAGAGAATTCTGGCCGACAGCGTTGGCCACCTTGACGACGTTAAGATTTGGATCGGCACGACCCCGGAATTTGAGTTCGGCAACTATCGGCAGCAGACCCTATCCTGGATTGAAACCCTGCGCAACCAATCCAACTTCGATTCCACGCAACTCCAGGTGAAAGAGTATATCGGCTATCCCGGCAATCCCGCTACGAACGACCAGTACATATATGACCTTATGCGGGATATATTGATTTTTCACTCAAAAGCCTTTGAAGAGGATTAGTGGTACAGTACACAACCTGGCCCGGAAGAATGTTTCTTCCGGGCCTTTTTGATGTGCAACAACGATGACACAACAACACTACGACCTGCTTTCCATCGGAGCCCACCCCGACGATGTCGAAGTCGGCAGCGGCGGGGTTCTGATCGATCTGTCAAAAAGGGGCCACAAGTGCGGCATCGTCATATTGACCCAGGGAGAGCTGGGCACCGGCGGCACGGCGGAGATAAGAGCCAACGAGGTTCAAAAAGCGGCTGGGATTTTAGGCGCTGAGATTGTCCAGACTTTTGACTGGGGAGATACTAAACTCGAAGACAGCTATGATAAACGGCTCGAGCTGGCCAGAATCATCCGCGCCAACCGCCCGAAGATCATCCTAGCGCCATACCCACACATCGGGCACGGACGCCGTCAATCGCATCCGGACCACGTCGCGGCCGGCATGATAGCAATTAACGCCGCTTCGCTGGCCTCTCTCAAAAAGGCCGATCTACCGGGTGAGCCGCACCTGGTAGAGAGAATCTTCCATTTCTTTTTGCCGCCCGGAGTGTCTCCCAACCTTGTAGTGGATATTACACCCCACTTCGAGCAGTGGATAAAAGCTCTTTCCGCTCACGAATCTCAGTTCCTCAATCCGGAGAAAACGAAAGATTACATCGAGAGCTTGTCGGTCATGTCCCGTTCTTTTGGCCTGCAGGCCCGGTGCAAATACGGCCAGGGATTTTATGCCGTGGAGCCGATCCTGGTCAGGGACATTATGTCGCTGGCCCAAAGCTGGGAGGATTGAACAGGCTCTCTTTTGTAGGTCCAAAGCCTCGTGATTTTGACGAATAAGAGAACGTCAAAACTGCAGGAGTTTTGACTTACTGGCTGCAAGAGTGCTGTGCTTTCGCTGGGTGGCTCACAGCTTGCTGTGGGTTCTATTGAACATCGAAACCCATCCGCTGGGCGGGGTACCAGTTGTCAGTCCATGGTAGGCACGCTTTAACCGCCAGCACCGTCCTCTCCGAGGATGCGACCGGCGGAACCCACTCAACCACCCATGAACGGATAGCGATAGTCATTCGGCGGGACGAAGTTCTCCTTGATTGAGCGCGGCGAGGTCCAGCGCAGCATATTTTGGATGCCGCCCGCCTTGTCGTTGGTCCCCGACGCCCGGCCGCCGCCAAACGGCTGCTGCCCTACCACCGCTGCCGTTGGCTTGTCATTGATATAGAAATTGCCGGCAGCATTGCGCAGGGTCCGTTCAGCCAGGGCAACGGCATTGCGGTCGGTGGCGAAAATTGCACCGGTCAAAGCATAGGGTGAAGTGCTGTCGACCAGATGAAGCGTGTTGGCGTACTCATTGTCATTGTAAACGTGGATCGTTACCACCGGACCGAATATCTCCTCCTCCATCAGCTTGAAATGCGGGTCAGTGGTGACAACCACGGTCGGTTTGATAAACCAGCCTTTGGAATCTTCGTACTCGCCGCCGCAGATGATTTCGCAGTCACTGGACTGTTTGGCATAGTCGATGTATGCGACAATCGACCGGTATGCCGATTCGTCGATTATAGCGTTGACGAAGTTTGTATAGTCCTCCGGGTCGCCCATCTTGAGTTCGTTCGTTTGTGAGACGAGTTTCTCTTTGATTTCGGGCCACAGTGATTTCGGAAGGTAGCATCGCGATGACGCCGAGCATTTCTGCCCCTGAAATTCAAAAGAGCCGCGCACGATCGCCGTCACCAGCGCGTCCACGTCGCAAGAGTTGTGGGCAACTATAAAGTCCTTGCCGCCGGTTTCGCCGACGATACGGGGATAGCAGCGATAGTTAGCAATGTTCTCGCCAACCGTTTTCCACATCGACTGGAACACCGCCGTGGAGCCGGTAAAATGAATTCCAGCCAGATGTTTGTTTCTCAGCACCGTATCACCAATCGCCGCTCCGCGTGCGAAAATAAGATTGATGACGCCCTTGGGCAGGCCGGCCTCCCGGAGGACCTTCATGATGAAGTGTGACGTATAGGCAGCGGTTGAGGCCGGTTTCCATACCGTCACATTGCCCATGATGACCGGAGCGGTGGGGAGGTTGCCATTAATTGAGATAAAGTTAAACGGCGTTACGGCGAAAATGAAACCCTCCAGAGGGCGGTGGTCGAGGCGATTCCAGATGTTAGGGGCGTTGTTGGGCTGGATGTCGTAAATTTGCTGTGCGAAGTAGCAGTTGAACCGCCAGAAGTCAACCAACTCGCAGACGGCGTCAATCTCCGCCTGGTAGATTGTCTTGGAGTGGGCCAGCATGCTGGCGGCGTTGAATATGTGACGATAGGGACCGGCTATCAGATCAGCCGCTTTCAGAAAGATGGCCGCTCGTTGCTCCCAGGGCGTGTGCGCCCAGGTTTTCTGAGCTTCAACGGCAGCTTCCACCGCCATCGCCACTTCGCTCTCACCGCCCTGGGAGTAGTGCCCAAGTAGTTGCGAGTGCTTGTGCGGAGAGCGGATTTCCACTTTGGCATCAGTTCGAACTTCTTCGCCGTTGATGACCATCGGTATCTCAAGCCTCTGGCTCTTCAGCTCAGCCAGCGCCTTTTCCAGCTCGGCCCGTTCAGGGGAGCCGGGGGCATAGTTGAGAACCGGTTCATTCTTGGGGATAGGGACGTGATACATATCTACCTCCTGAGAAACTCTGTACTGTTTCGTCGTATCTTTTAACTCAGCTTATCACAAACGGGATGATGATAATCAGAAACGGGCCGAGGGGCAAGGCGATATTGTCACAAGAGAATCAAGCCGGAAGTTGCCTAAAAACTGCCGATCGACAGTTGCCAAACGAGCCGGTTGGTGTTATACTTAAGTGACGTGGAGTGCGACGGCGGGATATCAAACAGCACGGGAAGTAATTCGCTCCTCAATGCCGCACGCCGTTGGCAGGCCGGAAAGAGGTGAATCCTGATGGCAACGGAAAGGTTCAAGCTCAACAAACCGGTGTTAAAGACCCTGACCCGGCTGTATGTCGCGTTTGGAGCCATACTGCTTTTCTTCGTGATAGCTTTCAGTACCGACGCCGTCCACGAGGCCGTTGTGGTGCCGTTTACCTCGCTTGTCGCGGCGGTTTCAGGCGTGATGATGAACCTGTTCGGCGCTGGCGCCCGTGTTTTCGGCAACCATCTGTCAACCGCAAGGTACAGCATTAACGTGGTCGACGGCTGCAACGGGATCTACGCCACCGCTATACTGATTTCCGGGGTCATTGCCTACCCGTCGAAACTGATCCACAAGGCCTGGGGGATTGCCTTAGGGTTTCTTGCTGTGTTCATTCTAAACCTCGGGCGGGTGATAAGTCTGTTCTACCTGGGGCAGTACTATCCTGACATTTTTAATGAGGTCCATGTATATGTCTGGCAGCCGATCATCATCCTCTGGGCGATCTTCGTTTGGGACTTCTGGTCGCGCCAAATCGAAGGCAGCAAAAAAGGCCACGCCGCGGCCCGCTAAGAGGGTCACGAGGTGGCATTTTCTTTTGCGGTTTGTGATTTTCTTTCTCGTTGCCTTCGGGCTGTGGTTTCTTACCGCACCCATCGTGAATGCGGTGCTTACGTTTTGTGGGGAGAAGATTGTATTACTGTTTGACAGCCATGACCTGACCAAAGCGATAGATTCAGCCGGCAAGAACATCATTGTCCACTATGCCCCCTCGCCCGACGGCAAGCCTTACGTCATTAACTACCGGAACATCACGTTCAACACCGTGTTTTTGCTGGCGCTGATCATGGCCGTGCCGGAGGTAAACCATAGACTACGGCTCAAGATAATGATAATAGGAATGATATTCCTGTTTCCGGTTCAGGTCTTCCGGCTCGTAATTACTGTTTTCAACTATTACGGCCAGCATATGCAGGTGGACGGCGAGTCGTTGTATCCGGTCGTTTACCGCAAGGGGTTGTGGTACACTGAGAGGGCTTTGGCTCGTTTAGATGGCCAGTTGATCCCGGTTGTCATCTGGGCCGGGTTGTTTTTCTACTATCAGTGGTACTACAAGTATTTCAAGAAAAGGACGGGCTGAGCCCTTGGGGTCGAAAGCATAGTAGGTCGGGTTCCGCAGTCTGCCTTTGGCGGACAAGAAACCCGACACGAGAGCTCACAGGGGCTGTTATCCTGAGCGGAGTCGAAGGGTGACGCAGGCGCAAAAAACCCGACACCTTTCTAAAAAGAAAAAGGGGCCGGACAAACCGGCCCCTATGTATGCACGTAGCGCTCTGGCTTGCTCAATGCATGTTAGATACCAGCAGTCACCCTCCTTCTCCGGCGCACGATCACCCACGCCATCCAGCCGAACAGCAGGACACAGAAGATGATCATCCCCCATTCGGTGAGGGTGGGGATAATATCGCACACTACAACCGTGGCGTTCTCGATGCAGCCGTCACCCTCCATGCAAAACGTCACACATGTAAGGAATAACCGACCGGTCACTCGGACTCGATCGCCGACGGTGAACCCACCAAGTTTTGGCAGGACTACGTATAGTCCGAAGTTGTCAGAATCAAACAAGACGCACTCAACGCCTTGGATAAATATGCCGCAGTCGTTAAATTCGGCGCACGAAGTAATCACATTTTGCTCGATACAGCCGTCACCCTCCATGCAAATCGTCGTACAAGTGTCGTTCAGTTCCCCTTCCACTCGTACCCGGTCACCAACACCAAAGCCGCCAAGATTCTCGACGACGTATACTCCAGCGGTGTCGGAATCAAACAAAACGCACTCGACACCCTGGATAAGTGTGCCGCAGCCGTGGAAGAAAACGGGCTGAGCAGACGCCGTTTGAGAGACAACGACGCACACGATTGCTATGGTTCCCAAGAACCTACTCATAGGTTACCTCCTGTTGTTGGGGTGCTGTCATGCGACGCGGCGTGACAGCACCTTTGTTTCACGGGCAGGTGTCGGGCGGGGCAAGCCCGACACCACCAAAGCATTGGCCGCTATACGCTGACTTTCACTGCCTTTCTCCGGCGGACAATGACCCAGGCCATCCAGCCGAACAGCAACGCGCAGAAGATGATCATCCCCCATTCGGTGAGGGTGGGGATGGTGGTGGGCACGACAGATACTAAATAGATCGTTGGATTGAACGGGCACCCTGCTTCAGTCACCTCACAATCCGGATACCCCCCGGCAGGCCCCACAGACAAATCAATCTTGTTCCAGCCCGAAGTGATCGTGAAGCAACACGGATCACTTGGATCGATGGCCGCGGAACCTTGTCCTTCTATTAAAGTATTATTGATGCAGTCAACGAACGCCTGGGCCAGCGATGCACAATCCGCACCCTCAGTCACCCCGGCACATTCGCCAAGTGAGGACACATATCCACCGGCTGGAGGATTCCAAGTAGCCACTTCAATGCTCCAACCGACCCCGGTGGAATTGCCTGATATACAGTATGTATTCGTGGTTGCAACCGCACTTGAAGGAGTTGCAAAGAAGATTGCCATAGGCAAAATCGCCAAAGTAAAGACAATCTTGAAAGCAATAGATCGAGTTAATCTTTTCGACAGCAACATGATAGGTATCTCCTTATCAGTTCAATGTTATGAGAGCAAATCAAGCCCGTGTGTGGCTTGACCTATTCTGTTGGGACCAGGTATGGCGGGGCGCGGACGTCAGGGAAATAATACCAACGCTTTACAAGTATTACTTCATCTAAGGGGGAATAAGATTTGTCGTCGCTTCCTGTTAGGAATTCATTGCAAGAGGATAACCATCGTCCAACATGTCTGAGGATGAGCAGGAGCAGAGAATTGCCCAGGACGATGACAAGAGAGCCCAGCAGGATGCCAAACAAGGAGCAAAAGCCAATCATAAGGCTGGAGCCGCTGTTGGACACGGGAAAAATGGTTCCCAAACCGGCATAGTGAATCAGGACATACTCCATCGGGAACCACAACAGGGCTATGAAAAGAGGATCAAAACCGAAAGCTTTTCTTGCCCTGTGTATGGCAAGCGCAAAGAGAGCAAAGGCTATATTGAGCGATAACAGCTTGAGCAGGAATATCTTGGGGGCGAATATCAGATCACTCACACTGGTCGCACAAACGAAGAACGTGGCCAGCATCATCCCTAAAGAGACAGCCCCTCTGAGGTTCACATGACAAAGCCGCCACAAAAAGGGCACCAGCGCGAAAAAAGAGATAAACCAGAGTTCGCCAAATACATGGGCGAAGGATAATAGTATGGCCGAGCCTGCCGCACAGAGAAAGCTGACCGAAAGGTCTGCGTTATGTTCCTTGTATCCGGTGTTTAGAGGCATTCAACTACCTTCGTATCGTCCGAATCGAGCCAGAGTAGAGCAGGTGTCTTTGACACTTGCCAATTATTGGCAGGAGTCAGGGACTCCTGCCCTACCTCTACTTACTCGCTTCACGTTGTATTGATGTGAGGGTGAAAGTTGAAAGACGGGTTAGCTGAAAACTCCCTGGTGCACATCCCCCCGTCCCCCATTCCTCGCAATCACGTGATCTTTATTATTGCGTCATAACCTCAACCCTAATATCGCCACAAAGAGAAGTATTTCTCTGTGCGTAGTATATAATGCCTGTCAAAGATAACTTAATCTAATTAACTATAGCAAATCAAGACTTGCTTGTTAAGCGAAAACTTGAGAAAATCGTCCAATCTAAACTGTTTTACTCGCATTTAGGCTCAAGGCTCTGTCATAATAGGACATTGCGAGTCTTCTTTCCCATAATGTGTTTTGCCGCTTTATCTTCTATAAGCTATTTTGTATCTTCGCTTTTCTTTGGAGAGCGTATGGCAGATGCTGTTGAGAAAAAGCGAGCGGACTACACCGAGGGTTCCATATTCTATTCCATCATGAAAATGGGGCTGCCCTCCATGTTCGGCTTTTTGGCCCAGCATATCTATTCCATGGTGGACATGTACTGGGTGTCGCGACTGCCCGAGCAGGAAGCAAGCGTGGCAGCGATCACATTCTTCAGTAATATCCTGTGGTTATTTTTCTCGTTCAACCAGCTCGTAGGTCCCGGATCGGTGGCAATAATCTCGCGACGCTACGGCGAAAAAGAGTACAACAAGGCCGAAAAGGCAATCAAAGAAACACTGATTTTGAAACTGGTTTTCGGGGGCCTTTTCGGACTGGTCGGATTCTTCTACGTTGGGCGGATGCTGCAACTGATCGGCGCCGAAGGGGAAGTGCTAGCGCTTGGCGTCGACTACGGACGCATCATGTTCTTAGGGACGGCAATCATGTTTGCCACCTACTCGATTTTTACCGGCATGCGCGGTGTAGCCAACCCTAACATGGCAATGTTCCTGATGCTGGGTTCTAATGTCTTGAACATGGTGCTTGATCCGATTTTCATCTTCGGATATCTGGGGCTCCCTGCCTGGGGTATTAAAGGCGCCGCGTATGCGTCGGTGCTATCGTATATGCTGACACTTTCTGTGGGGCTGTTTCTGTTTTATGGGGGTCATACAAACGTAAAACTGCACCTTCGAGGAAAAGAGCGGTTGTCTGTCGCTTCGATGTGGAAGATCATCAAGATCGGCGTTCCTGCCTGGCTTGGTAGCATGTCATTCTCCGGGGCGCGGCTGGTGATCATGGGCATGGTGGCGCCGTTTGGAACAGCGGTAGTGGCCGCATACGGTGTGGGAAACCAGGTGACCGCTTTCGGCATCATGCTTCTGGTCGGCATGGGGCTGGGGCTTTCATCCCTGATCGGACACAATATCGGAGCCTCCAAGCCCGACCGGGCCAAAAAGACGGCTGACCAGTCCATCCTGCTGGGAGTGGGTATCATGTTCGTATTTGGTCTGATGGCATTCATCTTCGCCCAGGAGATCATGGGTTTATTCTTCGACGCCGAAAGCACCATCGCCCATGGCGATATTATGCTGAAAATTTTCGCGCTGGGCTTTCCGTTTATCGGCGCTTTTATCATGATCGAGGAAATTCATATTGGCGTAGGGTTGAATACCCCGACCATGATTATGAACGTCATTCATTCCTGGGCGCTGGAGGCGCTTCCGATTTATTTTCTGACCGTTCCGTTAGCACTGGGCCAGACCACCGTGTGGTGGACGATCTCTGCCGCCGGCGTTATCAGCGTGGCCGCCTTTTATGCCTATTACCGGCGGGGAAGATGGCTGACCGTCAAGGTATAGCGGGTCACATTTAGCTTGAGTTCTGGCCCCCGCGCACATAGATTTGTTACGTGAATAAATCACGCGATGCGTGGCCGGGTGGCCCACCCGCCTTTGGCGAACTGCGGGTTCCCTTCGCCGCTGGCTAAGAGGCCTCTGCAAAAACTCCCTTGCGCCCCTTCCTGACAGTGCCTAACTTTCACATAAGTATAAAACAGGCTTGCCTGTGCCGGAGTGGTGGAATGGTAGACACCAGGGACTTAAAATCCCTTGGTCTGTTAAAGGCCGTGCCGGTTCGAGTCCGGCCTCCGGCATGAACTAACCGACACAAATGTACTGTAAGTTGGTGACGTTTTTTTGAATTGACAATGGCTTTACACTTGGCTCGCAATGACGCATTCGTGCTGCCCGTCATCGCGAGGAGTCCGGCTTAGGCGGGTAACGTGGTCCTCCCTTTGCCTGTCATCGCAATGAGTCCGCCTATTCCCGTCATCGCGAGGAGCCCATCTCCTTTCCGTCATCGCGAGGAGCGGAGCGACGTGGCGATCTCAATATCCACTATTACTATAGCTCCTCACTCAGGTCCCGCCACTCAGGGTTCATAGTGTTAATCAGGTCAATCTTCTTCTGGCGTGACCCCTTCTTAATCTGCTTTTCGCGGGTAATGGCGTCACGGATGTCATCGAATGGCTCGAAGTAAACGAGTTTTTTGACGTTGTACTTTCTTGTGAATCCGGGCACGGAGCCCTCCTTGTGTTGGTAAACCCGTTTCCTAAGATCACTCGTGACTCCAGTGTACAGGACACGGTGGGCCTTATTCGTTATGATGTACACGTACGATTGCCTGTTCATGGTCACTAATGAGATTGCCACGCCCGCCAAAGGCGGGCTCGCAATGACGTAAAAGAGAGGCTCGTGCGCAATGGCGAAAAATGGGGTTCATATGTAGTGACAGAAAGCCAGAGCTATCATCGCGAGGAGTCCGCCTTACTGTAGCCTGTTACGAGATTGCCACGCCCGCCAAAGGCGGGCTCGCAATGACGCATTCGTGCGGCCCGTCATCGCGAGGAGTCCGGCGCAGGCAGACGACGTGGCGATCTCGTTCCGCCCGTCATCTCAAGGAACGACAGCGACGTGGCGATCGCAACCTTTCAATAATCCCACCGCAAGCGGTCGTACACCCGCGGCGAACGTCGAAGCCCCCTCCCTATTGTTAATGCGTCTCTTTGTAGGCCCTCAGCACACCGATTACGTAGTCGATGTCGGCTTCAGTATGAGAGGCGCTGACCTGGAACCTGATTTCTTCATCGCCTTTGGGAACGACCGGGAAATTCAAGCCCGTGGCCAGCACGCCATTCTTGGTCAGATGCTTCACAAGCTCGGTTGTTTTTTGTGTATCTCGGACCATCAGCGGTACCACCGGATGAGGGCCTTCAATGGTCTCATAGCCTGCGTCTTTCAGACCGGTTTCGAACCTCTTGGTCATTTTGCCGAGATGGGCCAGTATTTTGAGGCCTTCCGGGCTGTCGAGAATGCTAATGGCCTTCATAGCGGCGCGTGCTTCCGAAACGGTTATCGGGTTGGAATAGATATACATTGGGGCTGTCTCACGCAGGAATTCAATTATGGTTGCCGACGACGCCACAAAGCCCCCATTCACGCCGAAGGCCTTGCCCAACGTGCCTATGATAATATCAACCTTAGTATTCAGATACTCTTCAGTTCCTCTTCCCGTCTTTCCTAAAGCGCCAATACCATGAGAATCATCCACAATAGTTATCACGCCTTCTTCAAACTCACTGTCATACTTGTCGCAGATTTCAACCAACTTATCCAGTGGCGCGTTATCGCCTCTCATGCTGAAAATACCGTCGGTAACAACCAAGGCTCTCTTTCCTTTGCCAACGCTCTCTTTGAGCTTGGCTTCACAATCCGCCATGTCGTTGTGTTTGTAAATGAACTTACCGGCCGGTCGGGAAAGTCTCATTGACTGGATAATGCAGTTATGGTTCAACTCATCGCTGACAAAAACTGTCTCGCTTGTCGTCAATGGCACGATAACGCCCATGCTCGTCACATACGCCGAGCTGAAGAGCATGGCTGCTTCCCGGTCAAGAAACTTCGCTATTTTCTCTTCCAATTCAATGTGTGCTCGATACGTACCGCTGATAAACCGGACGGATCCCGGTCCGACGCCGAATTGTTGCGCGGCTTCTTCTTCCGCTTCTATGACATCTTTACGAAGGGACATCCCGAGATAGGAATTGGCATTCATCTTGATGAATTCCTTGTCTCCTTCACCTTCAATGTAGTAACGAGGTCCGCTCTTACCTTCCGCCGGCTTCACGCTGATAATGACCATCTCTTTACCTTTGGAGGTACCTTTTGCCTTGAGTTCATTTAAGGCCTGGTTCAAAGCATTGTTTAAGTTTTTTACTGACATTACGGCTCCTACAGATTTATCTGTTATAAAACTCTTTGTGCTTTATTTGTGGTTTGAATATTCTTATTTAAGCTTCTTTGAAAGAACTTCAATCATATCTTTTGTCATCTCTTCAAGGGTGTAGTCAGGCTCCCATCCCCATTCTTCTTTAGCTGCGGAATCATCCATATTGTTGGGCCAGGAATCGGCAATGGCCTGCTTCACGGGGTCGACTTTGTAATCTATGGTGAATTCCGGTATTATCTTCTTGATTTCAGCGGCGATGATTTCAGGATCGAAACTCATAGCAGTAACATTAAAAGCATTTCTGTGTTTTAACTTGTTTGGATCAGCTTCCATAAGATCAATCGCAGCTTTGATGGCGTCCGGCATATACATCATATCCAGGAAAGTTCCTGCTCCAAGATTGCAGGTATATTTCTTATTCTTAATCGCTTCATAGTATATCTCTACCGCGTAGTCCGTAGTACCGCCACCCGGCAAAGTTTCATTGGAGATGATTCCGGGATAACGAACACCGCGCGTATCAATGCCAAATCTTTTATGATAGTAGTCGCAAAGCAATTCTCCGGCGACTTTAGTTACACCGTACATTGTGTTGGGGCGCTGAATCGTATCCTGAGGGGTGTCATCCAAAGGAGTCGAGGGACCAAAAGCGCCAATTGAACTTGGAGTAAAGACTGCACATTTGTTTTCCTGAGCTACTTCCAAGACATTATACAACCCATTGATATTCACATCCCAGGCAAGCTGCGGTTTGGCTTCCGCCACCGCTGAAAGTATGGCCGCAAGATGATAGATAATATCTATATCATGCTTTTTGACAACCTTTCTTAACGTATCCATGTCCGTGCAATCAACGACTTCAAACGGTCCGGAATTCAGTAATTTTTCACTGGGTTTGGTCTTACGTCCTCCAGCTACCACATTGTCATTACCATACCTTTTGCGCAATTCCATTGTCAGTTCTGACCCAATCTGTCCTACTGACCCTGTTACTAAGATTTTTTTCATCTCGCATTACCTCAATAATGTAAAACATGTATCCGACTATCCATGCCGCTCTGCTTATAAGCAAAACTCTTCAAAGCGCGACGGGTAATTCTAAGCAGCATATAAGCGATTGTCAAATGGAAACGTTGCGTTTCGCCGGCAATTTCAGCCTTTGTAGGGAAGGTCTGGAACAGACCTTCCATCTGCCACATCTGGATTCCTGCTTTCGCAGGAATGACCTTACTGGTTCTGTCACGCTGAGCGGAGTCGAAGCACCAAGTAGGGCAAAACCCATCGTGGTTTTGCCTATCTCAATTTGGCAGAACCGCTTCGGGTTCTGCGCTACTCCTGCTGTTAACGGAATACCTTCCTCCTCCTCAGCGCCATCAAAACCGGAAGCCCTATCAGGTAACAGGCGATCAGCTCACCGACCCCGATCATCTGAACGGAGAACCAGTAGTTGAAGCCCAATAGGGGGGCCAGGTAGAGCGATACGCCGAAGGCGTTCAACAGTACCGGCGGCAGAGGAGCGATAAGGATATTTGGATTTTTTCCTTGAAACCAGAATTGTGCCAGCAGCATGACCAACAGTAAAGCCGCAATCAGCAGGAAGGCGCCCACCACAATAAAGTAAAGGTCGCTGGTGGTTATGAGCAAAACTATCGAAACCGCGGCTATGATTACCGACAACAGCTTCAAGATCAAGACCGAGGCGCGTGAGCTGGTGTTATGGCTTTGCCTGATCACTGCAAATGTCATCAGCAACAGGCTGACAATCGACAACACAGAGCCCACTGCTGTGCCCAGGGTCATTTTGAACGAAGTCAGAAAATATAGCGCTCCCCCCCACATGAAAATGATCGGCAGACCAGCCAGAAGAGCGCTCACGGTAGTTCTGGACAGGCGGCAGACAAGACGTGTCAGCACGGCCGCTGCAAGTGTGATTATGGGTCCAAAGACAATATCAAGCCAGCCCATGCCGCCGAAGATGTTGGCCAGCAGACAACCGATATAAAGCCCCGGTATGGCGGCCCTTGTCAAAAAGGGAAGCACGGTTAATGCTTCGGCAATTCTGACTTGATACACGCCGAAAGAGATCGGCAAAAAGACCAGGCTGAGAATTGTATACAAAGATGCAATTAACCCTGCAGCGGACAACTCCCTTGCGGTTAGTTTCTGCACATAGGCAATGAACGATTCCGGCTAAACCTCGTCAACTTTTTTTTGCAGTGCCAAGCCTCGTCGCAGCAGGTGCAGCGGCCTCTGGGTGAATTTCTCATCGGTCAGCCGCAAGTACTCAATGTTGCGAATCGGTTCCTCGACTACGAGTTTTGCTTCCGTCGCAACGATGAGAGATGGTTCAGAGAGCCTTAGCCTGACAGCGAGGGGGATACAGATGCTGCGGCCTGGGCCGTTATCGACCAGTGTGAGAGCGATCTTTCGACGCTCGTGAATTGCTTTCAGGAACCAGGCGATAATATCCGACTCCCGGCTTTTTTCGATTAAATCATGCTTCTTTTCAAATAGGAAAAGGCTACCCTGGCCAGTCCCGAGCCGCTTGTGGAACCTTGCCTGTATGTTCTGCTCTATGACTCGAAACCTGCGCCTGAAAAAAGGATGCCTGGACAACGGATTATTACGCAGGGAGTAGCAGATAAGCTCAACGTCTTCCATGTAGAGTCCGGCAAACGGGAAGCTAATGTCGTGGGCAAGGTGATACCCGTTGTTGTAGTAGAGCGGGAAGTTCAATTTCATCAAGGAGTTTATGTCACGATAGATAGTCCGCTGTGTGACTTCGCATTCGCTTGCCATCTCACTGACCAGCGCTGTCCCTCTATTCCTGATCATGTTGACCAGGTATATCAGGCGCTCAGCTTTTGTCATAAACGCTTCCCCTCTGAAGAGTGTCCGTACTTCCCAGGTACTTGCCCTCAACCGTTCTCTCGCTCCGGACTAAGGCTGTACCCTTAACATCCGTTCATCTTTCACAAGGCAAAAGTTAATGCATACCCCTGTCAGATGGTGTCAGTCTATCTTTCTATACGATGGTAATGGGCTTGGCAACTTGGGAAGTCCACGGTTACTTCGCTCCGTCCGTAATGACGTTGTAGTGTATGCTATGACCCAGTTGAGTAGGTCCGGATGGCTCCAATGCTGCCGAATTCGCTGCGTATTCGCATCGCTTCGGCTTACTCGGAATATGGCCGAGTGAAGCGAGCAAGAAAGTTGAAATCAACTCAAAAGGACGCTTGAGAATGGTGGGATTACAAGGATCCTGGCCCAGTCGAGGAGGTCAAGACTCTTGCTAGGGTGTGCCATAAGTGGCAAGGGTGCCCCGCAGCTTGCCGTTGGGTTCTGGACGAGGGTACCGCCTGGGCACGCGACGTGAGGCAAATGCGGACATCTGCTACTTGCCAAACGATTTGCCCCTTGTCCGCGAAACAGTCGACGCCCGCTATTCCGGCATCTCTTCGGTTGCCTCTTCTCCCAGCTTCGTCAGCGACAGGTGCTCCTTTTTCAAGAAATAGAAACCCATCAGGGTTACAACGATGTACTGGGCAGCATGAAGAACCAGCGCACAGGACAAGGCATCCTCCTTGGGAACGCCATACGCCATCAGCGACCATACGGCCCCGGCGTGATAGACGCCGATGAATCCGGGCGAGGACGGCACCAGAATCGATATTGACACTACTACCAAAAGGACATAAGAAGCATCCAGTGGAAGCCTGAACCCAAAAGCCCAGAACACGAATATGTTGGAGAGTCCCATAAACAGCCAGATCAGAAGGGTCTGGACCGCCACCAAGGCGACACTTTTTGGATTCCCCAAAAACTCCAACCCGCGAGAGAATTTCAAGACGACGCTTTTGATAAACTCTCGCATCCCGTCGGGCGCAAAAAACAGATACCTGGCCAGCAGGCGTCCCACCTGATTGGGCTTGAGCGCTAGAACCAACACCACCAGGATTCCAACGAGAGCAATGCCGATCGCAATGTTCAGCCCGTATTTCATCGACTCGTCGAGCGAGAGGTGCGACACATACAGCACCGCTCCGAATATCAACAGGAGGGCAACCAGGTCGAAGACCATCCTCTCCACGAAGATCGTCGCCAGCGACGCTGACTTGGTCACTTCTCTGTCCTGCGAAGAGAGCGAGTAGGCGCGGACAAACTCCCCCAGCCGCAGCGGAAGGACGTTGTTGGCCATGAAGCCAATGCAGGTTGCAGCCAGGAGCTTGGAGAACGGTACTTTCTTTATCGGCGCAATCATGTATCGCCATCGAAAAGCCCGCTGGTACATCGTCAGGACAATTAACAGAACATTTGGAATGAGCCACAGGTAGTTCGCACCCCGCAGGGCAGCTACTAACTCCGTGAAATTGATATTGCGAAACAGAAACCACAGCAATACAACAGAGATGCCCAGCCCAATGAGCAAATAGACAACCTTCTTCTGGTTAATAGTCACTTGTGACCACCAACAATAGATTCCAACAAGGCTTCAAACTTCTTGGCTGCTTTGTCCCAGTTGAACCTGTCAGCCCACTGCAGCCCACCTTTTTCAAGCTTTGCCCGAAGGTTGCCATCGGTGAGGATCGTGACGATCTTGCGCGCCAGCTCGGCGATGTCACCATAGGCATACAGAAAGCCGGTCTGCCCATCCTGAACGGAATCTTTCAAGCCGGGCACGTTGGCCGCAATGACGGGCGTCCCCACAGCATTGGCCTCGATATTGGTCAGTCCCCACCCTTCTTTCAAGGAGGGCAGCACGGCAACATGGGCGCGACGCATCCGTTCCACTTTGTTCTCGAGTGAGACAAAGCCCGGGAATTCAACATCCGCCGACAAACCTAACGATCGGCTCAAGGATTTTAGCTTGTCGAGGTAGTCACCATTGCCCACAACCATGAGCCTTGCGTCGGGCACCTCCTTTTTGACAAGAGCGAAAGCACGGATAAGGTGTTGGATTGATTTGTATTTCTTGATCCGCCCCAGGTACAAGATGGTCGGTCGTTCGTACTTGGGAACATTGGCGTCACGGGAGTACACCTGGCGGTTAATGCCGCAGTGAATCACTGAGATACTGTCACGCGGCACGCCCCGGGCGGCAATGTCTTTGGCGGTCGACTCAGAGATAACGTTAAACGGCATCCCCCGGTAAACAGGCACCAGCGGTCTCTCAGCCAGATAGATATAGGTCCCGAGGACAAAATTAATCTCCTGAAAGACGGTGGTAGCAAACAAATGCGGGACAACCACCAGCGTTTTTAGTTTCAGATACAGGGGCGTATAGAAGGGAATCTTGTTAATATCCTCCACCAGAATATCGAACCGGTTTTCCCTTGCCAGCCGGCGAAGGTGAAAGGGAGCGATCAAGTTGAAATTGTAGCGATTCCCACGCCTGATGATTCGTATTCCCTCTATCGTCTCCTCCGGCGGACAGTTCTGGTAGCCGGAACAAAACAGGGTGACCTCGTGGCCGTATCGGACGAGCCGACGCAGCAACTCCTCCAGATGCACCTCGGCGCCGCCCGCAAAGGGGTTGCTGAGATCATTCCAGTTCAGCGCCAGGATTCTCATGACTCATTAGCCTCCACCGTGTCAGGCACAGTCATGCGTTTCTCCAGTTCCTCAAGCATCATCTTGACCTGGTTGTCATCTGGATTGGACCGCAGCCATTGCCGCAAGAGAAGCCTCATTGCTACTGCTTGTTTGGTTTCAAGGTACAACCGCACCAATTCCTCAAAGGCTGATCTGTTGGAAGGATCTTCCACCAGCACGTCCTTAAAGAGACTCTCCGCCTCGCTATATCGCTTGAGCTTCCGTTCGGAACGTCCGAGGAGCAGCTTCAGCCTGCCCTTATCGCCGTGGGTGGTTCGTTCGATCAGAGCGCGCAGTTCGTCGACCTCTCCCCGGCGGCTGTATAGATTGGCAAGGTACTCAATCGCACGTGGAGAATACGGTATTTGTTCCACCGCCCGCTCAACCAGATGCTCCGCGCTCTCATAGTCGCCGGCTTTTCTCAGGGCATCGGCAACCATTAGAAATCCGTTAGCCCAGTTTCTGGTTAAACGGAAGGTTGTAGCATCTTTATAAATCGATGGATCATTCACGCCCCGGCTTTGGAACTTGTCGGGGCTGGTGAAATAGTCGATAGAAGACTCGATGTCCACGCGCCGTGGCTCGCCGGGATCGTCAACCCGCCAGACCATGCCGCTCAAGATCAAAAGGGAGTCCATTGGTCGGCCGCGGTACTTCTGGGCTCCCAGCCCGACCGTGACGGAGAAATTTATCGGAATCTCCCTGCCGTTGTTGGCTATCAGGGCATCGATGACCTGATCCTGAAGGCGGAAAATTGTGCCGTCGGCCGTACGGTACGGCGTCAGTCGATCAATCTCTTCATTGCTTAAGCCCAGATCAAGACCCATGCTGCTTTTAAGCTGTTTGATATACCACGTGCTATTGGACAGGGAAAGGTTAACAACTTTCACGTCCGTACGCACGCCGTAAACTTCCTGCATACACCATAACGGAAAGGTGTCGTTGTCGCCATGGGTGAATAAAACGGCATTCGGATCGGCCGAGGTCAGAAGATTCCAGCCGTAGTCATAAGGGAAAAAGTGTCGGGAACGATCGCACAGGTGGTAATTTCCCGCCAGAGCGAAAGCCGGCAGCAGGAACAAAACCAGTGATGAGGTCACGATGATTTTCTTCGGAATGGAGCTGAATTTTGCCACTCCCTCTCGAATGTATTGAACAGCTATTGCAGCGCCGATGCCGATTGCCAGTCCGAAAAAGATGAAGGCCGGCGTGAAGAAGTAATCGCGGTCGCGAACCTCTAAATGATCCGCTCCCGAAAGGGGATGCTGTCTGGTGCCGTCCGCAAAGTTCATGTATAGAATCAAGCCCACGGAGCAAATCAGCAGCAACAACAGAAATGATAGACCAACATCCGAACGGCGCCGGATTACCTCCCAGATACCAAAGAGTCCCAGTAGAAAAAGCACTACGAACTTCGGACCGATCAGGCCATACTGTTCATTGAAGAAGCGCCAGAACCCCATGCGCTGATAGTCGCCAAACTGATTCTCCCATTCGGAGCGCCGTTTGAACATGCGCTCGATCATCGACTGCGATCCATACTGCTTGCGCTCCAGGAAGTTGATCGTCGTGGCCAGGCTTGACGACGGATTGTTTTCGTTGATGGCCGGTTGTTGCGCCGATCTGATCGGGACGAAGAGGTGGATCGAATACCCCGCTACGGCGCAGAAGAGGATCATCAGTGCGGTCCTCCAACCCGGCGTTTTCAGAAGCGGGACCAGCGCCAGAATAGCGGCTGCCGAGGCAAGTATCCCGTAAAAGAAGGGTATTACCCCGATTACAACGAGTGAAATACCCCCGATAGCCAATAGCGTCGGCCAGTTAACAGAACGCCGCAGCCAGAACAGGAGAATGGCCGCGGCAATACCAGTGGCTGCCAAAAACGTTGTATACCCTTTGGGTGCATACAGAACCACTGTCAACACAGCCGCCGCCAGGATAAAGGAAGAATAGATCAGGTGACGGCTCTTCTGCTGTTTTTTCTTTTCCCCGGAGAAATACCTGTAGAGGGAGTAAAGCGCAAACAGAACGAGGGCAACAAAGGCCGCCTTCCCAACTATTCCAAGTGTTTGAACAGCGCTTTCACCCAGCACCTGGCGGGAGCTGCTTCCCCACGGCGAGTTGACCACCGTTACCAACAAAGGAGCCGAGGCTAGTATAAATCCACCTCCCACGAGAATAAGTCTACCGGGGATACGTTCAAACGAAAAGATATAGAACAGGTAAAATAGCAACACGATTACAATCGGGAAGTAGTACGGAACCTCGCCGGGCTGGGAGGACAAAGCAAAAACCAGGTAGAGTTCAAAAACCAAGAAGGTGGTCATTGCAAACCAGGCTTTGGCTCCAGCCTTTTTCTTTATGATGAAAAAGAGTGCGGCGATCGGTACCAGGACAAAGGCGGTCATATGCACGCCGATACCGAGAAAGCCCAGATAAACAACCAGCAGCATGATCCGCTGGGCCGCTGAGGAGCCCTGTTTCTCGGCATAAACCAGTGTCAGCCACAGCATGGCGACCATCAGCATCATGGCCAGGCCGTATACCTCAGCCTCAACGGAGTTAATCCAGTTGGTGAGACCAAAGGCTAAAAAGAGCGCGCCCGAGGCGCCGCCGGCGTAAATCAACCCGCGCGTCAGCATGGAACGATCCGAACCGAACCAAGCTCGCAGGATCCGAGTCGCCACCAGGTAGCCAAACAGCGCCGTGAACGACGAGGAAAAGACGGATAGATAGTTGACTCTCACGGCAATGTCGGATGAGAGCGGAAGGACGCTGAAGATGCGTCCGACAAGAATATAGAGGGGTGAACCGGGAGGATGAGGGATCCCTAAGATATAGCTGGCCGCGATAAACTCGCCGCAGTCCCAAAATGAGAGAGTAGGGGCTTTGGTCAGTGCGTAGACCACAAAGGCAGTCAGGCAGACTCCAAAGGCAACCAGAGCATGAGGAATGTCGATTTTATAGCCGAAGCTGTTTTTCATTCTCCAAAGACCAGGTCGTCTTAGCCTTGTAGATCAAAAGCCCTGTGCTTTTGACGAACAGGAAAATGTCAAAACTACAGGAGTTTTGACCTACTCAGCCAACTAAGGTGCGGGAATATAGTGGATTCTGATGCCAACTCCAATCTCTTTTGACAACGCTCCATTCCCGTGAACGGTAGATGTCCTCGTTGGCCGTCAACAAAATATTCAAAACAACGCATCGTGGCAGACGAGGAGAGGTTGTGCCAAGTGAGCGTTAGCCGCATGAATCGGCAGGAGTTGGAGACTCATGCTCTACTCCAAACCTCCTTAGTTACTGCCAGACCCCGCTTCAACCTCAGTTTCCTCAAGTAGCGCAGCGTTTTTTACGTAATTGTCCAGCCACTCAGTCATTTCCCAGAGGACGTGCATCACTGACTCGCGCGCTCGGTAGCCGTGGCTTTCGTGCGGCAGCATCACTAACCGCGCTGTGGCCCCCTGTCCCTTCAGGGCTCCGTAGAACCGTTCACTCTGAAGGGGATAGGTGCCGCTGTTGTTGTCGGCCTCACCGTGAATGAGCAGGATCGGTTCGTTCACTTTTTCAGCGTGCATGAACGGAGACATGGCAAAATAGACTTCGGGTGTTTCCCACAGGGTACGCTCCTCTGACTGGAAACCGAACGGTGTTAAAGTGCGATTGTAGGCGCCGCTGCGGGCGATACCTGCCCGGTACAGGTCACAATGCGCCAGAAGGTTGGCTGCCATGAAGGCGCCATAGGAATGGCCGCCGATGGCTATCCGGTTGCGGTCGGCCACACCGCGCTTCACCACCTCATCGACGGCGGCCCGGGCGCTGGATACCAGTTGCTCGACGTAGGTGTCATTCGGTTCTTCGTCTCCCTCGCCAACAATCGGCATGGTTGGATCATCGAGAACGGCGTATCCGTGGACAAGCCACAAAAGTGGCGAGTACCACCCGATCTGTATGAAACGGTAGGGTGAGTCGGTGACCTGACCGGCCGCATCGGCGCTCTTGTACTCCTGTGGGTAAGCCCACATCATCATCGGCAGCGGGCCGTCGTCGGGAGAGTACCCCGCCGGAAGATAAAGAGTGGCCGTCATCTGCACGCCGTCGGATCGTTCGTATCGAATCAATTCCTTCCGGACATCTTTCAACTGCGGCGTCGGATGCGGGAAGAAAGTGATCTGTTTGATGTCATCCTTGTTCAGGTCACGCAGAAAATAGTTGGGCGGTTCGTTTACCGACTCGCGGCGCGTCAATAGCTTTCGCTTCTTGACGTCGAGAAAACGCACCGGACGTTCAAAGTACGGTTCTTGAGATCGAAACAGCCGCTTTGTCTCCAGCGTTTTCAGATCGAATTCGTCCAGGAATGGCCGGTCACCCTCCGGTGAAGCTCCGTCACCTGAAAGGAACAGGGTCTTGCCGTTGTCGGCTGTAAGTAGCACGCTGGTACCCCTGTCGGTTTTGCGCAGAAGCGGTCGACCGAGGTCGCTGTATCTATCTTCCCAGGAGCGGTCGATCAAGAGCCTCGGCTCGCCTTCGGGAGAACCCGGTCTAACCTGCCAGACTCGTACTTTTCGAGTCTTCCACCACCACTCCGAGACAATCGCAAGGTCATCATTCCCCCACCTTATGTTTTCATAGCGCAAACTGAGTGTGATCAACAGTAGTGGGTCAGCATCAAACGGAGCCGGCAGCAGATAGACCTGGTCGCGCTCTTCCGCTTCAGCACCGGCGTCACCGCCGTCCAGCGCTTCCGTCCAGTGCAGGGTGGCGTCGTCATCCGCCCGCCAGCCCACGTCACGCCGACCGGTCCGGACCGAACCAAAAGCAATGGGCACACTCACCGCGAGCGGTAGGTCCGCCACCTCATACACTACGTTGCCGTCAAGGTCCCACGCCTCTATCCGTTTTGGAAAGCGATAGACCGGCACAGTGTATGAAAACGGGCGGTGGATTGTCTCTACGAGTATGTATTTTCCGTCTGGAGACGGCTCCGCACTTCTGATGATGCCGCGCGCGCCGATAGGTGTCATCTTGCCATCGAGGGTGGCTCTGTATATCTGCGCGAAGGCATAGTGTTCAAACAGATCCTCATCGTGTCTGTTCTTCAGCAGGTCCTGATACGTGCGGGCCGGCGCCTTGCCGCCAATGTTCTCCTGTATTATCGGGCCGGACGGCACGATCGGCTCCTCGGGCGAAGTACCACGATTGGCGGGAATCGTCTTGGCAATGATTGTTTTGCTGTCCGAAAGCCAATGGTAGGGACTGCCGTAGGCGGCGTTGAGAGGATGTGGTAATACCGGCGCGGCCTGACCGCTTTTCACCTCGGCTGCCCAGAGCTCCAGGCGCTCGTTATGTGAAATCGTGAACGCTATCCACTTTCCATCAGGTGACCAGTTAATGTTGGTGATTTTCGGGCTCTCTGGTAAGCCAGAAATCTCATGCTCGGTCCCATTCGAAATCTTCTTGAACATCATTTCATTGAAGTACCTCTCCCGGCTGGGGCCGTTGGTGCGGGGGTTGATGCGCAGACCGGCTAGGCGCAGCTCGGGCAGGGAGAGGTCTTCGATGGACGTCAGCGCAGGATACTTCAGAAGCAGCATCCATTCCTGATCAGGACTTATGGAAACCACCGGCGAGCGGGGTGCATCCACGAGATCGGCAATAGCTTTTGGTGGCATTTGATAATGCAGCTTCGATAGGGTTGGCTCCTGCGCCGCCGCTGATGCGAAAAACAGCAGTAAAAGCCCAAAGGCGAAAATCTGGATAGCCTTGTTGTTGGAGTCAAGGTGACAGTGTAAGTTTGACATCGCGGCAATCTCCTTCCTTAGGATTGTAACGCAAGGGGAACGGTGTTCCTCTTTCGGACGCATTTATCGTTTTGAATGGAAAGGATACGAAATGCCAGCTAGCTTGACAACCCCCTTTTCAACGGCGTCTTCCCCAGACCGGGTAGCCCACAGCTCTGCTGTGGGAAGTCTTCTGTAGGGTAAATGCCCACACCTGCCTAATTCTCGCTGATGAAAAATTTTCAATTTTCAGCTTGACAAAAGACTCGACCATTTCTTAAATTAAATTACACGTTTCCAAAGTACTACAGTGGCTTACTGATTGTGGAGAGAGGGTAGTTAGGTATGTCTGTCGCAGTCAGGAATTAACCGTTAAGCTATGGGAGTACATGGCATGGGAAGAATCTAACAGCAAAAAGGTATTGAACAATGAGAGGAAGTCTCTCGTCAATGTAGTAACAAGTAAAACTATTAGGAGGTTTGTGATGTGCAAGGTAGCAAAAGCATTGGGTGTGGTGTTGGTGAGCATTTGCGTAGCATTTGCGGAGTTTGCCGACGGCAGTGTGCCGGTGCGTCATCTATTTGATTTTAAGATGGAGCCGGTCTCACAGCTTAAAAAAGGGCAACCGGCATCAATGCAATTGACATTTTCGCCGCAAGGGTATTCATGCGGTAGTACGGCTTCCATTCTGGTGACCACATCGAACGCTACGGGAAAGCTGGACGAGAAATCATGGGAGTTAGAGCTCACGGAGGACCCTCCTTACTCAACAACTTTTGAGCTGACTATTCCTAAAAACGATACCGTGAGAGTGCAGGTGAAGCTCAGATGTGGCCGGGCCGAGGAGAGATTTCGTCGGTGGTTTGTGACGACCGGCGACAGCATCGAATATTCAGGGGATAATCCGTGGCGAAGGCCTCGGCCACCATCAGCCTCGGAGACTGACGATCCTATACGCGACACATTGACACAGGAGCACCTCCAAGCAGAATATGAGGTTCTGCTTGATCTGCGCGATTCGACTCGCCGGAGAATTGCTGAGAAGATACTTGGCCCAATGCCCGAATCCAGCAAATCGGACCTGTGCGACGCCTGCCACGTACTCAGGGTATCCTTGGAAAACCTCCTCAAGCTGGTTGATGAAGGAATCAAATTCGAGTTTACAACCCCACCACCGTGGAGTCGAAGGTATCGCGCTCCTAACGATAGCGTGCTGCAACCTCAATCTCCTCCCCCACCTAAACCCCCCAAAGCTGATGACATTGATGTGGATACTCTCACCCCAGAACAATTGCAGAGTGAACATGAGGTTATGCTTTGGTTCCGCGACTCCACCGAACGCAACCTCGTGGAGCAGCTTGTTGGACCCATGCAGGATTCACTACGACTCCATGGCCGCTGGAGTGTTTTTCGTGTTAAGATGACTCTGGAAAAGTTCCTTGAAATCAGAAAACACAAAGTTGATGTGCACCTGTTGAATCCGGGACAGTGGTGGCGCCAAACACCGCAAGATAGTGTTCCTCAACAGAGACCACAGGACACGGCCAAATCGCAGGGAGTATTGGATCAACTACCCGAAGGCGCTTATCCTGGTAGCGTCTGGGCCGTTGGCGATGACAATTCGTGGAACGGCTATGATTATTGGGGCGACGTGACATGCCGTGCCCGTGGCAATCTTCATACTGCCGGGGTTTTCCCGGATCACCATTGCCACTTTACAAACCTATTTTCATAGCATATATTCCCTTTCCAATGGCCGGCGAAGTGGCGATTTCAATTTTAGTTGTTGAATAACAACAGCTTATTGGATTCGGGCTGTTCGCCGTGAGGTTGATAGAGGAGACCTGCATCGGCCCGCCTTTGCGGGCAGCGGCAACAGGAGGTTGCGATATGAGGGTACTGGTGAGAAGTATTTAAGCGAAGATGAGATAGAAATGTTCCGTATAGAATCAAAAGTCAATACCAAGTCAGACAGCTACAAAGAAAACCACGAGAAAAACAAAGCCTTCCATGCAGAGTTCAAGGAACGGTTGGAAAAAGTAAAATTAGGCGGGCCGGAAAAGTCGCGCAAGCGTCACACCGACCGAGGGAAGCTTCTGCCCAGAGACCGTCTGGCGCGGCTTCTGGATCGTAACACCCCGTTTCTCGAACTAAGTCCTCTGGCGGCCTATGACATGTATGACAACGAGGCTCCGGCGTCGGGGATTATCACCGGCGTCGGCATAGTACACGGCCGGGAAGTGATGGTGATCGTCAACGACGCCACCGTCAAGGGAGGCACCTACTATCCTATCACGATTCTGAAACATGCCCGCGCTCAGGCGGTTGCCGAGACCAACTACCTGCCGTGCGTCTATCTCGTCGATTCCGGCGGCATCTTTCTGCCACTGCAGTCGGGGACGTTTCCCGACAAGGATCACTTCGGGCGGATTTTCTACAATCAGGCGCGCATGTCCGCTAAAGGGATCGCACAAATCTCAGCCGTGTTGGGCTCTTGCACGGCGGGCGGTGCCTATCAGCCGGCCATGTCGGATGAGACCGTCATCGTTCGCAAACAGGGGACAATCTTTATCGGCGGGCCGCCACTGGTTAAAGCGGCCACGGGCGAGGTTGTGACTGCCGAGGAGCTGGGCGGCGCCGACGTCCACTGTCGCACTTCCGGGGTGAGCGATCACTACGCCCAGAACGACGAACATGCCTTACAAATCTGCCGCAACATCGTCCAGAATCTGAACCTGCCTCCCCGAACTGAGCTTGACCGCGCCGAATCCGAAGACCCGTATTATGATCCCGAGGAACTCTACGGCATCGTCCCGCACGATGTCCGCAAGCCGTATGATATTCGTGAAGTCATCGCGCGCTTAGTCGACGGCTCGCGCTTCCATGAGTTCAAGGAGTTGTACGGCGCCACGCTGGTGACCGGTTTTGCACGGATTATGGGCTATCCGGTCGGCATCATCGGCAACAACGGCGTTTTATTCTCGGAGTCATCGATGAAGGGAGCGCACTTTATTGAACTGTGCACCATACGCAAGATTCCTCTCATTTTCCTGCAAAATATCTCCGGTTTTATTGTCGGGCGGCAGTACGAAGCGGGAGGGATCGCCCGCGACGGCGCCAAGATGGTGCACGCCGTAGCCAACGCCGATATCCCCAAGTTCACCGTGGTCGTGGGCGGTTCGTATGGAGCCGGTAACTACGCCATGTGCGGCCGGGGGTATTTCCCTCGACTGATGTGGATGTGGCCCAATGCCCGAATATGCGTCATGGGTGGAGAGCAGGCGGCGGACGTGCTGGCATCGGTCAAAATCAAGCAGCTTGAGAAAGAAGAGCGCAAACTGACACAAGAAGAAATCGATGCCATCCGCCAGCCGATTATTGAGAAGTATGAACACGAATCGACCCCGTACTATTCCGGCGCGCGTCTGTGGGATGACGGCATGATCGGCATGACGGAAACGCGCGAAGCGCTGGCATTAGCTATCTCGATGTCGTTGAACGCACCTATACCAGATCAGAAGTATGGTGTGTTCAGAATGTAAGTATCGTAGGGCTGAGGTATGAATTACACAACTGTTAAATACGAAAAGCAGAACAGAGTCGCTCGTGTGACCTTCAACCGTCCGGAGATACACAACGCCTTCAACAGTACTGTCATCACGGAGATGCAACAGGTCTTCGATGAGATCGGGAAGGACGAAGGCATTCGTGTCGTGGTGCTCACCGGCGCCGGCAAGTCGTTTTGCGGCGGAGCCGATCTGAACTGGATGCGCTCGGTGGTCAACCAATCGTTTGAACAAAACTTAGCCGAATCAAATGCCCTGGCCGAGTTGTTCCACGCCATGTATTCTTGCAAGCGACCGGTAATCGGCAGAATCAACGGAGCTGCTATTGGCGGCGGAACCGGTTTTGTGGCGGTGTGCGATATAGCGATAGCCGCACAGTCGGCGGTTTTTTCGTTTTCGGAGGTGAAGATTGGCGTCGTGCCGGCCTGTATCGGGCCGTACGTTATAAAGAAGATAGGTGAAGGCAAAACAAGGGAGCTGTTTATCACCGGCGAGCGCATGAAAGCCGAGCGCGCCCACGAGGTGGGCCTTGTCAATCGGGTGGTTGATGACGACCAACTTGACAGTGAAGTTGACAAGCTGACTGAGTCAGTTCTTTCATCCGGTCCTCAAGCGGTGATGACGGCCAAAAAACTGGTCAGTGAGGTTCCGGCCATGACGCCGGAACAGTTCAAGCCCTATACCGCCGAGATGATCGCTCGTCTGCGCATCTCCGACGAAGGGCAGGAAGGGATGGACGCGTTTTTGAATAAGCGGAAACCGAGGTGGGTGGAATAAAGTTAAGAGTAGGGCAGAATCCCTGTGATGCTGCCAGTAAAGTAGGGCAGGATCCCTGTGATCCTGCCAAGTGGTTGCAAATGATTAAATAGGCAGGTGCACAGGGCACCTGCCCTACTGATCGAACATGATGGACAAACTGTTCAAGAAAATACTGGTAGCTAACCGTTCGGAGATTGCAATCCGCGTGATGAACGCCTGCCGCACTCTCGGCATTCCATCGGTTGCGATCTATTCCGATGCCGACAAAAACAGCAAGCATCGTTTGTTTGCTGACGAAGCTGTTCATATCGGTCCCTCGCCGCCCCGCGAATCGTACCTTGACATCGAGAAGATTATCAATGTTGCTAAGGATACCGGCTGCGACGCTATCCATCCCGGCTATGGCTTTCTGGCGGAAAATCCTGCCTTCGCTGAGAGATGTGCGGAAGAAAAGATAACCTTCATAGGCCCTTCCGCGGAAGCTATCCGGCTTCTGGGAAACAAAATAGAGTCGCGTATCAAAATGGCTGAGGCTGGTGTGCTGATCATTCCCGGAATGAAGTCAACTGCTACCGATATGGCTACGTTTGAAGAAGCTGCCGAGGAAGCCGGTTATCCGGTGCTCATCAAGGCGGCCGCAGGAGGTGGCGGCAAAGGGATGCGCGTGGTGGACGGACAGGATGGTCTTAAGGATGCTGTGGAAGCTGCCCGCCGTGAAGCGAAAAATGCTTTCGATGACGATACGGTGTATCTGGAAAAGTATATCGTCAAGCCCCGTCACATCGAGTTTCAGATTCTGGCTGACCATCATGGCAACACGATCCATCTGTTTGAGCGAGAGTGCTCGATCCAGCGCCGCCATCAAAAGATCATTGAAGAAACCCCCTCCGCGGCGCTGAATGACGAACTGCGAAACCGAATGGGAAAAGACGCCGTCAAGGTAGCGAAAGCAGCGCATTACACCAACGCCGGAACGGTGGAATTTCTCTTTGATGAGAGCGGCCATTACTATTTCCTTGAGGTGAACACCCGTCTTCAGGTGGAGCACCCCGTCACGGAAATGGTCACCGGCGTCGACCTTGTCATCGAACAGATCCGCATCGCCGCCGGGCATCCTCTCAGTGATCAGATCCGCAATCTCACGCAGCGGGGCCACGCCATCGAGTGCCGCATTTATGCGGAAGATGGGGAGAACAACTTTTTCCCCTCGACCGGCAGTATCATCCACTACTCGGAACCGGTCGGTCCCGGTATCCGCGTTGATTCGGGAATGCAGGCCGGTATGGAGATAACTATCGATTATGACCCTATCATGGCTAAACTGGTTGTCCACGCCCCGACCCGTGAGCTGGCCATCGCCAAAATGATCCATGCTCTCAACGAGTATAAGATCCTCGGCGTCAAGACATCGAAGAAGTTTATGATTGACGTGATGAGACATCCTGATTTTGTCGCCGGGAAAACCTACACCAACTTCATTGAGAAGAACATGTCCGATCGTCAATTGGACATGGATTCGTACAAAGAAATTGCGGTCGCCATAGCGACTGTCGCGTCCACAGCCCCTGCCGCTTCGCAAAAGAGCACAGAAAGAGGAATAAAAGGAGCGCCCCCCCCACCATGGGAAATGATTGGAAGCTGGCAAATAGGAGGCTCGATCCGTGAGTAGCTGCGAATTCCTCTTTAACGGTGACGTTGTCGCTTCTGTTTTAGAGAAAGACGGCGACAACCTCAAAGTCAAGGTTGGGGAAAAGGAATTTGAATTCCGTTCGCTTGGCGACGATCTCTTCTCGACAACCATCAACGATACCAGGATTAACGTGGCGGTCGTGAAACACAAAGGGGTCTACTACATCGACATCAACTCGGTCCTGCTGGAAGTCCGGGAGGCCTCGGAGGATACGTTTGCCGGGGGCGCGGGTGATCTCGTGGGTGAGAAGGACAAGGTCTTTGCGCCGATGCCCGGCAAGATCGTCAAGATCATGGTCAAGGTGGGCGATGAGGTCGCTGAAAAGCAGCCGCTGGTGATTGTCGAAGCGATGAAAATGGAAAACCAGGTCAACTCTCGCGCCAACGGCAGGGTGCGGGCCGTCAATTTCGCACCCGGCGATCAGGTCGACACCGAAAGTCCGATTATCGAACTGGAGCTGCTGGAATAAGCAGCACTTCCGTGGTGCGGCGTAGCTGTCTATGCCGATCCCGTCATTGCACCACTGGGGCCATTATTCTCTTGACTGGGAAAGTGTTTCCTGTAGATTGAAAGTGTTAAGACGCTCTTAAAGGCAATGGCGGTGTAGCTCAGCTGGTTAGAGCAGCGGAATCATAATCCGCGTGTCCGGGGTTCAAGTCCCTGCACCGCTATTTCACTTTTTTGCAGACTTTCAGGTCAAATCTTGCGGCAGACCAGTTCACCCTTTCCAATCGGCACAATCAGCGCGTCCACCCTCTGATCCTTCAGAGCTCTATTGAGCATTGGTTTCAGCTCTTCTCGATGACTTATGACGTTATCAGCAACCAAAAGACCCCCGCTTACCATATTTGGAATGACCGCCTCGTAGCAGTCTTGATAAAGTTCCTTCTCTGCGTCAAGAAAGCAAAAGGAAACATCCTTGTAATCCTCTAAGTATTCACGAGCATCGCCGATTATGAGTTCTACCATTGTCTCGACACCGGCCGACTTGAAAGTTTCCTCAGCCAGCTTGGCTTTTTCCGCCTGCCATTCAAAGGTTATGATTCTGCTTCCAACTTTCCGACAGGCCAACGTTAACCAGAGAGTGGAATACCCCGCGCTGGTGCCGATCTCAATGAAAGTTCCTTTTGGAGCGCCGGCAGCTAATATGGCAATAAATTTACCGGTTTCCGGGGATATTTGGCGAAGTCTCTGGTACCGAGGCGTGCCGTCTGTCCTGTCTTTTGCATCAAGACGTTCTAAGTAGTGCATTCGTTCTGCTATTGCCTGGGGGATGTTGTGGAACACATGGCAATTTCCTCCTCAGATTGTCGTTGTAGGTCAGGAGTCTTGTACTCCTGACACCATGAAGTCAGGACCGTAAGGGTCTTGACCTACTTAGCTTGCAAGGTTGACATTCACTGGACAACATAGCAATACAGTTGTCCCTTGATCCAGCAAGTACCCGACCATCTGGAGCTTACAAGACAGGCCCTACAGCTAACCTCGATGTTGTGGTGTCCATATCTATTCCGCAGAGCTTCCCGCACTGCTTTTGTAACTCGCTTCTCGCTCAGGTTCGCTAGCCCTTTAATCTTGCCAAGACCTGGCAAATTGATTGTGCAAACGCGTCGGACGATTAGAACTGGCATCTCAACACCTTCGTATTCATTGGGGGTGACCTAACCATCGGCTGTGAATAATAACATCTCCATACTCCCTATCAAGCAAAAGACGCAGTTGTATCTCTCATTTCACTTTGCTTCTGACCTACTTCACAGAGAAGTCCATCCCCTTGAGGAGCCAGCGTGTTGTGGTTCGATCCAAGGACTTTCCTCTGCCTTTGAAGCCACTGTATTTTCCAAAAGCTGGAAATCCTGCAAGCTTACGGACGAGATTGTTGAAGTGCTCTGCATAACCTAAAACACTAACAACAGCCTTCCTTATCTCTTTGTCAGCAACGTAGTGCCCATGTATGACCTTATCTCTGACTCTCTCTGCCACTTCGAGTTGCTCGTATATCGCCTTGGGAATTGACCCTCCAAAGACTGTTGTGAAAAGCTTTCTGAATTGGTCTCGGGTCATATGCTGTTTGTCAATTACGTTCCAGGTTAGATCGGCGTCGGCACGGTGCAATTTGACCACACCACAGTAGATTGTCATGTTGTGACCGTACTCTATTCGTGAAAACAGATACGGTAGAATAACCTGTCCAGGGAATTGTCCTGCGAGTGGTAGTAGATATTCAAAATACTTCTGGACTTCTTTCGGTGCCTGCTTAAACCGGTTGACCACGCCTCGCCAGCTTCCTGGTGTTGTCATCTTTCCACACTCCTTCCGTCCTTCTTGTTCCGCATCAACTTCTCGCGATACTCCTTATACTTTCTCAAATACTCCGCCAGCTTCGCCTCGCGGCCGGTTTCTTTGGGATGATAATACTCCGTTCCGGCCAGCTCGTCGGGGAGATACTGCTGGTCGGTCAGAGCCTCTTCGTACTCATGGGGATACTTGTATCCCTTGCCGTAGTCGAGAGCTTTCATTAGCGATGTCGGGGCGTTGCGGATGTGCAGCGGCACCGGCAGGGAACCTTTCTCTTTAGCATCTTCAAGAGCCTTATCAAAGGCGGTGTAAGCCGCATTGGATTTGGGGGCGCAGGCTAAGTATATGACCAACTGGGCAA
>Ga0209979_1000482_pt1 | contig 54580 bp, 51 predicted proteins | sample AnhtaG_FD_183114 | JGI IMG/M metagenome (GOLD analysis project Ga0209979, IMG submission 183114) | Deep subsurface microbial communities from Anholt, Denmark to uncover new lineages of life (NeLLi) - Anholt_01485 metaG (SPAdes) (version 2) | ecosystem: Environmental > Aquatic > Marine > Oceanic... | reverse complement strand
CATTCGAACTTGTTCATGCCGACACTGGCTGGGAAATCCAGGCATCATCTAACGGTCTCGTTCCATTTTATGAAGAATACGACAAGTGGGATCTATTTGGGGGAAAAAAAGTCTACCGATTACTACCGAGGGATTTCGTTTCCAAACTCTTGAAATGTCAAGGGCCAACAATGATTGCAGAAGACCAATTTTCTCCGAAAGAGAAGAAGGTTCTGGATGATTTAGTTAATAGACATCAAATTAAACGTAGGAAAATCGCGGGAAGACCCTACTATTTCGATCTTGATGACAAAACAAAAACGTATCTAATTAAAGCCCTCAAGAGTGGAAGACCCTAAAAACACCTAATCACAGACGCGATAATCTCTCCAAAACAATTGCGCGCGCATCAGGATTCTGCAAAATTCCATATTTTATACGTTGTCTTATTAGCACACGCTATACGAGTGCGGTAGGCTTGTCGCTCTTTTCCCATTTTCCTTCTTTAGCAAGCATCACCTCTTCAGCAAATTCCGCCACTTTCTCCTGTGTGATTTTCAGAGCTTCCTGCTGCTTCTTTAGGCATTCGGCTATAATGCTCTCGAGTCTACTGAAGTCTATTGGTTTCATTATGTAAGCGTTGGCCCCTAGGTTTAGAGCTTCCACCGAATTCTGCAGCGTTGCGTATCCAGTTATCATTATGTTCATTCTAGACGGGTACTTCTCCCTGAATGTGCGGAGCACGTCTAAGCCTAGCATGTCTGGGAGCTTAATGTCGATGAGCGCGACGTTGAAGAAGTGAGTTCTCGCTTTTTCGATGGCTTCTTCTCCCGTTCTAGCAGTTTCTACCCTGTACCCTTTTTCTTGGAGCACGTCGCTCAGGGTTTCAAGCATTTCTTCGTGGTCATCAACTATCAGAAGCTGTGGTTTCTCAGACAAGTTTACTTGCCTCCATCTTCTGGATCTCAGATTTATCCTTCCGGGCTAGTATTTCTTCTACAAGGCTCAGCACTCTGTCGGGTTCGAAGGGCTTGTAAATACATGCGTAAGCGTCGTTTCTAATGGCTTCATCCACTAACTCCTTGACTTCTTGACGATATGCGGTCATCATGACAACCTTGATGTTGGGTTTGATCTTCTTGAGGGCTAGGTAGAGCTCAAGCCCGTTCATCACTGGCATCTTGACATCGATGAAGATTACGTCGAAGTCCCTCTCGGTGACTTTCCTGATGGCGTCCTCATAGTTGCGCGCGCGCGCGCTTCATCAAAAGCTTTTCAAAAATCAGTGTAACAAAATTCCACTCGATCTGGTGTTTACGAACGCTTGTGAGTGCACGCGCGGATCCCTGCGCGTGCGTCCTCGCAAATGGCTGTCACACTTTTCTAAAGGGCTTGGTTACACCAAGTTTAGATAAAGCTGCAGCTTTGTCTTTTATGTAAAAGTTATTAAGCTGATAAGTAACGGAGGACTGTCTTAGGTGAGAATCGAGGAGAAACTTGCTGGCATCTCTGCTGGGTCGATTGTGATCTTGGAATTTCCAGCAGAAGAGAGTCAGGTTAAGCTAGCGGCTGAGTTTCTGAAAATTAAGGAGAAAAGTAACAGTTACGGCGTCTACGTGTCCTCAAACAGACCTTCTAGTAATTTAATCAAGAAAATCAAGGACTATGGGTATGATCTGAAGAAAGCTCTTGAGGAAGGGCATGTATTGGTCGTTGACTTGGTTTCTAAAAATGTTAGTGACAGTGAAATAAAGGGTGTGATATATGTTTCTTCAGCTTCGGAGCTTTCAGCAACGCAGATGGCGATTGAGAAGGCTGTGAAACGCATTGAAGGTAAAAATGGTTCTGGTTGGCTTCTTCTCGATTCTATAGCGACCTTGCTGGTTTTCAACAGCCCTGATTCACTTCTAGAGTTTCTCCATTTTCTCATTGGTAGACTTCGTGTTTTGGGTATGGACGGTGTTATTTTTACTGTTCATGAGGGAATTGATTCAAAGGTTATTGCGACAACTAGGCAGTTTTGTGATGCGATCATAAAGTTGTAGTTATTGAGCTGAAAGAAGATGGTCAACAATAGGGAAAAGGTTTCGTCTGGGACTCCAAGTTTGGATAAGATACTCAAGGGTGGCTTCACTAGAGGTGACACGATTCTTGTGGCAGGGCAGCCTGGCGCTGGGAAAACAACGCTTGGATTGCAGTTCTTGTATACTGGTGCTACGAAATATGGGGAAAGCGGTGTATATGTCACATTTGTTGAGAGCGTTGGTAAGTTAAAGAGGGATGCGTTGAAATTCGGATGGGACTTTGAGAAGTTGATGGATGAAAAGAAAGTTCGGTTTCTTGATCTTATGCCGTCTACCGGGGGAAGAAGTTTGGAGGCAGACTTTGGGATCATTTTACCCGAACTTCAGTCGTTGAGTGCAAAGCGCGTAGTAATTGACAGTTTAACGGCGATGACAGCTTACATCGAGAAAAAAGCAGAAGCCCGAACCTTTGTTGGAATGATTAATAAGCTTCTGGAAAATGCTGGATGTACATCTATTTTGCTTGTTGAGGTGCCGTGGGGAGAAAGTGATATCGGCTCTGGCTTTGAAGAGTTCTTATCAGACGGACTAATAGTCTTAAGCTCTTCAATTGATGGGTTCCGAGTTAGGAGAATGCTCTACGTCCCCAAAATGCGTGGAATTGACCATGACTTAAGCTGCTATGACTTCTTCATATCTACTGATGGCATTAACGTGTCACCGATACCAACATCCAGAAAATGAAAAGCTAGGATTTAAGGAACTGGCTGGGGTGACCAGAGAAACCTGCCATACTGGATGATTGCGAAAGGTGAAACCCTGGCGCGTTTCTGAGTGAGCCATCAGTATATGGTTCTCTAAGCATCTCGACCTATGAAAATGACCGAACCATTCGAAGCGTTGGATGCTCTTGACACAGCTGTATTTACAGTATTGTATGGGATGGGAAAGGGCACACTGCGATGCAATAAGGTGCGCGTCGTGGTTGCGGCAGAAGGGGTATCGTTCACTAAGCGTCGAGTGCTGATAACATTATCGCGCGTGCAGGTTTACTCGTTGGAGTTACCAGAGGGCTCAGAAGTACGATGAGAAAACAGGAAGTTTGCTAGTTCTGACGGAGAATAGCCGTCTTGCTACTGTGTTGAGGGGAGAGGGTAAGCCTGACATGCTTTTCTGCTGTTATTTTTGAGGTAGCTGGGGTGTTGATGTTGTTTCTGAGGTTAATAACAGAAAGATGGGTTGAGCTAGACAAAGTGCATGGTAATGGGAGATACGTGCTGGAAGTTTGAGACTACTGCTGAATAAGGTTTAGTTGTAGAGAGCCTGTTCTAATTATGCAGCGTTGATTGTCTGGTCTAACAGCTGTGCTATTTTTGTGTCATTGAATGGCTTGATGATGTAGCCGTTGATGCCAAGTTTCTCACACCGCTCTATTACTGTTTTTTGTCCGACAGCTGTGATCATGACTATTTTGCTTTTAATGCCAGCATTTCTTAGGTTGCTGAGGACGGCTTCCCCGTTGATGTCTGGGAGGACGACGTCTAGTAGTATTAGGTCGGGCTTTTGTTCTTTAGCGGTTTTTATTGCTTGTTTTCCGTTTGATGCTTCGAATATTTCTGTTTGTTTAAAATCGGATAGTTTCTGTTTTAGCAGGGTTCGCATGAAAGTCGAGTCGTCAACAATCAATACCTTCTTCATTGTTTTATTTCACAACCTTCCCCCTCAATATCGATAACTTCGTCGCAGAGCTGCTTTAGTTCTTTGATCAGTCTTTCACTTGTCAATCCCGATGTGACTGATACCATTATTCCACTGATATCGAGGGATCTTAGTTTTTTTGTTAGAAACTGGCTGAACCTAACGGTTCTGGGAAGGTGGTTGTAGAGAAGGATTGTTGTAATTGAATCAATAAATACGAATGTTTTTCTATGCTTTTTAGGCTTTGTGAGGAATTGTTCCACTGCATTGACTATCCCCTCAATGTTCAAAGGACCAAAAACATACTTACATTGCTTAGTTTCTTTTGCTGTTATCCCGTAGGTTTGGCTTATCGCATCAATGAACCTGAGTTTTGAGGTGTTCACACCTCTTTCTGCAAATATCTTTAGCAGTTCGGTATATGGTTTGTTGACTGTGATGTAGATGCCCTGATAGTCTAAGTCTTCCAATAGAACCCCAATGGCCTCGTTGTTTATGTCAATGTAGTGTTCTATAGGAGCATTGAGTAGGGTAATCCATCCCGTCTTTTTTAGTCTGGTGTATTTATGCTTCAAAAGTTTTGTAATGTTGGTTTTGTGTAGGACAAGATCTCTTCTCTTTTTTGGAGTGATTATAGGTATTTCCGACATAATCCTGGCTTCTTGACTTCCTGACATGGTCCTAGCCTCGTTTCCCTCCAAACCTTCGCATTACCGTCATCCCGTTTTCGTCAACTCTATAGTCCACCTTTCCCTCATGATGTGTTGAACCTCTCAGTTTGACGATCTGCAAGGTTTTTTCTGAAGGCTCAGCGTGGTGTTCAAGGAAAAGTATAGCATCTGCCATGTACTCTTCTACACCAAATCTGCTGTATCCCTTTTCGGTCAATGGTGCTTCGCTGCATAGTATGGATGTTACACCCATTTTGGCCAAAGAATTGCCAAGTTTTAGTGTGGCTTGTCTTATTTCTAGTTCGTTTTTTGCAAGGTAGCCAATCATGGTTACGGGGTCTACTCCGACTCTTCTAGGACCAAATCGTTGACATGCCTGGATTATTGAGTTTACTACGTCATCTGCATTTTGTTTCTCTGCGTTTGGCCCCAAATCCAGTATTCTAAGTTTGTCTTCTTCAACTAGTCTTAAGTCAAAGAATTTGAGATTAGAAGCGAAATTAATTACTTTGTAGACGGGCTCTGAGAAAGTTATGTATAGCACTTTTTCCCCATTTGCTGCACCATAAAACAGTGATTGAGTGCAGAACATGGTCTTTCCCGTCCCACTGGCACCGCTGATCATTATGGTTGATATTTCTGGAAATCCACCGTGAAGCAGTTCGTCTAGACCAGCAATTCCAGAGGGCACCCTTGCCAGTGAAGGAACTATGTCGCTATCTTGAACATCTGAAGGTTGAACCGTTTCAGTGAGCCTTCGACTACTCATTACAATCCCACATGCTGTAAAGTTGAGCAACATATCTAAGCCTAGTGTAACCATTCAGGCACAAAGGTGGTGACATTACACTAACACCTACCAGACAGGGATATTTTTCTCTCCATCTTCTCAAGGAGCCTTAAAGTGGACGTCATACCCAACGTAAACGTCACACCTAACGTAAACAAGATCTTGCGCTTCTTTTCCCTGTGACCCAGGATATAGGAACCAGCATCTGTCACAACTAGCAGGGTTCCTTTTACGTCTAAACCCGTTGTTGACATAATAACATCAATAATTGACCTTCCATATGTTGTGCTCATAAAACTATCAGAGGACACATAGATGTCTAAGTCTGCAAACTTCTGTACAGATTCAACATATTTCTGGGTAAGAACACCCGCAACCTTTTGTAATACCTTGAGGTCAAAGAACTCTTTCCTAATCACCTGTCGGGGCCCAAGTAAACCGTTCTTCTTCGTCATAAAACTGGTTATCAGGACAGCTGTGTCTTTTGGGAAATTGATTAAGAGACTACCTCTGAGGTCTCCCGCTACAGAAGCAGCCGCTACGATGGACAATTCAACGGGTCTTTCTAGGATCTCGATCGATGAAAACTGAGAAACCTGACTCAGAGACAAGAACTTTACGTTGGTGCTAGACACTCTCGTTTCTCTCTTCAAAAGCTTACCCAAGGCTGTAAGCGCACTATTGCAACCTATGTTCGCCATCTCAGAAAGAATATCCATTTGAGTATCGGTCAGATTTATCGTTGACATGTGTCCTTGTCACTCACTTGAGGTTCCAAGCTTGGACAATGTCTTATGCTAAGTTCTGGCTTCATCTAAAGCTACTGTAACCATCAAATACGGAGACGGGTGACATCCACTGACAAATCTTCACCACTTAGATTTTTATTCTAACTGTAACAATTCCACTTGCGGTGTTAAATTCCACCGACCTGCCGACACTACCCCCTACAACCTCTCCCGTCAAAGGGATTCCTTCTTTCCTCAGCTTCTCCTTAACAGCCGCAGCATTCTCTTCACCAGTCTGCAAACTTTCATGTCCGAGACTTGGAAACATGTTTGCTCCACCAACAATCTTTGCCTTCATATCTTGTTTTCTAGAACCTAAAGATTCCATTTTCCTAATCACTGCATCTATAGCCGAGTCTGCAAACTTGAATGGATTACTGACTGGACCACTTTTGGTGCTGTCAGGCAACATGGTGTGGGCCATTGCTCCAACTTTTAGCACTGGGTCGTAGAGCGTGATCACTATACAAGAGCCTACTCCAAGTGCTTTTAGTCTCGTGGGCGCTTGTGTAACTTTTGCTTGAGCTGTGCCCACTACGATGTCTTCTGGGATGTTGTTCTTCATCCTTTGCTCTAGCCGGACGTTTTTATTTGGGATGTGTCCACCGTGGTTTCCTCTGTGACTTTATCATCAGATTTTGTCTTTAGTGCTCTCAGCATTGCATGAGCCTCTTTCAATGCGAAAAGGAAGAAGAAGAATCCCACGATTTTGGTTTTTTCCTTAGTGGTTAGCTCTACTTGTATTATTAGTGCCCGTTCAGCTTTTTTACCGAAAGCCACAGCTACATCTTCGACTAAAGCTCCGACCATGCCATGAGCGAAATCTGGAACATGTTCAACAAGACTCATTCCCAACATGTGCGACAGAGCAGTCAAACAGTTTCCAGCCAGAATATTACCAATCTCTTGCAGAGCAGATTTTGCCATCTCATCAAACTCCTTTGTAGTTCCCCTTTTCCGTTTGAATACAATGTCCAGAAGCGTGAAAGCGCTCTTCTGTGGGAAAATGATCAATAATGAACCTGAAAGATCTCCAGTTACAGGAAGATATATCCCGCTGACCATGGTTTCTCGATCTCCAACCAAATTCGGAAGATCATCTAAGGAAGTCATCCTCGCAACTAGCAGCTTCGCTTGGACCTTTTCTCCAACTAACTTTGAAAGCGATATGGCCGCATGTTGTGCACCCGTGTGACCAACCTCTCTCAATGCATCTTCCTCAAACTTAGTCAATGACGTTAAGGGTTTTCTCTTTATTTTTAAACGAAGAGCATTCTCTACAGTACTCACTAGCTGCTTATCTTCAAAAGGCTTAACAATGTACCCAACGGAACCAAGCGTGTTGCATAATTTCAATGTCTTTTCTTGACCTACAGCCGTAAGCATAATCACCCTTGCATTCGCATCCTTACTCATGATCTTTTTGAGCACTTCTGTCCCATGTAGGTCAGGCATTATTAGGTCCAAAATCACCAAGTCCGGCTTTTCTGCTTCATATTTCCTCAATCCTTCCTCGCCATTCCCTGCTTCAATCATATCTCGGAAACCTCGTCCTTTCAGAGTATTCTTCACAATAGATCTTAGAAACACTGAATCATCAACAACTAATATCTTCGTAGCCACATTCTCACCTCCCTTGTATCCTTTTAGCCTTCCAATAGCCTGTTTTCCATGTCAAAAACTAAGCTTCGGCATTATCTAAATGTGGTGTAACCGTTTCTCCGCTCGAAGGGTGACAGATGAACACTGTTTCTTCTCTCGCTTTTTCATTACGAGACACCCTCACATGCAGGCGCTTCAAGCATATGCCGTTGCTCCTCAACGACCAAATCAAACAAACTATTCACGTCCAAAATCAATGCAGGCTGACCATCCCCCAAAATGGTAAACCCAGCAAAAGCCCTACTCTGCCTCACCAGCTTATCCAGAGGCTTCACTAGAATGTCCTTCTTATCCAACAACTCATCAACACTTATACCAAGAAACTCGTCCCCCCGACTCACCAGCACGATCAAAATCCAAGTTTCCCCTTTACGCGAAAGGCCAAAAGATTCACGCAACCTCAACAAAGGAACATTTCCTTCAGACAAAACAATGACCTCACGACCAACAACTCTCTTGACCACCTCAGCTTTCACTTTAACAGTCCTTACAACGCTGGTTAAAGGCATTGCATAAAATTCTTCTCCTACTTTGGTCAACAAAGCTGAGACAATAGCTAAAGTAAGCGGAAACTTCAACGTAACCTTCATGCCTTCTCCACGTTGGGTGTCTACTTGCACTGTTCCACCTAAGGCCTCAACTTTTCTCCCAACAACATCAAGCCCGACACCCCGACCAGAAACATGCGTAACTTTCTCAGCTGTACTGAACTTACTGTCAAACAGTAATTCCATGGTTTCTTCACGTCCCAAGCCTCTGGCTTCCTTCCCGCTTATTATTCCTCTCTTAACAGCTATTTTCTTTATCTTCTCCTCACTGATTCCCTCGCCATCATCCTCTACCTCAATAATGGCGTGGTCCTTCTCTCTTCTAGCAACTAGCCTAATTGTTCCAATGGCTGGTTTTCCCAATCTTTTTCTCTCGGTGGGTGTCTCTATACCGTGGTCCACAGCGTTCCTAAGCAAATGAACAAGTGGTTCTCCAAGCTTATCCACAATCTTTCTGTCAAGTTCGATCTCCGCACCTTCGATCACCAAGTTAACCTGTTTTTGCTCTCTCCTCGACAGATCGCGAACCATTCTCGAGAACCGTCTAAATATTTGTTCAACAGGAACTAAGCGAGCTTGCATGACGTTGTATTGAATGTCAGAAACAAGTCGACCCAGAGCGTCCAAGGCACTAGGCAGCTCTCTGAGCTTCTTTGATGCGTAAAGTTGATCTAGCAGCATCTTGTTAACTAGTAGCTCCTCTACGAGACCGGACAGTGCCTCTAAAGTCTCAACCTTGACCTTTATCTCACGTATTTCTTCAATAGACGAAGGCTTCTCCGCTAATCTCGCTCCATCAGCGATTTCTGAAGTCTGTTTTTCAGCTGGAGCAGATAGAAGATCACTCAGTTTTAATAATGATCCTGCTACATCTGCTTCGTCTCTATTCTCAGACACTTTTCTAATGGACAGCTCTAAATTGTCAAGACACTCAAAAAGCGTTTCAATCATCTCAGGTGTCAGATCTTTCTCCTTTTTTCTCACATCATCCAGAACATCTTCAATGGCGTGGCATAGCTTCGTCAGCTTGTTATACCGCATCGTAGCTGCCATGCCTTTCAAACTGTGAGCTGCCCTAAACATTTCATTTACAGGCTCCAGATCATCCGGATTTCTCTCCAACTTCAACAAAGAATCATTCAGTAACTGCAGGTTGTCTTTTGCTTCGCTCAAGAACATGTCCCTGTACTTTGATACATCCATATTCATCACCGGATTTCCTACAGAAGTTGAACTATCCCCTGACTGATCTCAAAAATAGGAAAAACAAAGTCTGCATCACCCCTCTCAATGACTTCTCTAGGCATCCCAAATATCAGTGATGTAGCCTTGTCTTGGGCAATCGTTCTACCATTTCTACTTTTAATAGCTCTCATGCCTTCGGCTCCGTCTCTACCCATGCCCGTCAGAATAACTCCAACAGCATTCTCACCATACACATCAGCAACTGACTCCATAGTAACATCAACAGACGGTCTCAAGCCGTGAACGACTGGATCTTGGTTCAACCGGATGACAACTTCCTTTGTACCCTGGATTCTTCTTTTTTTCACAATCATGTGAAAATCACCAGGAGCAACATATACTCTCCCTGACTCAACGATGTCTCCCTCCTCAGCCTCTTTCACAGCAAGTTCAGACACTCGATTCAGACGCTCAGCCAAGGATTTAGTAAATCTCGCAGGCATGTGCTGCACAACAAGGATAGCTGCAGGAAAGTTCGAAGGAAGCTCTGACAGAACCAGCTCTAAGACAGATGGTCCACCAGTCGACGATCCAATGACAAACAATCTCTCTTTTACAGCAACACTAGGCGCCAGAAACCGCTTAACTCGCTTCCTAGACAGGATAGATCCGATCTTTTGAACATTAATAATAGAAACTCTTTTCACCTCTTCAATCAGCTTACCTTTAACCTTTTCAATGTCAACTGAAACCGTGCCAGACGGTTTGAGCACAAAGCCAACTGCACCTGCCTCAAGGCACTCCACCGTTGCAGCAGCGCCTTCTACTGTACAAGCGCTCAACATTATTGTCGGAGTAGGGTGTTCCTTCATGATGCGTTTAAGCGCGTGTAACCCGTTTAAATTCGGCATAAGATAATCCAGTGTAATCACGTCAGGTCTCAGAATCTCCATTTTCTCTAAGGCTTCATTACCATCCCTAGCAACGCCAACAACTTCTATTTCAGGATCAGAGTTCAACATATCAGAAACTAACGTTCTCATAAAGAAAGAGTCATCAACTACAAGCACCCTTACCGTTTTTCGTTACCCTCCAATAAACTATTGTTCATCTAGAGCCTGCACGCGCAAAGAAAGGGAAGATGTTGCTTGTTGGCGCCACTAGGTGAGATGATTCTTCTCACTCATTCTGTTGGTTTTTCAGCCAGGCTTTCCTCGGAGGGCATAGACTTTGCCGTCTCTGCTGTTCTCTTTGGTTTACTCTGCTCTGTAGTTGAGAGTAATTCCTTGGACTCCAGGTTTTCTACTGCTTCTTCTTCAGGCGTCTCTATCAAAAGAGTTTCGCGTTTTGCTGGTTTTACCTCAGGTTTTATATGATCCATTGGTTGCACCAAGTTTTCTTTAGCAACTTCTTCTTTCTCTGTTTTGATATTACGATATTCTCTTGCTGAAGCCTTAGCTAGTTCGATGATTTCCTTCTCGGAGAGAACTCTCTCTAAATCGAGCAATATTATAAGTTTGTCTTTCAGGGTTCCAATGCCCCTTATGTAGTTAACACCTATCTTTTTTGTAATGATTTCAGGAGGCAGTTTGATATCATCTTTGGGCAGTCTGAGCACGTCTGTTACCTCGTCTACAAGCAGTCCGAAAGTGCCATCACCAATCTCTGCGATCACAATATGCTTCCCAGTGTGTTCTTCTTCTCTAGTCATCATGAACCTTTTTTCAAGGTCTATTACACCGACGATTTTACTTCTTAGATTAATGACTCCTCTCAAGAAATTCGGGGAGTTAGGGATCATCGTGACTGTCCCAGTTTTTACGATTTCCCTAACATCTAGTATTCCAACACCGTACTCTTCGTTACCTAAGGTGAAGACTACGAATTGATCTGTGTCTCTTTCTTCAATTGTTGGCCCCACGGTGATTGCTGCAGCTAAAGGTTCTTCCATTCCCGCAGCCATTTTACGGGGCATCTAGTCTACCTCTACGGTTCTCTTCTTCCTCGTTTTTTTGGAACTAGCTTTTTTAACTACTCTTCCTTCTGCAGCTTCGGGGGTCAGCTTAAACTGTTGCATTGATTCGTTAAGTTCCTTTGAAATAATACTTAGTTCTTGGGCTGATGCGGTCATTTGCTGCATTGCCGCGACCTGCTGTTGAATAGAAGCAGACATTCTTTGTGAACTAGCAGCGTTCTGTTCTGATATGGTTGCAATTTCGTCTACTGTCTTTGTTACTTGCTGGGTGCTAACCGATTGCTGTTGAGTAGCAGCGCTTATTTCCTGAGATTTAGCTGTTATCTCTTGTGTTCCAGCTGTGATCTGGTCCAATATTGATAAGGCGCTGTCAACGATCTTGAGACTCTCACCTATTTGTTCTCCTCCTCGCGTCATGCCAGTTACTGCTCCGCCTGCTGCCTCTCTTACGTCACCAATTAGACCTTCGATTTCACCAGATGCCGTCTTTGACCTTTCAGCCAACTTCCTAACTTCATCAGCGACAACTGCAAATCCTCTGCCTGCTTCACCCGCGCGAGCTGCTTCAATTGCTGCGTTTAAAGCAAGCATATTGGTTTGGTCTGATATGTCGTTTATAGTCCCTACGATAGTCGTGACTTCTTGTGCGCTCTCATCCACCTTCTGCACCGTAGATGTGTTGGTTCTCACAATATCGTCGATTGATTTCAGCTTCAAGGCAGCCTCTTGCCCAGCTTCTGTGCCTTTTGTAGCAAGCTTAGCTGATTCCGCTGTTATTTCTGCGGAGGATCGAGCGTTAGCTGCTCCTTGCTGAATGCTGGCGGATAGATCTGCAACGACTTTGGTGGATTCTTCCAGTCTTTGAGATTGTGTCTGAGCTCCTTCAGCGACCTGTCCGACGATTTCCGCTACTTGACCCAAAGCAGCATTGACCTGAGTTGATGAAGAAGCCAGTTGTTCAGTTCCTATCATAACTTGCTCAGTTACAATTCCTGATCTCTGTATGAGTGAGCCAAGGTCAACCACTGTCTGGTTGATGGTGTCTCCTATAGATTTGAAGTCTCCAGCTGCTTTTTCCATTGCTACTTTCTGAGTGAAGTCTCCTTCAGATAATGCAATAAGAACCCTTTGAACCTCTCTAATTGGAGTAACTACCGCGTCGATCAAGCTGTTCAGCGTGTCAACAATGTCCTTCCATGAACCGGTAACATCTGACACAGTTGCTCTCTCAGCTAAGTTTCCTTCCTCACCAGCCACTCTTGCTACTCTGCTAACCTCTGTGGCAAGTCTACTAAGGTCGTCCACCATTTTGTTGATGATTTCAGCTAGATCTTTGATGTCTCCAGTAACTGGAATCTCAACTTTCTGTGTGAGGTCGCCCTTTGAAATCGCTGTTGCTATCCTAGAGACCTCTAGCACTGGCCTGGCAATCGCTTCTATCAAAGCATTCAACGTATCCACAATGTCTTTCCAAGATCCAGCGACACCTTCAACAGTTGCTCTCTCAGCTAAGTTTCCTTCCTCACCAGCCACTCTAGCAACCCTGCTAACCTCACCAGCCAGCCTGTTCAAGTCGTCCACCATACTGTTGATTGCATCAGCCAGAGCCTTTACTTCCCCCGCTGCAGGTACTTCCACTTTCTGTGTCAAATTACCCTTAGAGATAGCCATACTAACCTTAGCAATCTCCCTCACTTGTACAGTGAGTGTGTCCACCAATCCATTCAGGTTGTCAACGACGTTTTTCCAAGATCCAGCGACACCTGGAACCTCAGCGTTCACTCCAAGTTTTCCTTCAGCACCTACTTCCTTAGCTACTCTTGCTACTTCTAACGCCAATGTGTTGAGGGAATCCACCATGTTGTTGATTGTATCAGCTAAAACCTCGAAATCTCCTGATACCTTTACTGTTACTTTCTGTGTCAAGTCACCTTCGGCAACAGCAGTGACTATTTTGGCAACTTCCTGCACTGGTCCAACGACAGAATCAAGCAAAGTGTTCAGCGTATCCACAATATCTCTCCAACTGCCTGCGACTCCTTCCACCGTAGCTCTCTCACCGAGTTTGCCTTCCTCACCAGCCACTCTAGCAACCCTGCTAACCTCACCAGCCAGCCTGTTCAAGTCATCAACTGTTTTGTTCACCGTTTCAGCCATCGTCTTGAAGTCGCCAACGGCTTTTTCTAACGCGATTTTGGTCGTCAAGTCACCATTTGACATAGCTGTGAGAACCCTCTGAACCTCTTTCACAGGTGTCTGGATAGCATCTATCAAACCGTTCAGTGTGTCAACGACACCTTTCCAAGAACCGCTAGCACCTGGCACAGATGCTCTTTCGTCAAGCTTACCCTTTTCACCCGCAACAGCAGCCACTCTGGAAACTTCGTCGGCTAATCCGCCGATCAATTCTGCCATGCCATTGTACGAGTTTGCTAGCTCACCGAAGATGTCCTCTTGCTCCTTTCGTATCCGCACTGTTAGGTCGCCTTTCCTGACGGCTTCTAAACCTTCCAATAACCTCTGCAACTGTTTCTTTGAATACTCATCCATCGAAGTCTTTTCCAACTTAGACATTTCTAATATGCTCCACTTTGATGGATGATTCGAGTGAGATCCTTTAATACGGTTATGAAATTGCCGTATGAATCACAAGCATTTGAAATTCAGATTCAGAATTTAATATACTTGGAGATTGGGTTTTGCCAACCATCGCTCGTTTGACAATTAAGAACTTGGTTAATCCTCTCTGTTGTTCTGACTCAGATCTGACAAGAACACCAATTCAAACTTTGCTTTCATAACACAATTAGCCACTTTCTACGAAACATACAAAGCGCGCGCGCATACATGTTTGCCTTTGCTTTCATTGGATTAGTTTTCCAGATTTCAGAGAAAAGTAATCAAGGAACCCTCTCCTCATTCTTTGAATTAGAAAAAGAGTTGAAGGAAACCCGAGGAGAACTCAAAGATTCCCAGAAGCAACTACTGAAAACCCAAAGGCTAGCTACAATAGGAGAACTAGCTGCTTGGATTGGGCATGATCTACGGAATCCCTTAACAGGAATTGCCGGAGCAACCTACTATTTAAGCCGATACAAGCCCAAGCTGGACAAAAAAGGAGCTGAGATGCTTGAAACAATCGAGCGAGCCATAGAACATTCAAATAAGATTATTACAGATCTTATCGAATACTCAAAAGACATCCATCTAGAACCAACAGAAACTACACCGAGAAGCATATTCGATGAATCACTCCTAGAAGCTATCGTTCCAAGCAACATCAAAATAAACATCCTTACCGAGGATCACCTAAAGATCTATGTAGACAACGATGAACTGAAGAAAGTCTTTCTCAGCATAATAAGAAACGCAATAGATGCCATGCCAAACGGAGGCCAGCTGACAATCAGAAGTACTATTCGCAACAACCAATTCCAGATTTCTTTCGCTGATTCAGGCATAGGAATACCAAATGAAATTATTGAAAAGATATGGAATCCCCTCTTCACCACAAAAGCTAAGGGAATGGGATTCGGTCTACCAAACTGTAGACGCATAATAGAAACGCATGGCGGCAAGATTTCCGTTGAAAGCATTATAGATCAAGGAACAATCTTCACAGTAACTCTGCCCAACAAAGGACGATGCATTAAGACCCAAATCCCTAGCATCGACATTTTAACCTCTCCCATATAACCTGCGCGCGCGCAAAAGGTACGGTATGCATGTAGATATTTGGAGGAAGACTTTGGAAGGAATACAATCCTTGTAGGATGAAGTTATTCGGAAATTTGAATAACACTTATATGCGCTAGGTATTCGGACTCTGAACTGGCAAGGTTTCCAATTCAGAAGAGTGCATCATAAGCTCTAAATCTGTTTCCTCATAGACTGTGAACAATTCAGGTTCACATTAGGAAAGGAAGATGTTGAGTAGATGACTAAATTAACAATAACAGAAGCTTTAGTAAGTGTAGGTTCACAAGAAGAAGCTCTAATCCGAGTTCTGCATGTAGACGATGACACTGGCTTTCTGAGAGTGGCGAGGCAAATTTTGGAGATGCAAGGGTCTTTTGAGGTAGAAACTACCTCTTCAGTTGAAGAAGCAATGGGAATCCTAGAGAATAAATCGTTTGATGTTATTGTATCTGACTATATCATGCCTGCAAAAACTGGTCTTGATTTTCTGAAGGAACTAAGAGTGAGTGGAAACAATTTGCCCTTCATCATATTCACAGGGAAAGGTAGAGAAGAAATTGCGATTGAAGCATTGAACTTGGGTGCTGACCATTACATCAACAAAATTGGCAAACCAGAAACAGTTTACTATGAATTAGCTCATGGCATTCATCAAGCAGTAGAACGCAAGAAAGCAGAAGAGAAAATTAGAGAATCAGAGCAGAAGCTGAGAGCCATATTAGCTTCATCTCCTAATAATGTTACAGTCACCGACTTTCATGGAAATATACTGGAATGCAACCAAGCAACATTGGAAATGGGAGGTTTTTCATCGAAGGATGAGGTGATTGGCAAAAATGCTTTGGAGTTTATCGCAAAAAAAGACCATAAAAGAGCGATGGAACACCTGAAGAAAATCATAGAGCAGGATTCACTAAAAAACATACAATACACAGGCGTAACTAAAGACGGCTATGAATTCCCTTCGGAATTTTCTGTAAGTGTTATTAGAGACTCTTCAGGGAACCCCATAGGTTTTGTATCAATAACAAGAGACATCACCGAACGCAAGAAAGCAGAAGAAGCATTGAAGGAATCTGAGGCGAAGTATAGACGTATTGTTGAACTGGCTCCTGATAGCATAATAACAGCGAATGCGAAAGGTGTGGTTACATCAGTTAACACTAGGTTCACAAGGCTAACAGGCTTTTCGAAAGATGAAATCGTCGGCAAACATTTCACAAAAGTGGGAACCATACGAAAGAGAGACTTGCCCATATTCCTAAAGATGTTTGCTTCCCTCTTGAGAGGGAAAGCTCCAAAACCCTTTGAAGTTATGTGGAAACATAAGGATGGAACTGCCAATCCAACCGAGATTCATGTCACATTAGTGAAAAGTGATGGCAAGACCATAGGCTTTCAAGCAATTAGCAGAGACATCACTGAACGCAAGAAAACAGAAGATGCGTTGCGGGATTCAAACGAAAAATGGGTCTCCCTGATGGAGAGCACTAATGACGTTATCATGACCCTAGACGACAAAGGCACCATTCAATACATCAACTCCACCCCACTAGCTGCCAACCCAGAGGAGACGATTGGAAAGTCAGTGTACGAATATGTGCCAAGCGAGCAACACGATATAATGAGGGAATCTTTGAGAAGAGTTTTCAAAACGGGAAAACCAGTTAGCTACGAGGTTTCTCCAAACATTCAAGGAATTGACACTATATGGTTTAGCACAAAAGTAGTTCCTGTCAAACATGATGGAAAGATTGCCAGTGTCATACTGATTTCCACAGACATCACTGAACGCAAGAAAGCTGAAGAGAAGAGCAACAAACTTCTTCATGGCTATGGCGAGCGTATTAAGGAGCTTCGTTGTCTCTATGCACTCTCTAGACTTGTTGAGAAGCCAAACATTTCAAAGGAAGAAATATTGCAGGGAACTAACGATTTACTTCAATCAGCATGGCAGTATCCTGATGTTACATGCTCCAGAATAATCTTTGAAAACAGAGAATTCAAAACCGAAAATTTCAAAGAAACCCCATGGAAGCAGTCGTCTGACATCAAAATCAAAGGAAAAAAAGCTGGGGTCGTGGAAGTTTACTACCTCGAAGAAAAGCCCACAATTGCTGAAGGTCCATTCCTTAAAGAGGAAAGAGCTCTAATAGACGCTGTTGCTGAGAGATTGGGAAAAATCATTGAGCGCAAGGAAACACAAGTGGAACTCCAACACATGTTCAATCTCTCATCTGATTTGATAGGTATTGCAGGCGCAGACGGATATTTTAAGAAGATTAATCCGAGCATAGAAAAAATTCTCGGTTACACCGTAAAAGAATTTCTAGAGACGCAATTTCTTGACCTTATTCACCCCAATGACCGAACAAGAACAGCAGAAGCTGTAAGAAAGGAATTTTCCACAGGAGTTCCCACAATTCAATTCATGAATCGCTATCGATGCAAAGATGGCTCATACAAATGGCTGGAATGGACGACACACCCTGTCAAAGAAAAAGGATTAACATATACAGTCGCTCGTGATATCACCGAACGCAAGAAAACGCAAGAAGACTTGGAGACAACGCTGAAAAAATTGATGGCTCTTAACGAAAAGTTAGAGGTTGTTGGTAAGTTGACTAGGCATGACATCCGAAACAAACTCCAAGTAGTCACAAGCAACGTTTATTTGGCTAAAAAGAGGCTGACTGACAACCATGAAATCATGAGCTATTTGGGAGATGTTGAATCAGCTTGTGACCAAATGGAAAAGATTTTTGACTTTTCCGAAACCTACGAGAGGCTGGGCATGGAAGAATTAGCTTATATGGATGTAGAAAAAAGCCTTAAGGAAGCGGTCATACAGTTTTCAGACTTCCACGGTGCAAAGATAGTGAATGACTGCCATGGATTAACGGTTTTAGCAGATTCGCTACTTAGACAGACTTTCTACAATCTGATTCACAACTCGTTGAAGCATGGCGAAAAGGTTAGCCAAATCAGAGTTCACTATGAAGAAGCTGGAAAGGATAAGCTGAAACTGGTTTATGAGGATGATGGTGTAGGCATACCTAAGGCAGAGAAGGATAAGATTTTCATGGAAGGCTACGGTAAAGGCACAGGCTACGGACTTTACCTGATAAGGAAAATGTGTGAAGTATACGGTTGGACAATCAAGGAAACTGGTAAAGAGAGCAAGGGAGCACAGTTCACCATGAGTATACCCCAGTTGAATGAACAGGGGAATCAGAACTATAAGCTCGATTAGTTTATTCTAAGATGAGTTTTAATTCAAGTTTGTGATTAATTAACTGGCTTAACTTATTTTCTAATTTTTGCGCGCGCGCTACCGTTGTCTGTTTTAGGGAAGAAAAGAGCAAAAGTGGCTGCATGCATGTAGGTACGTGTAGACCATTAGCAGGTGAAATAGTTTTCACTAAACTATAAAATACCTCTTCTCTCAATATGATCGCGTCATCTTTCTGAGGATAGGGGAGAATCTTTCTGAGTAATTGGAACGCTGAAATACAGAAAGCATTAAGACATGAAAAAAAAAGAAAAATCATACAATATCTGCGAGACGATAGTTTATCCTTTACTGAACTCATGCAGGCAACTGATTCAAGCAACCATGGCAAATTCGGATATCATCTGAGAACACTGAAGGAATTCGTGGAGCTTGACCCCACAACAAAGAAATATCACCTTACTCACCGAGGAGAGATACTTGACTCTGTGATTCAGGATTTTCGCTTCATAACTCCCACACACAACGAATATGAAGAATATGTTCAACAACTTGAACCCGGCGACCATGCTATGGGCTGTTATGAGACAGAGCAGTTCAGACATAAGATATCCTTTCCATATCTGAAAGCAGGACTTTCAAAAGGTGAAGCAGTTTTTCATGTCGTATCGGAACAGAAGCTGTATTCAGAAATTAGGGAGCTGAAGAGATACATGGTAGACACTGACTACTTGGTTCCAAAAGGAGCATTGACAATAGAGTCAAGTGATGAGTGGTTTATGAAGAAGGGAAAAGGGCAACCTGAAACTATCATAGTTAATTTGCGGAAGATTGCTCAAGAAAAGCGAAAAGCTGGATTTTCAGGTACGCGAGGCGCTGTCGAAATGGGTTTGATGTTTGATTATGACAGCAGTAAGTTAATGAGATTAGAATCAATGTTAGGTAGGCAATTTGGATTCAGCTTTTGTGGGTTCTGCTTATTCGAAACGAATAGACTTGGCAGCAAACAGTTTGCTCAACTCTGCAAATGTCATGGTCATTTAATCTCCAAAGGGATACTTGGCAAGACAATACTTGGAAGCTAGCATGTTTTTTATCTCCATCATGCGCGCGCGCATCACAATTTTACTCGTCGCATTTGCGTTGGCTATGGATTCATTTTCTGTATCGATAACAAGTGGACTGGCAAACAAGACTTTCAAGGTTGGCGATGCTCTCAAGATAGGAATATTCTTCGGGTTATTCCAAGCAATTATGCCATTGATAGGATGGTTCGCGGGAATCCATGTTCTGGACTTGATTTCAAGTTTTGATCATTGGATAGCCTTTGCACTCTTAGCTTTTATCGGTTGCAGAATGATATATGAATCTGTTAGGGTGGAATCCAAGAAGTTCTTAGGTTCTCCTGGAATTGGCTTATTGTTAACCTTATCTGTGGTCACAAGTATTGACGCATTGGCTGTTGGACTTAGTTTTTCCTTTCTCAGAATCTCTATAATTGTTCCTGCAATTGTTATTGGGTTGGTTGCCTTCTTTCTATCCTTTTTAGGTGTATATTTGGGTGGAAAGTTGGGACATTTTTTGCGAAACAGAGTTGAGATTCTTGGTGGTTTGATCCTAATGGCCATAGGAATAAGAATATTGGTTGAACATCTAGGAATAGCATAACGTGCACTCAGCGAATAAGAAAAACATTGTTTTAAAATGCGCGCGATTGCATTCCTTGAGCAAACCTAAAACACCCCCTTCTCTTTTTTTCTTATATCTGTTCAAAACAGTGGTTCACATGCTTTTTAGTTAGAGCTTACTGCAATCGAGCACCGCACATGTTCGGGAAACGATTAAGTTCAACACCGCAAATCATAGTAATGGTGTGCACATGTGGATCCACAAGCCTTCACCAAGCCTAGTGGTTTTTCATCCTTCCCTCGTAGATGCGTGTGCACGCCCTCCTTTCTCCAGAAACATAGAGGCGCAAGCGTACGCTAAATATTCCCGAGTGGTTCTATTACTGTTTCAGTACCTTCTGCAGAATACGTGGATACAGCTACTTCCACCCTTTTACCAGTCAAACTTTCAAACACTGCCATAGCTATCAGCGCGTAGGGGCAAGTTGAGTCTTCAGTATTAAGTTCCGCGTGAATGTGTCTCGACCAAATGCAACCATCAATTCTCAACAAGTACTTATCAGCACCAGTTCTCTCTATTTTGAACTCTTTAACAACTCCAGCCCTCAAGAAAAATTCCGCGAGGTTAGCAAAAGATTCCGTCAAGTTTTCACCACTAAACAATTTTAAAGATCGCTTCTCTTCGATTTTCTTTAGAAACTCAAGGGTAGAGTGAACGAATACGTCGCAGGTGGAACCATGAATCTTACTGACAGCCCTCTCGTAGGAAAAGAGTAGGTTGTGCATCATGGCTCCAACATCAGCCATGAGATGCATTTGTTCTGATGCCTCGCTCGCGTGCTCTGTCATGCGCTGGCTTTTTACTATTTGGTTTATGCCGTGAGTCAATTCACCGTAGACTGTTCTAGGGTTGCCAGTTTTGTTGATGTATCGGTCAGCACCAAGATTCAATGCTTCTATAGCTACTTCTTCTCTGCCTTTTCCTGTGAACATTATGAATGGAGTCTTGTCACGGTTTTGTCTTAATTCCTTTAAGAATTCCAAACCGTCTCTGCTTGGCATCTGGTAGTCGGAAATGATCACGTCAAATGTTTTTTCCTTCATTTTTTCCAGTGCTTCGTCAACGGATGTAGCGGTTTCAACAGCGAAGTTGCCCTGCATTTCTAGGATTTGCTTTGCAGTTGATAATAGGCTAGCTTCATCATCTACATGGAGAACCTTTATGATAGTTCCTTCTGATTGTTCTATACTTACACCCTGAGATTTAGTGTCCAACTCAGTCAATTCTGCGCAACCCTGTTTCTTTCCATTGAGCGTGACCACTCAAAGCTTGAGGTTCTTTGAATCAGGCTTTTAGTACTTGTGACTTATACTTATGAATTGAAAACATTGTTAAGTCGGATTTAGAACCCTGAGGTATATAGGAGTTTGTTCGATTTCCGATTAGAGTCTAGAAGCATGTATTGGAACCTAGCACGCACCTACCTGTAACATGTGTTCGGAATCCGAAGCATGTTCCAAATGAGGGAGCATGTGAATTCATAAACTATATCACTGGAAGAATTCAACAGTGTTCTTCACGCGCAGTGTCACCGTTGGGTCTCATCAAGTGTCTACGCAATGGCTTATCGGTTTCTTTTCTCCTGACACGCGCGTATCTTTCTTTTTTTCTCCTAATCGATCTTTAAAAACGACGCTTATCCAAACAAGAAAAGACCTAGACTAATTACTGGGCTTTGCGAGCTTATTTGCCCCCTACGCTGGAATTTCCAATACCGGATTCTACGTCTAATCAAACGAAACATTATCCATGTTCACTCCAACAGTTATCACAATCATGGCATTTCAACCAGACATCACCCCTGTAAGAGTAACTGGTTCCGGTTTTCGGAGAATTACACTTTGGACAGACCACTTACACTCACCTTCTGCAATGATTTGAGGGAATCTGAAGGCTAAAAGGCGTGTTTCTCTTAGGCTAATGTTCCGTGCAACGAAACATAAGTCGATAAAACTGAAATGTCATTTAAGACCCAGGTTAAGCAGGATGCGCGAGCAGGCGGGATTCGCGCGCGCGCATATGCGAGTGCACCATCAAGCTCCTATAGAGGCATCCAATCCGTGGATTTTTCTCAAATATCCACTATGATCATATACCCATGAATTGTTTTGGAAAAGTTCGTAGGGGATCGTCTGAGCCTCGCTTCTTGAAGGATCTTCGATTACATAGTCATAGTTCCTCAACATTCCATATCTGATTAGTTCCCCCAGGCTATCTGTGAATCCTCTAAATTGCTTCCTGGGAAGGTAGATGCGGGAAAACAACCCATCTTCTCCATATATTTTGGTTACACTACGCGCGAAAGGTTTATTCAAAAGTGAAAGGGCGAACCCAGCAAGTTTTTTCTCATCATCGAAATTGAATCGAAAGCAGTGAACATCAGAAGAAACTTCAAAGTGAGGAATGGAAACCTCATATCCCTCAATAAGACCTTTTGCGATCACATGGTTTCTGAAGTGATATTGTACAACTTGGGGAGAGATTCCGAGTAGTTTTGCGATACTACTCAGTTTACAGTCTGCAGTCTTCTGGAGTTCCTTCAAAATGATTATATCAATTCTATCCGCTTTCTGTGGATAGCTCACTGACTCCGAAAGCGTGGGAGGAAGATTTGTGCCTCTGTTTCCGATGTCATTAATCCACTTGTCCCACTTGAAAACCCACCCCGACATCTTGTTGTCATACCAGTGATTGGAAAGATTTATTGTTTGTATACATGTTGACCAATGCAAACTGATGCTTTGAGCCAACTTCGATTTTTTGATTTCGTCTATAAAAAGGTGGAATTGTTCTGTTTTTTCAATCGGAATACCATATATTCCGTAAAAGCTCTCAGGTTTTCCATAGATTGCGGTCAAGTATAACCAATATCCGTTTGTTTTCAGAGCTTTCCAAAGTGAGCGTTCATGACCTGGAGTAGCTTTGGCGAAAACGAACACTTTCTTCAGTCCAATAAAAGTGTGGTATATACTCACTCGAAGGTATAGAGAAAGGTGGGATCTTAGGCTTCTTATGCGATCTCGCACTGTAGTAACTGGCACTTGAATTGTCTTGGCAAGCGTCAATATATTTCTAGGACCGTAAATTCCTAACGCTTCTAGTATTTTCAGATCCAGAGTGTCAAGCAGCTTTCGCATTCACGTAATCCCTTTTGAGCTATGATTGTTGTATGAAGAGAGTTACTCTGTAGTATATGGAAATTGGGTTTAAGACTTTTAGGTAGGCCATCCACCTCCAGGCAGTGGATCACCATTTGGTTCCGTCATGTTACCTCCAAGGTGATTATAAGGAGTCATTTGTTTCAAGTCATAATCGGGGTATGAGTCACTGTCAACCTGTCTTACTGCTAACTCGTTGAAAGTCAAAGATGAGAATAGACATAGCAGAAAAAGGAAGAAAAGGATTTTTAAATTCATCAGAGCTCACCTCCTGTTTTGTTATTTAGCGTGTAAAGTCATAGTGATTACGTCAAAAAATTTAAAACATATGAAGTTGAAATACTGACCAGTCAACACGTTTGAAGATGTAGAATCAGAAGTTGTATGAAATGGCTAAATCTACTTCGCACTTATCGACTAAAGTCCCAAGTTTACTCCAGAGATCCCAGATTAGAATCCTACATGTCGACGATGAAATTTCCTTCTTAGAGGTCGCAAAGCAAATTTTAGAATTGCAGGAGCCTTTCAGTGTAGAAATTGCCTCTTCCACAACTGAAGCTGTGGAAAAGATGAACTCAGAAGCGTTTGATGTGCTGGTTGCTGACTATCAGATGCCCCAAGAAAATGGTCTTCAATTCCTGAGGAAACTCAGAGAAAATGGACACACGATTCCATATATCATATTCTCAGCTAGAGCCTCTAGCCAAGTAGTGGTTGAAGCAATTAATTCAGGTGCAGATAGCTACTTCAGTAAAATCGGAAACCCAGAGAAAGTCTATGCTGAATTGGGACGTGGTATTCGACAAGCTGCTGAAAGAAAGAGACTTGGAGATGCGTTGGAGACAAGCGAAGAACGATACCGTTTACTTATCAAGACTTTATCAGACGTAGTTGAAACATTTAATCAATCGGACAAGTGCTCAAGAATAGCTATCAAAGCAACAGCTGATTCAAAAACTTGATACCGTAGAACAGACGTTACTGACATAAAGCCCTCGCATGCATCAAGTTCAAAAACGATGTGTTCGCATACGTTTAAAATGTGTGGAGACGAGTGGAGGAGGGAGAAATGGGAGGAAAGGGGTAATTTTCCTTCCCTAGGGAGTTTTTATGAGAAACTTTTCCCCCACTCGCTTACTTCAAATACGGCACAACACTACGTATATTGCTTGTTATCAAATGAAAACATAAACGATTTCAGGAATAATGGATGTTATCAGATAGCTGAATTTGGTATGCAGTGAAATAGAAAAATCGGGGCAAATGTAGCAATATTATCTATTCCCTAGAAATTTCTCCAACCCGCACCTATTTCTCTCCTTCATTTCAAATGAGTAATAACTGCTGCTGCCTTTGAACGATAACACGACGCGGTTCTCTTTAACCCAGTTTGCTAGGCCCATCATGGTTCCCACTTCCACGCCTTCAACTAGGTCAGTTCGGATCAACCCTCTCAAAGTACACCAGTTACTTATGAGTCTAACAGGAAGAGATTGGAGAGAAAACACATTATCATTAGGTTTATGGAACTGAGGAATCACTTCGCTACGTTCATGGTTAGACATGGACTCATCCGAGAAGAAGTAGACTTACTGCAGAGAAAAATACCCGCTAACATAGTCATAAGACATTACTGGACTCCTAGTTTCGAAGAGCTTAAGGATAGAACTCTAGTAGCTTTAGAGGGACTGGAGATTTCTTCCCAGTCATAATCCATTGGCTTCCAAAAAGTATTCGGAAACCGAATAAACCCTTTATTGCTGGTATTCTGAATCAGAAGCAGCTAGTTTAGCAATTAACAAGGCTAAATCACAAGTAATAAATCGCTTCCCTTGAAACTGATAGTATTCGAATCTATTCAAGTTCCAATTAATCAAGAGAAAAAGAAGAGTTGAATGATGACTCAGTCAACAATAGAGTCTACAATCGTGCAAGCTGAAGGACAACTAGAAAGAAAGCCAATCAGGGTTCTGCGCGCGCGCGCGCGGATATGAACTTGGAGGAACCAAAATAACATCGCATTGCGAAGGAGTACTGGTTTTAGCTGACTCAATGCTGCAACAGCTTTTCTATAACCTGATTGACAACTCAGTGAAACATGGGGGACATGTAAGTCAGATTGGTATATACTACAAGACTGAAAAGAACGCTTTGAAGCTGATCTACGAAGATAATGGAGTAGGAGTCTCTAAAGCTGAGAAGGAGAAGATCTTTGAGAAAGGCTATGGAAAAGGAACAGACTACGGGCTTTACCTGATTAAAAAGATGTGTGAATTATACGATTGGACCATCAAGGAAACGGGCAAACCAGGTAAAAGAGCCCAGTTCACCATAACCATACCTAAGATGAATGAACGAGGAAAAGAAAATTACAAGTTCAACTAGAACAGTTCCGACCTCCAGAAGAAAAAATAGCAAAGTCCAAGAGTATATGGAAAGATTAATTCTCTAAGTCCAAATTGAAGCTGGGAGATGATTTTAGATGTTTGTAGAAATCGTTAGTGATGAGCAACTAACTAAGCTACTTTCGACTGAGGGATATTTAGTAAATGTTGATCATCCAACAAAGGATGTGAAACTACACAAGATAAGTTGCAGATACTGTGATCCAACAAGTCCCGCTGGTGTGAAGTTAGATAGTAAGAGAACTAATAAAACTGGCGAGTTCTGGTTTTCGGAAAGCTACACAGAAGCTAGTATGAGAGCAAATGAGATTGCCACGGAGAAAGGATATGCTTACAGAACCTGCAGTGTGTGTAATCCTTAATATCAGAGTCCACTTCATCCTAGGGTTGACCTGTTCCGCTAGATAGAAACTTCTTTCATCAATCTTGAATCTATCTTCTAATAACGATCTCAGTAATAAGGAGAAATGGGAAGGGAGGTGAAACAACATAGGAATGCACGCGCATACCTGTAACATGTGTTCGGAATCCGAAGCATGTTCCAAATGACAGAGTATGTGAATTCATAAACTATATCACTGGAAGAATTCAAATGCGTTCTTCACGCGCAGTGTCACCGTTGGGTCTCATCAAGTGTCTAAGCAATGGCTTATCGGTTTCTTTTCTCCTGACACGCGCGTATCTTTCTTTTTTTCTCCTAATACAAGATTCTAGTGCGTCGCATCAGTGCCTGCAGACACCCCTTCGCGCGCGCGTGCGCTGAGTGTGTATGAGTGAGAGAGTAAGAGTGATCGAGTGAATATGTTTGGGTTTGGGGCTCGAATCCGACCCCCGGTGTTTAGATTACAACGTGGTTCGATCTCTTTATCAGAAATCTTCTATTACTTAGTTCTTTAACAATCTCCCATCCATCTTCAACATATGAGGGTAGTTCGTTTTCACGGATTATTTTACTGCGATAGGGCTTTCCATTATTGCCTAATTGGGGTATTGTCAGTTTCCTAATCTCTGTTGTCAACAGTTCCTGCTCCTCATCGAAAGACAACTCTTTGCCCAGGTCCCTCTCCTTCTCAATCCTGATCTTCATTGGATCAATACCATACATCTGAGCCTGTTGCCTCCACATCTCCAACAGCATCTCCTTCTTATCCCTCTCAGGTCGGAGAGTCGTTTCCAAGTACTCACTGGAAGCTGCAAAGGCACTCCGCATATCCTCAATCAAGTTCTCCGGAAGCCTGCCCTTGTTGGTTGAGTATCTGGCTTCCATATCCCCTTTATGACCCATAAAGAACACTCTATAGGGATGACTGACCTTTCCATGACTCTCAGCTAAAAGTAACTGAGTAGAAAAGTACGCCCTTAAAACATAGGGACGCCACTTAAACCTTGGACGCATAACACCCCGGATTATTCTTGACACATTTCTTGTGGTCATGAACTCAGATTCTGGTTTTCCACGACTTCTGTATCCTGTCTTATTAGCAACTACAGTAGCTTCAGGTGCAAGTCCATCACCTTCTGCAAGTCTCTTATTGAGGCAGGCAGAGATGTGCTCACAACCTTCTTTCGGCAAGAACGTGAAATACCGGTGGTTTACTTTGCTGAGCGCAGGTCTAACGATGACCATTGCTGGAACTCTAATGAACTCCACATGATCCTTATGAATCTCTAGCTCAGGGATATCCCCAACAACTAACCCATCATTGCCTTGAGCATTCCCTAGGACTTCAAGGCGTAATCCCGATTGAGCAATTAGGCTTATAATGGCACTGGCTCTTTCATCACCATACATGAAGAGGGCCTTCAACTCCTCCTTCTCTGGAACCCTCTCATTCTCGAGAGTGGGTGTAGCCCCACGGTTAGAAATCTTGATCCTCCTTTTCAACTCCACCTCATTATGAATCAGCCAAGACTTAACAGCCTTCAAAACACCTTCCACATATCCCGGCGACTTATCCTCAGATTCCATCCTTGTAATATGATCCTCAATCAAATCTTCAACCTGTTTCCTATTCTCTCTTCCTAAAACTGCCAGCTCTTTTGGGGCCAGGTTATTCTGCTCACAAAACAACCCCAATCTTCGTACATACACATCTGCGGTGATCGAGCTACCTCTAGACAGATTCACGTGCCAACGCGCGAGGTCAGAATCCTTCAATAACCTTGATTTCTTACTCATATCTAAGCCTATATCTGTTAAAACAAGCCTCACATTTAAAGGACTCGCTACAAAAGTGTGGTGGGCCGGGCCGGACTTGAACCAGCGACCTTTGGCTCGTAAAGCCAATATCCTACCAAACTAGACGACCGGCCCTCCATATCGATTATTTATTAGCTTTTGTGGTTTCTTTTTAGTTATCACTATTATTAATCTTTCATTACTTGTTAAATCGTCTATTGAAAGAGTTAGTCCTATAGTTGTAGTTTTGGAGTAGGATTCGCTACCATCTTATCTGATTCTTTGAACCTTTCTTTCTATCGTTCTCAAGCTCTATGATAAACGCATCTCAATAGTTCTGATCATATCAGCTGAATGCGCTTGTCAAGCTTTGCACTAGTTTCCTTTTCTTACACTTTTATTTTTGATTAATCACTATCCTTATAGGAACGATTTATAGTGATTTCAGCGATGTCAGCAGCATATTCAGCGATTCTCTTTATACTATCACGGATGGAACAGGTTGCACAGACGACTATTGCGTTCTTTTCAGTTTCAAAAGATTTGGATGCTATCTCAACGTCAAGTCTCTCAACCTTTTTCTGCTCTTCGATTATTTGATCAGACACCAGTGCCCTCTTTGCTAAGAAGCCATCCACAGCCTTGTTGTAGGAAGCTAGTGCTATATTCCCAACTTCCAGTATCAGCTCCAGTAAGGCAGAGGATATTTTCTGGTGCCTACTGTTCAACATTACTACCTGTCTCGCGATCCTTGTGGCTTGGTCAGCAACATGTTCAATTCGATGTACAAGAGTCTGATAGTCCAGGCAGTCTATCGGCTCTAGTTCAAGTTCATTAGCTAGAGATGGATCCAAAGCTGCGCTTCTGAGAAGACGAAGAAGAAAAAAGGAGAAATGATCGACATCATCATCCAGAGTAAAAACAGCTCTTCCAAGTTTCGCATCTCGATTCTTTAGGGCGCTTAAGGCATCCCGGAACATTGGAGCAGCTATTAGATGCATTCTCCGAAGACCGGAGACGACTGAAGCTTTCGATTCGTCTATCAAGGTTTGCATTTGTATCGTCTTGGCGTCAGATTCCATTATCCGCATGTAAAGTATTCTCACTATGCGACGAATCGCCTTATGTTGCGCAATTGGAAATATTTTTTTCGATAAAAGTCGAATAATCGAATAACCGTTTAAGTAGCAAGCAATAATTGTTCGGACAACTACGCTTTCTTTTTCGTTTGGATCGATGCTGAGAACTATCTTCTTCAAACCTCTTTTCTTTTCTGCTCCGGGTAAAATTATCAAGGAATGGTTTGGTTGAACAGCAAGGGAAACCACATCTCCTCGCTTCAACTCATTCGCGTTCACCCAACTTTTAGGTAAAGAAACAACCATACTTGACCTTCCTAACGACATAATCTTGCGTTGTTCCATATTTTCACTCATCCATCTGTTATTCGGACACAGGTATCAGGAAAAACCCGTCAGTATATACCCGTCTATTAAATATATACCTGTTCGTAAACCTATGCCTAATCGAGAACCCATACCTAGAGTCTCTGGTTCATAACGGTGAAAATGACGAGAATACACGCTTACATGAAGATGGCGACATCGAGCTATACTTGAACCAACACTCTCTACGAGAGTTTGAACGTTTATTTCATGTCTGCGATTTCACCCCAACTGCACTCTGTCATTTCTTTGCACCGCCCTTTGCGCGCGCTCCTTAAGGTAGACTACGAATATACCTGTGAAAAAGAAGGGTTGCTATTCTTCCGAAAAAGAAAATAACAGACTTAGCCTCTTAAAGCTAAGGGGCTACTTGAAAACAAAGCGGGGTTACCCTAGCCTGGCAGGGGGCAGGCCTGCTAAGCCTGTGGTCCTTCGGGCCTCGCGGGTTCGAATCCCGCACCCCGCGCCACATCCACAAGCCATAATATGTTTCACCAATATATTACATGAATATGTGACCCATCATCATGTGTTAACAAGATCCTGACCCTTTCTTCTTTTGATGTTGCACACACATACGTGTAAGAATTGACAAAAATCAATATGTCAGGGTAGTATGGACCGAGTTTTTCCGCTTGTTATTCATCACTTGCGCTGGATTTTCTTTGTCCAGAGTGCTGCTGAGAAAATCGCTGCGATCGCTATGATGTTTATAATCATCCATGTAAGGTGAGGAGATTTGATAGAGACTGATAAGCCACCTGTTATTATTGGTTCGAATACTCCGTGCAGTGTATGCGCTGAGTTCATTGTGACTGTGTAGGGATTACTGGAACCAACATTGTTTGTGTCGAGTTCCCAGTGGTCAAAAAGGTAGTTGATGCCAGGTATCGCTGTAACCGACACTGGAGTGTCGTCATCCCACCATCCTGAACTTGGAGGATTTGTGGATCCCCCTGAACTTGTTGTTATTTTAAGATAGTATTGTATTTTGTAGTTTCCAGTTATGCTACCAGACATGGTCGCTGTTAATGAATCAGCCTGTAGTGCTGACAAACCTGAAGTTGATTCCCAGACATATCGCTTGGTTTCTGGCGAAATGACTAAGGGTGACTTGAAGGAGAAGCTGTGGGATGAACCGTCGTCCCACCAGAGGGAAATTGGGAGATCGCTGACTCCATAATCCGATCCATCGACAGTCACCACTGTGCTGGTATAATCCAAGCTCACTCCTGACTGATCAAAGGTGATAAGGTATTGGGTTACATAGTTTGCAGTTACCGTTTTTGGCTTATCCATTAACACAGTTGTAGAGGAAGAATAGGGATCTGTTATTTCAGGCATGTCAGCGGTTGTCCAACTGGAAAAACTGTAGCGAGATGAGCCAGGTACGATGTCGATAACTGCATCTGTAGAAATTGATGCAAATGTCCCAGTATCATACCAGCCTTCCAAGGAAGGAGTAGTAATTGCGCTAGGATCAGTTGTCAAGGTTAAGTAATACTGGGTCTTCCAATTCGCTACTGCAGTTTTTGGACCATTCATGAGGATTGGGTCGCTTTGAACAATGTTTGTACCTGAAGCGTCCCCGCTCCAAGAAGTGAACACTCTGCGAGTCCCATTACCATGATCAATTATGCCTGTAGCTAGAGTAGCGTAGGCAATGCTACCATCATTGTACCATCCTCCACCACCAGGAGTGTCGTATGGTGAAATTACTGTCAAGTTGTATTGGTGCGTCCAGGAAGCTGTTTCGTTGACAGGTCCGTTCATGGTTATGGCAGCTGGGTTATCAAGTCCGGTGTAGCTGCCTGTGCCTGTTCCAGTCCAACCATTCCATACATATCTTTCACCAGCACCAGCTGAGGGGGGAAAAGCGGATATATTGACATTTGATCCTTCATCATGCCAACCGCTGCTGGGGGAAACAGTGCCCATGTTTGTTGACATAGTTAAGTAATATTGAAGTGTGAAAGTGGCTGTAGCAGTGTGATTTGTGTCCATATAAACAATAATTGGGTTGACGCCTGTTCCTTGGGAAACAGTGTCAAGCTCCCAGTGGTTAAACCTGTAACGAGTGTTACTTGAAACTGAAATAGTGCTTGGGGCAGTGAGTGAAACGTTGTCACCATGATTATACCAACTTTCACCTGGAATTGTAGTAATGCCAGGTGGATTAGTATTCACATCTAGATAATGCTTCACAAGTTGAAGTGAAAAAATCATATCGTTATAGTCTCTGTCTCCAGCACCATACACATTCTCAAAGCCAATCAGATACATATCTGGCGCATCTAAGTTCAAGAATACTTTCGAGTGGTTCTCACCATCCGGATTCTGTGTATTCTCAGTGAAATATCTATGCCCTTCAGCTCCAACATACATCGATAAACCAAAGGTAACACTGCAGGAAAAAGTCTTGTTAAGTGGTGGAGAAATGTAACCCTCGTTGCCTTCTGGTCCGGAAAATAGCAGATTATAGCTACTTGTGTTTATTGGATAGTAACTTAACTCATTTGTCGCATGATACCCAGCAAACTCGGCATAGAGTGTGACTTCATAATACCCAGCGGGGAAAGTTTCAACAGATGTTTCAGAAACGTTCGTGAATCCTAGGGTAGTCAAAACGTCTACGAGAGTAGGTTCAGCCGCATATGTCCATCTTATTGCAAGGGGAACACATAGCCCAACCACTATCAAAACGCCTATGACTAGCCTCTTATTTAGGCTAGGTATCAATCTCCTCCTTCTCCTTCTCCTTCAGTAATTATACGCTATGGAACGAGAACTTTTAAGCGTTCTGGAACTAACTTCCATAAATCCATACTAGACCAATGCTAATTATATCATCCATTGGATAATTTATGAATTGAAGGTTGAAATATCCAGCAAGAACATTTTGAGTTTGCATACTTGGGTACGGGTAGTTTCGCTAGATAGCATTCATTTGGAATGCTTAAATAATCTCTGTTAACGAAAGAAGTAGCATGAAAAGTAAGAAAGGTAGAATAACACGGCTTTGGTTGACAATGATTCGTGTCCGAGACATGGAAAGAGCGATTAGATTTTATCATGAGACTCTAGGATTACCAGTTGCGCTTAATGCTGAGATTTTTAATCATACTGAAGTCGGTCCCGAAGAACCCCTGGCGAAAATCGGTCTCCATGCAACCGGCAAGGAAAATAAGAGGAAGAGGAGAACGGGAATCGTCTTCGAGACAGATGACATCTACACACTTCATGAACGTCTGAAAAAGCAAGGTGTTAAATTTACACTCAAGCCAACCAAAATGCCATGGGGTGGCATAGTCGCAGATTTTCTTGACCCAGACAATAATGAACTTGAGGTTGTTCAAGACCCAGAACACTACGAAAGAGAATATTGTCATCAATAGCCTAGTCTAATCGCCCGCATGTAATCCTCTAGCGCACTCGAAAATTTATTACTCTTAGAAGTTATTTCCGAAGACACTCCTTATGTTGGAGTGCAAGGCGTCCCCCATTTTTTCAATTGCATATCGTCTAAATTTATTCAACTTCAACTGCCATTTCTCAAATTCCTCTCTTGAATACAGCTTTTCAGGATGCATGTAGATGTCATCAATCATCCTAATTGCCTTAGGCACTTTGAACCCGGTGGGTGAGTCAATCCAGTCTTCAAGTCCTCCTCTCAACAATGAATCAAGTATAGCAATAGTGTGACTCACCGAAATCTCTCTGTAGCGTTGTCCTTCACCAATGCCCCCAGTATTCAACAAGAAGAAGTTCATGTCTGGAAGATCCTTTAAGATTTCGTAAAACCTGTTGGCATGTTCAGCACGGTCCCCCGCAGTAAAGGGATCATAGAAAAACTCGCTTGAAATTTCCCCTGCATGTGTTGGGTCGCCAGCAGAAGATTCAGTTGCCTGCCCCAGAATCATCAGTGCTACCGCTTGTTCCCGAGATAGTTTTGCTATTGCAGGGATTAGAGATCCTCTTGTTATAAGTATTAAGTTGTCAATTCTATCAACATCTATGTGAGAACTAGCATGCATAAGATCTCTTCGGGCTATAACAGCCCTTCCATTAGATGTTCTTTCCAAGATGGAGAAATCAAGATCCCTGTCTTCTGTTACATGAACATTCTCCATTAAGGTTTCAGGCTTCAATAGACCGTAAAAGATTTCACGTTGTTCTCCCGGGTTCACATCCTCCGTTTTTACGAAGAGTCCTCCAGCTTCGAAACCATGAAAGGATCCATCAGGCATTAAGGTTCCGCCATCATCCTGAACTAACCAAGATTTCTCTTTTCCTTTTCGTGCGAGGATCTGGCAGGTTAGAGTTGTTTTTCCATTGGCGCTCAATGCAAGTAATAGTGTCCTGACATTTTGGTAGTCTCCATGCGCAGATTGTAGATGATCCTCTCTACAACCCGCGTGCAGAAAAATCCCGCCTTCTCTCGTCTTCGCAATCCAATCCTGAGCTGCAAAAACTCCCTTCTTGAATTCTCCTATATAGTTGCTGTTTCTCACAACTTTGATAACTCGCCCATCTTCTAGCATAGCCAATCTTATTGTGATGTCCTTCTGTGGCAATAGCTTTGATTTGTTGTCATCAAAGGCACTGTCAGCAAAATATATGATTTGATACGCCGGTTTCGGAACTTCTCTTTTCAGTGGGAGGAAAAGGTTCTTTCCACCGTACGCAACGTGAGCAAATTGCTCTGGCACCAGCAACCTTACAACTGTTTCACTAGTATAATTGCCGACAATTCTATCAATGCATATTAGGTTTACTTTGGCGAGAGCTTCTTCACATTGGGTCAGGAGGTGGAGTTCATCTTTCCCAAAAGAAAAATCAACACTATTCTTTGTGAACATAGCTGCTCTTGAGGTTGGTTCACTCTCGACGACGAAGTTTCCAAAAACAGTTTTCTTCACTCCAACCTCTTTTTCTACTAGCAGCCTTAGTTTCTCATCAGAAGGATTCTCAATAAGTCTGTTTTCCACCTCTGCTTGTCGCCTAATTCGTGCAGCAGTTTCTGCAAATTTTCCCAGGCTAAATCCTGACATAGTAACCAATCTTTTATTCCATTCCATGTTTATCAAGTTGTTCTTCAAACTGTGCACGCTGCAAACGGAATCAAAACCTCTCAAGCTGCACGCGTACAGATTTGTCAATTAATTTTTTTTGCAAAAAATATGAGAGTCACCCGAATAGTTTCCCCTCACCAGAAGCTCTCTAACTTAACCTTTACACATGCAGAAACAGGAAAACAGCAACAAGTTTAAGATTTTGACATCTATACACTGCTTTCATGAAAATTCTCTTCGTATGCCTAGGTAATGCCTATAGAAGCCCTGTAGCAGAAGCCTTATTAAAAAAATTGAATCCAAAAATCGAAGCAGATTCAGCTGGAACATATCCTGCAATTCCAATATCTGAAGCTGCAAAAAGATACCTCGCAAAAGAAAACGCCCTGAAATTTCTGAAACATTCACCTGAAGGATTAGATGATAAAAATCTAGAATCTTATGACATGATCATTACCATGGAACCTAGGCACAAAGAAGCTGTTTTGAAGAAATGCGAACAATGTAGAAGCAAGATTACAGTGTGGAATATTGATGATCCGTATTTCTTACCCCATGGAAATACCGAGAACATATTTGCACAGATTAAGCAGAAAGTTGAAGATCTATCTAATTCGTTACGTGAGAACCATTAGATAAATGAGTGAATAGAATCCAATCCCTGCACACTAAATCTTATTCATAGGATAAATGCACTAGGCATCATTCGATTATCGTTGGATTAAGCTCGATTCTAATCTGTCCATACACATTCTGTGAGAGAATGAAAACTAATTTGTGGTGGAAAGGAGTCTTAATCATTGGAAGCAATAATGATCATCAAAGAAGTGTATGCGAAAACAATCTTATCCAAGTCCAAAGTGATGGATTACACTGTCAATCCATACATTGGGTGTGAACATGGTTGTACCTACTGTTATGCCCGTTTTATGAAAAGATTCACTGGACATAAGGAGAAGTGGGGTACCTTTGTTGATTTGAAAATTAATGCTCCGAAATTACTACAACGTGAGATTAAGAAGAAACCTGTTGGAAGGATATGGATAAGTGGAACATGTGATCCCTATCAACCTCTAGAAAGCAAGTATGAGCTGACAAAGAAATGCCTTGAGATTCTATCGAGGAATGATTGGCCAATCACTATTCAGACAAAGTCTCCTCTTGTGAAGCGAGACTCTGAAATATTGCGGAAATTCTCTGATGTCGAAATTGGGTTTTCAATAGCAACCGCAAATGACCAACTGAGGAAGCTGTTTGAGCCAGATACGCCATCAATATGGGAAAGATTCGAAACTGTGGAGGAGCTGCATGCTCTGGGTTTTCGCATTTTTGTCATGATCGCTCCTTTGCTTCCTGAAGCTGAATACTTAGTTAAACATCTACGGAAAAATGTAGATTACGTGCTTATTGATAAAATGAACTACCATCATGCAGATTGGGTTTACAGAAAATATGGACTCAAACATGCGATGACTCAAAATTTTCTCGATGAGATGAAAGGAGAACTCGCTAACGCTTTGAACCGAGAGAAGATTCCTTATAAATTCTTGTTCTGATGTGAAGCGCGTTAGATCAATGTTGAAGCGCATTTCACTCTTGTTCCATTCTTCTTTGAGGTGTCTTCAATGTCACTAGGTCAGCTAATGCTCGTGCTATGACATATACGCGTATAACAAACAATAATTCTAATTATTATGTTGACTAACTAGAAGTAGGGTGAGCTACTAGTGAAGGCAGTTCTAATAGTTGCAGATGGAATGGCAGATGTGCCTTTGAAAGAATTGGGAGGAAAAACTCCTTTGGAGGCTGCTGAAAAACCATCTCTAAATTATGTAGCAGAAAATGGTGTTTGTGGGATTGTAGATATAATAGAGCCGGGGATTCCACCTGGGAGCGATGTTGCCCATCTTGTTCTTCTGGGTTATGATGTCATGGAGGTTTACTCTGGTAGAGGGGCTCTAGAAGCAATTGGATCTCTCGTAGATGTGCTCCCTAACGACTTGGCATTTCGATGCAATTTTGCAACTGTCAATGATAAACTTGTAGTGGCTGATCGTCGTGCTGGGAGAATTGGAAATGCAGATGCTACGGAATTAGCTCGCGCTGTTGAGGACTCGCTTCGAGAGGATCCTCCGGAAACCGGAGGAACGCTCTTTAAAAGCACTCTTGAACATCGAGCTATACTTCGCCTCAGTGGACCCAACCTATCTGCCATGGTTTCCGATACAGATCCCCATGAAACTGGGGTCAAAGTGCTTAAGGCCCGTCCTCTCGATGATAGTCAAGAAGCAGTAAACACTTCGAAAATTCTTAACAAACTCACGCAACAGTTTCACAAAGCTCTGAAGGATCATCCTATAAACAAGGCGAGAATTAAGAAGGGACTGCCCCCTGCTAACATTGTGCTTTTCAGAGGTGTTGGGCAATTGCCTGAACTTGAGCCTCTAGCTCTCCTTTACGATATTCAACCCGCAGCAATTGCAGTATCACCACTAGTTAGAGGTGTATGCAAAACCGCGGGAATGCGTCTACTCGTCGCTGACGGAGCCACAGGAACATACAACACCAATTTCCTTGCGAAAGCGAAAACTGCAGTGCAAGCTCTCAAAACGTATGACTTTGTCTTTGTCCATGTAAAAGCAACGGATCTTGCAGGTCACGACCGTAGCCCTCGGAAAAAAATGGACGCTATTAAGAGCATTGATGCTTTGGTTGCTCACATTTTGAACCATGTGGATTTGGATGAGACCATCATTGCTTTGACCTCTGATCATACAACTTCGTCTGTAAAGGGGGAACATAGCGGTGAACCAGTTCCGGTAGCGATTCTTGGCCCCAATGTCAGGAGAGATGACGTTAAAGAGTTCGACGAAATATCTTGTGCGAGAGGGGGTCTTAATAGAATTAAGGGCAGAGATTTGATGCCAATTCTCATAAATCTTCTAGGAAAAGCCACCAAGGCGGGTTCTTAATATCTATTTAACTAATAGCATTCTCCATTCACGGTAGTCCGTGGTTACTTTAATGTATCCTTTAAGCATGTCATCTACTTTCTTGTCTCCTGTGTCAACCCTCAAAACGCTCCCACCAATCCCTTGCAGTTTCCCAAGGGTAGCTATGACAATTATCTTTTCCTTTCCAACCAATTCAATTACTCGGGGACTGATCTGCTGATTCCCTCTTCCAAATATTATTCCTTGTCTCCCAATTGGAGAAACAACAATCCATGTTTTTTTCCAATCATTAATTTCTCTTAAGATCTTGTCTTCGTTAACGTCCTTTGACATTTTTCCATTATGGTATATGTCAACACCTAAGAGGGTTTTCTGTACGCCAAGCAAATCCGTCACAGTGTTCACTGTGGTTCCTGGACCCAATATAAAAAAGGCTGCAGGATCCATTTCCTCAACAATGCATTTTGCAATCGCTGCTTGTGTATCTTGTTCATCCATAGTTGCCTGTGATACTTGTTTGCTACTCTGAACTCGCATTGGCAGGAAAGGTCCTCTGAGGAATCCATAAAGCCGAATGCTAAAATTGTCACTTCTTCCAGCTTCTTCATCTGCGTCAATAATCTCATAATCCACTAATTGAGCCTCGCCCTTGAGAAACGCGCCTGCAATGAAGGCTGCATCGTCAGGATTGTTTGCGAAAATTCCACTATACATTTTTACGCCCGATGGAATTCCCAGAACAGGGATAAGTTTTGAACCGGGGAGAGCGTCCCAAATATCTCTTGCAGTACCATCCCCACCTACAAATAAAATAAGATCGACTTTACAATTCATTAACAGTCGAACTGCTTCTTCAGTGTCTTTAGAGGAGGTTCTAGACGAAATTTCCATAGGCAAAATACTATAGTTCAACCCAGCGGATTTCATTACTTGTTCCCCCATAGTTTTTGGGCAGGTCACGAACTCCAGTTCTCTCTCTAACCCAAGTTTTCCAATTTGCTTCAAGAATCGTATTCCTCTTTTGGCAGCAACTGGTTTAGCTCCTAGTTTAACAGCTTTTTCTAGAATGTTGTCTGTTCCCTTCAGCCCAACTTTTCCACCCATTCCTGCAATAGGATTTATTAGGAAACCGAATTTCACACTGCTTTCTCCGAGTTCTTCAACTAGGTTAATAGCTGAATAATGAAGGTTAGATAAGCTTTTTAGTGGAGAATCGAATGGGTTAATCTCTCGACTTTCGATTAACATGTTGCTGGAGAACCAATAGTATTGTTTGCGGTAATAAAAACAGAACGTGGACCAGGTGCTAAAGTTTCGACAGCAGACTGCCCAAAAACAGGGAAAAGTGAAGTTCTAGTAAAAGTGAAGATCGCATCAATATGTGGTACAGATGTGCATATTTGGAATTGGGATGATTCGATAAGTGGTCGAATCAAGATTCCATTAATTTTCGGTCACGAATTCAGCGGAGAGGTAATCAATGTAGGCAGTGAAGTCTCTAATGTTCAGATTGGTGATTTTGTCTCCGCGGAAACTCATATCGCGGATGGAACCTGCTATCAGTGTCAGACGAACCGTATGCATGTTTGTCGTCATCTGGAGATATTAGGTGTAGATAGAGATGGAGCGTTTGCAGAGTATGTTGTTTTGCCAGAAAGAAATGTTTGGAAGAACAATCCGAAACTGGACCCTGCGATAGCATCCATACAAGAACCTTTGGGGAACGCTATACAATCAGCTTTACCAAAAGACAACATTGAAGATATTGCTGGAAAGAACGTTGCAGTCTTAGGTTGTGGATCTATTGGGCTAATGGCCATAGCTGTAATAAAGCAGCTGGGGGCATCCAAGATCTTCGCTACAGCAGGTGGTTTCAACCAGGTACGCATGAGATTGGCTTCAAAGATGGGGGCAGACATTGTTCTAAGTGCCAAGGAAGAAGGGAAAAATATCCCTCAGATAATAATGGATGGAACAGATGGAGATGGCGTTGATGTTGTCTTGGAGATGTCTGGTGCTTCAACAGCCATTCAGCAAGCTTTTGAGATACTAACTCCCGGTGGACGAGTCTCCCTTCTAGGACTCTTCAAGAATAATATAACATTGGACATCAACAATGCAATAGTATTCAAAGCTGCTAAGGTCTATGGAATTTCCGGCAGACGCATGTTTGAAACATGGCATCAGATAAGAGGGCTTCTTGCAAAGCAAGATTTTCGTGAGAAAATAGCTTCCATCATTACCCATAGAGTTGAGATGGCGAACATTCACGAAGGAATTGACCTCATAAAAAGCAAAAAAGCTGCGAAAGTTGTATTAGAACCCAAATGGTAGAGTGAAAAAAGTTAAGAGAATGCTAACTAGATAATGAAAACAGAACCAAGAGGTAATTCACTTGCATGAAAAACGTCATCCAACTAGATATCTAGGCGAAGAATACAAGCGACTAGTTCAGGAGAGTTTGAACTGGGAACTCAAGGAACTTCAGACAGCGAGTGAACCTATCTGCACCATCGATGGAAAACAAGTAATCATGTTGTGTGCTAACAACTACCTAAACCTGTCTACGCATCCGAAAGTTGTAGAGGCGATGGTGGAAGCAACTAAGGAATTAGGTGCAGGTGCAGGTAGTGACCGCTCTATCGCAGGCAACATGACTCTGCATGAAGAACTAGATCGTCGCTTAGCCAAATTCAAAAGAGCTCCTGCATCCCTGACATATCAAACAGGATTCATGGCCAATCAAGGCTTAGTCCCCCAACTGTGCGGAAAGGGAGATTTATTTGTGTCAGATGAGCTCAACCATGGCTCAATCATAGATGGTGTAAGATTAAGTCGCGCAGATCGAGGGATCTTTAAACATAAAGACACTGAGAATCTGGCTCAGATTATGGATGAAGCGGAAAAACATCAGCCGCCTTACAAGCACATTTGGATTCTAACCGATGGTGTTTTTAGCATGGACGGGGACACAGCACCCTTATCAGAGATTGCGAAAATCGCCCAAGAACATGATGCAGGCGTATACGTAGACGACGCCCATGGAGAGGGAATTTTAGGAGAGGGGGGTCGCGGAATAGTCGAGCACTTTCACTTAAATCGAGACCAAGTTCATGCGGAAATGGGGACCTTCTCCAAAGCCTTTGGAGTTATCGGGGGACATGTAACTGGAGGGGAGGATCTCAGAAACTTTGCCTATAACAAATCAAGAAGTTGGCTTCTGAGTGGTGGTGTACCACCTGGAGTTGCAGCAGCGTGTATTGCAGCTATCGATGTCCTTGAGACTGAACCTGATCATGTGAAGAAGGTCTGGGAGAATCGTAAATATTTCTTATCTGCTATACAAGACCTTGGATTTGATACAGGAAATACTGAAACTCCAATCATACCAGTAATATGTGGCGAAAGTAAAGAGGCAAAGGAACTTGCGCAATTCATCTGGGATAAAGGTATTTTTGCTTTACCCATTGTTTATCCGATGGTGGCTCGTGACAAAGCAAGGATACGTGTACAACTTTGCTCTAAGCATACTGAAAGCCAATTGGACAAAGCGATCAAAGCGTTTGAGGAAGGGGGAAAGAAACAGAGTCTGATCTGATTGCTTTGAACAAGAGAACTCTCCAATCCCCAGAGTTTTTAGCAGAGCAATAAAACTCGAACTTGATGTTTGACAATAAGCATGGCTAAATCGACTCCACCTGAAACCTGAAGGGACTTTATTTGTCGCTGATAGATTGGTTCTACCAGACAGCTATTCAATTCAGCTTCCTAGGAGTCTTCTTCATTAGTCTCATTGGTGCAATGGTGATCGTTGTTCCAATACCATATACCCTTGTTATTTTTTGGCTTGGTCAAGCTGGATGGGACCCGTTATTCCTAATGATTGCTGGTGGGTTTGGATCTGCAGTTGGAGAGTTAGCTGGATATTTTCTAGGTTACTATGGACGCCGACTAATTAGCGAAGAACGACAGAAGAGAATGGATTATTTGCTGAAACTCCTGGGAAAATACACACCAGTCGCCATTTTCTTGTTCGCATTAACCCCCTTACCAGACGACCTGCTATTCATCCCAATAGGACTTTTGAGGTTCAATATCCTTAAAGCTTTCATACCCGCTCTCCTTGGCAAATTCCTGATGATATATCTCGTGGCTTATTTTGGGAGAATCGGCGGAAACTTCATCACGAGTATCTTTGGAAGCGAAGGAAACCTACTTGGGTCTGTAATAACCACAATTCTTCTGATAGCAGTTATCCTCGCACTATACAGGATTGACTGGGAAAAAGTATTTATCAAATATGTCAAGGAAAGACAATCTGGGGAGACCAATAGCGAAAACGATTGTAAATGAAACATTTTTATGTTACTTAAACTCACGTTCCTAAAACATAGGACGGTAATCTTCAAGCGAATATAGACGGAATGCGACTTGGTAAACATAAAATCAGCAGTTTTTCGGATACGTACTCTTAGAGTGGCTAGCCAGATTGTTTTGTTTATCCTTTTCAACGCTGTCTTGTTCGGGTTTGAGCAATTGCCTCTTCTGCTTCCAGTTCTTCAGAGTTTGGGGACTCCTTCAAAAACTATAGGAGACGCTTTTGGTGCATTGCAATACACACTATACGAAGCAACCTTTCCATGGCTTCCTCTTGCTTCCTTTCTGGTGGTTACAGTGTTGTCTGCGAGGTTGTTATGTGCCTGGGCTTGTCCCTTCGGTTTTGTGCAGGATTTGCTTGGCTACGTGAAAAGAAAACATACAGAAATCTCCCCTAGAACTCATAAGACCTTAATCTACGTAAAATATGGGGTTCTCGGAATTGTACTGTTCATTAGTGTGACTGTGTCAACCTCAGCTCTGACTGGTTTGGGGAGACAATATGCAGATGCTTTGGGAGTTTTTGCCAAGGCTCCTTTCAATGCTTTGAGTCCTCATGACACTTTGTTTGCAGTTTTGCCAACAATGACGTATAATGTGTTTTCCGCTGAATCCCCTTTTCAAGATATTTTGGGGGGGATAGGTGCTCTTACTCCTTTGTTCTGGACTCGAGTATTCATTTTAGGCCTTGTTCTGGCTTTTGGAGTTTATGCTCCGAGAAGCTGGTGTCGATACTTATGTCCTGTGGGGGCAACAATGGCTTTGATGTCTCATTTTAGTTTTCTTGGAATAAAAAGAGACGTGGTCCATTGCACCAAGGAAAGTTGCCGTAGATGCGTGGAGGTTTGTCCAATGAAAGTTCCCATCCTCGATCTCCCATGGGAGAAATTTACGCATCCGGAATGCACCTATTGCCTTGAATGTGTAGATGTTTGTGATTCAAAAGCGCTTAAACTAAAGTTCCCTTAGTTTAGCATCGGGCATAAAAAGAAATCTTGATTATGAAGAAACAAGACTTTAATTGTGGATTCTACCCTCAGTACAAGACGTGAAATTATATGACGGGAAAGAACAACAAAAAACCTTCTTCCACCACCCTCTCGAATCACGGTGAGGCTGAGCATTTCATTTTAACTGAGCCACGCCCAATAGAAATCTCTTCAGGTTATTCTATATCCATTAAGTATGACAAAGATGGTACTCCACAAATTTGTGTCAAGAAGTATGGGGAAGTTGACATGAGATGGCTCAGGAGAGAGATAGAAAGAACCTATCCAGGCGCAGCCATCCAAGATTTAGAAAAACCAAAACTAATACAGATGAAGGATAAACCTGAGAAAGAATCCACTCTAAAAACGAAAACTTCCAGCTCCAATAAACACCCTTAGATTTTCGAATGCGCGTGAATGGTTTATCTAAAGTTGGGACCGCTACCAATATTCACGGCTTGTGAAACATTCTTTAAACATTTTACTGCAGACATGTAGGTTGGAAAACCTCGCAGCCCGCATTCGGGACCTGCAAGGTCAATCCGATCCCGACCAAACCGATCGATTAGTTCAACAAGTCGTTTCCTCATCGTACTGCTTTTTTCTAGAAAACCTTCAGGTTTCAATGTGCCACTAGAGATTTTTTTCCAAACATCTGCCACTGCACTCCCCGATACATTTGGCTTAAAGGATCTTCTTATCAATTGGTCGAAGTCTGTGATTGCTATGCTTGCTTTCAACCTTTTATCTTTCTTTTCCAAAAGCTTTCCAGTATTTTTCATTAAATAGAGGGGGTCATCAACGTGGGATTCAATTATATCAAGGGCTTCAACAGCCCAATACAAGTCATCCGTAGTGGAGTGAAGGTGAATGCAAGTTTTCACATTCCTGTTATGGGCTTTGCCTGTCATGATTTTCCAAGCTTCAAGTAGGCTTTCCCTGCCTTCTGTTCCCCTGTCGATTAGTGAATCATCCATTAAACCGAAGAGGGGTTCATCCACAGAAATCAACTCAACTCTACCATGCTTAGTTGAAAAAATGTTCTCCGTTATTATTTCTGAAAGAAGCCTCCCCAACTTCTCAAAGATCTGACTATTTTTGTAGGGGAACAATGAGGCTAAAGTGTATGGACCTGTTATACAAACTCGAAGGCGAAAGGAACCTAGTGTCAGTTCGTTTATCTTTTTCGCATTTTTTTCTATAGCTGCAACTTCAGGCAGCTTACAATATCCATTTTTCAGAGTGATTTGCTCAACTTCCATATACCCGCCTTTTACCTTCTCCAAACCCGAGAATGTGGAAAGGAACATACTATTCATGTCACGAAACTGGGGGAAAGCTGCCACTGAAATTCCTGCTTTCAACTTGTCCACAAAAGCATTCACGACTGTTTTTTCAAAAAACCGTGCAGATTGACTGGCAGGGTCTTCTATAAACCCTTCAGCTGACTCCTGTAGTCTTTCCAATTCACCCGCGTAGGGTAGACTTCCTACATCACATGAGCACACATTATTTCTCTTGTCACCCAAAGTGTTCAAATCCCTTTTCTTCAATCTTAACCGATCTGCCGTTTCTCAACAGAAATAGCCCTTCTTTTTCGATCGCCCTTCCGATTCTTATCGCGTTCCCCCCAATTTCTTTAAGTACGGTTCTAACATCTTTCCATTGTTTTGGTTTCACAGTGAAAACTAACTCGTATTCTTCGCCTCCATAGAAGCCCAATTCCAAGGGATCAAGGTTGTGTTTCTTTGCGAACTCATAGGCTTCCCGAGCGATTGGTAGGTTTTCGATCGTGAAGCCTACATTGCTTGCTTTTCCAATCTCATGGAGACACCAAGCTAAGCCATCACTCGAATCGATTGAAGCCGTAATTGCTCCTGTTTTTGCTAATGCTATCCCCTCTCGTAAACGAGCGTGAGGTTTTAGGACAGATTCTAGAATTTTTCTTCGTATTTCGGGTGGAACATGGAGTTTTTCAATTAGAATTTTAAGACCTGCAGAGGTTAGACCAAAATCCCCTGTCGTGGCCAATATATCACCCGGGGTTGCACCATTTCGCAACATGAGACTTCCTTCCCTTGCCAGTCCAAAAACAGTAATGCTGATTATGAGATCTTCTGTTTCGTTTGTGTCTCCGCCTAGCACGTAGGTGTTATATTCTCTAGCTCCTGAGTTCAGACCCCTTCCGATTTGCACGATATCTTTTCTCGTCATGTTTCGAGGAATGCCTAATGAAGTTATGATGCCTATTGGTTTTATCCCCTTTGCAGCGAAGTCACTGACATTCATAACTATCGCTTTTCGAGCTGCAGCACGGTAACTCATCATTGGAGGTATGTCTGTTTTGCCCACGAGCATGTCCGTGTTGAGAACTACTAGGTTTTTACCGCGGTATCTAGTCGCTGAAACATCGTCTCCGAAAGGTACTGACATTCTGGGATCTCTTTCAAGCTGTTCCCAGATTATTTCGATGATCCTTCGTTCGCCGAGGTTTCCTGCTCTAGCCAATTGACATTCACTCCAACAAGCTATTGACAAATAGCAGCTTAAGTGTATGCAGACTCATGCCATCATCCGAATATTTAAAATCCTTTTGAAATGGTATTAGAACTCGATGCCTCGGTGGCTCAGTTTGGTAGAGCAACGGTTTCGTAAACCGTCGGTCGCGGGATCGAAGCCCGCCCGGGGCTCCTTTAAGAGTTATTAATTTCCGGAACAGCATCTTCATAGGATGTTCCGCAGATCTGCCAGATAATTTACAATGTCAACACATGTTGCTGCGAGATATGGCGTCTTCCCTAAGGAAATTTTCTTCCCGTAACGTAGCGCAAATTTCTCATCTTTCCGAGGTAGTCCCACCTGATCACCCAAAATAAAAATAGGGTTTTCCCCGAAATTTACTTTGGAAACATCGGTGCCTTTTTCCTCAAGTACAAAAACATTATTTCTACTTTTCACAAGCTCCTGGAGACTCTTTTTCTCCAGAGTTATACCCCTATGAGAACCCCCCTGTAGCACCTTTCTAAGTATCTCTTCCCAAGTTCGCTCATCAGTTCTCACGTTGCGAAGTGTTCGACCATCAACTGTCAGTAGAAGCGGAGGTTTTGGAGGTCCACCCAGCACTACGTGGAAAACAACGTTGCGTCGTATGGCACCCGAAGTAAAGAGGCCCATGAGAAAACATTGATACACTACGTCTAGACGACCAGCATCTAATAGACTCGCAAAGTTGCCATCGGTTCTACCACGACGAGAAAATAAAATAAATTCTCTCATTACACAGGATATTACTTGAAGTAGGAATTTCTAATTTTCTCTTTATGCTGCACGCTTGTTCAAGGAATTCTACAAATTCGCACAAAACTGTGATAACTTACCCCTTCGTAATATGAGGTATCTCATCTTGAATCACATAAATGAGGGTCGTGAATGAGTGAATTAAAGGAAATAGAGTTAACCAAAATTCACCCGAATAGACTTAACCCGCGCATCGACATGGAAATTGAAAGGCTCAATGATTTAGCTGACAGCATTAGGCAGGTCGGAGTCTTGGAGCCAATCATCGTGCGCCCCATGGGTAATGAGTTCGAGGTCGTGGTAGGAGAGCGGAGGTATAGAGCTTCCCAGCAAATTGGACTTGAGAAAATACCTACAATCATCCGCGACTTCACAGATGTCCAAGTGATAGAGCTGAATCTAATTGAAAACATCCAAAGAGAAGAACTAAATGCGGTAGAGAAGGGAAACTGCTGCAAACTACTTTTGAAGAAATTCCCTGAAAAATACTCATCAAAAGAAGCTATAGCGAGGAAAATCGGAGTCTCCATTGATACTATTCATAATTGGCTTAAACTAACAGAAGCTCCTGCTGAAATCCAAGAAATGATCAGTTCTGTAGAGAAAGCGGGTGTACCTCGGAAACTAGGTAAACTGGACTATAGCACGGCGTTAACAATAACCAGGCAAATAAAGGAACCTGCAAAACAGGTTGAACTCGCCAAGGAAATTGCAGCGAATCCAATTCACGGTCGAAAAGCTCGTCTTGTAGTGGCTGAAGCTGCAAAAAAACCTGAGAAAAGTGTTACCGAAATCGTGATGGACCTTGTTGAAGAACCTGAAGAACTGACTTTTACATCATCTGAGAAAGAGCCAATTCTAAAGGGCTTACAAATTCAATCCACCAGAACAACCCCTCCGGATCGAGGAATACAGGCTGGGAAAAAAGTCTTTGGAAGTATAGTAGAACCTCGTTTCGCTGAGTTACGAATCGTTAGTGTTGAAAGAAAACGATTGAAATATTTCTCTGAGGAAGACGCTAAGGCAGAAGGAGAATCAAATTTAGCAGAATTCAAGGAAAAATGGAAAAAAAATCACGGTGAGTGGAAGGAAAATCAACTGGTTTACATTATTCGCTTTGAGAAGATTAACTAGCTCTTTCCACCCAAGAAAATTTCTTATGTAAGGCTTTTGGATAGTAGAGTTTCCAATCAAAATCCACCTTTTCCCCCCACCTATGATAGATACGAGGATCAATGTAGCTCTTCAACGACGTGCCAAGATTATAATCCCTAGTTTCTCGATAGGCTTTAATCTTGGATTCAAGGATCCTTTTCCTTTTCTTTGCCCCGGGAGTGCTCTTGGACCTCAGTTTTTTAAGTCGCTCCTTTTTCTTAGCTAAGGATTCCTTCCATTTCTTCGGTGGTTTTCTCTTGTGATTACAAATAATTGCAGCTTCAAGATTAGCCATTGTCGCAACATGTTTCTTCTTGTATTCAAGATCTGATGAAGATATTGTTGAGCTGCTTAGAAAATCCGATACCACTCTAGAAGCGTGAGCAGTTCTAAAGACTTTCGAGGAGACGCCGGGCAAGACTTCATCTAGAAAGAGAGAAACATTCTGTGATCCGACACCCTCAAATATTGATGATTTGGCAGATTTAATGAAGACTTTAAGGTTATCGATGACTTGCGGGGGCAGTTTAGCGCTCTTTCGCCATCTGACCGCATCTTTGCCCAGAAAATCAAACTCTACAACATTGTTTTTAGCAAAGGTCATGTGTTCAGATCTAAGAGTTGTTGCTCCAACGGTGTCTGCTTCATCAGGGTCTTTTTCATCTCCAACACGCAGTTTCAGAACATCAATAAGATAGCATACTGTAGCAATCTTACGTCTTAAAACGTTCTCAGCTTCAAGGTTTAAATTAATGTGCTGCTTGACTTCGACCATTCTCTTGCTGAGCTCAAGAGCTTTGTTGAATTTCTTAATGTCCTTCTGCTGTTTCAAAGGTGATGAATCAGCTAACCAAACATATTTCTCTTTTCCGCGAAGCTTGTCAACCCACTTTGCTATCCACATACAGTCTGGTTTCCAAACTATTTCCATCCAACTCCCAGACGGTCTTGGCGCATCCGGTGAAAGGTTAAGAACAATATCACTTTTATCAACACCTTGTTTCCAATGTCCACGTAAAGGGTGGTCTCCTCTACCCATGAAAATACTGGAAGGCTCAGTGGTATAGTTCCCTATTTCCACTTTGACGCCATCGACTAACGCAAATCCATATTTCTCCTTATTTGCTTCTCGAACCAACTTGCGTTGAGCTGCCAGCTTTTTCTTCTCATCTCGGGCCATACCAAGCTTGAACGCCTTTTCTCTTTCAACATCTCTTATCACAGACGAAAAATCAATGTCCTCTGGAGGTATCTTCTCCCTTATTCCTAAGACCTTTCTGAAATCATCAAAGAAGTTCTTGACAAAAACCGATTGCTCGACATATTCTGTGCCAAGTTTCTTAGCCCATGCGACAGCCATTTCCTCTTGTTCACTCGTAAGATCGAATCTTTTTCCACGTACCAGTATGTGAAGATTCTTAAAACCCGGTTTTCTTGGAACAAGGACACCATTGTGGGTAAGCTGCTTCATTAGGCCTCGTCCTATCATGCTCTTTATGCAAATTAAACTTTAACTAAAAATTCGACCTCGTCGGCAGACTTGGGCACTTCTCGCAATGCGCGCGCGCATGGATGTCCAAGTGTACATCGCTGAAAAAATTGAGTTTCGCGTGCGCGCACAGAAGCTGAAAAAGAAACCATGATTAGAGTGCATTCTACAGACCAATTAGTACATAGAATAGAACTTTCTTTCATAAAACTATAATAATGTTCATGACTTCTTTGTTTGGAGGAGAGAAGTCTGAGAAAGATTTTTCCGTCCTTCACATGAGAGGGCTAAAGTTGATTAGAGAAACATTGAGAAAATCCATATTGCTTCTATTATTGATATTACTCTTTGTTTCAATCACGCCACTAGAAGCTCATACTCGGATTACAACTGATGAAACATCAGCGCGCGCGCATGAGAATGAATTCTCACCAAGAGGCTTTGATAACGACAATTGTATTAGCATATTTGATATTGTTTATTTTGCAGCCCACTATGAAACCACACCTTCATCTCCAAACTGGGATCCTGCTTGTGATGTTGTCTCGCCATTGTATATAGTTGATATCTTTGATATTGTAGCGATAGCAGACCATTATGGTGAAGAATGGCCCAATGCGAGTATGCCACAATACTATACATACGAAATTATCAACACATATCCGCATGATGAAAATGCTTTCACTCAGGGACTGGTGTTTGAGAATGGCTCTCTATATGAAAGCACAGGGCTTCACAGCTATTCCACCCTACGCCTCGTAGAATTGGAAACTGGTGACATCTTGCAGATTTACTCTCTACCAGATGAATTCTTCGGTGAAGGCATCACAATTTTCGATGACAGAATCATTCAGTTGACTTGGACATCGAACGAGGGCTTCGTCTATGACAAAACCAGTTTTGATTTACTACAAGTGTTCAGCTATCCTACAGAGGGATGGGGAATCACACATGATGGGACTCATCTAATAATGAGTGATGGAACAGCAATCCTACACTTCTTGGACCCAGAAACCTTTGAGGAAATTAGACAGATTGAAGTACATGATAATGGTGCTGTAACTGAGCTTAATGAACTTGAATACATTGAAGGAAAAGTCTATGCAAACATTTGGATGGAAGAGAAAATCGCAATAATCAATCCTCAAACTGGACAAGTTGAGGGGTGGATAGCCCTTGGAAATCTCCGAGACCCAGAAAATCAAGACCCAAATAACGTTCTCAATGGGATTGCATATGACGAAAATGATGACAGATTTTTCGTTACCGGGAAAAGATGGTCACAGCTTTTCGAAATTGAGCTTGTTCCAGTAGACTAATACGCGAGCATGAGAGCCGTGAGCTTTATCCTTACGCGCAAATATTGTCTGATTGTGAAGACTGCAAAGCCGGAATAATATCGTCAAACTCGAATTTTCGTTTCATCGACATAAACCTACTGGGTATATACATGTATCGAAGACATTACGACTATGTATAAATAGGCTACAGACAATTTTTGTCACTCACATCAGACGGCTCTTTCTGTGGTTGAACAAGTTTCTGATAACTTGGTGTCCTGGCGCGCTTAAATCAATAGTCTTCTTCAAAGTAGATTGATAACGCGCGCGCCTCATTGGCATGTTTTAGGTGTGATTCGTGGCGGTTTCTAAGTGTCGTCATTGTAGAGATAAGATATGTATTGGCAATGGCAATTTTAACAGATGTAATGGATTCGAAGCGGGCACTCGTAGATTGAATGTTAATGATGGTTACATCGTTAAGGTTCTTGGCTCGCGAAAGACTATTTTTGGTACTGCGTGGTATCAGTTGAATCACGCTTCGGTTAAGAAGGGTGTTTCACGTTTTCATGTTGCTACTTGGTTTGCGCGCGCGCGCATAGTAGAAGATTGAGATTAGAAAACACGCGCGCGTTTGAAGTGAGTTTAGTCTTTTAGACTCTCAAACTGTGTTAGTTTCCAAAGGAATCTATAGGTTTGCTAAGAGTCTTCCTCAATAGTGTGACGCTTTCTTCTAACCCTGAAGAAGAATGAACTTCGACTACTAATGGACCCTTGTATTCTGTTTTTCCTAAGCTTTCTAGGACTGCTGAGAAATTTATCTTTCCTTTCCCGAGAGATAGATGCGCATCTTTTTCGCCGTTATTATCGTGTAGGTGAACGTTAGCTGTGTGTTCTGCTAACGTATCCATGAAAGTTTCAATTCTTGCTAGAGTATTCGCATGGCCAACGTCGAGCGTAATTTTGCATTCAACTTTTTCGATAAGAAACATCAATTGTTCAGGATTACCCGCGAGAATTTGATCGTTTGATTTATGGTCGTTTTCTATGGAGAAGGTGATTCCATGATTCTTAGAGGCGTTTGCTAGATTTCGTAAACAATGTATGACGTTTTTCAATGATTGGGTAACCATCTCTTCTGGGTAATCCCTCGACAAGCGACCAACATGAGACACAACTTGTTTGGCATCAATATCTGTGGCAAATTCTATGCTCTTAAGTATCGTCTTTTCAGAGGCTTTTCTAAGGATCGAATTCATGCTGGCTAGGTTGATATCTATGTAGGGAGCGTGCACGGAATACTTGAAATTAAAGGATTCAACAATATCTCTTATTGCTTTTCTATGTTTAGTTTTGTAGAGCGCGGAAAGCAGATGCGGTTCATCCATCTTGATTTCTACAAGTCCAACTTTTAACCGTGTGGCAAAATCTAGAAAACCAGTTAGAGACATGTTGAGACCGATGGAACTTGCTACTCCCAGCATCATGATTTATCGCCTGAATGACCGAAGAGATGCCATATTCTTGTTATCACCACAAAGTTTGTTAAAACCGCTAACACCACAAGGCATGCAAGAACTTGATTAAGGATTCCTCCGAGCATCACGATGAAAAGACGTACATCCCTGTTGGCAGCGTATCCCGATACACCTGACATGAAAACAACACCCAAGTCACTTTTTGCTCGTGTTCTGGTGTAGCTAACCATGAATGAACCTGCTAAAGCAGCAAATCCAACAAGTATGCTTGTTAGAATCCCATGATTTGAGAAAATATGATAAGTCATTCCTATTAGAATAGCAGCGTCAGCATATCGATCTAGCACAGAATCTAGAAACCCGCCAAAAGAAGATGTTTGTCCGGTAAGAACAGCAAGGTCGCCATCAACGCCATCTATGATAGAACTGATCTGAGCTAATAATCCTCCAATCAATACGTGATTTAGGAAAAACAATCCAGATGCTAACCCTACGAGAAAACTTAGAATAGTTATCTGATTCGGCGTCACTTTTGTCTGATCTGCTAAAAAGCGTGCAGTAGGTCGGGAGAACTTTCTATTGATGAGCTTAGAGATTATGCCATCCCATTCTCGCGGCATTTAAGCCACTTCTCTCAAGATCGATTCAGCAAAAACCATGTCATCAAAGGTGTCGATGCCAAGCCGGAAGAATCCTGGCATGTCACCAGTCCATAAAGACCTGCCGCTTCTGACCAGATTTTTCATGCAATCACAAATTGTAACAGTAGATGTTGGCTTTACAGTTCGCTCCATCACTTTTTTTTGCAAGTATCTAACACTTGTGTATGATGAAAGAATGGATAGTTGTAAAAGATTGGTAAGGCGAGGGGATTTACTGTTTCCGCGTTATTATTTTTTGAGATTGATCTCCATCGTTGAGACATTTCTTGGGTTACCGCCTTCTCTTGGTGTGATTTGTTCGGTGCCGATGGAAATAGCGTGTACTTTTGCGTCTTTGAAGAATCGGTTGCGGATGATTTCAGCGGTATCGACAGCTGTGCTTATGGCGCGACCTCGCGCTTTTAGGATGACATTGTTTGTGTCAGCGAAGTTAAAGGCTGTTATAACTGCCATGACATAGGTCATTGGAGGTTTGTTTCCGACGTACACTACGTTTTGCGGTTTGGCTCCTTTTGGAGGTGCTTCTTTCCTTTCTACTTCTTTCTTTTGCGGCTCTTTGGCTTCTGCTTCTTTGGCGGGTACCTCTTCGTTTTCAGTTTGTTCTTTATCTGTCATTTTGTTACACTCACTTTGGTCTGCCATGTTGAATAGAAGTATGTGCCTTAAAGGTTATGGCGCATGCGTCAGCTCTTGCGCGAGTGTGTAAATGATGGTTGACCACGTTTTCCAACAACTTGTAATACCCCCATGTGACGAAGGCAATACGACATTTTCCGAGCTTTGTTTAGGCTTAATCTCAACGCCTTGGCTGGGTCCTTACTCGTGAACATTTTCGACAAAGTCGTAGGAAGTAAGGCATGAAAATTCGATGGATTTGAAAAGGTGACTTGAAACACGACGTTCAGTAAACGCCGATCGTGAATACTCCACCTCTTACGTCGCCAACTTCCTTGTCCGTCGTTTATGAGTATCGCGCGCGCATAGGCTTGTTTGAACTCAACCTTATCTATATAACGAACCTTGAGAGGAGGAAGCTTCGCCTTAATCCTAGAAAGGCAAAGCGCCAATTTGGGTGATTTTTCGTTGTTTCCTGATTTGGGAACAGGCTTCCGACAGCTTTTTTAATAGGTTTTTCAATCATTTCCCAAAACATCTCACAATGTGTGCGCCTCTCGCTGATCTTGATACTTGTTACGTAAAGGCTTCGCGGGCGTACACATCAGTAGGATGATTATGTGTGTACAGCTATGTTTGGAAAGTACGGAGAAAGTTACTCAGAAGCCTTAATATTGGCAGCGGGCGAAGGAAGCAGACTGAAAACGCACGCAAGACAGAAGGTTCTTCAACCCATTGCAGGAATCCCTTTACTTGGCAGAATCCTTCAGAACTTAATGGAAACGGGAATACAGAAAGCCCATATAGTTGTAGGATACGAAGGACACAATATACGAGAAGAGATTGGAAAGGCTTATTGTGGACTTGAAATTAACTACCTAACAGCGCAGAACTGGGAAAAAGGAAACTTATACTCTTTCATGGACGCTAACGGTATCTTTCGAAAGGAATTTATACTTTGTATGGGTGACCACATTTCCGATCCTCAACTTGTAAAATCTCTTATGAAGGCTAGCGTTGAAGATGTTCTGGTTCTTGCCACAGATAGAATAAGCTACTCTCATGACGACACGAAAGTGCTAGAGAAAAACGGAAGAATTCTCAGCATTGGGAAGAAGTTAGATAGGTGGAATTGTATAGATACAGGATTTTTCCTATGCTCACCTGAAATGTTCGACTATGGTGCTAAGGCAATAGAAGTTGGAGGATCAGAGCTTGCTGATTGTGTTCGACTTGTTGCCACGAATGGATATGCACGAGTAGTCGATATAACTGGTAAACACTGGGTGGATGTAGATACGAGAAGGGACATCGAACGTGCAAAAGAGCTGGTTGCTAAGCATCCCAAAAAACGTGTGCCTCAGACTTTGTCACTCATAACATCAACTGACCTATAGAGAATAAAATCGTCTATGCGCGCGTATTCGACTGAAGACGCAACATGGCGCGCGCGCATCATCTTCAGCAACTTTTATTATGTTGTGAAATTACGTTATCTCGAAGGTGTTCTTGACGGCTAAGAAGCTGTATCACTGCAAGCAATGTGGTGGCAAGGTGCTGAGAGAGCCTTCCAGGGTTAGAAAGACGGGTCGGATATTCTGTTCGAAAAGATGTTTGGCGCAGTTTCTTAAGATTTTTTTTAAACCCACTATAATCAATTTAGGCTAGCTATCGGTAAGGTCTTCTTCTCACAGGACTTTTGCGCAAAGAAGTTACGCTCTCGCGCACGCGCATGTGGTGTTTTGGTTGTTTTGGTGCGAGCGGAACGGAGTGACCGTGAGCAACTGTGGAACGATTGATTGCGCGCAGAAAGGGTTTAGCTATAGGTTGAAGTGATAGTTTGATTGAGTTATAGTGCTTCTGCTAGATATTTTAGGTGGAGAGGTTTTAATCGTTCTTTTGCTGAGAGATTTATCAATAAGGTCTTCATATCATCAATAAGGTCTCCCAGCTCCAGTCTAACTTTACGATTGAAGTTGTCATACTCTCCATAGGTCTTATGGACGGACATTATGAAGGAATTAACACCCAGTCCTTCACAAGCACCACCCATAATGATGTTTGGTTGCTTCCACAGCCATTCAA
>Ga0209979_1000481_pt1 | contig 54638 bp, 66 predicted proteins | sample AnhtaG_FD_183114 | JGI IMG/M metagenome (GOLD analysis project Ga0209979, IMG submission 183114) | Deep subsurface microbial communities from Anholt, Denmark to uncover new lineages of life (NeLLi) - Anholt_01485 metaG (SPAdes) (version 2) | ecosystem: Environmental > Aquatic > Marine > Oceanic... | reverse complement strand
ACACGCATAAAGTGCGAGATATTTACGAGGGATATGACATTCAAACTGTCGAAGTGTTGCGCGCCATAAGCTGTAGGAGTAACAAGCGTAAGGGACATACAGAACTGATTATAAGCAACCTTGATAGCCACGTTTTCTCCTAAACCGGATTCATCAGCACATTCTATTGAGTTTTCTTAGGTTGAATTACGGATGCTCGAGATCAGACTTTCTTAATTTCCACTCCGACTGTTTCCAAAGCTTCTGTGAGGTGAGCTTTATCTGCACCTCTTATTCCCTTCCAATCTAAGAAAACGGCTTCTACTTTCTCCAAGGTCCGTTCAATGCACTGGCTAATAGTCTTCTCGTCAATCTGTGCGATGGCATATTTGGGAATCATGTGACCGAAAGCCACCTGTTCCTTCAAGGCTATGCGTGTGAATTTTTCACTGTAGTGGGGTCCACCTATGCCAAGCACAACAGTGGATCTATCGCGGGGAGAAGTTAAGGCAGTATTCACTGCGTGGGCCACTGCCTCCGCAGCCTTATTATCTCTCCATTGCATTGGTGAGCTTCCAAGTTCCGCAAACATTGTAGGCACATCTAGGGACGGTCCATGGTGTGTACATTCGTAGGAAATTTTGTAATCAAATCTTTGTGTATCCTTTTGGCGAGACAATTCAAGCAAAGCATTCTTCATGGCGTTTGCTGGAGCGATAGACACCTTTTGTGGTAACCCTCCTTTCTGTGCCTCGTTGAGATTACCCGGGGTGTGGACTGAAAGGGTAGGTGTGCCACTCTTACTACTATGGCGTGAAATGAATATTATTAGCTGTGGATTGAAGAAATCTGTGATAGTCTGAGAGTAGATTGTCTCTTCATTTAATGTTACGAGCTTGACAGTCTCGTCGTTGACTTTCTTGGAATAAACTGGATTATTTTTGAATCTCTCTGAACCAACTATGAAGTTGTAATTGGTCAGTAGTTGGCGGTGGATGTTCATACTCGCTGGATCTCTTTTGGAAGAGACTATGAGAATCACTGATTTCGCTCCATTATTCACGTCTGAGCTGTGGAACAGGTTTAAGGCTTTCCATAAAACTTATATCAAATGGCTTCGGTTTCTCAAGAAACTTGGAGGTCTGTTATGAAGCATTTGATTAATTTTAAAGACTGGACTCCAGAAGAAGTTAGATCCCTTATAGAGAAATCTATAGAGATTAAGGGGGAACCTTCAAAATATCGATCTGCTCTTCAATACAAATCCTTAGCGATGATTTTTCAAAAGACATCTACTCGAACACGTGTGTCCTTTGAAGTTGCCATGACCCAGTTGGGCGGTCATGCTGTTTTTATGGATTGGCTCACAACTCAGTTCAGACTTGCTGACATAGCTGATGAAATGAAGTACCTTTCTCGCAATGTAGACTGCATTATGGCTCGGTTGAAAAAGAATGTAGATTTAGTTCGAATGGCAGAAGCATCATTGGTACCCGTAATAAATGGTTGCGACGAAAAATATCATCCATGTCAAGCTCTAGCTGATTTAATGACCTTGAAGGAGCACAAAGGCAAATTAGAAAACCTGAAACTTGTCTATATAGGTGTACACAACAACGTCTGCAACTCTCTCATTGAAGCATGCACCATGATCGGTGTGCACATTACAACAGTTACTCCAATCATCAATGAACTTGCGCAAGACTCAGAGTTGCTGGAAAAAGCTAAAGAAACCGGATTATACCATTCAACACTAGACATAGCTAACACTGTAAAAGACGCAGATGCAGTATACACTGACACTTGGGTAGACATGGAACTTTTCCTCGATCCCGCATTCAAAGAACAAAAGGAAAAACGCATCAAACTTATGATGCCATACCAAATTAATGACAAGCTGATGAAAAATAGTGACGCCATCATAATGCATGACATGCCAATTCACCGAGGATATGAAATTACTGGCGATATCGTAGAGTCACCAAATAGCGTAATCTACCAACAGGCTGAGAACAGGCTGCACAGTGAAAAGGCAATACTACTGAAACTACTCCAAGAAATCTAAGGTAATATTCAGTCTGAGATGACACATCCCTAGCGAAGAAGCATGAAAATATGCTTTTTGGATGTAAATACGTTTCCGCGTTGATCTCTATATTGAGAGTGCGAGAAAAACACTGATATCTCAACATGTGTAAATATGCGACTAGGAAATTTGGAGAACTGAGTTATGCATTACAAAGATGTACCTGAAGTGGAAATAATAGAACATCAGAAAGTTGATTTACAGGAACCCCTTGTGGTTTTAGGTTTTGCAGGACCAGGACTTGTAGGCGGAATAGCTGTCTCCCACATCATCGATCAGCTGAAAATGAAGGAGATCGCACATGTGCGATCCAGATACATTCCACCAGCGGTCGTCTTCATGGATGGCAAGCTAAGACACGCTTTCAGAGTTTACTCAGGTCAAAAGGGAGAACTATGTGCCATAGTTTGTGAGATTCCACTTCGCTCAGATGGTGCATATCCCATCGCTTCTACGCTCTTAGAATGGGTAGAGGAAAAGGGCGCAAAGGAATTAGTTGTGCTGGAAGGCGTTCCCGTCCAAAGATATCCCAAAACTCGCCAATCATATTGCGCAGCTGAAATGGAGAAAATAAGAGAATGTGAAAAGAAAGGCGTGAAGAAAATCACAGCAGGGATTGTACAAGGAATTGCCGGAAGTATCTTAGATGAATGTCTAACCCGAAAAATAACAGGAGTAGTTTTTCTTACTCACGTTGTTGAATTCATGCCTGACCCTGAGGGAGCAGCCGTACTCATAAACACCATGAACCAGGTTTATGGATTGGGAATTGACACAAAAATCCTAACAACTAGAGCTGAAGAGATAAAACAGAAGCTAAAGGAAGTAGCTGAAAGCGGTCAGAAAATGAGGCAAGCCGAAGAAAAAAGAGGAATCCCGGAAAGAGTATACATCTAACAGCTCCTCCATAACCTTTCATGAGTGCGTGCAAGAGGGAACACAGGGGTGTCAAACAGGAAAAAAACTGTGAAACAGTTACATGAGCTTAAGTGTCTTGTCCAGGAAAAATCTATTAAATGGGGAGCTGACCTCATCGGATTCGCAAATATTGCGAGATTTAATCGATATCGGGAGGAAAACCGTCCCCCTGTGGGCACTAAAACAGTTATAGTCCTGGCGATTTGGATGGAAGATCCAATTCTGGATCTATGGCTTCACCCTAAATCTTGGGAGAACCAGGGAAAGCCAAGTCGCGCATTTGAGGATGAAATCCTCCGAGGAGTATCCTTACGTCTTTCACTTCTACTTGAACGAGAAGGGTATAAGGCAGCACCCGCATCTTATGAACCTGGACTTTATCTGAAAGAAGCAGGCGTCCTTGCAGGCTTAGGAAACATAGGTAAAAACAATCTTCTCATAACAGAGAAATATGGTCCTCGAATACGATTACGCGCGGTTAACACTAACGCATCTCTGGAGCCTGATCCTATGATTAGAACCATGGATTTCTGCCGCGAATGTGCTAAATGTATAGATGCGTGTCCTGCAAATGCTTTGAGCACTGGAAAATATAGCAATGATGCTTGTCTCAGTTACTGTCAAAACAACCTGAGGAAAGTGTCTCTGTACTCCGTGTTATGGTGTATGGAATGCTCAGATGTCTGTCCCATCGGATTACCCATTAAAAAGTCAGTCTGAAGGAAGCTCTCACAAAGACATGCGCTCATGTTTCTATTTTATAATCATCTGAGTGAACTCTCTTGGCATAAAGGGTTGAATGTCATCATAGGTTTGGCCTATTCCTATGAACAAGATTGGTTTGCCCGTTATGTAAGCTACGCTGATCGCAGAACCACCCTTTGCGTCTGCATCTACCTTAGTCAATATGGTTCCATCTATTTCTATACTCTTGTTAAACTCCTCAGCTTGCATGACTGCGTCATTGCCTGTCAAAGCGTCAACCACCAGCAGAGTCAAATCCGGGTTCACAACTCTTTTAACTTTGGCAAGCTCGTTCATTAGGTTCTTGTCAGTTTGAATACGCCCAGCTGTGTCTATTAACACAGCGTCTACTCCGTGAGCTTCAGCGTGTTGTATAGCGTCAAAAGCTACTGCCGCAGGATCAGCTCCATACCTGTGCGTAACTACACGAACGTCAAGTCTCTTAGCATGCTCTTCCAATTGCTCAATAGAGCCAGCTCTATACGTATCGCTACCTGCAAGTACTACCCTATACCCTTTTTTCATAATGAATTTCGTCAGTTTCGCTATACTAGTTGTTTTTCCCGTGCCATTGATTCCAACAAAAACAATGACCAAGGGTTTTCCTTTTTCATGCTTCTCTTGAACCATTTTTATTAAATCTATTTTCTGGCCTGTGCTTAGAATCTCAAGAAGCACTTCACGTAAGCTTTCCTTAATTATTTCTCTTCGGTCTTCTAAACGTTTTACTTCGACTCCTTCCAGCTTTTTCTCTATTTCATTGCATAAATGCTCGGCGACTTGGAAGGCCACATCATTTTCGATAAGTTTTAACTTAAAATCTGAGAGCACTGGCTGTAGCTGCTTTGCCTTCAGTTCTGTAGTAGTAATTTTACTGACTAGGCCACTAAGGCCCGCTTTTAGCTTTTCGAACATCGCCTGGTTGACCACTACCTACTAGTTTAGTAGAGATTGTATCAAGCTGTTGTCTGTGGAAACTCATTCGCTCCATAACTTGTCCTAATTGCTGTTCAAGATCATTCCTTGACTTTTCAAGTTCAGAGCGCCGAGTTACTAGAACTTCCTTAGCTTCGCTTCTAGTTTTTTCTGTGGAAACTCCTGCTCCAATACTCACAACCATGGTTTCAGTGGTCGCAACTTCGGCCTTGATAAAAGATCCGCCACCCACAGGGACAAGCAGAGGTGTACCTTTTTTTTCCTCCTCCAAACCTTCTATGGTTGCAATTGCAAAGGAAAGTTCTGTGATGGCAGCTCGGATCATGTTTACTCTGTCTTGTAGAGCGTTAGCTGTGCTCTCTAATAACCTGAGCTCCGTCAGTATTTTTCGGACATTTTCTTCCCTACTCGACGCCATCTTTCTTTCTTTCCTGCATCATCTTCCTTATTAGTAGGCTTTCTGCTTCTCCCGGAGGGATCTCTTCAATCTTGAAGATTTTTATTTGGAAACGCTTTGCGCGATGTTTGCTACCCAACTCCATTAATATTTTCTCTCTAGCATTTTCAGGCTTCGTCGCTCTCACTTCCTTTTTAAAGTTGGTTTTGAAGTTGGGTTTTGCCATTTTACCTGTTACACGGAATATTTTTACTTCGCTCATCTCAATTCACTACATCAAGAGCTTGACCCATTATGAACATTTCAGGACCTGTTGTGAGAAATCCTGCCACTACATTGCTGCTGTTACCTATTAATCCTGTGGACACGTAGGGGATTCCACAGTTAATCGTTCCCAAGTCAACTGGCACCCTCAAAGTGTCCTCCAAGAGTTTTCTCTCATCCTCTTTGATTAGAGGGTGAACTAGTACGCCTTTGTTCGTAGCTAAGGCTAGTGAACCAACGTAGGGTAAACCTGCAATCTCTCCTGGCAAAACCTCAACACCTAGAGTGTCAGACAGTTTTTGAATAGTTTTAGCTTTAAGCCTGGGATCGCAAACAGCACCATGATCGTTGGTGAGAACAATGTTCCCATAAGCAGTCTTCTTGGTTTCCATAATTGCCAGATTCATGTCTTCAGATACTGTCTTTATCGCTTCAACTTCCTTACTCAAAACATAATGGGGCAGTACTACCCCATTTGAATTGGCACATGCAAGGGCTCCTACAACTAGGGAACGACCAATAGTTGTTTTTACCAATTTGACTCCCAGCCATTCTTCAATATGATCTGCCTTAGGTTCTGGGGCTTGCGAGGGTACGATCACAAATTTCTCAGTTGCAAGCGAATAGACTCCTATGCTTGCGCTTCCGTAGAGGGTTAGCAAGTAAATTGCCAAACGTGTTTCTCCTAGGCTAGAAAGACATTTACATTGCCTTCTTCATCTTTCGCCACGCGAATCCTAACTTTTCTAGGAGGTTTTTCTCTTCCATGGCTCCAGATTTTTTGATTAACCTCATTCTTGATAATAACTCTATCACCCTCTTCCTCCTCATCCTCATCAACGGGTTCAACACCAACTTTCATATGTTTCTGAACAAAAGCTTTGATCATACGCATGGCTTTAGGAGCGCGTTTCTTAGCTGGCACATTCCATGCCCGACGCAAGGGTACAGTATATATTCTTTCCTCCACAAACTTCTCTTCTTCCTCTTTCCGTCGAGATGGCTTTTCTTCTGCTTCAAAAATCTCCTCTTTTTCCTTTTCCTCTTCGAGAGTCTCAGCTTCAGTGTTTTTAGCTTCTTCTACAAGGGTCTCTTCTTCTGGATCTACGCTTTCATTTTTCTTTTCCAAGAAATCGTCTCCTTTATGCCTTGAGTTTGGTACGTCGCCAGTTTTTCATCTTCGGGTGTCTCCTGACTTTACCTTGGGTCTTAGCTACAACCCATGTTGGGACTGGTCTTTTCTGTTTTCCTGCCTTAGCTAATCTACGTTTTCTGGCGGTTGGCTTATTTCTTGCCAAAGCTATTTTCTCCTGATTTTAATGTTTCTTCGTTGAGACCGCAATTGACCTAGTATCTCTTTGAGTTGTTCCCCCGTAACTGGGATTTTCAAGCGTCCTGCTTGGGCGAGTTGCATGAGCTGAAGCTCGATTTGGGCTCCAAACTCAGGCTTCACCATTTTGAGGTTTGTGAGACGTTGCCTAGCATCAGAGGACAATATTTGACGGATCAAGGCTTGTTTCTGCATTTCGACTTGTTGTTGCACTTGAACTCGCTGTTTTTCTTGAGAGAGTCTTTGCTGCAGCTCCAGTAGCCTTTTTTTCCGCATATCTTCTAATCGTTCGTCCCCACTCATCTTTCCCGATTCCTAATACTTTGCTAACTCGGGTATTTTCTTCTGTAATTCAACTTTGAGTTCAGTAGCGATTGTATCTAGCAGTCGTCTTCCTTCACTTGATAACACTCGGCCCTGACCCTTAAGGCTCTCCACAAGACCCGCAGCCTCAAGTTGCTGGAAGACCTTCCTAATATTACCACCAGCTCCTTTCCTAACATGTTCAGGACGGGTTCCCCCATCCTTTCTTCCCCCGTATTGCGCCCTTAATCTTTCGACGCCAATTGGACCTCTCGTATAGGTTTTTCGGAGTATAGAAGCGCAACGAGTGAACCACCAATCTGGATCCTGGGGCTGGCGAGTTGCGAAGGTGCCTGTTTTCGCATAGTGTGCCCAAGGTGGTGGCGTGACTTGGTCTATGTTATCCTTAACATATCGAGTAAGTTTCTCGATGAATATTTGTGCAGGAACATCATATGGAGTTGGCAATTTTCCTACCTGAGGTTATTTTCCTTCAAAAGATTCATGAAGCCTCTTATAAAGGCTTACTCAAGCCTCACCTTCAGTCTCCAAGAAAAGAACAAGTACACAACATAACATACGCCAGAAACTGAACGGCATCTTTGACAGAAAAGCTTTTGGCTGGCGCAGCTACTCTTATTCGATGCTAATTGTGAGGTTTATCCATGAGTGAGGAAGAGATAATCAAAGAAGTCAAAGAAAGGCAAGGAGTGTTTTCAAAAATTCAAAATATCATCACGGGCGGTTACGGAACAAAGGAGGATTTACGGGAACTTGATAAGAAGCTACGTAACTATTACTACGCGGATTTTTCAGCTATGCGTCATCGATGGGAAGAGATTTATTTGGCTGCCATTAATGCTGGTCAAACTTCAGCTCTTGAGGATCTTAAAAAAGTAATCCAGGTTCTGGATAGAATTGCGGAAAAAGTAAACCGCGCTGATTACGGATACGCTGGACTTATGGATCGGAAAGGACACATACGTGAAAAGGAAATTGCTAGAGTCTTTGGGTATGATAAAACCCTAAACGAGAACCTTGAAAATATTGACAACGCTGTGAAGGAGCTTCATGACAATAGTGAAGCTGAAAACTGGGAGAATCTACGTAATAAAGCCAAGAGCATCAAATCTTTAATACTACATTTTGAATCTGAATGGAATGAGCGAGAAAAAGAATTCAGACCCTTGGAGATTTAACTAGATGCCAGTCATAGAAAAAGTATCTTGGGACAATGCTGGAGCAGAAGAAATCGCCTACAGATTCCCCAATTTATCACTCAAATATGGAAGTCAAGTAGTGGTGAGAGAAAACCAATGGGCAGTTTTCTTCAGAGATGGCAAAGCTTACGACGTCTTTGGTCCAGGAAGGCACACGATAACAAGCAACAACATCCCTCTTCTAACAGGAATTTTAAAAGCCCTAGGCATAATGGGAGACATTTTCGAATGTGAAGTAGTGTTTGTCAGCAACAGCCAATTTCGGGGAAACTTTGGCGGTACAGCTTATTCCGCGCCGAGTGGTGATATAAAATACCAAGCAGAACTAGGATTTTATGGTTATCTTCTCTACAAAGTGGAAGACGCCAAGCTATTTGTCATGGAATTCGTCGGCAACAGAGGTGCAACAACTTCTCAAGACATTGAGAACTATATAAGAGGATTTGTGAACGAGCGCATAATAAACGAATTTGGACACTTCGACCTCTTCACCCTGACAAAAAACGTGGACATAACGACAGATAAAGTAGCTCTGAAAATCAGTGACGAAGCTGGAAGGATCGGAATGAAAATTATTGACTGCGTCTTTGAAGGCGTCAAGATACCGGAAGAAGCTAGAAGGTTTGCATCAGGTGTAGGGGCACAAGCCATGACCATGCAGTACATGAAAGAAACAGCTTCTGAACTCAAAGGATCTGGCGGCGGAGGAGCAGCTGCAGCAGGAGTTGGCGCTGGAATAGGATTAACAATGCCTTTCATGATGAGTAAACAATTGCAAGAAGCTCAAGCTGGAAAACCTAAGGAAGTTGTGATTTGCCAAAAATGCAGTGCAAAAAACACAGCTGGAATGAAATTCTGTGGAGACTGCGGAGCAAGTTTAGTTCCGACACCAAAAGTTGCATGTCCAAACTGCAATGCAGAGAACCCTGTAAGCATGAAGTTCTGTGGAAACTGTGGCAAACCTCTACCGAAATCAACCACAAAAACTGAAATTACTTGCCCAAAATGCAAAACAAAAAATTCCCCAGACACAAAATTCTGTGGAAACTGTGGAGAAAAACTTTCCCAATAACTATGCTGCAAGCGTAATACTTAATGCGATACCAATTCCAACACAAAAATTCATTAAAGTAGCTACTCTTTTTCGTTAGTTACCTTGAACAAACATGTTGTAATCGGACTATCAAGCTTTCAATTCATGGCCATGGCCCGAAGAGGGCTTTTCTACACTTTTCTAGCTCTCTACCTGCGAGAAGTTCTAGGTCTCAGTGTAACAGCCACAACACTTCTGGCAAGCCTAACCATGATTGCCAACAGTGTTTCCCAGACATTTATCTGGGGCAGAATATCAGACAAGTACCAAGCACGCACCAGCCTAGTGGTTATTGGAGAAACAATAGCTGCTTTCGGCTACATCCTTGTGTACTTTGTACACATCCACTTGTTTAATGTAGACGGTCCAGTTACAGCTGCCTACAGTATAATAGTCGGGCTTGCTCTTCTCGAATTTTTCTGGTCGATGAGTAATCTCGGTTGGAGTGCTCTCATCTCTGATCTGACGAATTCGCAAGAAAGAGGAAAATTAATGAGCATAGTCTCAAGCATTGGAGGCGTTGGGCGAATAGTGGGGATTTCAGTTTCAGGGTTAATGTATGATGTGGGAGGAGAAGGTGGAGGGTTCAAAAATGGTACATTGTTTTTCTTTGCAGCTGGGATCATGCTTGTGAGCGCAGTCCTTATTTGGTTCAGTACTCACAAGTCAGAGCGTGTATCCGAAGACCAATTAGATTCGACGACAGTCAACAACCAAAATGCTGAGTTTCCAACGGATTCAAATTCCAGAACTTTCCATTGGTTTCTCGTTGTAATGTTTATCGTTGGATTAGGAACCTATTCCATATTACAGATTCTCATTTTCTACATTGGACTTAGCTCTCCAATCGGGGCTTCTTCTTTCGACATTGTTATGATTCGGAATTCAGCCTCTATCGTAACTATCTTTGCAAGCCTGATTGCTGGACCTCTTTCAAACAAGATTGGACGAAGAAACACTTTGGGAATTGGTCTAATGTTGACGGGTGTCACTCCGATTCTATATATGTTGGCGCGGAACGTTCAGGAAATGATCCTTGTTAACAGTTTAAGTGGCATTTCAATGGCATTTATATCAGTTGTAGGGTATCTTTTTGCAGCCGACCTAATTTCTCCGGAGCGTAGGGGGAGACTCTTTGGAAGATACAACTCTGTTACATACGTATCGTTTGGAGTCGCAGGCACCTTTATTGGAGGTCCAATTGCTGATTATTTAATCAATACTGGGGTGTCAAAGGCTGATGCTTATGTCACTACTTTTCAGGTTGCTGCTATGATCTGTTTTGTGGGTGCGCTGATATATGGTCTGAAAATCAAAGCTCCCCAGAAACTTGAAACTCAAGCTGGGAGAGCACATACAAGGAAAAAGCGGATTTTTCCCTAGTGCAGATTTGTGATTTCGAGATCTAGCTGGAATCTACATGCTTGCCAAATGGTTGGACAGAGGATGTATTTCTGAGAAAAACAAGCGTGTGTGGCCCATTGTCTGCACATCGAGTTTTCTCACTTTTGTGACGATTGGAAAATCATTCACAATTTTGCCTAAGACAAGGCAGTGGTGGGGTGGTAAGTCCCGTGCCACAGACTTCACTGTATCAGCATCTACTTTGGAAGCCCGGGAAACTGTTTCTAAATCGTGATCATTTGTGAAGTTGAAGAGGAACAGATTGTCAGCTTGCCGATATATGTTTTCTCGAATAGTCTCGGGTTGGTTTGTGACAAAGGTGGTAAACATACCATAGTGACGCATTCGGGTGACTATGTCATCCCAATAAGTCTCCCTTAGGTACAAGTGTGCCTCTTCAGCAAATAGGAAAATGGCACGAAGTTTTTTTGCTGTTAGTAGATCCACAAGTTTACCTAGCACATATTCCACTAGGACATGTCTATCTACAGTCGATGTATCGCGAAGATTGATCACAATAGCACCCCCTACTCGAGCTTTATGGATTGAATCTTCAAAAGAGGCTACTTTTGAGGGCTCGTCGGTGAATAAGCCGGAATTGAGCAGAGTATAATATCTTGAGAAAAGAGCATCACGTACATGTTGGTTGCATTTCCAGTTTTTTATCGCTTCGCCCAACTCTCTCATGTTTAAAGCGTTGTTCTGGTCAAGAAAGCGCCATATGCGCCCAAATTCTCTTGCTGAGGTTCCTGGCAGATGGAGTGCATTCACTAAAATGTTGAGCATCACGCGGATTTTGAATTCTCCTAGATTTAATTTGAAGTTTTGTTTAGGCGTTAAGATGTGAATTTTCTCATGGAGATCGTTAGGTTTTCCATCAGCGGTTCTGCCTAGACCTGTATATTCGCCATTGATGTCGAGAACAACTACTGGAGCTCCATGGGTCACTAAACTGAGAGTTAGCAATTTGGATACGTGGGACTTTCCAGTTCCTTTCTTGCCTGTTATTATGTTTAGTCCTCCATCTAAAGCTCGTACGTCTACTTGAAACTGTTTTTTTTCATTTGTTTCACCCAGATCTATCATGTATCCGTTGCCATTTTTTGCTGAAGCAAATAGTCTTTCAATTGGGAGTTTCCTGATTACTGCTCGCGAACGCGAAGGCAGCCAAGAACTTGTGAAAACCATGTCACCATTGATATTTGTCGCACGGATTTTGCAGACCAGCAAACGTGCATCTTGGATATAGGCAACGTGGGTCGCTACTTCAAAGGGATCAATGTCTTCTCCTTGTAAAGAAGAGTCACCATTGTAATTTCGAAGCAATTCCTCAAATATTCCGGGGATGTTGGCATATTGAATATCCACAACTTGCACGATCAGACTTTTTCCAGTTTTGAAATCTTCAACTGTGAGATAATCCCCTTTTCCTACTTCTTCATTTGGAAAACTGATGATTTGCATCGTTACTCCTTCCTTTCTGTAAAGTCTCAAGGTAGCTAACCTTCAAGCCCTTTTCCGAAAGGTCCAAAAAGTATGCGGCGTACATTGGGTTTTGCTAAGATCTTTAGGTTTTTCTCTTTGAAAAGGCAGCGTTGTATACCTAGAACTTCAATGGCTGTAAAGGTGGAGAAGATGTGAGCTAACCTAAGAGTTTCAGGATAACTTTGCAAAACCACGTCATTTCCAAGCAATTTTTGAACTGATTCAACAACATGTAAATGGGGCACCTGTTTGTCAACATCCATTCGGAAAGCGAGGCTGCCGCGAGTTAGTTTAGCCACGTATATATTTCCCATCAAATGCATCGGGCCTTCATATAATGTGTTGTCTTCTATCCTCATGATACAGGGGGGTTCATGGTCTGAGAGAAGGTTTGTTAGACGGCGACCATTGAAGAGTAAGCGTGTCATCTTAGAAAAAGCTAGAATGGTGTTCTTTCTAATTCTGGCTTCTTCTAGTAATTGTGCCATATCGCGTGTTGGTGTTTCAGGTGTACCAGCAGTAAGGCTCCCATCCCAGAGGATCAGACTTCTTCTAGTTGTATGATTGACTGAGCTTTGAATCCACCGCTCAAGGAGAGTTGTGAGTCTGGTTTGCAGATAGAAGATGTTTGGAATTGTGTGCTTTTGTATACGAATTGTTTGCCGATGTTTACGGAAGAGAGAAGAAATCTCGAGCTGAGTTTTGTTGGTTATGTGAAATGGAAAGGGACCTAATCGCAGATAGCGATATTGCGTATCTTGTTTCCAAACAATTGCCCCTCTGAGTGCAATTAGGATTCCTTTTTCGGTTTCTCCTAGTCTAATGCTTGAGACATCCATTGCGACAATTGGAATTTTGGTGGGATCAGCTTTTAACTTGGCTAATACTGTTGTAGGGTTCAGAGTTGTTTGTTTTTTTGGAATTTGGTGGAAAGATGTAGGGTTTTCCTGTGTAAGCTTCACAGGTTTCATGTGTTTCAAGGATCGCATGCTTACTTCGATGAAATCTAGAGGGAGTTGTAGGTTTTCTTCTGGGAGTGGAAAATTATATTTTGGTGTTGTTGTTATAGGGTATTGTGCATTCACCAAGATTCACCAACATCTTTTGTTTGGTCCATCTTGGTATTTAACTATTGCGCATGCGCAATTTGCGCAATACAATAACAAGATGTGGCAAAAAATCATGCAATGATGGAAGGACTATCTTGGAAGGTCATTCGACAGTTCATGTGAAAATGAAGGTTGGAGCTGTGGAATTCGAGATTCAATGCAGCGTCGATGAGCTGCGAGATGTCGTTGACAAAATTCTGGTTTCAGTGTCCAAGAGCGGTTTAGTCAGTCAAGAGGCTACTTCAACTACTGAGAGGACTGGGATGCATGGTATAACAGGTCGGGGAGAAACCTGTAAAAGCGTAATTTTAGGTCTATGGGATCAAGGTTGGTTTCAGGTTGGACGTAGTCTAGGAGAAGTTCATGGAGAGATGGGACGACAAGGCTTTCATTACGATCGCACTGCAGTAGCACATGCCCTAGTTGATCTGGTTAGAGAGGGAATTCTGACAAGAGAAGGCAGACCGAGAAGATATCAGTACCTGCAGAAAAGACCCCCATCCTCGAAAGCCCCTGAAATAAAAGAGTAATGCAACAATAACTACACACGTAATAATCGTATATTCAGTCAATTATGCAGGCGTGCATTAAAGCAGTTCTTTCATTTCCAAGTGCTTGATACTGGCCCTTCACCATTTTCATGTTTTCTTCTTTAGTTTTGGTAAGATTTCTTCCTCGATCCATTTTTCACCCTGAGTAGTTAATTTGAACTCGGGTCGTGCAGGATCTGGCTTAAAGACAAAACTGCGCTTAGTCATCTCGTTCAATCTTGCTGGAACCATCGATTTCACTCCACTTGATTGCAGTAGACGATCAATCTTAGATCCAGTAGCAGTCCTCTCATTTGACGCATAAAGCACCAAGCCAATAGCTTCATAGTGGGTGAACTTAGCCCTTGTAGAGATGACTGGACCATCAGTAGTGAACTCCACAATACCCTGTAACTGTGCCTGCAAAGGAGGTTTTAGCTTAGTGGTGACAAGTCCCTCAACCTTTTCCATAAATTGAGAAGGCATTCCTTCTAAGATGCGTAGAATTTCTTTTGCGTCGTCTCCTTCCACAACTATTTCTCCAAAAGGCATCTCCAACTGGATTCGTATTCTTCCAGTCAAATCTATTTCCCCTCTTTTTCAGGTAATATGTAGACATATCCTGCATCAGTCTTCCATCGTCTTACCTTTCCTCTCTTCACAAGCCAAGATAAAACGCCAGACAGAGTTGAAGCTGGATAATGAATAGCATTGTCCTTCAAAGCTTCAACAATTTCAGATAAGGTTCTGGGTCTCCATGCACCCCACTCTGTTTCCAGTAATTTGAGGACAGCTTGGCTACAGTTCTTTGTGCCCTTTATTGATGGAGAACCCTTTGAAGAAACTGTTTTTGGTGATGCTAGTCGAACCTTTATAGGAGGCTTTTCAGCGGTAACTTCTGAATTCTTTTCATTGAATGCTTTGGAAACGTTCACAATGAGCTCTGGGAGTTCCTGCATCGCTTTTAAAACCTCTTTTTGTGTACCAGAGATCTCAATTTCATTTTGATTTATTTTGACACGAAGTGAGAATGTCATAATAGGGTAGACCTCGCAGTATCAGAGTGATATTACCCGAGTATTATAAAATCTTTTAACGCTATTAGTGAAATTCATGAGTTTTAACCTAGGCCAGGGTTGCTTGCCCACTATTTGATATTAGATTTGTCACTCGAACACCTAATAATCTAATTTTATTGTTCCTATCTAGGTATTGTTGAATTAACAAATGAACTGCATTCTCTAAATCCTTAAGGCGCTTGGTGAAAGAGGTCAAGGTCTTTGCATGAGTGTTGGTCCGAAAGTTCGAGTATCGGATCTTCAACGTAACTGTCTTGAAAAGTATACCACGCTCAACAATTCGTTTGTGAACTCTCTCGCAAATATCATGTAGCCTATTGTCGATGACATTGATTTCATCAGTGTTTTCTCCAAATGTAGTTTCGTGACCCACAGATTTGACCATACCCCTCCTTCCCCCGACCTCAGATTCATATATGCCGCGAGCAAACTTATAATAACGCAACCCCATACTCCCGAACTTCTCAATAAGCTTTACAGTATCATAGACTGCGATATCTCCAATGGTTCTTATCCCCATCTCAACCATCTGCGTTTCAGTTTTCTTACCAACCCACAATAATCTTCTAACTGGTAACGGATCCAAAAACCTCACAACAACATCAGGTTCAACTACTGTTAAACCATCAGGTTTCTTGAAGTCACTAGCGATCTTAGCCACAAGCTTATTGGGAGCAACTCCCACGGAACAAGTGAGTTGCTGACTCCAAAGGATCTCATGTTTTATGTTTATGGCAAGTCTAGTGGCTTCGTCATAACTTCTTACTTGATTGGTCATGTCAAGAAAAGCCTCGTCAAGTCCCCATTGCTGAAACTTTTCTGAATACTTCTTCAAGATTTTCATGATTCCCTTTGATGTCTGTTTGTAAAGTCTGTAGTTGGCTTGCAGATAGATGGCATTTGGGCATAATGTCCAAGCTCTTGAAATAGGCATCCCCGATTGTATTCCATAAGCTCTCGCTTTGTAATTACACGTTTTGACAACTCCCCTGCCTTTACCCTGTCTAGGATCTGCACCAACAACCACTGGCCAGCTTTTGATACTGGGCTTTTCTCTCTCTTCCACCGCGGAGAAGAAGTGGTCCATATCTACATGGAATATTACACGTTTTCTGCTTATTCTACTGTCCTCGTCGATAATATCAGGAGTCATTCTAGTCTGCACATATGGATGATAAGTCTTATACTGAGGTTTCATTTCCTTCATGTCCCACGAGATTGCGGAGCGGAATTCTGATCTAAAATCAACCATCGTGTACGTCTTTAGTTGCAGGAGTACAGTTGTCTAATACTTCTATTTAGTCACCATGAATTAACGACATAAAGTAGCGTAGAGAGACAGCTAACACTAAACATTTAGTAAGTAAGTTTCGATAATTGAATCGACACACAAGATATCAGATGGTTTTTTCTAATAGTTCAATGAACTCTCTTGCTTGTTCCATGCCTTTTTCCCAAAATGCTTCTTTAGTTATGTCGAAGCCAATCTCTTTAGCGAGATCTCGTGGAGACTTGCTGGAACCGGATGACAGGATCTTCTTTAATTTCGGAATGAACGCTTTTCCCTCTTCTTTGTAGAGTTTATACAAAGCGAAGACGAAGAGTTGAGCATAGACATATGGATAATTGTAGAACCGGTAATTAGCAAGATAATAATGAAGTTTCATTGTCCATTCCCACTTCATAACATCCAGCCATTCTACTGAGTCACCATAGATCTCATCCCGTGCTCTGACCCACAACTTGGCAACAGTTTCTCCATCTAGGAATTTCCCTTGCTCTATGTTTTCATACATGCTTTGTTCAAAGAATGCTCTTGCGGAAACTTGGAAGGCTGCCATACCAAACTCATCCATTACATTGGCTAGGATTGACTGTTTTTCCTCCCGAGTTGATGCTTTGTTTAGGAGCTGTTCTGTTAAGAGGAGTTCCCCAAATACACTTCCTGTTTCTGCAACACAGCTTCCAATTTCGAGATTGCTTGGCTTCTGATTCCTCGAACCCAAGTAAGCATGGATAGCGTGCCCTAGCTCATGGGCTTGTGTGTAGACATCACCAATCTTCTCGTTGAAACTCTGCAATATGTACGCACTCTTACCGGTGATCCAAGATGAACACCAAGCTCCAGATTCTTTACCTTTCCGTACTTTTCCGTCAATGTGTTTCTTTTGAAACATTTCATCTGCCCAACCACCTAATTCCTTATCGAAATCTGTATAGGCGTTAACAACCTCCTTGCGTGATTCTTTCCAGCTGTATTTCACTTCAGGCGTGTCGGGCAAAGGAGCAGCCAAATCATAGTTAGCCAATTTCGTTAGACCCATGAGTTTGGCTTTCAGCATTAGATATCTCTGGTACAGGCTCACATTTTTCCTAATTGTTTTAAGGAGACTATCAATGGTCTGCTGATCGACATCATTGTCGATGAGGCTCTGTGTCATGGGAGTTGGATACTTCCTTAGTTTGGATATTTGCAAATGATCGTCACATACTGCACGGATGGCGCTTGCCCAGATGATTTCATCTTTCCTCAGATCCTCATAGACTATTTTGTTAGCTCTTTCTCGCAGGTCGCGATTTGGACTCTGGTAGAACCCAATTATCTTCCCGTAAGGAAGAGTTTTCTTTTCTCCATCGATGTCTATTTCGAATGTTCTCGTTGAAAGCCAGTCACTTTGAAGCAGTTGCCAAGCGTTTACCCCGTTCTTATCTTTAGTGATTACTAACTGCTCCTCGGTTTCAGAGAGCATGTGGGGTAATCGTCTTAGTATCTTTTCTAGAAAATGCTCATACTCGACTAGGAGGGGGTCATGGACCAATGTTGGGTTCTGTGCAAGAAGCTTACCCAACTCGATTTCAAAGAACGCCAATTCCTTGTCGAGTTTCATGTGAGCTTTTCGGACAGCTTCGTGAAGTTCTTTTGCCACGTCATTTGTGGAGTCTGCAGAGTATAGCATATAGCAATATTTCCCGGTACCCTCACACTTGAGAGTGAAAGCATCTTTCACTTCTAGTAGTTCAAGAAGACCTTGAGCATCAAGACCTGCAACTTTGCCATGGTATTTTTCCCTTATTCTTTCCGCTTCACCTACACGAGTTTCTAGTTCTCTCTTTATCGCTTCAGGATTTGTGTTCTCAACTAATTGTGCAAGGTCCCAAACCATCTCATCTTCAGACATACTCAAACAACCCAACCATTCCCTAATTCTCTCATCACTCTATTAAATTACGCGCAGTCCATTCGTTCTTTACTCAAACCTATAGAGACACCGTTGAGGAAACCACAAATACTGCATTGCAAAATACTACTAAAATTGCTAGTCTAGAGGAATAATCTTGGAGAGCAAAAAGAGGTCTTGGATGAAGGCTGTCACATGGAGAATTCTTGGCGTCCTAATTCTTGGAGTAGTAACATGGCTTCTAACTAGAAGTTGGGAAACTACTACAATGATAACGGTGTTGTTCCACTCAATTCGATTAGTACTCTATTACTTTCATGAGCGACTATGGGATAGAGCTGACTGGGGTCTAAAGAAAAGGGAAGAGCTAACTGAGAATGAAAAAGAAAAAGTTATGGAAAGACTGAGAAAGCTTGGATATTTAGACTAGAACTGATTGAATAAACAAGAGATTTAGGTCCAAACCTTCTCATTCATTAGTAAGCTTGAGTGAATATTTCTTATGAAGTTTGTATGAGGTCATGATTTTTCTAGGAAGCAGAGCCCTTTGGTTAGTCTCTCAGGGTTGTCTTTCTTTACAAGTACTGTGTCTTCTATTCGTATGCCGCCAAAATCAACAATATATATGCCTGGTTCGTCAGTCACAACATCTCCTGCTTCTAGTACATCTTTACTAGTGGGATTTAGGACAGGTTTTTCGTGTACTTCTAATCCAACGCCATGACCCAGACCATGTGGAAAACTCTTTCCATATCCTTCTTCTATTATGTCTCTTGCAGTAGCATCTACCTTTGATGCCTTGGTGCCTTCTAGCATTTTCCTGAAGGCTGCATCTTGTGCTTTTTCTACTATTGAAAAGAGTCTTTCTTGTCTTGTTGAGGCTCGTCCTGCAATAAAGGTTCTACTCATGTCTGCTCGATAATTCTTGTATGTTGCTCCAATATCAACTACAACAAGTTCACCGTTTTTGAGTTTCCGTTCACCACATCCTCCGTGAGGGAAGGCAGAATGGGGTCCAGAAGCTACTATAGTCTCAAAGGGCACACCATTGGATCCTAGCTTGCGCATTGTGTATTCGATTTCTGCTCCTATTTCACGCTCTCGCAATCCGGGTCTGATGGTTTCATAGGCAGTTTTCATTCCTTCAACTGTTAGTCTTGCGGCTTCTCGAATATTTATGATTTCACCAGCTTCCTTTGCCCTTCTAAGTCTCCAGACAAATTCGCTTTTTGCCTCTAGCTTGGCAGTTTTTTTAAGAGCATTCTTGAATTTCTGATGTGCCTGAAAGGTCATAGTGTCAAAAGCAAGTTTTTTTAGCTTTTGTCGTATAACTTCTTCCGCAGTCTTTTTGAGGGCGTCTTTCCCCTTTTCCACAAGCTCCACCCTGCAGTTGTTTGCATTCGCTTTTGCGCCTTCGTAATTGACACCATAGACGTATAGGATGCTTTCACCATCTTTCGGTATGAGTAGTGTGGTGGCACCTTGGAAATCTGTGAAATACAGCATGTTAGTCTCTCCAGTGACCAAGTATCCATCAAAGCTCTCTCCTAAGCTCTTTTGCAGAGTCTTGATTCGATTTCTCAATGGAAAACCTCACTTGCTAAGAATATTTGTGTAAATCGACTATAACTCTTCTGTATTGTCTTCATCCGCCACTCATCAGGGACATTAGTATAACATGATCTCCTTCCTTGAGTTTAGTTTCAATTCCCTCAAGTTGTCCCATCAGCACACCATTAACGGTGACCACGAAACCATATTTAAGGTCCTTTTGACCTGGCTCAAAAACTTCCTTCTGGAAGGGTGTTCCATAAAGACCTGACAGTTTTCCCAGCAGTTCCTGAAGCGAAGCTCCTTTCCCCAATTGGAAATTATCGAATCGCTTGCTGAGCATATTCTTAATGAATCCCAAATACTCCACTTTTATCTTCATGTAGCGCCCCTTGTAAGAACTAATTTAAGGCGACTTTTAAAATCTTCGAACACTGTATTGGTAATACGAGTTCAATCCGACAGATGCCGCTTTTCCAATTCTTCAAGCATCGTTCTACACATAGTCATTAATTTCTTTTTTTGCTCCGTGTCCATTTTTACAAAACATTTCTCTAAAGTCCCAGACATAATTTTATGCAACACCTCATTAATTTCCTGCCCTGTCATAGAGGTAAAGGACTTGTCCATAATTTCAGGTATCAACGTCAAGAACATCTCCTTAATGTCTTCTGTTGTCATATTCTGGAACATGTGTTCCATCATCCCACTAATCATCTTCTTCCTATCCTCTGAACTCATGTTTTTAAGTACGTTTTCCATCATAGTTTCCATAAAACTCAAGAATTCACCTTCTGAGACAAAAGCTTCACCTACATTTCATTTAATTTTGAAGTATTTAAAAGAAAACGTCAGAAAACATGCAACCTATCCAATTGAAACTAAAAATTGTGCACGCGCAAAAATTAATATGGGGGATTTCGTGTTGGTAGCCCGGGAGTTACCGTTCCTGGACTGCAATTTATACTAAACTCTTTTTTTCATTTATATCTGAAATTATGCATTATTCAGTGAATGCTTTATGCATATCGAGTTTACTGTCAGAGACATTCCACCAAAAAAACATGGAGAAAAATCAATGTGGGCAAAAAATGATGAGGCTCCTCGAGTAGCATCCTTGAGAGAAGGCTTATGAAGCGAGAAAGGAACTTGGAATCAATGAATGGTTCAGTTCTTTAGTCTGCGCGCGCGCATGTGAAGGGTCAGAGCGTCGGAGAACAAGATTCAACGACATAATCAAAGTATTTGTCGTAAGGATTTTCCAGTTCCATCATTTGTTTTATAGTTAGATTCTCAAAATGCCTTCTAAAAGGTCTCATTGAATTCCCATGAGCAGAGATTACAACGCTAACTCTTTCCCTTTTCATAAGGATAACTAAATCCTTTATAAGAGATAGAACTCTTTTTTCAACAATTTTTATTGATTCTCCTCCGGAAGGTGGGACATCATAAGATCGGTGCCAAATGTCGAACTGTTTCTCACCATATTTTCTGATTACAGTTTTGTGAAACTTTCTCTGAAGGTCTCCATAGGATCTTTCTATCATCCGGTCATCAACGATAACTTTCTTGCATTCAGGATGATGTTTTAGTACTATCTTCATGGTATCTGATGAACGAGAAAGGCTTGTTTCAAATGCTAGCTGAAACGTCTTGTTCCTTAATTTCTCGGCTATTAAACTGGCTTGCTTAATCCCTTTTGGGGTTAATCTTGAATTCGTCCAGCCAGTAAACCTTTTGCTTTTATTATAAAAGGTTTCACCATGTCTGAAGATGTAAATATGGAGCTCCATAGCATATTCATGTCCATTATCCTACTTTCACTCCTTTAATAAACTTCACCGCTCAAATGGTTCCGGAACCGTTTCTTTCTCGGCTTTGGCCTCTTCTGTCTGTTCTTTTATCTCAACGCGCCAGCAAAAAGAACCGTTTATCCACCAACTCAGTCTGGTTGGGTGCGCGCGCAATCTAAACACCGGGGGTGGGATTTGAACCCCGCACCAAGTGGAGATATCACCCGAGTTTTTCCCGCACAACCCATTTTTTCCTCTCTGCACTAAGAACATTCATTGCTCAATGTTATTCAAAGCAACTTATGGTTGGAATTGTCTGTGATTGTAATGCCGTGTGCGCGCGCATGCAACAACCTTTTGACCATTGTTGTTTACAGGGTTTTGCGTTTTTACTGAAAAAAGTGGTTTGTTAGGGTTTTGTTGCCAAGTTTGTTAGGATTCTCCATTAATTAACAATCTGTCCGTATATGCGCGCGGGCGCTTAGACGCCTTTCTAACCTTTAGGTAAAGCACACGTTTTAGGTTGGTGTAATCTTCCTCTGTCTTGATAAAGCAACTGCAGTTACTATGCTTGTGACAGCTGCAATCAAGATTGCAATTAGTGCAAATATCTTTGCTTCTAATACTATAGTTCCAATAAGATTGGATTCTAATTCTTCACCGTTAGACAAATCATTGGACTCCTCTTCACCAGTTGGTGACTCTGTGGTGACAGTGGCATCGATGTCTGTTCCTTGAGCATCATCTGGGTTTCCCTCATCTGATACCCACCTGCTGCAGTTGCAATTATAGTTGTAATTATAGTTGTAATTGTAGTTACTACAGTTGAAATTATGGTTGTCATTGTCTTTTAACTGATTGAGTGCGTCTTTTATGTCCTCTAGTTCTTTGAAAATTGTATCTAAGCCTTCAGTGACAGTGAAATTCGCTTCTGCGAACACTTGAAGTCCACCATAGTAGTAGTAGGGTCCTACGGCGCTTATGGTATAGTCTCCAGAGTTTACTACGGGAACAGTAAAAGTTACGTTAAATGTGCCATCATCACTAGCGATGATACTTGGGAAAAGAGAAAGATAAAGATACATTAGATCTTCGAAAGCTATGATTATGCCTGTGCCCGCTTGAAAGTTCTCTCCAAATATTGTTATTTTGCTTCCGATTGGTGCTTCAAATGGAACAATGTCCAGAGATGGACCTTGGAAAACCATGAAGACAGTTGTGTCTTCAGTATCTGATACAACGTCCACAGCTCTAATTGGATGTGGACCGACAGAAGTCAGAGGAACTGCAAAGGGCACGCTCCATTCTCCCCAATTGTTAGCTCGTGTTGTTGCAACAGTTTTGTTATCAAAGAAAATTTCAACCTCTCCATTACTTGAAGCTCGTTCACCACTGATGTATACAACTGATCCTGGATAACCAGAAGACGGTGAAACTTGGTTTATCCTAATCTGTGCTGGGATTGGTATTAGACTCAGAGGATGTTCCTCTCTATATGACGCGGTTGCTTGTCTATTTTTGTTGTATTCCACTCCAAAGTTGTCCCTCACTTCAAGAGCAACCGTCCAGTTTCCACTAGGCCAATGTGAGGATATGTAGAATGATATATTCTCACCCCGCTGTCGATCTCTAAATGTGATTTCACCGACGTGTGTCAAAGTCCACGTGTAGTTTAGAATCTCTCCATCGGGATCGCTGTGAGAGCTGTTAAAAGCGTTATAGCTTATAGTTTCTCCAACTGTTGCTGAAGTTGGTCCATTGATAACTAGTTGTGGCGGTTCGATGACTCTGAATTGCTGCGTATCAAAGTCGCCAACCAACTCCCCCTTATGAAGCACAGCAAGATCGAATGAGATGTTGTGCATTCCAATAGTCAAGTCTGCCCCGCTAAAAGTGTATGTGAAGAAGGCGCTGGTTCCCGGATCCAACACCTGATCAATCCACACACCACTTAGGAGTGGCTGACCATTGCAGGACAAAGTAAGGTTGTAGATATCTGAAACCTCTCCATCATTCCTGACTGGAACACCGACAACTACATCTTCACCCACCAATGCCGGCTCAAAATATTTCCCATCCACAAAGGTGCCAACTTCAGCCTTGGCAAGGCGAGTTCGAGCATTTGGCGACCGGAAGAAACCTGAAAGGAACTTGTGAGGAATCGGTATTCCCTTTGGGTCTGAAAGAAGCGTCCTTGTAAGGGTTATGTTGGTCGCTCCTTCCTTTAACACTTCAAAGGTCAACTCACAAACTGTCCCATTACCATTGAAGGGTTGATTTATGTCAAGTGTGGCATAGGCAAGCCAGTATCTGGATTCCGCTGGTCGAGGCCATGGAAAACCATGTGTCTCGTTAACTTCGTCCTTGATTTTAAAGATAGGTTGATGAAGAACGCCATCTGGGTGACTTTCAACCGGAATCTTGGTGACGTTGTTCACTAGATTCAACACTGTTTCGTCCCACCCCAGTTGTATATCTAAGCCAGCCAAGTTGCCCAAGGAATAATTGTATAGAGGGTCCGTGGACCAGGGTCCGAGATCATCTCCTCTTCTCCACTCATAGTCTGTCTGCCAGAAGCTTGCAGTAAGATTGTAAGCTTTGACGCTGACTGTGAAGTTTTCACCTGGAGCAACTTTCGTAATGCGTGGTGGATCTAGATATATTACGGGCATATTTGATGCAAGTTCAGTGGTGGTCATTAAGCTGGTTTGAAAACTTGTTATTCCCACAATGTTTGAACTTAACAAGCTGGGTAAAACAACAAATAAACTAACTAACAACAAAACTTTTCTATTCAATTCGCTCCCCATTCTATCTTACGAGCCATAGTTCTTATCTCTTGTGGAAAATCCATCTATTCAACTCGGACAGAGGATATTATGCGCGCATTTTCTTATAGCTTCCATGTTTCTGAATCAAAGCTGATTCCTGACTTGTGAACCTTGATTTGACTCTGAGGCTTCTTATTCTGATTTTCTGTAGGAGTCTTATCTTTTTTCTTCATGGAATCACTCCTCTGTTCTGAACTAAGTACACCATTAATTCAACAAAACTATGGTAAATTCAAAGTTACTTCAACAGTTTAAAACACGTTGTTAACTGTTTTACCTCAAGGATTCTAACTTGAATCAGAAAAGAAGCTCATTTAGAGGGATTCTGGTTCTGTTTGTATGTTGGTAAAAAAGGCAAAGTTGATTCAACATTTTTCCATAGTTGGTTATTGCTTTTAGGTCAAATCATCGAAAAGGGGGAATTATCAATTATTTATCAGTTTTACTTATCAATTTTCCATGCTTTTACATGCTTTCTCTTAATGCGCGCGCGCAGAAGGGGTAGAATACTTCCATTTAAAAATACCTCATAAAATCGAATCCAGCCACTGCACACCAAAACAACTGAGAAAACTCATATACAATCTAACAGTCTTATTAGGCTTCATCAAAGTAAACAACACAATACTATTTGGGGAATACAAAGGAAAAACAAACCCAGGCGATCTAAAGGCGAGATTTCTGAATGCCAACATATTTCAAGAATTCAAAAGAGAACTAAAAATCTGTAGGCAACTTATCAAACTAGGTATCAGTAAATAGCGCGCGCGTTAACAAGCTCTGTAAACAAACATGACCTCTTATAAACACACACTCAAACAGCATATGTTGCACATGAGTACTTTTAATTGCTTTAAGGGTATATTTTAAACTTCATTGATTTTAAGAGGCTCCCACCTTTGCTTGCTGTGGTTTCAGTTTTACTTTAAGTTCCAATTTTAAGATTATAATAAATGGTTGACTTAACATTCCTTCCATAATTTATTATAAGTGCACGCGCGCGCTAGCTACGAAGGAATAACACTGACTTTGTATAGGTGAGCTGGTAACCCGTCTTTGATTTGCGAAATCAATTCCTTAACTGTTTCAACCCCTGAATCTTTGAGATAGGGCTTTAATTCTTGCGGCTTTTCTATGCGGCCGATATATTTCACGTTGACTTTGGCTAATTCAAGGTATTTCTTGAAGTTTCCCTTCCTGGCCATGGTGACTCCCGTGTTACTCTTAACTCGTTTTTTATGCCTGCAAGTATATACTACGCCATTTGTCAATAATTGATTTCTCGATTCACGAATATTGAAGTATATGGGCGCATTCATGATTAATCTTACGTCCCTCTGAATATCTTTACAAGAAGATATTAATATCCTGAGCGTTCTGATGCGCGCGCGCGCATAAGGTTGGACGACGTTATACCATGAGACCTCATAGCTTACGAAAATTCTTCAGAACCCAGATGGCAGCATTAGGTGTACAGACAGACTACATCAAGTATATGATGGGACACACGATTGGAACGTACCATGACATCCGAATGAAAGGTATCGAGTTTCTAAGAGGAGTTTACGCAGCTTCGGGTCTGAGTGTTAAGCAGAAGACAAAGTCCAACCGAATCCAGATGCTAAAGGAAATCGTAAGGGCTCTTGGACTGAACCCTGAGGAGATACTGACAAAGGAAGCGTTAGTGAAACCTCATAGAACAGTGGTATCTAGAACACAGCAAGACTACGAGCAGGGGCATGTAAATTTACTAATGAAGGCATTAAGACAGAAACTGAAAGATGAGATTACTGCTGAGATGACTGACACTTTGCCTAAAACGGTATAAATTACAATAAGGGAATGGTAGCCCGGGAGAGATTCGAACTCTCGTCTGAGGGTCCAAAGCCCTCTATGCTTGTCCACTACACCACCGGGCTTCATACTGCGTATACAACTAACTATGGTAAAAGCCTTAACATCCGTACTCACCTATTGTGAGCACTGGGAAGCCGCTTGGGAGTTAACCTTACACCGATAATGATCAAACAAGTAATAACCTTAAATGATTTGCGAGGTAAGAGTCTCGCAGTGGACGCAAACAACTATCTTTACCAATTTCTTTCATTAGTTCGAACCAGAAATGGAACGCCTTTAAAGGACTCCGCGGGAAACATTACTTCCCATCTAGCAGGGTTAATGACTCGCTCCACTCGTCTAATACATGATTTCGGCATTGATCTAGTATTTGTATTTGATGGGAAGCCACCGGAATTAAAGAGCAAAGAGATCATCAAACGACGTCGACAACGTGATCAAGCTCATCAAGCGTGGCAGCAGGCATTAAAGTCAGGAGACTACAAAAAAGCCTTTTCGAAAGCAGTAATGACTAGTCGATTAACCAAGAGCATGATAGAAGACGCTAAGAAACTTCTCTCTCTCCTTGGAATTCCATATGTTCAAGCTCTTGGCGAGGCAGAAGCCCAGGCTGCCTTTATGGCAAAGCGAGGAGATGTATGGGGAGCAAACAGCAAAGACTATGACACCCTACTATTTGGGACACCAAAACTGGTTCGCTTCTTAACGATTCACGGAAAAGAATACCTACCTAGCAAGGGAATAACACGCCCTATAAAACCCGAACTCATTAGTCAAAGAGGATTTCTCCTACATCACGAAATCACCCTTCCGCAACTAATTGATATTGCTATACTGATGGGAACAGACTTTAATGAAGGAATTAAAGGAGTAGGACCCAAAACAGCCCTAAAGCTCATCCGAGAATACGGAAAAATCGAGAATCTTCCAAAAAAACATCTAATAAAGATCCCTCCCCAATGGTTAGACGTGAGAGAAATCTTCCTTAACCCAAGAATCACAGATCACTATAACACCACCTATGGGCATCTACAAGAAAAGGAGGTCTATAATTTTCTATGCGACCAAAGAGAATTCAACCGAAAACGCGTTGAAACAATTATTGAAAGAATGAAAAATGTCCATAGGTTGAGAAAGCAACCAAAACTGGAAAAATGGCTCCCAAGACACAAACAATAATCCTTACTATAAAAAAACTCCATGAATCGAGTCAGGGGCACTTAAAACTCCAAAAAGACAGAAAAGCATAAGAAAATCTTTTAAGCTCTTCCAAGAAACTATGGAAACCATAGGAGGAGACATTTGGATTGAGATCAGATTATCCCTTATACATTATAGCCTTAATCTGCTTCATTATAACTGCTGTCGCATACTTTGCAAATCTATCAGGAGTGACTGAATTATACCTATATGGACTAGTGGTACTTGGCATAATCTTCATAGGCTTGGGATACGTGGCGAGACCAAAAAACACAGCCTTTCAAAAGCATACTATTCAACCAGTTACACCTGCTGCACATATTGCACCGACAAAGCAAGTAGCTGAAGTCGAGGATAAGCTAAAAATTGCACCCAAAAAGACTGCAACGAAAAAACCGACGAAAACATCGTCTAAAAAACCCGCCACAAAACGAACACGGAAACGAGCTACAAGAAGCAAGAAGAAAACCTAAGTTTTTTCTTCATCAAAATAACAATATACCTATTTCTTTACAGGATCAGAAATAGAATTCCATTGAATGTTCTAACAAAATATGTGCCAACAAAGAAATAGTTGCTCGAGCGCATTTGAATACAAATGCGCAGCCATGCCTTCGTTAATTTAGTTAAGTAATATTGATGGGACTGAATGTTTGAGTTGTATCTTTTTCAGCTAGTTTCTGTGGGTTCCTCAGTCTTTTCGGGTTCAGGTGTTTCGGGTTCTGTGGGTTCCTCAGTCTTTTCGGGTTCAGGTGTTTCGGGTTCTGTGGGTTCCTCAGTCTTTTCGGGTTCAGGTGTTTCGGGTTCTGTGGGTTTTTCAGAAGGACCAACAGCTTCTGCTTCAGCAAATCTCCTGCTTATTCTAGTTATTCGAATTCTCACATGGTCGCCGGGCTTTGTGTTTGGTATGAAACATACAAGTCCTTCGATGCGTGCTATCCCTTCGCCTCGCCGACTGGTTTCCAGGATCTCGACATCGTATTCTTTTCCTACCTCAACGGGCTTTGGGGGAAATCGTCTGGATCCGTAGTTTCCGTCTCTTCTGCTGTTTCTTCTCCCACGGTTCTCATAATACATATTTTCACCTCATTAATTGTTCAATTGATTAGTATCAATGGAATCCAAAAGCTCATATGACTGTCAGCTTTCCATTCGGCGCGCGCCCAACGTTGAGTTGGATTTCTCCCCGGAATGAGGTTACGTAACCGTTTTCGATTTTCACTGTATCGTTTTCATTTACTTGTTCTATCTGGTCGTTCCATAAGGTGAGCTTAATTTTTCCAGTGCCATCGTCAACCACAGCTGTTGCTACCAGATATGTTTCGTTTTTATATCTGGACGTGACCTCACGTGACGCGGTTTTTTCTAGAACCTTAGCTTCCACATCTACTTGCTTCATGCCATTTCTCAGTTCTTCAATCTTCATGTTTCTCCTCCCATCGTCTTTTTTTCCGCTAGGGCAAATCTTTCGTTGAGCTTCGATTGATCTTCTAGGATCATAACATCATCACACAAGATCGAACTCCTTATCAAAAACTTGTGGGGTTTCAGTAGTCTCATCCTCTTATGAACCCATTTCTGTTTATGCGTGAAGTTCGTCCCTAATTGCGGTGGAAGCTCCCAAGAACTGAAACCATGCAAAAACAGCCTCTAGCCGTACTGCATGGTGCAATTCTGGCAAGCTAATGGTGTTGAAGGAAGAATAAGTTGAATATAAGTCTTATGTGAACCAATCAACCATGTCCTTTCACAATTCGCATGGCTTGAACACAAGGAATCGGTGGAGCTCACACTTTTCAAATGAGAAGGGGCACTCTAGAAAACTGATGCGCACGTGAGCTTGCACGTGCAGCATCATGTGCGCGTGATCAAAAGAGGTAAAAGGCGCGCGCGCAATTGGGTCAGTATTCTTTGGTTAGATCGACTACATTCAGGAACTCATTGTTTCCTTCAGAATGTCTCTTGATGTTTTCGATGACTTCGTCCCAGCGGTGTAGATCATCTAAAGGTGATGCGCCACGATGGGGCGATAAGATCACGTTCTGTAGCTTATGAAACGGATTTGAGAATGGATACTTACGTCCCATTTCATTTTTTTCTGGGTTGTAGTTGTACCAAACATCGATCGCTGCTCCTGCTATAGTGTTGTCTTTTAATGCGTTGAATAGGGATGTTTCATCTATTATGTTTCCTCGTGCCACATTGACTAATAGTCCGTTAGATCCGAGGAGTTCGAGTTCTCTCTTTTTGATAAGTTGTCGAGTTAGAGATGTGAGAGGGACAGCAATGATGAGGATATCGATCACGTCTAAGAATTTGTGCAGAGCATGATAATCATATTTTATTGCTTGTGTTGGTAGTGGAGTTTGTTGTATTGCCCAGTTTCGTCTGAGTATTGAAAAGTTCAAATCAAAGCCTGATAAGAGTCTGTGTACTTTCTGGTTGACAGCTCCATACCCGAGGAGCCCTACACTCCTGTTCCTAAGAGGTGTGGATTTAGCGTCTGCATCTCCTTTCCTCCATTCACCATCAGCCATCCAATTATGGTGAATTATTATCTTGTTAGATAAAGCAAGTAGAAGGGCAACTGCGTGTTGAGCTACAAAGGATGAGTTACCATGACAGTTTGCCAGAATTGTTTCTCTTGAGTGGCTTAGATCTTTAAAAAGATCTATTAAATGTTGGACTCCTGCCCCTGGATTCATAAATAATTGGAGGGCTTTAGCTGCTTGTAGCAGCTCTTTTGTCGGTCGCCAACCAACAATGATGTCAGCATTTGGGGCTAATTCGAGATATTCTTCTTGAGATGGATGGGGTGGAAAAACTAGTTCAATGTTAGAAAATTGCTTTAATCTGCTTGCTAAGTAGCTTCTGAGGTGTTTGTCAACGTCCCAGATGAATAAAACAGTTGTCTTACTAGGCATATGTATTCATCGTGGTCCGATGTAAAAGGTGTTTCGAGGTGTTGAAACTCCTATTGAGAACTAGCGAGCGAAAAGCTGAAGTGGTGTTGAAACTATTTTGCTTGTGGAGGTGGATTGTGTGCCTATTGTGAAAATTATAGAGTTAATTGGTAGTTCAACAAATGGCTGGAGCGAGGCTGCTCAAAATGCTGTTACAGAGGCTGCTAAGACTGTCAAGAACATCAAGGGAGTCCACGTTAAGAGATGTACTGCTAAAGTGAAAGACAGCAAAATTGTAGAATATCATGCAGATGTTAAAATCGCTTTCATTGTAGAAAGATGAAACGTAATGCTGGTACCAGATGCGCGCGCAATGCGTGCAGACTTAGATTGAGGCAGGTTACATAAACCTTCAGAAAGAGGAGAAATCCGAGATTTTCAAAGTGGCAACACCAGAAAAACTTGGAAGACAAACAGAATCCCCGTTCTCCTTGAGAATCAATCCATACAAAATGTAAGTACCCTTCACAGACAAGCATTGGCAAGGTTAAAATAATGATTCATAGTATCCAAATTAAAATGGTGGAAGCCAGAAATGGGTAAAGTTCCTGAACTAATAGATCTGAGGAGTGACACTGTAACTCTGCCCACAGATGAGATGCTTGAAGCCATCAAACACGCTGAACTTGGCGACGACGTTTTCAGAGAAGATCCAACTGTTAACACTCTTGAAGAGATGGCGGCTAAAACACTTGGAAAAGACGCAGCGCTACTAGTAACAAGTGGAACTCAAGCCAACCTTGTCTCTTTGATGAGCAACACCAAGCGAGGAGACATGGTTTTGCTGGAGGCAGAATCCCACATTTACTGGTATGAAGTCGGTGCCATTTCCGCTGTGGCAGGATTACTGCCATGGCCAATAAAAAGCGCTCTGGGAGCACTGGATCCAGAACGTATCCAGGCCGCCTTAAGGCCCAAGAACATACACTTCCCCGACACGACTTTGATCTGCATTGAGAACACACACAACAGACATGGGGGAACCGTGATCACCCCTCGCCAGATAGAAGCGATAAGTGAGATAGCGAAGACAAACGACTTGAAACTCTACATGGATGGCGCGAGAATCTTCAATGCAGCAGTAGCGTTGAAGACGGACATCAAGAGACTCAGCAAACACGTCGACAATTTGATGTTCTGCCTATCCAAAGGATTGAGTTGCCCTGTGGGATCAATCGTCGTTGGAGAAGCTGAGTTTATAGAGAGAGCTAGAAAGACGCGAAAAATCCTCGGAGGAGGAATGCGTCAAGCTGGCATAATAGCGGCACCGGGGATAATTGCTCTTGAGAAAATGATCAGCAGACTGGAGGAAGATCACGAAAACGCGAGGGCACTCGCAGAGGGATTGGCCAAGATCACAGGAGTTGAAGTTGAATTAGAAAATGTGCAAACAAACATAGTGTACTTCGACATCCACAACCTAGGTATCACATCCGAGGAATTCGTTTCAAAGCTGAAAGAAAATGGAGTACTCGCGCTGACTCGTGATAAAAACATAGTTAGAATGGTCACGCATCTAGGAATCGAAAAAGTTCACATAGATAGAACATTGAACGCGGTTGAAGATATCGCAAGGAAACTCTAGAACAAGACATCGTTTTGAGAAAACAAGGAACAATCAACAATCTTGGAAATATGTAAACTAGTTGAAGTTGGATTCGAATACGTCACTAACATGGATGACGTGCAAATCTTTCGGAAGCGAAAATAAGCCTCGAAAAATACACTATATTTCCCCTGTATTATTACATATATCGTATCTCCATATAAAGTGGAGATATCTCCCGCACTTTTCCCTTTTTTTTTGTTGTGATTAGAAGGGCTTTCTCTTGCCTAGGAAATGGTTTCTCTCAGTTCCTCCCTTAGAACTAGTACTGATTATGGGGTTGACCAAGATTACATTGTTGATGAGTTCTTGAGATGGGTACGAGTGGCTTTCTATGTCTTTCTTGAGCGTTTTAATAATGTATCACAAGAGCGTGAATACGCTGTGTTCCGTAGTCGAAAACGTGGTGATGAGATAACTCTACATAGTAATTCAAACACGTTGGTGTTAGGGTACAGAAGACTTGACGATTCAGGTGTTCTTCTCGCGGTTACTAAATGGAAAATTTTAGGATTTATGGAGAGCGAAGTTGTACGGTGGATTGGCTTTAAGAAATTGAGTAAAGATGAGATTGATGAAGTCATGGATGAAAGTAACTTTGTGTTTAGAGAATCTGAGTCATGGATGCGCTGGCGTGAAAATTGACTATGCGCGTGCTAAGTGTAACCAAGCTTTTTATTTTCAAACGCTGATTGCCAGAATACCACTCCTTTAAGGTATCCTTTTTTTTGGCTACTTCACTCTCAGGTAGTCAAATTTCTTAAGTCGCGCGCGAGCAAAGAAGTTAAATGATACTAACGTTATGATCTGAAAATCTAAAACTACTTTGGACGTGAAAAATTTTAAAGCTAGAAGTGAGAACTTAACTTTATTCGGGAGAGATTTAGGAAGAAATCATAATGCCTAGAAAGAGAAGATCTGCACATAAGTGGATCCTCAGTATTACTTTTACTTCAACGAGAAAAATTAAGGCAAAAGAAAGAAGTGCAATGTTTAAAAGATTTAAATCTTTGTTGGAAAGAGATAGGAAATCATTATCTATTGAAGATATAATATGTGAGAAACGGAAAATAGCGTTGGATTGCTCTGAATTTGGAAGTATAGTTTGTTTTGAGAAACCTGTAACTTTTAGCATAGTTAGTGAAGAAGTCGAGAAGAATAAAAAGCGTATGAATGATATGACAAACAAGCTGATAAATTATCTAAACACAATACTGGGTGAGATGGCAAAAGGGACTGCGATTAATTCTACTTATTCAAAGACTTCAAGTGAACGAGGAGGAACGAATATCGTAAGAAAATTCTTAGACGAAGCGAAGCTTGCCAAGGCAAACGAATTGACGAAAACAAGCCTTGAACCTCAAGGCATAGTGCTTGGTTTCACCTCAAAAAAACATACAAATGTTTTAATAAATTTTTATAGTAAAGAACGAGGAGCTATGGTAGGTGTTATGACAAAGACTTCTCATAAAGAAATTCTACCTTGGAATATTCTTTCAGAAGAGTATAAAAATCTCCAAGAGATATTAGATATAATTGAAAGTCTCCATCAAGAGAGGTTCTAAGAAATTGCCAACACAATCTAGTGAGGAGATGCAGAAGATGCTTAGCAGAGTGGGTATCCTACGTATACCAAAAATCCCAAAGTCATTGAGAACATATACCTCAAAAGGAACCGCCTCTTGGTCTGATGAGCTAGAGATAACGAATATTTTTGAACCAATATTCGATTATCTAAATATGCGTATTCAAACATCAGTAGAGGGCGAACCATTAGCAAAAAGAGTAGCACGTCTAGAAGCAACTGTAGATAAATTAAGAAAGGAAAAGATGTGTCAGAAACTTGTGTCCCAAGCTGACCTTGTTTACGCAAAGCATAAAAAATCGTTAGAAAAAGACCATTTCGGAAAAATAGTCGCTATAGACATTGACTCTCAGAAGGTTGTAGGTATAGGAACTTCCATTCTTGAAGCTTATAAGAAAGCTAAGGAAAAGACATCCAAAGATAGATTCACTTATAGAAGAGTAGGATTTCCGTTTGTGCACCGAATCTAGAAGTGAAGAATATTGGTTTATAAAGATAACAAACCTTTTCATGAATCAAGTTATGAAGAAATCGACGGTTTTCCTTGCCCCATGCTAGAACTTAGTATAGGAAAAAACAAGGAACCACTATTAGCTTACGTTGATACTGGTTGTACTGGATGTGGTTTATCGATCCATAAGAATCAAATCAAGAACATAGACATAGGCGTTAAGATTAATGTCGAACCTACACCATGCATAATGGCAGATGGTCATAGAATAGGTGCTGATGAATATGTGACTACAATAGAATTATGTGGAAGAAGTAAAGACGTTGTTATTTCAGTTATAGATCCAGATATAGACTTGGGATATGTTCCAGTTGAAGAGGTGGCACCTCTCATTGGTAGGCAATTCATTGACGCTTACAATGTTTTCTTCAAAGGGAAAGCAAGAAAAATTGCATTATATGAATGTTAAAAATTCTGCACAACATCTCACCTTATCAGTTTGACCGTTCTAATAAGGAGTTCCTCTTTGTATAGGGGGGTTTGGAGGGTTTGAAATTAGCCATCATGGTGCAGGCTGACCTCTAAGAAAGTAATCACAAACAGATGTCGCTAGGAAAACCCTTGAATGGGTTGTCCTGCCTGAAGCCCTTCCTTATAGTGGATTCCAGAGGTATCTTTGTCAGGCATCTGGAATAAGGCAAACAGCCATGATGGCGTTAAACGGTCTGCGTCAAACAGTACTTGGCATGGGTATGGCTTTAGGCTATCGCCTAAAGGCGAAGTTTGTCCCAGATGCATATCCACATATCACCCTGAGCGCGCGTGAATGTGGGGCTTGGGTTGGGCGGGTGGGCTTGGTGCAAGGCGAACAGCCTTGCGCGGAGAAAGCGCTTTCAGAGAATATTCTTAACTCGAATGAGGTTGTCAAGCATTTTGTCAACATTCTCCTTAAGCAACTTATGTTGTTTTGGATACCGCTTGAGGATTTCGAGGGTTTCTGCTAGCACTTTTTGTTGGATTTGAGTCTCCATTTGAGTCACGAAAATTGTTATCAGGTCTAATGGCTCAAGCTTACCCTTATCCTTCAATGCTGAATAACCTATTCTAAATACACTAGGATTCAGTTTAGGCGCAATCTCAAGAAAGTATGACAAAATCTTATTCTCAGGATAGACCTGACTTGCTAGAGCTAAGAGGTGATTAGAATCAGCGCCTTGAATCAAAGCGATTAATACACCTATATCTGTCAACCAAAACCTTGGATATTTCCGTCCTCTATAATCCTTTACTCCAACCTTTTCAACAAGTCTCTTCTGACTCAAGGATTCAAGAGCAACCCAAGTAGGTTTGTAGTGACTACGAGGAGCTAGCCCGAGCTTAGGAATGTTGTTCTTGATTTCATTAATTGTTTGAAGCCCCTTCTTCGCTAAGCACAGGATCACTCTCTTTTGAAGTGGTGGTAATATGTTCCTTTGGGATTTGTGCTTCGACATATGTTAACTCCTAGTTAATTATGCTATATTATAGCTTATATTAGCGTTCTCTATAAAATGCCTTTGGTGAGTGAAATTGGTTCAGAAGTTACAGGAGCAGAGAGGAGGTGAAGGCACAAATAGAGAATGCCCCCGTTGTCACAGTAAGAGAATTTGGAAATCGGGAGTAAGGGAAAACAAGCGGATTCCCGACACTCAACGGTATGAATGCAGAGATTGCGATTACAGATTCAGCGAATCACCAATCTTATCAATCAATTCCAGCAATAGAGGAGGTTGTCGAGTAGGCGCTATCTTGACGGAAGCGAAAAACTTGACCGAAGTAGAACCGCTCAGAGACAGGCTTGCGGGAGCCACAAAGAGAGACAAAGAAGCTAGGAGCACAGTTGTTGAATATCTGTGGTACTTAAGGAAAAAAGGTCTCAAACAATCCACAATAACACACTATGGAAAAAGACTTCAACGCCTAATGAATCTCGGAGTCAAACTGCTAAATCCTGAAGAAGTAAAAGGGTATTTGGCAAACAACAGCACATGGAGTGAAAGAACAAAAGCAATCTGTGTCACAATCTATGATGGATTCACGAAATTTCGCGGTATCACTTGGGATGCGCCAAGATACAAAGCTGTTAAAAAGATCCCATTTCTACCATTAGAGACTGAAATCGACCAATTCATATGCGCTTGTGGCAGAAAACTAGCTACCTTCCTTCAGGTGTTAAAAGAGACAGGAATGCGATGCGGAGAAGCAAAACAGTTAGATTGGATCGACATCGACTTCCAAAGAAGGTTAGTAAGCATAACGCCTGAAAAAGGCAGTAACCCTAGAATTCTGCCAATTTCGCTGAAGCTTATTGCGATGCTCAAGAATCTGCCACAGGAATCAACTAAAGTATTCAAAGCAACTCTAGGAAGCATCAAAGCCAATCTATACATTACACGCAAAACAGTAGCTCGAAAACTAGGAAATCCTAGACTATTGAAAATAAAATTCCACACCCTGCGTCATTGGAAAGGTACAATGAAATATCACAAAACCAAAGACATACTTCACGTGCAACAAGTACTCGGACATCGCGATATTAAATCAACTATGATCTATATCCACTTGGAACATGCTTTATTCATCACATCAAACGATGAATTCCATGTCAAAACAGCAACGACAGTCACAGAAGCATGCAAACTCGTGGAAGTAGGATTCGAATACATCACCACAATGGACAAAGTACAGGTCTATCGCAAACGCAAATAACAGTAGAACATTATACTATATTTCCCCAGTATTATTACATATATCGTAATATAGGTTAAATCTTTTAAGCGTGAAAACATAATCAGGTAACATACTACCGTGATAGGTGGATTCACAATGGGAGATACAGAAAAGGAGACGTTGGAGGAGCAAATAACAAAGATTCTTACAACACCTGCAACTGCAGCGATTAAGAGAGTGCTTGAGAAAGATCATGCGATGGGTTGTCTTTTTCTGCTAGCGTTGGAAAAAGGGAAATGGAAAAAAGCAAAAGACTACATGAACAAACATAATCTCACTCTTAGTGATGGTACGTACCGCTCGCGAATGATAGAGATTACACAATTGGGTTTAGCCACAGCGGAACCTCTAGATCCACTAAAAAAACGATATGTCGTCACGAAGAAAGGCAAGAAACTTGCCATGGCATTACTCGCATTATTGCAGAACATTTAATCATCGCAAGGCATCAACACAATATGATCTACCACGGTCCTGTGCAGTTCTGAGAACCCAAGTAGGCCTAGTTTGACCATGTAAATAGATCAAAGGATGCTGCGTTTCTGCTGGGTATTGGATGTTGGGAGTTGCAGGTGAAGCATTCTTTTATGTTATTTGCTGGAATTACATCATTTTTCTCTGAACAGCTCTGGTAGCAAACGTTATCTATAAAAGCGTGGGTTAACAAATCTACGCTATTAAGAGACTGGTTGATTATGACTGAAGAATGCAATGACACTGAGATACCTGAGCCCGAAAAGCTTTTGATTGACAACCCATCTGACTTTCAGTTCCACGCTGCCTATCTCGCTTATTCAGAAACATATGACAAGACAACAAATCCAGAAACCAAAACACAGCTCAACTCAAATATTGAAGCACTTCAGCAAGACAAGATAGATTATCGAGCTTTCTACAACAGTATAAGTAAGTATCGTGAAGAAGTCGCCTCGTCACAATCCAGGAGACCTTCCATAAGAACCCAGAAAAAACGAGAATGGCGTAGAAAGACCCAAAAAAGCCAAAGGAACAAACGGCATAAAAAGTAACCACTACGTTTATTTTATTGGCTCGTGCATGCATGCTACTATAAATCTATGAGTATTTCTGACACAATGTTGGTACATTTCGATGCATGCTGTTGAAACCAAGAAACTTACTAAGAGATATGGGAAAACTTATGCCCTTAAGAACCTGGACTTCAGGATAAAAAAGAACGAGATCATGGTGCTTCTGGGACCCAATGGTTCTGGAAAGACCACTCTACTTCTCATTCTCGCTACAGTTCTCAAACCAACATCTGGGCAGGCAGAGGTAATGGGGCTTGATGTATCCACTCAATCAACTCAGGTGCGTAAAGCTCTTGGCATAGCCTTCCAAGACGCGAGAGGATTCTGGCGTCATAAACCAGCAGACTTACTGAAATTCCACGCGAATGTCTGTGGTGTTTCAAAATCTGAACAAGCCCCATTGATCGAAAATATTTTCAAGGATTTGGAGCTTTGGGGCGCCAGAAACAAACTCTTCATGCACCTTTCAGGAGGGCAGGCAAAACGATTAGAAGTCTCAAAGCTTTTCGTTCAAAGACCAAGATTCGCCATCTTTGATGAACCCACAAGTCAAGTTGATTTACGGGGTAAGCGAAAAATCTGGGCTCAGATTCTTAAACTTCGTGAGGAGGGCTCCACCATCTTAGTAGCGACAAACGAAGTACGGGAAGCAGAGTACCTCGCTGACCGTGTAACGGTGTTAGATGAAGGAGAACACGTTGTTTGCGACACTGTCAGGCAATTGAAGGACAGTATAACAGGTGGAGACATAGTGGAACTAGAAATTGATACCCCAGACACAGCAGCCTTGAAAGATTCCCTGCGTGGGATAGAGGGAACTGTCAAGATAACTAACTCGGATTCAAACAACTTCAAAGCATATGTTTCAATGGCTGAATCATGGGTTCCGAGAATGACAGATATCTGTTACCGGAACAAGGCGCACATTCATTCCATTAGAGTTACGGAGCCATCCCTTGATGACGTATTTCTACATTTTACGGGAAAAACCCTGAGAGAGGGAGCAAATGCGTAATGTTATCCGTCTCGTATGGTTCGATCTAAAGGCCGAACTCAAACCTCCCATATGGATCATTGCTGGATGGTTGGTTTTCCTAGTTCGAATCGGGATATATGGAGCTATGATATCTCAACTAATGACGGTAGCTGAGATAGAGGATTACAGCAGTTTTTTCGCTGTAGGCCTAGTTATAATGATAACATTCGATATGGCATCTCACACTGGACGACATTTTGTTGAACACGCTCATGAAGGACGTTTACCCTACCTGTTGAGTCTTCCTATGCCGAGATCGAAACTCTTCTTAACCATTGCTTTACAGGGTGGAGCTGAGCTGGCTCTAATGCTCGCAGTCCCCCTATCCGTCACACTGCTAATCATAGGAAACCTTTCATGGGTTTCAATCATAGCTTGCGTATTAACACTCTTTTGGCTAGGTTTTGGTGTAGCTGGCTTGATGCTGAGCCTATCTTTCATAGCTTTCAAGTCTTCTGATCTATACACAGCAATCGTCACTGGATTAAGCACGATAATAATTCGCTTCAGCACAGTGCTTTACCCACTCATTTTTCTACCTCCTCAATACGCCGTAGCTGCAGTTTTCAGTCCACTCACACATGGATCTGATTTAGTTCGCCTAATTCTTGGGTTTGAACCAAGCATTCTTCTTAATCCCATCTACACTGTGAGTGTGCTGGTTGCCCTTTCAGTCAGTACTCTGGGTTTAGGTCTAGTCCTGGTTCAGAGACTTGTGGAAGGAGTGAAGAGTGCATGAGTGAGATTAGAGTCATTCTAGCACTGGCTAGGAACGATTTTTCTTACTTTTTTCGAACGAAATGGCTTATGGCTGTGCTACTTAGCCTTAATCTCTCCGACATGCTAGTGGTTGCTCTCGTCTACGAGAGAATGATGACCTTTGATTATTTCGCTTATTTTGTACCCGCTGTAATAATTATGGGACTTTTCGCTGCTTCTATGGATACAGGAAGGCGAATTTGGTTGGCTCTCCGTGAAAACGTCATCCAGTATGAGTTATCACTCCCAGTTAGCACGCAAGGTATTGTCATAGCATACCTCCTCGCTGGAGGCGCAGCTGCCCTTGTATACGCCAGTTCCCTTATGGCTATTGCTCTGATTGTGCTTCCAGCGAATGCTATTTGGACAGCCTTAGTATTGTTGCCCTTTCTTTTTGTGCTAGCAATGGGGCTAGCTGGGATCGCAGCCACTCTCGCCGCGATTGCGTCCACACATGGGGAATTCTTCTTTGCATTCCAAAACATTCTGCAAGTTACTCTCTTGACCCTGAGCACAGTATATTACCCTATAGAAATAATTCAGAACTACTTGCCACCAATCTTGGTGACGGTTGTTTCCGCAAACCCTTTAAGTTTAACAGTTGAAGCCCTACGCCAATTCGCCTTCGTAGGAGTTCCTATTGACATGGGATCTCTCGCCAATATTCTTCTTGCCAGTTTACCCTTCACTATAATAGGAGCCTTGGCCTACTGGAGTGCCCTTCGAAAATTACAAGTCAATGGAAAACTTTGAAGGATCTAAGTTTCTCACAAAAAGCATTAAATTTGCTTCATTGATTAGAGGAAATGGGTGCAGAGTTGAAACCTTCAGCCCGAGGATTACTGTATATTGCTGCAGCTTGGATGCTGATTGTTCTCTATTCCATATTTCTCACAAGTGCTGCGGAAACCATCCTCGAATTCTTACCCATTGGGCTTCCTCCAGATAGCGATGTGGGACATGTAGTTGTCTTTATTTACGCTCTTGCAGTGGTGAGCTTTTTAGGGGGTTCCCAAATTCCAGCTGTTTTCTTAAAAAAGAAAAGTTTCGTTGTGCAATTTGTTTTCAGTGCGACCTTTGGCCTATTCCTACTCATTATTACACTGAGTGTACGGGCAACATTTCTCAAACCGTTTTTTGAGACCAATCCCATAATTGCATTGGAATATCTAACTATACCCTATATTTTCATGATATTCATCGATCTTTATCTAAGTGAGCGTCTCAAAGCGTTTTGTTGGAGCGATTTCTGGCACTTCATCAAGGGTACATTCCTGTATCCCAAGCGAACCTTTGAAGATTTAGTTCTTCATCGCTCAATCTGTTACTCATTTATCTCCGTGGTTTTTGTATCGATTGTTTGGATGATTCGAATCGCAATGTTTTCGGATATGAGTTTCACACCTACTCGATGGGATAATTCCATCTTACGCCTAGGGAATCCTTTAAGATGGATATCTCAGCTGGCTTTGACGACTCCAGTTCTCTTGCTCTTATGGTTGGCAATGTCAGTCATTGCTCACTTCGTGGGACGGAAACTCGGTGGAATAGGGACTTTCTCTGAAGCAGCATCTCTGTTAGGTCTGAGTTTCCTACCTTCTTCAATTGTGATCCTTGTGGATTTTCTCGAGTTTGGGCTGGAAACTGGAAGTTTCATTGTACCCGATGTGATCTTTTTAGTTTCCGGTTTTTTTATTCCTTTGATTGTGTGGCCCCTAATCTTGGCTACATTGGCTGTAAAAATATCTGAAAGTATTTCATGGCGAAGGTCTAGTCTTACAGCAGTAGTTTCCTTCGTGCCAATTTTCATTCTCGTCGCTCGAATATTCCTGTAGGTTTTCTTAACATGTTAATTTTCGAGGATCTGGACAGAAGAAGCTTTGAATGCAATAAAGATGTCGGATCCAATGTTAATTCTCATTTCAGCGAGGGACCGCTTTGTAATTTGGACAGTAAACGTTTTTCCAGCTAGGATTTTCAGCTTAACCACAGTTCCCAAGTCAGTGATCTCAACAATTTTGCCTTTGAGAGTGTTTCTAGCACTGGATCTAACAGGTTTCTTCGATAAGATTATGTCATTTGGATTAACATAGATGGTGACCTCTCCAGTCTTCTTCGCAGCAGCTTCGATCTGAACACCATCTCCAACGTCTACTAGAGATGTTCCTTCCTTCAATGTTTTAGATTCCCCGGAAAAGACATTCTGGAGTCTCGTAAAATTCGCTAAATCTCTTGACGAATCGCCAAAGATCTTTTTGGCTGGTCCCATGGTCACTATTTTACCTGCTGATAAAAAAACTATCTTTTTAGTCAGGTTCTGAGCTTGGAGTATATTATGAGTAGCCATGACCACGGTAGTGCCAAATTCACGGTTCACACGTGAAATTGTGTTTTCAATGATGGATGCATTCTTTGGATCTAGATTTGCTGTTGGTTCGTCTAAGAGTAATAGCTCTGTTTCTAGAGCGAGGGCTCTAGCGAGAGACACCCTCTGTTGTTCTCCACCAGAGAGTTTCTTCGCTTGACGTTTCTCATATCCTTGGAGTTGTACTAAAGTTAGCGAGTGTCTGATCCTTTCTTCAGTATCTCTTTTTGAGTAACCTCTCAGTTTAAGACCATAAGCAACATTCTTGTATACTGTCGAGTTGAAGAGAGCAGTTCTCTGAAAAACCATTGTACACATCCTTCTGACCTGCATCCTATTGCTGTCACAAATTCTCTCGCTTTGGAAGAATACATCTCCTTTGGTTGGCTTCTCTATGGAAGCCATTATCCTTAACAAGGTTGTTTTTCCAGATCCATTAGGGCCTAGAAGGGTAAAGACCTCCTTTTCCGCTATCTCTAGATTTACATCATTCAAGGCAATTGCTTCTCCAAAATGTTTTGTAATGTTTCTGAGTTCCACTAGTCCTGTCATTTTATTCTTCTCCGAAGAAGATTTGTAAATATTGTAATTGCGAAAACTATCATCAGCAGGATTATTGTCAGTTGAATGCTATACTCAATGTTTCCTCGATTGACTTCCATGGCGATGACTGTTGTGAGTACCTGAGTATTTCCTCTTAGGTTAGCACCAACTGCTAGGGCTACTCCCAATTCGGCTATAGCCCTGTTGAAACTGGCAATAATTGCTAATAACACACTTCCAATCGCCTCTCTTAAAACTGCGATAGAGGCTTCAGTGTTTGATGCACCTAAAGTTCTAGCTAAGTCGTTGATTTCCGGATCAACAGATTCAATAGCATTTGTTGCTAAGCTGATTATTATAGGGGTTATTAGAATCGATTGACCTATTATAATGGCTTGAGTGCTTGGGAAAAAGCTGAGGAAACCTAGAGCTCCTGACTTGGAAAAAAGAAGATAGAGGATTAGTCCCAGAGCTACGGTGGGCATCCCAAGCAAAGCGTTGAATACTCCCTTTACAAGTGGTTTTCCAGGAAAACTTCTCATACCGATAGCTATGCCTAATGGGAGACCCCAAAGGACTGAAAGGAGCGTGGCTGTTCCAGATATTTGAAGAGATCTGAAGGTTATTTGAAGTATAGGATTCTCAAGAAATTCCAACATAGTCCAAGACCACCCTACTATGGGTAGAGCTCTGGGTGATTACCCCAGTATTCGGGAGGGCATTCATGTCCCTCAAAGAAAGAATAATTCATTATCCACTGAACCAATTCTGGGTCTGTGTTCTGTCTCAGAAGGTTGACAGCTGGATAGAATAGACTCTGACCATAATCTTGTTTAGCGAAGTTGTAGATTATTTCTTGGCCTTCATCTGATATGAGGAATTTTATGAAAGTTATCGCATCATCATAGTTTAAGTGGGGATGTCGAGTCATATTACCTGCTATAACGCTATATACATTCAGTAATTCTTCCCCTTGAGTTACTAGAGTTCTAAGGCTTATTATTTCATCCTTTTTGTATTTGAGGAAGGTTCCCATATCTGCAAGAGTATAAGCGTCAAGATTGTCTGCAACCTGTAGCGTTTTCCCCATTCCTGTTCCAGCTTCTATATACCAATCCTCCTCTCTCATGGAGGTCCAATTCAAACCTGCATCAGTCCACATTCCTTTCTCTTTAGTGTGAGTCCCAGAGTCATCACCTCTTGAAACCCATTTGACGCCTTGGGCTCTTCCGTATTCCACAATCTTCAACAAAGCTTGGTTAGGTGTTAGATCCATGATTCCTGCAGGATCTGATTCGGGTCCAACAATAGCGAAGAAGTTATAGGCTATGATTTTTCTAGATGTTCCAAATCCTCTCTCTAGAAATGCTAGCTCTTTTTGTGGTGCATGCACTAGAATTAGATCTACATCTCCCCTCTCAGCGTGAGATATTGCCAAACCTGTCCCTACAGATATTACATACAAATCAACAGGGTATTTTTCTTCGAAATGATCTTCGATAGTGTCAAAGAGTCCAGTGTCATAGAGACTGGTAGTTGTCGAGATAATCAGTTTTCTCCTTGAATTCCCAACAGCGTAATAGAGGGTTCCAGCAATTGAAACTATTACGATGAGGATTGGAGCTACTATCCAGATGATGTGGTTCCTTTGCATTTTATAACCCTTACGTTATGTTTGGCTATGCAAGACGCTGAAATATCCTTATAAACATAACGATGCAAAAGTTTGCAGAAATATTCCTGTAAGGAGATAGTATGCATAGTACTTGACATCGACGAGTAAGCGAAACTAACTATTTCTTGCAACGTTTTGACGAAGTCGATAGGCTTATATGAATTCCATATTCTACACCATATTGATGTCTACCCGCCAGAAGGAAACGAGAAAAACCTGCGCTCGCATTTGGCTTGAATATCAAGGAAAACCTGTTTTGGGAAAGGGTGGAGCAGATATTCTTCAAGCTATTGGTAAGCTGGAATCAATTTCAAAGGCCGCAGAGGAACTAGGAATGTCTTATCGCTATGTTTGGAACTATCTCGGAAAAATCCGAAAAATCTTGAATAAGCCAATAATCAATACTTTTCGAGGTGGGAAACATGGTGGTGGAGGAGCATTGCTTACAGAGTATGGTCGTGATCTACTGCGGGATTACAGACGAATGGAGAGTTACGTAGGTGGGCTTCTGGAGGATGAAGAATATTGGGAGGCGGTTGGATTGAAAATAAGCGCTAGAAACCGACTGAAGGGAATAGTTCAAAATGTTGAGAAAGGAATAATCACCGCAAAGGTGAAAGTTAGGATAGAGGAACCCGTTGTCATAACTGCAATAATTTCAAAAGAAGCAGTTGAAGAACTAGACATAAAGCCTGGAAACCAGGTTGAAGCAGTCGTCAAAGCAACAGAAGTTATGATTGCCAAAGAAAAACCAAAATAACAACACTTTAACAGCTTTATCTATCCCTCGCCCAATCTCCTTTTTTTTTCATTATGATATCACACTCATTTGAACGTGCATATTGCATAGAGATTAGCCGGTCTTTAGCTGAACAAAAAAAGTGCAATTCATCCTCCTGTTGAGGTGAAAATGATGAGTTCTCTCTCCGTCATTTAAGCGCGCGTGCTTGTACTAACGTCTTATCAGCTTTGGATGAACAAGATGACGACAATGAGGACAGAGAACCTGACCTCTATCCGAATCTGCAACCCAAAACCTCTTACAAAAAGGACACTGCAGGTTTAACCTCCCCTCCGGAAGGTAAAACCATTGACGACTAAACATGAAGACTGCAACACCCGAAACCAACGCTACAACAGCTAATATAACAAGTGAAATCAGTTTGAAAACAGTCCAGGAAAGATATCCACCTCCTCGGTCCATAAAAAGGTCCATAATGCAGAGACAGATAATGAGTCAGTAAACAACTCTGACCACATCTCCCAGACAACGACGAAAACCGCGCAAAGCCCTATGAGCCAGAGCAATATACTCAGAACGTAGCCCAATCTATATCGTCTAATAATCCTTCTCACAGAAGTTTCACCTCGTTGAGGGAGCGGTTACACTTTTCTATTCAACAATCTTAAAGGTGTTATGAATCCAAAAAATGGTTTAAGCTCCGGAATTGATGTAAGGCATCCCGCAATAAATTATCTAGCTTTAATCTACCTTTTCGAATTCCGTGCTTGGAACACCACAAACTGGACATGTCTTTGGAATTGAAGTTTCAGCCACATAGCCACAGCTGGTGCATACATAGTATTCGGTGAAGCGCTGAGCTATTACGTGATCAAGCGCCTTTTTGTAAAGCTTAGCGTGAATCGCTTCCACATCTCGTGCTTGCGAAAATATCTGGGCCACCACCTTTTCATTAGATGCCTCTGCTTCTCGTAGCATTTCAGGATAATGAACTCCATTGACTGCATTTTCCGACTGAAATGCATTTTCCAAGTTAGTTTGCGTGTCTGAGACAGATTCAAGTAGTGAGAAATGTCGTCTCGAATGAACTCCCTCAGCAGCAGCGACGGCTCTAAACAAATTAGCTATTTGTGGAAGTTCCTCTACATCTGCTTGTTGCGCGTACAATAGGAGTCTTTGATAAGCTTTAGCTTCTTCCACAAATGCCCTGTGCACATTCTCTGCAGTTTTTTTCTCAAGTTTCATTTGACATCAACTTCATAGATTAAGTAGTTCGAATAAATAACTTAGCGTAAAGATCTGTGAAATGGGTGCTCTTGAAGGAATAGCTTACAATCACTCACAAATCTTGAGGATCGTTTCGAGCCTCAGAAAAGTCTGTAGCGTGATGAAAGCCTTCAGATGATTCAAGAATAAAATTGAGCCCGATATATCGGTTCTAGCGTCTAAGGGTGAGAAACTGGATTCAATTATGTTTTTTTCTTCGAGAATCCGTAAAAACCAATTTTCCTTTTGAGGTTCCAATACTCTCCCTGATTAAATACCAATGGTGCTACCTTGGTGAAGTCAATCCTATTATTCTCGTTTAAGAACTCTTGGGATATGTGAACGCTGATGATCTTCCCAAGAAATAGGTGGTGTGCACCTACTGGGATTTCATTCATGACTGTACACTCGATGTTTACTGGGCATTCAAGGATTAGGGGAGCTTTCACTTTTTCTGCAGGTGTTGGTGTGAGACCTGTATCCGAGAATTTATCAACATCCCTTCCGGAAACTACCCCACAGTGATCCACCTCCTTCAGAATACCCTCGTTTGGTATATTCACGACGAACTCTCCGGATTTCTTTACGAGTTTATATGAGTGTCTTTCAGGGCGGATACCTATTCCTATTACTGGAGGATCAGAGCAGACTGTTCCCACCCACGCCAGCGTAATTATGTTAGGTCTTTCATCAGCTGCTAAGCTCGTAACTAGTACTACCGGGCATGGATACAAGGCTGTTGAAGGATTCTTTGTGATTTTCAAACCTGAGGTCACCTAAGGCATTATGAGCGCGCGCTACAAAAGCTTTTATGCAAATCGTAAGATAATGGCTGAGTAAGGTAATGAAAAAATGACTTTTGAATCAAGTAAATATCTAAGCGCTATCGGAGCCTTACTTATGGTTATTGGTTTCTTAGGTGCAATGGTTCCATATGGAGGAATTCTATCTCTGCTTGGCATAATTCTTCTACTAATTGGAATAAAAGGTCTTGCTAATTTCTATAACGAACAAGGGATATTCAATAACGTATTATATTCAATAATTACCGGAATTGTAGGAGTTGTAGTTGCCATAGGAGCTGTGGCTATTTCAGCTGTCGCCGCTTTGGCTGATCTTGGTATCGATTTAGCTAATATTGATGATTGGGCTACGGCTGGAACTGACATTGGAGCTAAATTTACAGACTTTAGCGACTTTGGTGCAATATGGACTTTAATCAGTGCATTGGTAGTGGGTGTAATAATTATCTTTGTTTCCGTAATCATTTCAATGTATTTCCTTAGAAAGTCAATGGATCAATTATCTACAAAGTCTGGAATTGGTTTGTTTGGTACTGCAGGGTTACTGATGCTTATAGGTGCAGTTCTACCAGTCATAGGGTTACTAATAATTTGGATTGGTCTTATACTAGCCACCGTGGCATTCTTCCAAATGAAACCTACCACTACTCAATCTGCACCCACGGCGCCGCCACCACCATCACAACCGCCTTCATAGTAGCACATCATATCTTCCTTCTCTTTTTTTCGAAATAACATTAATCTTGGAAATGCTTGCTCAATAAGCGTGCACAAAAATCTTATTACCAATTTAAACTCCACCCTTAAAGGCGCACGTAAATATGTTCCCAAGGACTGGATAGTAAGAAGTCGGGAAGGAATTCCACGAACATGGATTTTAACCTAAGTTCGGACCAAATCGGAATCAGGAATGCAGTCAGAGATTTCTGCGGAAAGGAATTCAAACCTGAACTATCGTTGGAGTTAGATAGGAAGGAAGAATTTCCCACAAAGATATATGAAAAAGCAGCGAAACTCGGCTTTACGACCATGTCTCTCCCTAAAGAATATGGTGGACAAGGACGTGGGCTTCTAGAGACTTGCATTGCGATTGAAGAAATGTGTCGAGCAGATTCATCCTTTGGGATAGCAATTTCCACAGGAAACTTTGGGAGCGAACTGATCTCCATTTTTGGTACCAAAGAGCAGAAAGAGAAGTATCTTCCTCCAATTTGCCAAGGGGAGTATTTATCTGCTGCAGCTTTTACGGAGCCAAATGTTAGTGGAAGCGATATAACTCGCATGGAAACCACTGCTACAAAATGCGGAAATGAGTGGAAGCTCAACGGTGCAAAAACCTTCATCACAAACGCCACCGAAGCTAGCTTCATAGTCGTCTTAGTCCAAACGGACACAAGAATTAAACCGACCTATAGAGGTGAAAGTCTTTTTGTGGTTGAGAATGGAGCCCCTGGACTTGAAACTCGAAAGCTACATGATAAGATGGGAATAAGATGCTCAGTTACTGGTGAAGTGTCGCTGAAAGATGTCATAGTCACTGACTGGAACATAGTTGGTGGATTGAACAAAGGGTTCTATCACTCTATGGAGTTTTTTGACAGATCCCGAGTGGGTGTGGCTGCTCAAGCAATTGGAATCGCTCAAGGAGCTTGGGAAATTGCATTTGAATACTCTAAACAGAGAAAAGCATTTGGAAAGCCAATACTGGAGCACGAAGCAATAGGGTGTACACTAGCTGAGATTATGACTAAAATTGAGGCTGCACGATGGTTAGCTTATCGAGCTGCATGGCTCGTGGACTCTGGGAAGATGGATCCAATGGTGAATGCTATGGTGAAACTCTTTGCTAGCAATATTGCGATGGAAACCACAAATTTCGCTATACAAACATTGGGAGCTTATGGATATCTGGGAGAGTATCGTGTTGAAAGATATCATAGGGATGCAAAAATTACTGAGATCTATGAAGGCACTACTGAGATTCAGAAACTAACCGTGCTCAAGTATCTGCGTTCACGTTTCGCTGGAAGGAGGGATGTGTAGGTGAATGAGGAAGAAATATCCTTTAAGGAGTTTCTCAAACTTGACCTAAGAGTCGGTGAAGTCATTGATGCAGAGCACCTAACTGGTTCAAAGAACTTAATCAAAATGATTGTTGATTTCGGATTCGAAAAAAGGCAATGTGTTGCAGGATTGTTGAAATACTACAAGCCCGAAGAATTGGTAAGCAGAAAATTCTCATTTTTGCTAAACCTTCAAAGACGGAAATTCATGGGAGTCGAATCCCAGTGTATGATACTTGCTGCTGAAGATAAAAAGGAAAATGTGGTCCTCTTGAAACCGGAAAGAGACATTGAACAAGGAAGCAGAATTAGATAAAATCCGGACTAAGATTGATCAACAAATACGTAAGAGGGGCTATCCCTAAATTCAAGCAAACATGATGAAGCTGAAAAACCCCATCCATACCCAAGAGACAAGATACTGTCACCTTCTCTAAGCTTATTCTCTGACAAAATCTCTTGAAGAATAAATGGTAAACTAGCTCCAGCTAGATTCCCATACTTCTTAAGAACTTCAAATGACTCAAAGAGTTTTTCATGTCCAACTCTAAATTTACTGGCTATGGTGTTGAGGATCTTTTGACTGCCTGTGTGAACTGCCAACTCCTTCATAGTTTTTAAGGTTTCTTCTGTATTTTCTCCAAACATGTAATTAAGGATCTGAGAAAGGTATTCAACACCAAGTTCTGGAATTCGTTTATCCAAGTACGAGTAAAGACCAAATTTGAAGGGTTCGTTGAACGTTGTCAGTCTAGTGTAGCCCGCTAAATAATCATTGGGCTTAAGGTTGGTAACCTCTGCGATTTTCTTGACAGTTAATCCCTCTCCTTCCTTTCCTACTATTAAACTAGCGACTCCATCTCCAAAAAGGAAATACTCCATAGTCGCAATCCACTTCCTCAACTCATTCACCCGACTAATCTCATGATTTATTGAGTTGATTTTATCGATTTCCATAACAGCCTTTAGTCCATGCACTTGATTTTGAAACCAGTATGAGTTTACACCGGAAAGACAAATCAATACAAAATCTTTTGGATGGGCTGCAAGATGAGCTTTAGCTAACTCAAGGGTTTTCGTAAAAGCAGTGCACGCCATTCCTTGAACATTAACATGTTTGATGTATGAATCAAAACCAAGTTCTCGAATCAAAAGTTGACTTAGACCCGGGCAGAGAAACGGATTCACATCATAGGCAGCAATAAAATAACCAAAATCATCAGCTGTGAGACCAGCTTTTTTTACAGCGCGTTGACAAGCTTTTACACATAAGTCAACAATCCCAACTTCACTCAGAACTGTCTCCAATCCATGGTTTGAAGTATAATCATCTACTAGATGCCTGTTTTCAACTCCCAAGTTAAGTACGTTCTGCTTGAGTCTCTCAGGAACCTGACACGGAAAAGACTCTAAAAGCTCTAATGTTGAATTCTTGTTTTCAGGTACAGCGGTTGATAATTGCAATATTTGCATGCCAATAGCAGAACTATACTGGATCATAAAAAGATTTAAACAATACCTGGTACGGTTTGAAGATTTGATAGCGCTGAATTAAATGTGGACGTTACCCGAATCATCGGTCTGAATGATAATATAGGACATCCGATACATTTATATTTCTCCATAGAAAAGTATAGGATACCCAATAATAAATGAGGTGAGTTATATGGAAAAAAAAGAAACTAAAGAAAAAGTTAAGAAACCAAAAACTGAAGAAACTAGTTGCTCATGTTCATGCTGTAGTTAACATTTTTCCATGTTCGTGCATATCAGCCATTAAGACTTAGATTCACCTATAACTAAGATATTGCATGGTGAACAGTTTTCTTCACTACTAGCTTTCATCTTTCCTCGCGTGTCCTTCAGGTCTTCTCTTACATATCGAGAGCAGAAAATCTCTCAGCCTTCTTTCAAATCTCACTTTTTCCTCGTATTCCTCGTCAGTCATGTTCAGAAGATTCGCATAATGATACACTTAGTCTAGCTTGGGAAGATTAATTGGACCCGATTTGACAAAGATATTTGACAAACTGCATTTTGAGCATATTCCAGGGACAGGGAACTCAACTTCAGCAGGGTCCTCTGTTTAGCTAGAATGTCAGCCAGTTCCTGAACGTTCTTCTCATTGGTTTCCATTTTGAAACGCGCGCGCATTGAAACTGATAACACTTACATTAGCAGTTCAGACTGGATACATGCGTGGTATCAGAATCACAATGCTAGAGCTACGTCAAGACACATCAAGATAAAATCTATAAGACTGTGTGAGTGCTGCTGCGCGCGCTACTTTTTATCGTGCACACTGTTATCAATAGCGATTACAAATCCTAATAGTAATCTTTTGTCGAAATTGGAATCCAGAATTTTGATAGCGTAGGTATCTGAAAAATCAAAGAGACCCCCTAACACTAAATCCTTGAAGAAGTCACTTTTACCTATTCTTGCCTTTAAGTTGCCGTCCATGTCTTTTACATCAAAGCTTTTTCCTAAGAAGTTACCTTTGGCTTCCAGAAGCTTTTCGCCTTCCTTGTCTTCCAACCATAGTTTCGGACGGAATAAGGTCAGTATTTTCCGATTTGTTCTCCCTAATAACCGACCTTCAGCATCTTTTATCATGTAAGATGGTCGCATGGAAACCAATTTCTTATTGATAGTGAAAACTTGAGTTCCGTCTAACTCGGACACCTCTGTAAGAGCTCTCATTGATATGATTCGTCTGTGCATTTTCCCTATTGGTGTACCACTTTGGTTGTAGAGGTCACCACTTCCCCAATCCCACCATTTTTCTTTAAGCACGTAGTAATTCATTTCAGGACTAAGGAGCCTGATATTTGCAGCAAAGTCTACTTTTTCTACGCCGACATCCATGTTTAGATCAGAATCCATTTCATGAACCTACCTGTTTCCCTTAAAATCATGAATCTATCATAAGGAATCATCAAAATACTTTATGAAGCTTCAATCCATTTTTGCGCACGCGCATTCCTGCAAAAAACAGCGTCCCTTTTGTTATACGATGCCTGAAAGCCGGGGATGGGAATTGAACCCATATATAACAGCTCTGCAGGCTGTCGCCTGAACCGTTCGGCCACCCCGGCAATTGAAAAGAGTGAAAACAGGACTAATAAATCTAACCGCTTGAGGATACTGTTAAGTTATTTGTGTTAGATTGTTTGCACCTAATAAAAGTGCGCTGGAGAAAATGGGATAGTTTCTCAACACTTGAGTTTTTTATATATTCCGCGTATCTCACTTATATGATCGCGTAGCCACTTAATGTCTTCCGTTATTGGATCGCTTTTTTCAAGATAAATCTCAGTAGCTTTGATAAATGTGTTGGATATGCTTTTCTCTTCTCCTTTTTTCACTCTATTCCGTACTCGCTCATAAATGGATGTGGGAACTGTAACAACCATCTGACCTTTCTGTGGCATTATGTTTCACCAAATATAGTTACAGATTAACAGTTAGATTTAAGTAGATTGGATGCTTTAACTGTTATTAGGAAACAGGTAAGGCGATTATTTTGACCGATGACAATTCGTTTTGGAAGGGTGTTGCGATAGGCGGTGGGCTAGTCGGTCTGATTGTAACGCCTATTGTTGCTATTTGGTTGCATTCTAAGATTAGTAGAAATGAAGCGCAGATTTCTAAGCTGGAAAATTCTTTGAATAATCGAATATCTGTTTTTGAACGAGCATATTATGAAGATAGAAAGCAAATGACTGAGGAATATCGTTTTCTTTGGGACGAGGTGCGCAATATAAAGTCAACAGCACTAACACATACTGAGAAGGATAGACTTCTTTCACATCTTAATGAGGTTTATCAAGAGAAACTGTATAGATAGACTGTACTTTTCGAAGTAGAACTAGCTCCCGCTGAATCAAATCTGTTAAGCTCCCGAAAACAAATCAGAACCAAGGGTCACAAACTTTTTAAGAAAAGGCACGTTACTCATTACTGTAAAGTGGTGCATGGAGCGGGATTTGAACCCGCGATCTGAAGCTTAGTAGGCTCCTGCTATGTCCATGCTAGGCTATCCATGCGCTACCTTTATGCGTCTTTTCTAGCGAGGTATTATGTCAATAAGATTCTTCAACGATGATCTCTGAAGTTTCTCAAATGCCATTTGTGATTCTTGTTTTTCTATTGCTGTAATAATTTCAATCATTTCTTTCTCTCTACAAAGTAAGTAATGTTCTTTGGCTCTCCGATTATACTCTATAAAGTTACTTGGAATTGTTGGATTATCTACGCACACTTCGCAGTAACAGGGAATTACGTTACCATTGTTTCTAGTTGTCGTTAAGAAAGTTTCTCTGCTTTGCATAGTCATATTAACTGGGTCATATCGACTTGCAAAAGGAGGAATATCTTTTGATTCTCTCCTCCTATCTTCACGATCTAAGGTCAGCCCAGTAGATACTATCGCAAAAGAGGAAAACGCAGCAGGAAAAGTTTGGTTTCCTGCTTCAAGTAACCCAAAGGCTTTGTTTTCAATGTGATGGGTAACAATACTCAACTCTATTAGGAAGCTTTTGAATGCCTTTCTTTCAAGTTCCATAGGGGGGTCACATAGATCAAGATTTTTGAATTTAAATAATGTCAATGGACTTTCGCTATTGGAAACGTAGTCTTTTATTGTTGACATCATGCGCTGGTTTCTCAAAACTTTGGGTTTTATGATAAAATAATCTGCACACATTCTTTTCTCTTCACTAAGAGCTGGACTCAAAGCCCTGCTTTTCTCATTCATGAAAATTGCTACATCAAGTAGATGAGGTGACGTAATCAATGGTACAGGAGGAATGAGTACGTCAGCTTTTGCCCTAAGTTCAACATTTAAAGTGTCGCGAATAAGTCTTATTCTCATATTTTTATCTTTGTAAACGCAAGTCCAGAAGTTTGTATGTTCAGCGTCTACAAACAGCCTCTTACTTATGACTTTTTTCTTTCCTTCTTCTCTTTCATTTTCCAATTTTTTACTCTTTTCAAGAAAATTCCGCAGATATTTTCGGATAGTACGTGGGACAAACGGAGTGTTCATAAACCGCTCCCTATTTGTTGCGTAATATAAGTACTCCAATGCTGGATCAATTAGAAGTACTCTTTTTCCTGATTGCGGTGTAAAATTCTTGTCTAAAGTTGTTTGGTCTGCTATGAGCTTAGATGTTGCTGTTTTTTTCTTGGTGGAATACAAAGTTCTTCCAGTATCAAGTAATCGTACTACATAAGCGGAAAGTTGCCTCGGAGAATAAGAGTTCCTGACAATGGAGTACCGATTCATATCGCCATCGCTTTTTAGACGCGGAGCAAAAGTTGGGGTAACTAAGGTTTTATTATTTATTTCTAAATCCATAGATTCAGAAAACTTGCATTTCCTATGAGGATAGTGAGTAACCAGAATTTTAGATGTCATGTTTTGACCTCCACTCTTTGGCTAGCCAAAATTATGAATTTATTTAATGCATCTTTGAATTTGAACAGGTCTCGACATCTAATCATAATTCCACCTTTCACGGTCATTAGTCTTAGTTCATCTCGCGTCTTTTCTTGTATAAACACAAAATTCCCTTCTGCGTTTTCGAGTTTGAAAAAATCGTAGACTTTATTTCCGATGGGCACAGATACACGGTCAGTTTGATGAACAAGTTTTCCATTTTGATAATACA
>Ga0209979_1000480_pt1 | contig 54740 bp, 49 predicted proteins | sample AnhtaG_FD_183114 | JGI IMG/M metagenome (GOLD analysis project Ga0209979, IMG submission 183114) | Deep subsurface microbial communities from Anholt, Denmark to uncover new lineages of life (NeLLi) - Anholt_01485 metaG (SPAdes) (version 2) | ecosystem: Environmental > Aquatic > Marine > Oceanic... | reverse complement strand
CGATTGCCAAGATTACCAGTCAGTACCTGAAGTATATTGAGCTGATGAGCACTCTCAACCTCGAGATGGCGGGTGAATTCATCCTGATGGCGGCAACCCTGATCCGTATCAAAACCAGAATGCTTTTGCCGCGAGGTGAAAGTGACGCCGATGAGCCCGACCCCCGCGAGGAGCTTATTTGGGCGCTGATCAAGTACAAAAAGTACAAGGAGGCAGGAGAAATCCTGCGGGAAAAGGCCCTTCTGGAGGAAAGAAACTATATCCCACCGTCGCCGGTGGGGAAAACTGACGGCAAAGTCGATTGGCGCCCGGACACAACTCTGTTTGATCTGTTGACCGCTTTCAAAGAAGTGATGTCGACCCAGCGGGATGAAACCTTCCATGAGGTTAACGCTGAGGAGATATCGGTACAGGACCGAATACGCCATATTATGCACCAGTTGCGGGAGAAGGAGTTTTCGACGTTTAACGAGTTGTTTGCCGACCTTCCGGTCAAAGTGGTGGCCGTGGTTACGTTCATTGCTCTGCTGGAGTTAGCTCGCACCCGTCGGGTGGCTATTGATCAGTCCCGACCTTTTGCTGAGTTGCGCGTCTACCGGGGAAAAACTTTTGAGACCGGACAACAGGCGGTCGAGTTGCTGGATTATTCTGAAATTGAAAATGAGGTGATGGCTTAAACGATGCATAATGGGACTCAAAATTCAATTGTTGAGGCGCTGATTCTGGCCTCGCCGGAACCGCTGGCCGCCCGGAAAATCGCCGAGGTAGTCGATGATATGACACCCCGCAAAGTCGGTCAGGCCGTGGCTGAACTGAATAACCGTTACATGGAAGCCGCTATGGCCTACCGGATACGGGAACTGGCCGGCGGATACCAGTTTTACATTGTTCCCGAATTCACCGGCTACGTGGAGGAATTATTCACGCGGCGGCGCAAGATGCGTCTGACCCAAGCGGCGCTGGAGACACTGGCCATCGTTGCTTATCGTCAGCCCGTGACCAGGGTGGAGATAGAACATATCCGCGGCGTTGCCTCCGATGGCGTGATACGCAATCTTTTGGAAAAGAAAGTGATTACGATCAGAGGGCGTGCCGCTACAGTGGGCAAACCCTTGCAGTATGGCACCACGGATGAATTCCTGAAGTTTTTTGGCCTTAACAGCCTGGAGAACCTTCCCAAGATGTCTGAGATCGAGGATCTCATTTCGTCCCGAGAACCGCAACCACAGACCGAGCTGGAGCTAAAAAACGGCAAGAAAGACGGCTATGCTGGGGTGAAACTGAATATCGCCGATGGAACCTACGACCCCAATCATGCGATAGAGATTGACGAGATCACCGGCGAACCGTTTATCTCGGGTCCGTCGCCGGATAACACCGATACCGATTCGGCCGATGACGGTGGGGACGAGACCGACACGGACGAGGCAGAGCAAGAACAGACAGGTTTGATTATCGACCATGATGCCGCGAGGGAGAGTTCGTAGTATCGTCCTGTACTGAAGGGGCCCTAATGCTGTTGAAGCTGCTCAGTGATCCTCACGGGAATGATCCGGTGTGTCCCGAAAGTCATAGCCCCGGAGGGAAAGACCTTTGATCAGACTCAGCAAATACCTCTCCCTGTGTGGAGTCACCTCCCGCCGGGGAGCTGAAGTCTTGGTTTCTGAAGGGCGCGTCACCCTCAACGACACCACCGTCGAGAAGATTGGAACGATAGTTGACGAAGCCTCCGACGTGGTGAAAGTAGATGGTACGGTCGTTGTTCCCGTCGCAGATAACGTCTACATTGTCATGAACAAACCGCGGCGAGTCATGACGACGCTGCATGACCCCTTCAAGCGCAAAACGGTTCGGCATTATTTGAAGAACCTGCCGCACCGCGTCTATCCAGTCGGGCGGCTTGATCTTGACACCGAGGGGGTCTTGCTCCTGTGCAACGATGGCGACCTGGCTTTCCGGCTGACGCATCCTAAGTATCAGGTGGAAAAGGTATACGAAGCCATTGTGACCGGCCACTTCAAGCGAACGGACAGTATGAGAATTCAGCGAGGTATCAAACTGGAGGACGGAGCCATTGGCCGGGGGCAGGTTGATGTTCTGGGATACGGCAAAAAAACTACCCGGCTGAGACTGACGTTAACCGAGGGACGCAAGCGGGAAGTCAAGCAGTTGTGTAAAGCTGTCGGCTATCCGGTTCGACAGTTGCGCCGGGTGGAGTTTGGTCGCATTACAGCAAGAGGTCTTCGGCCCGGTGCCTGGCGGCACCTTACCACGGCTGAGGTCTCCAGATTGAAATCTCTGGTCGAGTTGTAACCATACCAAATGGCGTTGAGGCCGACGCCGGGGCACTTTTACGAAGTGATAGAAAGCTTTACGTGAGATCAGCCGCTTAATCAGTGTGAGCGGAGTCAAAGGCTGGCTGAATTGAATTAAATACAGGACAACAACTTACAGAACAACACAACCCGCTTTCAATTCTCCGGTGTAATTCATATATTACATCAATGAGGAAAATGGCGTGGATACTTACTCTCTTTCTGTCCCTTAGCTTCTGGGGCAGTGGGCTTGGGTGGCCCACCGCTCGCGGTGAGATCAAAAGTCAAGGAGTGAGGTACCCACTAGACACCGAGCCGATTGAGCGGAGCAATTTTGTCTTTTATGTTAACAATCCGCGGTATGTTGAGCTGGCTGATTCCGTCCTGAACAACGTCAGGATTCTTTTGAAAGAAATGTTGACCGATACGCTGCCGTACAAGCCGTCGGTCTACATCATTGAAGATGCGGATTCTTTCAAGAGGTTGATACGTGGGCGCTTCCCGGATTGGGGCGCGGCAGTGGCTCTCCCCGAACGCCGGTCGATAGCCGTCAAGTCACCCGACAAGTTCAATATCGGCAAGTCCCTGGCCGAGCTGTTGGCGCACGAGTATGCTCACCTTGTCGTGGCGCACCGAAGCGGCTTTTATTCGGCGCCCAGGTGGTTTGATGAGGGGGTTGCCATGCTGGTCTCCACGGAGTGGAGCTGGTCGGACAACCTGGCGCTGAGTAAGGCGGCAATTTTCGGGGAGTTTATCCCGCTAAGAAAGATCAAGCAGGTCAATCGATTTAATCAAAGCCAGGCGGGCGTGGCCTATGCCCAGTCGTATCTGGCGGTGAAATACCTGCTTGATCAGTACGGATCGAACGCGCTAAACAGGTTTCTTGACGAAATCGCGAAGGGTTCATCTGTCGATAATGCCTTGATGGCGTCATCTGGGTCGAACTACAACGAGTTCGAAAAAGAATTTCACGAATATTTGACCCTTCATTATAATATTGCAACACTATTCATGGACACTATGTATTTCTGGTTGGCCCTTGCAATAATCGTTATCATCGGGGCGGCGTTGCGCTACCGCAAGAAGCGGCAATACTACAAGAAGTGGGAACAGGAAGAGCGGCTGCAATCGACTGACTTTGACTACGGCGATCCCGCCCACCCCGAAAAGATAGACGATGAAGACGAGCCATGGCGCGATTAAGCCATAACATTGAGTATTGCTTTACCCTGCTCGGCGTGAAGCTGGCCGGTCTCCTGTCGCCCCGGGTGGCCGATTTCTTTGGGGCCACCCTTGGCAGCCTGGCTTATGCGTTGCTGCCGTCACGCCAGCGGATTGCCTATGACAATCTAAAAAAAGCAATGGGAGACACTCTTACTGAGCAGGAGATTCGGGCTATTATCAAGCGGGTGTTTAAGAACATCGGGCGCACTCTCGTGGAGTTCGCCAGGTTTGGCAAGATCAAGCTGGAAGGGACCAGAAAGATTACATTCCTGGATGGGTTGGAGCATCTTCAGAAGGTGCATGACGAGGGCAAGGGGGGAATAATAGTGACTGCCCATTTTGGGAACTGGGAACTGCTGGGGAGCTGGATTGCGGCCAGCGGTTATCCTATGGACTTCCTTGTTGGTTCCCAGCACAACCAAAGGGTGGATAACTTACTGAATGACTTCCGTAGAGAAATGGGAGTGGGCATTATCCCCCTGAAAACAAGCATCAGGGGCGTTTTCAAGTGTCTCAGGGCAAATCACTTTGCCGGCCTTGTCTCGGACCAACATGCACATTCCGGCGGCGTAACTGTGGAATTCTTCGGACGCAAAGCGGCCACTCCCAAAGGGCCGGCGGCCTTTGCGCTCAAGGCGAAATGTCCCCTGATCCCGCTTTTAATGCGCCGTGAACGGTACGACCGGCATGTGGTCATGGCCGGCACGCCGATTTACCCTCCCCACAGCGGCGATGACGAGAAGGACATTGAAACGATGACGATGGCGTACACAAAGTTCTTTGAGGATGGCATACGCAAGTACCCCGATCAGTGGATGTGGACCCACCGCCGGTGGAAATTATGAGAAAGGAAGCAACTTTCCTTTCGGTGTGCCGGTACAACACGTATATGGAGCAGTTAGCTGATAAGTTTTGTAGGTCGGGTTCTGAGTCCGCCAGAGGCGGACGAAAAACCCGACATTCGCTGCCTGAGCTTCTTCGGACTTCTCTCCTGTCATGAAGCGACGGCATTAATCTTTCTGTTCCACCGGTTGTCATAATAGTAGATATTGCAGCTATGGTGAATGACGGCCATGAAATTCTTGAACATCTTGTACGCCAGGCGAAGACTGGCGACCGAGAAGCCTTTTCCAGACTGGTGAGGTTGCTGATGATAGATGTACTAACTTTGACATTTCGAATGACACAGATAAATTGTAGGGCAGGGATCCCTGACTCCTGCCAATTATGGCAGGTCTCGGAGAGACCTGCCCTACAAACTGTACCAGTACAAAACGTATATGGAGCAGTTATTGACATCTGCATTAAGAATGTCCGCCCCAACCCCCTGAATGTGCCTGTTGGACAGGGTGGTTTGGAGCAAACGGATAGGACATTGATTTTACCGGCTTCAATAGCTGATAAGTTTTGTAGGTCGCGTTCTGAGTCCGCCAGAGGCGGACTCCATTCGGAACCCGACCTACTATGCCGCCGTTAGGTATAGAGGAATCTTAAAGATGAGGAAAAACACTTTGAAAAAGCTCATATTTGTCGTCATCATAGTCACCGTAATTCTTGGCGGCTATTACGCGGTCAACGCTCTCTTTTCCACCTCGTATGAGATACCGACAACCAAAGTCACCAAGGGGGCGTTTGTCATATCTCTCAACGAGAACGGCACGGTCGACGCCACGCGCGCCGTCACTCTCTCCACTCCGCGGATAAGAGGCCTGCAGATTACCTGGCTGGCGCCCGAAGGTATCATGGTACAGGAAGGCGACCCGCTGATCAAGTTTGACGCTACCAAGCAAGAGACGGACCTGGCCGATCATGAATCTAATCTGAAAATCATGTCGGCGGCCCTGGATCGTGCTCGACAGGAATATACGATTCAGGAAAAGCAGTTGCGGCTAGATCTGGAAAAGGCGCGCCGCAACTACGATGAGAAAAAGCACGAAGCCGCGCGCGTTGCCGAGGAAGCAAAGCTGGAACTGGAGCTGGCAGAACTGAACATTGAGGCCAAACTGGATCAGTTGAAGTCCGACGTGGAGAAAGCGGAAGTTGAAGTGAAACGCGCTCAGGACAAGGTCAATCTGGCCAAGAAAGAGCTGGCGCAGATGACCATGACGGCTTCCATCCCGGGGCTGGTGGTCTATATTGAAATATGGAAAGGGGGTACAATGGGCAAGGTACAGGAAGGCGATGCGCCCTGGCCCGGGCAAGGGCTGATCAACTTGCCTGATCTTTCGGAAATGATGGTGGAAACGACCGTTTCCGAAGTTGACGCCAGCAAGGTCGATACCGGCCAGCAGGTGGAAGTGACGCTTGATGCTTTTCCCGACATGCGGTACCAGGGAGTTGTCTCGAAAAAGAGCACCCTGGCGCGCAAGAAAGATTATAACTCCCGGATCAACGTCTTTGACGTTGAGGTCTCCATCGTCGACGGCGACGAGAACTTGAAGCCGGGCATGTCGGCCTCCTGCGCGATAATTATCGACCGCATTGCCGACGTTGTTTCGGCGCCGTTTGAAGCGGTGTTCGAGAGGGAAGGGCAGACCGTTGTCTATCTTAAGAACAAAAAGAAAAGAGAAGTTGAGGTTGGTCGCCGCAACGACATGGCCATTGAAATCGTAGACGGCCTGGAGGGGGGAGAAGAGGTCTGCCTCATCGACCCGACTTTGGAGGAACCCGGCCTGCCCGGTGACAAGGCGACGGAACCGGAGATGAACATAGGAAAACGGCCGCCGCCTCGGGACGTCAAAGGTAAACCCTCTGAGAAGCGTTCCCGATGATCTACCGCCGCGTCTTCCAAATCTCACTTGATTCTTTAGCTGCGCACAAGCTGCGGACATTCTTGACCATGCTCGGCGTCATCTTTGGGGTCGGGGCGGTGATCGCCATGCTTTCCATCGGTGAAGGGGCCAAGCAGGAAGCTCTCGAGCAGATATCCATCCTGGGGATCAACAACGTGATTGTCAACGCCAAAGAACCGGAAGAAGGCCTCAGCTCTGACCTGGGATTGGCCCGCTCGCCGGGGCTTTCGTTGGCCGACGGCGAGAACATTGCCCAGTTCACCGAGTTGGTAGCGAACGTCGTTCCGCAGAGATTTGAGGCTGTCAAGACCATTTATCATGGCTCCGACGAAGCCCCGGTGAGGGTGGTGGCCACGATCCCTTCTTATGTCTATTCCTCCTCGATCGAAGTGGAACGGGGTAGGTTTATTACCGATTCGGACAACAGTTCCTTTGCGCAAGTCTGTGTGCTGGGGGCAAAGGCAAAACGAAGTCTGTTCGCCTTTGAGGATCCCATCGGCCAGACGGTGCGTATCGGCGATCTTGATTTTACCGTCGTTGGTATCATGGCCGACAAGTATATTGCGCGCGGTAAAGTTGAGGGCTTTGAGCTGAAAAATCTGAATGAGGATGTTTATATCCCGATTAATACAGCCCTCAAAAAGTTTGATCGTTCTTTCCTGGAGACGCGCACCAGAGTCGGGCGGCACGGGCACAGCACCGAGGAGGAGGAGGAGCCACAGAAATTCAATATACCCGAGATTGACCAGTTGACGGTCACGGTGACGGACCTGAAGTATGTCAACGCGTTGACCAGGCTGATCGACCGGATACTGCGGCGGCGGCATTTTGGCGTCGATGACTACGACATTGTGGTACCGGAATCGCTGCTGCGCCAGACGCAGAAGACCCAGCGAATTTTCAATATCATCATGGGGGCCATCGCCGGGATTTCGCTGCTGGTTGGCGGCATTGGAATTATGAACATCATGCTGGCCACTGTTCTGGAGCGCACTCGTGAGATCGGCGTGCGCCGAGCCGTTGGCGCAACACGGCTGGACATCATGCGCCAGTTCCTGGTGGAGGCGGTGGTAATCTGCCTGGTCGGGTGCTTCATTGGAATCGGCCTCGGCCTGGCCCTGGCCAAAGTAATCTCTTTTTACGCCGAATGGCCGACTATCGTGTCGATCTTCTCCATCTTTCTGGCGGTGGGAGTATCAAGTACCGTAGGGGTCGTCTTTGGCCTCTACCCGGCCGGCAAAGCCGCCAGGCTCGACGTCATCGAAGCATTGAGATATGAGTAGGCCGGTGGTTACATTTACCCTCTTGTCATGACATCACAACTAACATATGGTATGAGAATAAATGCGGCGATGCTGCCACCCTTTGACTCCGAGACTGTGTCGCAACTCCACCGTCATCGCGAGCGACCGGAGGGAGTGTGGCGATCTCACCAGGCAACTGTACGGACAACAAGAGATTGCCACGTCGCTTCGCTCCTCGCAACGACGGTTTCCGGTGTTTTTTACGGTCAGGAATCACAATTATGACACAGCCTCTCCGCTCAGGGTGACGAGGAACAGAGTCTCTTTTATGAGCATCATTGTGCTGGCCCTCGGCAGCAGTTGCTGTTGAATATAAACTAACCTCCGGCCGTCATGTTGAGCGGAGTCGAACCATGATACTATTTAGGTAGTTGTCGTTATCCAAAGAAGCGTAGCGGCAAAAGGAATTAATGAAGAAAACAATACAATGGACTTAACGCAACCAAAGCATAGTGTGAATATGAAAGGAACAGTGATTATGGTAAGAAAATGTCTTAGTAGCTTCATGAGTGTCATTGTTGCATTAGTCGTAATCACCACGCAGCTATCCTGGTCACGGGAATTGACTCTGGATGAGGCCATCGCGCTGGCCGTGACTCGCACCAGCCGTGCCGAGATTATAAGAGGCAACCTTGAAGTCGCTGAGACAAACTACTTTGCCGAGCGCGTCAATTTCTATTTGCCGGAGATCAGCATCAACGGCAATGTGCCGGCCTACAGCGTAAACGAATCATTTCGCTTTTACGGCGGGCTGGGCAGGAAGCAGTTGGTCAAGACGACGGATTTCGACTTTACCGGCAACATCCAACTCAAACAGAGTCTAATCTCCGGAGGCGATTTGACCGTCCGGGGAAACCTGCTTAGGGGTGATGCGAGATACCCCTTGTGGAGTGATCTGGACGTCACGGTTGAACAGAATGCGCGGCAGAGCTATTTTGATTTCGAATTTGAACAGCCGCTTCTCAAACCATCAGATGCAAAGAATGACCTAAACAACAAAAAAGATGATCTTGGAATTGCCCGCCTGGCTAAGCTCGAAGAAGTTGCCGCTCTAAAAAAAGAAGTGACGGAAGCCTACTTTGGGGTCTTGCAGTTGTCACTGAAAGAGGAGCTTACACGCGACAAACTGGAGTCGGCTCGCCTGAAAGCCGAGGTCGATTCGGTTAAACTACGGGATGGCGTCATTTCCGAAGAAAACTGGCTGGAGTCGGCATCAGCTCGCCTCGACGCCGAGCTGGAGCAGTTTGATATCGATAACCAGCTGCAGGAGAAAAACCGCGAGCTGGCGATTCTTTTGGACTTTGAAGCCTCCGAGACAATCCTGTCGGCGCCGCTGGAAATTACTCAGCACCTGGATGAGAGAGAAAAAAAGATGCTCATCGAGCAATGGGAAGAAAGTGTTGATGTCCGTAAAGCGCACTATGAATATCGGAAGGAGCAACGCACCGCCGACTATGCTGCCTCAGCACACGGTCTTAACGGAAATCTCGCAGCTAAGTACTCTCTGGGACGGGGAAAGGTGATGACCGAAGGGATGGAAGACGACAATATCAAGGCCAACAGCTGGGAAGTCTCTCTTAACTTCACCTATCCTGTCTGGGACGGGGGTGCGTCGGGCGCGGCCGTGAAGGCGGCCCGGCTGTCAGAGGAGAAGGCGAGAATAGAATGCGAACGAACCAAAAGATCCGCCCGAGCCGAGATCGTCAACCTGATAAACCGGCTTGACGTCAGTTTCCGCAAGCTGGGCCTCTTGAACCAGCAGATTGAGCTGGCCAAAAGCAAACTCGATATTGCCAAGTTCCGTCTCGATGACGGCCAGATCTCTATGATCATTTACCTTGAAAGCAAGATTGACCACCTTGAGGCGAAAGACAAATATCTGGAAGAGCTGAAGAGCTATCTTCTTGACAAAATCGCACTGGAAGGGAAGTATACCGGGTAATGTCTTTCAAGGTTCTGATCCGCGCTCCCAACCACCTGGGTGACTGCATCATGGCGCTGCCCATGATCAATGAAACCCGCGAGGCCTACCCCGGCGCGACGGTTACCCTTCTGGTTCCCGAGCATCTGGCCGAACTGTTCGAGCAGAACCCGGCTATAGATGAGATTATCAGGATTCCGCCGGCTCATGTACACGGGCTGATTGCCGTGATAAAGATTCGAGACATGATTTCCAAGGGGAACTATGACATCGGATATATCCTTCCCCCGTCTTTTGGGGCGGCCGCCGCCTTCAAGCTGGCCGGCGTCAAGGAGCGCCTTGGCTACATTGCTGATGGTCGCAGGCTGTTGCTGTCTCGTCCGCTTGCCCTGCCGGCCCCGCTCAACTCCGCCCACCGCAGCGAGCTGTACTTCAACCTGCTCAGGCGTGGCGCAGGGGTGGAGCTGGAGTTTACCAGGCCAAAACTGTTCCTCAACGATGAAGATATACAGCGCGGCATGCAGGCGCTTTCAAGTTTCGGGATTAGTGAGGACGATAAATATGCAACCGTCGCCTTCAAAGCCGTTGCGGAATCACGACGGTGGGGAACAGAGAACTACATCGGATTGGTAAAAGCCATAGTTTCCCGCCACAGCTTGAAGGTTGTACTGATAGGCGCGGCTGAGGAGGGGCCCGATGGCGACAAAATCGCGACCTCGGCCGGTGCCAAAGAAGTTGCCAACCTGGCCGGAAAGACCACCCTTCGAGAGGCAGCCGCTATTCTATCAAACGCTCGCTTTTTTGTCGGTAACGACTCCGGGCCGGCACACCTCGCAGCGGCGGTCGGTATACCGCTGATAGTTCTATCTGGCGCCGACGATCCCAAATCAACCTCGCCCGTTTCTCCCCGCAAACGGCTCATATACCTCGACCACCTCGATTGCATTAGCTGCGTGAAAAACAAATGCCCGCTGACCGGGGACGGCAGGATGCAGTGCATGCGCGGCATCACGCTGGAGATGGTGACGGAGCAAATTGACCAGCTTGAGCGCCTGCCGGAGTAATACAAGTTTCCTATTATATGACAATTAATACTATTTCCTTCTGAACGCAGCGTCCACCTCAGGCGGACACCGCGCACGAGTCCGAAGTGTAGTAGGTCGGGTTCCTCCGCCTCCGGCGGACGCCAGAGGCGGATGAGAAACCCGACAACAGCAATTTTTTTGTATTATAACAACTAAAGAATCATATTACGGACAATCCGGTGCGGGGCCATCGAAAAACAAGAACTCCACCAGATAAATCAGGTCGACGACATTTATCCCACCCTCCCCATCTACGTTCGCCATTTCTATAACCGGCGGGGGTGGTCCCCCCATAAATAGATACTCTACAAAATAGATCAAATCGACGACATTGGGGTTCCCGCCCGAACCATCTATATCACCGCAGATTGGGACTAAGACGGTTAGCGAGCCGTCGGTAATGGTTACCTTTGTGGTATCCAGTTCCCCTTCCACGTAACCGATGCAGGAGAAGCCGTATGGATCCGAAAAGCAAAAATTGTTGAGGGGTTCAGTAACTACATGTATGTTGACTGTTCTGTCGGTCATGGTGTCGGGAATGTCATAGACGTCCGCGATGAGTTTTACAAGTGGAATCTCGCCGTATTGGGGATAGTCAATGGAGTTCGTATACGGCGGCATATTATTCGAGATGGCAAAGAACGTCAGATCGTGTCCCAGGCCTCCGAGCGAATTGGCGCTCATGCCTTCCCAACTCGAAATCAGGGTGCCAGCTGTATCCAGGACTATCTGAAACTCCATGATGTCCGGCCGGTCAAGTATAAGCCACATATTGAATCCGGCCACACTATCGTGGTAATTCTTCATGTAAATCGGGATAACAACATTCTGCTCCCCTGGGAAGGCAGTGACATCCTCAACGATGACCTCCAGATCGAGGTTTTCCTGGGCATGTCCCACCGAGATTGTCAGCAGGGCTGCTAAACTTACGACAACAAAATAACGCGACATTTTACGTCCTTTGAATTGAAATTGCATGTCCTTCTCCTTGATTTGGTTCGACAATCTCTAAGTAGTACCTTAACCCATCCGCTTATCGGAATTGTATGTCTAGTTGACAATGTTAGTATACAACAGAAATGTTCAGTTGTCAAGGCAAAGTTAGTCTTGGTCGAGCGGGGGGATGAGGGAGCTTATCGGCGCCTGCTGCCAGTCGGCCTGGTTTTACTGCACTCGTGCGGGCCGGAATTCCTTGTCAAATCTGCCAGGCCGATTATATTGTGCTGATAATATCACAATCTTGGTTTGTAGAAGGAAGTGCCGCATGACAATACAAAAGCTGTCGAAAATGGCCAAAGATACTGAGGCCGAATATTTAGACCTGAAATTCTGCGATCTGCCAGGTCAGTGGCACCACATAACCCTACCGATAAAATCCCTCAAGCCGGACCTTTTCAGCAAGGGTATTGGTATCGATGGCTCCTCCATGCCGGGTTTTTCCTCTATTGAGCGGGGGGACATGATTATGCTACCGGATCCACAGACAGCTTTTGTTGATCTCTTCTTCGAACGTCCCACCCTTTCCTTGCTGGGCAACATTATGGAGATTGGCGACAGTGTTACTCCTTATTCAAGAAACCCGCGACGCGTGGCAGCCGATGCTGAGAAGTATTTGACTAAGATTATCCGGGGCGCCAGAGCGATCATTGGTCCGGAGTTTGAGTTTTATGTCTTCGACCGGGTGAATTTCTTCCAGGGGCCTAACAAGGCCTTCTATCTCCTGGAATCAGCCGAGGAAGTGTGGAACGGCTCGGAAGACGAGGAGAGCCTCGGTCACAAGATACCGCACAAAGGAGGTTATCATATCGCACCGCCGATGGACCGCGCCTTCAACCTGCGCTCCCAGATCACGACTATGCTGGCTGATGTCGGTGTGGATACGAAATACCATCACCACGAAGTGGGCGGCGGCGGTCAGCACGAGATTGAAGTACAGTTTGCGCCTCTGTTGAAGATGGCCGATCAGTCGATGTTGGTCAAATATGTTGTTAAAAATCAGTGCTTCCGGATGAACAAATCGGCGACTTTCATGCCCAAGCCGCTTTTCGATGAACCAGGATCGGGCCTGCATGTACACCAGTTCCTTGCAGGCAGCAAAGGCTCTCTGTTTCACGACAAGAAAGGCCCGGCTCGTTTCTCGCAGTTGGGTCTGCACTACATAGGGGGCTTGCTGGCGCACGCCGATTCCATCCTGGCCTTCACTAATCCCTCAACCAACTCGTTCAAGCGGCTGGTACCCGGCTTTGAGGCACCGGTAGCCAAGACCTACTCTGTCGGCAATCGTACCGCCTGTATCCGCATTCCCGGCTACTTGCGCAACCCCAAGACGATGCGATTTGAATTCCGGCCGCCTGATGGCTCCATGAATCCCTACCTCGCCTATGCCGCTATGCTGATGGCGGGGATCGATGGCATCCAAAACAAAATTGGTCCCGGCCCACCGCTTGATAAGAATCTCGACCGATTGTCTAAGCACGAATTGGCTCGGATTCCCCACCTTCCCACTTCCCTGACCAAAGCCCTTGACGCTCTGGAGAGGGACAATGACTACCTTCTGTCTGGAGGAGTTTTCACAGAGGATCTGCTTGAAAGCTGGGTAGAGATCAAACGCAGGGAAGTTGATGCCGTCCGGGTGCGTCCCACCCCCCACGAGTTTGAGCTGTATTACAACACCTGAGAGCCCAGAATCCCCTACGGGTTCCCATGCTTGTCCCGGGAGTCGTAAATGATCTCTCCGTGTTGGTCCTGCACTTCGACTGTCACATCAATCCCGCCTCTGACACTCTGGGTGACAACGCAGTAATCTTCGAACAGATCAAGGCAGCGGCCAAGGCGGTCGCGGCTCTCGGGATCAAAACCAAGCGTAATGGTGACATGGCTGGAGCCGATACGAAGGCGCTTTTTCTCGTTTCGCACCATTTTTGTCTTTACCGTCGTCTTCAGCGCCGTTGGTTTGACCCGTATTTTGTTCAGACAGAACAGAAGACTGGCACTGAGGCAGTTACCGACGGCCGCCGAGAGGACTTTTGAAGCGTTTGGCCCGTCTCCGGCACCCAGCGGCGGCGGTTCATCCATCAACAGTTCGGCCAACCTTTCATCAAAGGTGACCTTAAACTCGTAATCTTTGACAAGCTCCATGCTCACCGACATTTCTTTATCTTCCATACCGTCTCCTGATTAATACTGTCTTCTAATTGCCACAATACTAATTGTTTTCCCCGCGTAGAGAGCGACCTTGCCGTCGGCGAGGACAAGCCCTGTCGCTACACGTGTGCGAGCGGAGACAATAAACGCTACTATAGCGTCGCGCCACTCGCATAACATCTGTAGGAAAGATATGCAACATATGACGTAACTCAACTAACAGTTACTACAAACAGCCATTTGTCTTTGATAAAGCTACAGAACCGGCCCAGCCTGATCCAGTAAAACAGCCAGCCTGGTGGACACTGGCAGGACCTCAAATGATTCCCTGGACTTTCAAGGTATCGATAAACTCCTGTATGAGGTTCTCAAGGTAAGTTTCAAAATCAGGGCTTCTCTCGAATTCATCGACGGTTTTGACGTACGGGCCGGAGTCGCTCTGCGCACTATCCAGCGCATTGATAACTTCGGGAGTGAAGGTACCGGAATCAGCTCCTGCTATATATTCATATCCTACGTTAAGCGAATCGTTGTAACCGTCCAAGTCCAGTTGAGTAGAGTCATTTATACCATAACGGAACAGGTAATCAACATCCTCCTGAAGATCGATGTCGTTGTTGTCAAACACCCTCTCGATTACGTTTCTGGCCTCATTCTCGGTGACCATTTCAGGAAGAACCGGCGGTGGACCGGTGGTTCCCACGCCGTCACACGATTCCAAAATGGCCAGCATGACCGCCGAGGACACGCTTCCTTTCCAAAGCGCCTGCGCCGGAGAGTCAGGTTTTACTCTGTAGATGCCCTGCGGGTACTGGGCGACAGTGTACTTTTTGACCTTTTTAATCCGCAACATCCTGCACTCCTCTTTTTATCAAACAATCCTCAATATATGACGAGACGGGGTAGGTCCTTTCGTAAAATTTTCTTTTGAACAATTGGTTATTATCACCCCACAGCTTATTGGCCAGTTTGTCCACAATAGACATTAGCATTCTTTCGTGCTCGCAGATAATGGGAGGTATCTTGTTCAAACAGCCCGTTGCTCTCCAATTTACACAACCACAGTAAGTGGCGCACCTCCCGTTGAGAGCGCAGCCCGTACAAGATTCCTTTTCTACGTAGTTTTGCACTACAAAGTACATACGTTTCTGTTGATCGAAACCTGAGAAAACACTCCCAATCGAGTTATTCTGATATTCGTTGTCATCAGTCCCAATAAATTGTACGCAGGGATATATTCTGCCTGAGGCTGCGATAGCTATTTGGGTGTTGGCCAAGTCGCATAGATCTCCTTTGCCGTAGGGTTTCTGTGCCCAGGTCTTTATTCTCTCGTCAAAGGGGCTGTAGTAGATTTTCTCGCCCTTGGACATCCTTTCATAGTAAAACACGGATAGTATTTTATATTGCTTTTTGAGCGTCTTAATGTGTTTGCGATCCCATCTTGCCGAATAATCCAGCGTCTGCAATACATACCGAAAGCCTTTCTCAAATAGACACTTGACGCCGCTTGCTAAATGCACGGCTGTTTCCGGCACAACAACCGAAACCGCTACGGTGTACAGATTAAACGCGAGGACATCATCAAGACGCTCGACGATTGCCCGGTAGGAGCCATGGCTGTTTGCATATCTCCTCATACTGTCGTGTTGCGCCTCGTTTCCGTCAATACTGAGGACGAAATAGATTTCGTGTTTTTTCAGGTATTGCAGGACTTGTTTGCTCAGCAACGTACCGTTAGTACTGAGTCGGAATTCAATCTTGCGCTTATACTTTTGAACGCTATAATCAACAATATCTTTCATTAAGCCAAATTCCAACAGCGGCTCGCCACCAAAAAATGTTACGATACATTTACCATCAGAGTTTTCATGCAGAAAATCGATTGCTCGTAAGGCTGTTTTCTGTTCCATTCTCTTGTTTATCTTCTCTCCTGCGTAACAGTATTTGCAACGCAGGTTGCAGTTATGAGTTAGGTGCAAGGCTGCATATTTGATTCTTGATAGTTCCATGACAATTTAATCACGACTTTTACAGTAGCACATCAGTCATTCCAACTCTTGGCCCTCCAGAAATATCATTCCAGTAACTTCAGCTACTATAAAGTATGACGTGGAAGACGGCTTTTGTCAAGCCAAGATATCTCTTCTGAACAACCTCGCAGGCCGGGACTCTCATCGTTCCAACATCTTCTCTAATGGAACAGTGCAGCGAAACTACAAGCAAAAATTACCTCCCCGATACCGCAGTAGTATACGATCAATGGCTGCAAAGGTGAGCAGAATCAGGCCGGTGAACAACATTATGTCCATGCTCACCCCTAAACTTGCCGTGGCTGCCTTCAGCGATTCAACAATGGATGAGCCGAAGTTGATCCCCACCGTGGAAAGGCTTGCCAACATCTCGGTGAGAGCTTTCACCTCAAGGAAATAGAGCGCCAGACCTGCCACAGCGACAGTCCCGAAAGCAAGTAGAATCAGACCGGCAAGGCTAAACCGTGAGCTTTTCTCGGACGTTGCGGCCAGTCGGTTCATGATTGACTCGGCAAAGCCGGGCGCCAGTTCGAAGCCGACATCCTGCTGGAGACTCTCGTACACCTTCCGGTATAACTCAAGCTGTCGCTGACACGCCGGGCAGTGTTGCAGGTGATATGTCGTGTCACTGTCGCGGGACATGTCTCCATCAAGATAGCGCTGGATCTGCTCGTCGGTAAGATGCCTCATTGCCATATATCCTCCAGTTGGTATTTTTCGCTCAATCTGTCTTTCAAGAGCTTCCGCCCTCGAAAGAGATAGCTTTTCACCGTTCCCAGCGGCATGCCGATTGCCTTGGCGATCTCCTCGTACGACATCTCGTCCAGATGATACATGGTCACAACGGCACGAAAATGAACCGGCAGTTTATCGATCTCTGAGCGTACCCGGGTCAAGATGTCTTGTGTTTCGGTATAATGGTCCGGAGTAGCGGCGTCGCTGGGATATTGTTCGAGCGCGTTCTCTTCCTGGTGCAGGTCATCCAGAAGTGGGAGACGCTTTTTCTCCAGATGGTTGAGACAGGCGTTATACGCTATCTGTGCTATCCATGTCGACAGCTTAGATTTAAAGTGAAAGCCGGCAAGGTTCTGGTACACCTTGATAAAGACCTCCTGACAAATGTCCTCCCGATCCGATCTATTGGAAACCATGCGGAAGACCACGTGGCTTACCAACTTTTGGTGCCGCTCAATCAGTATCTTAAAAGCCGCCGAGTTTCCATTGAGCGCCTCGGCAACCAGCAGCCTGCTTTCGGAGCGGTCGCTCTCCATACACTAAGATACGACAGTTGCAGCCAAAAGATGTTGCAAATTCTTTTCAGGTTGGTGCAACCTTTGGTTGTCATGCCGGTCTTACTGCAATAGAAGAACTTTGAAACGGAAGGAGAGTAATATGTTAGAGAGCATCTTGATTCCAGCGATTGTGTTCACTGCAATAGTTGCCATAGTTAAGATCATTTCCGACACCATGACCCGTCACCGGCTGATCGCCAAGGGAATGGTGGATGAGAAGGTGAAGCATCTCTTTATCAAAGACGCACAACTCCAGCGGCTGTCGTCACTTAAGTGGGGTATGGTCCTGGTCGGTATCGGTGTGGCGCTGGTGATCAGTCAGGTCGCTGAGGATTACATTACCCATGAGAGCGTTTTCGGTCTGATGTTTATCTTCGCCGGGGTGGCCTTCCTCATCTACTACGGTATTGCCCGAAAACACCTCAACTGCACGAATGAACCTCGCTAAGCATTCAGCCCGGGTGGCTTACTCCCTGGAGTAGGATAAGTTGACGTGGTGTTAGCCTACTCGGGGCTGTCTCACAAGAGATTTGTAGGTCAAAAGCCCTGTGCTTTTGACATTATTGTCGAAACCGCGGGGGTTTCGACCTACGCTTCTCAGCATGACGTAGAGCTACCGAAGTCTTCCGAATCAGCCCAAGTGAGCTTTTGAGACAGCCTGACTCTGGCTGACACCTTTGTTTTGTGGTTGGCGTACATCCTCGTGCGCCATCTTGACCGAGGAGGCGGCATCCGTCAGCCTGATGGCCGACCCGGAGGCCTCAGGCGGACGCCGCCTGCGAATAAGCTTACTCTATCGGCCCGCAAATCGGCTCGGAACCGCCAAAGAAGAGATAATCAACCAGATAGGTCAAGTCCGCGACGTTTATCCCGCCTTGGCCATCAACGTTAGCGGCCTCAATGACTGGCGGGGGTGAGCCGCCAAAGAACAGATGGTCGACAAGGTACATCAAGTCCACAACGTTGGGACCGTCCCCATCGTCGTTGATATCGCTACAAACGTACACCAGAACAGTGACGTTCTGACTGTCGGAGCTGTACACGTCGGCTACCTCGACGTTGAAACCGGTCAGCACGCGGCCGTCAGGTGCCATGCCGACAAGGGAATCATTCTGAACAGACAGCCACCCAGGGTAATCACTGTAAGAGATCGTGTGCACCGAGTCATCCACATCGATGAATTCCGGGCAGTAGCCAAAGGAGCTGCCTGCCTGGCAGAGGAAAGAATCAGCCGAAGTAATCTGCGGTGTCACGTTCACGGCGAACATGTGCGCCCCCGGCTCACCGATGAACGGATGCGTTTCGACCCGTCCGGAATAGTCGGCTGCCTGCAAATAGTACGAGATTTGCGAACCCGGGCCCTGGGCAGGCATATACCCGTAAAAGGAGTCCGGCTGGGGGGAGCTATTCAAGGCAGCGTAATCCCAGGGGCCAGCGTTGACGCTGTAGTAGATCTTGAGCGAGTCATCCACCAGAAGGGAGTCCGAACAGGCCAAGATCGTTGCTGAGATCAGATACTCGTTTAAGGTGTCGCCCGTGCGTCCCGCCAGCGGAATATGGTGGATAAACAGCATCTCCTTGTCAGGGACGCCCATTGTGCGGCAGTGAATAGCGTCATTCTCATACCAGGAACCATCGAAGCCCAGAACTTCGTATCCCAGCATTGCGTCCCCATAAACCCGAATGGCGGTGGTATCGTAGCTGCCGCCGAAGGTGGGAACATAGACTTTCTTGTTCAAAATAAGCGAGTTGGTGTACGCCGTCCCGGAGGGACAGTAAACCCTCACGATGGTATATGGCTGCTCCCAGGCTGAAATCTGTTGCGAAAGGTACTCCGCCCGGGCGTTCAACATATTGTAGCTGGGATGGCCGGGTGAGACGTCCTTGATCAGAATTGTCGTCGGGCTGAGAAACTTCGCCCAGCAGTCTATGTGATGTATCCCCCCCGATTCAATATAGTCCAACACCGTGTAATCATTGCCGAGATAGGCCAGCATAATGGAGTCAACCTCTTTTTGGGTCTTGTCCAGGTTTTCATTGTAGACCAGCCGGGTGGACATCGACATCCCCAACCCGTCCGACATGTGATTGCCCCCGGCAGTAATCAGGTCCATGCCGTACACGGCAAGGCCCCACTCGCTGCCGATCACCTGGGGGATGACATCATCATACGGCCGGGGACGGTTGTAAATGTGGTCGACGATACCCTGTTGCCCGTCTTGAAAGATGAACCAGGGACCGTAGTCGCGGGTCCAGATGCTGTTAGTGGGGGCGATAATGAACTGGGTATTCTTCATGTTCACGCCGCCAGAGGCATAAGTGTTGCGGGCGCTGGTTTCCTGCGAGGTGCTGCCGACGATGGTGGTCACCATTACATCCTCTGACATTTCCGCCACCAGCGAAATTGAGATCCCCAACGGCCAGCGGATTATAACACCCTCAAAAGGTTCCCATTCGGCCGGGTTGCGGATGGCTCCGGCGGGGGGTGCGGTACTTCGATGATGCTTGCCGATTTCATCCAACCGCTGCATTTCCTCTTCGGTCAGCCCGATCGGGAGAAAACCCTCCTGGGGCTGGTTACCGGCAAAGAGCGTAGCGGAGATTGCTATGAAAAGAAGCGTTAAAAGGAACATGCCTTTTTTTTTCATAATGCCAGCGCAGTGCAAAAAGATGTACGGTTAACGGAGCATCCTTTCCGAGGTGTCCGGTGACCTATCATAAACAATGTAACAGAAATCTCCCTTTTGGCAATACAAACTTTCTCAGGCAGCTTCGGTCCCGACTCTCCCAGCGAGCCGCCATCAGATTGCTCACGACCGCACGTGATACCGCATGGCACCACCAAAATCAATGACACCGGCCACCCCTGTTGTTGCAGGGATGGCCGTTTATCCTTGATGGAACGCCTGCTAACGCGTTTCCGACAGACTTATTCTATGGGCCATCACACACCGGCTCTGGGCCGCTGAAGAATAAGTAGTCGACAAGATACGAGATGTCAACAACGTTAACGGAACCGCTGGCATCTATGTCGCCGCATCTGGAAGTGTTGGTCCGATTCAGCAGAATCCAGACATTGCTCCAGTAATATTCAGTTACAGCCAGGTCGTTGTCGTTATCCCCGTCAAGATCGGCAGCGAAAACTGAACCGACGTAGCCTGGTATTTGATAATTGTTCGTCGCGGGAAATGTCCCGTCACCGTTGTTCAGCAGGATCGATACGTCGTAAGAACCCCCTACTGCCAGGTCGTTGTCGTTATCCCCGTCAAGGTCGGCACAGAAAACACAGTCAGCGTAGGTTACGGTGGCATAATTGACCGCCGCCGCAAATGTCCCGTTGCCGTTGTTTTTCAGGACGGAGACGTTATTAGAACCCCAATTCGCCACCGCCAGGTCGTTGTCGTTATCCCCATCAAGGTCGGCTGAGAAAACGGAACGGGGAGAACCACCGGCCCCATAATTGTCTGCTGCGGCAAATGTTCCGTTGCCGTTGTTCAGCAGGATGGAGACGTTGTTAGAACCGTCGTTCGCCACTGCCAGGTCGATGTCGTTATCGCCATCAAGGTCGGCGCAGAAAACGGAATTGGGACCATTTCCGGCCGCATAATTGACCGCCGCGGCAAAGGTTCCGTTACCATTGTTCAGCAGGGTGGAGACGTTGTTGTCCCAGCGATTCGCCACCACCAGGTCTTTGTCATTATCCCCATCAAGGTCGGCACAGAAAACGGAACTGGGATGATCACCGACCCCATAATTGACCGCTGCGGCAAAGGTGGCGTTACCATTGTTCAGCAGGATGGAGAAATTGTTGGAATATTCATTCACGACTGCCAGGTCGTTGTCGAAATCCCCGTCAAGGTCGGCGGAGAAAACCGAAACAGGATAATCCCCGACCCCGTAATTGACCGCCGCGGCAAAGGTCCCGTCGCCGTTATTTTTCAGGATGGAGACGTCGTTAGAAACGGCATTCGCCACCGCCAGGTCGTTGTCCTGATCCCCGTCAAGCTTGGCACAGAAAACGGACGTCGGGGAATTACCGACAGGGTAATAGGTGGCGGGATCAAACAGGGGATAGTGAACGGCGAGAACGCTGCCGGCCAGAACCAGCAACAAAGAGCAGGCCAGCAAAGGGCATGTTACTCGAACATGATATTACCTCCTATTTTGTGCTACAGTCGTGCACATAAAGTTACTCTTCTGTGGCGGAATCGCTCTCAGATACGCTGTGTAGTCAGTGGTTGTCGCCGGGTCTGAACACCAGATGCCACCACGACAGCTGATTTTTCTTCGGCATCCCGGGATTCGCGGCAATGGCAGCTGACGCCCGCACCGCAAGGCTCAAGATGCAGCAAAGACTATTAAGTACCTCCTCATACTTCTCCTTTGCATCAAGATGTGCCGTATTTCCTGGTTAGATTGCCCGGAGAAAATCGACCATAGACATCCCTCCATCCTGTGCCCGCTGCGGCAGCTTGCCGGCCGTAGCCAGGCGATTGGAGACGGTACTACACCGCAAAGGAATCTCTCACGCGTTCCAGGCGAGTTCTCTATCTGGCTCGACCACACGCCGTGAGACCTTGTTGTGTAAGTACCACCTAACAGAACCTCTCGACTGGTACACTTATCTGACGGCCTGCGCACCACGCGTCGAAGTCTTGTCAAACATGTCCGGTGCGCCGGTCTTCATTTGGAATATAATACATACGTGTCCCTCATGCAAGCCCTTTCTTCAGCTCTCCACCATTTGTATTGGATACGCGCCGGGTGCACTGATACTAGGCCCCATCCAGAGTAAACCACATCGTGGCCCCGCCGGCGTTGGCTCGGAACAAGCAATGTAGGTCGAAACCCCTGCGGTTTCGACAATGTCAAAAGCACCCGCCAAGGCGGGCTTTTGACTTGTTTTTTTCGGTCCAGAATTCCACGGTAACACCTGTGATAACAACCTCCAAAAGGTCAGAAGTATTAGGAGCGTGGGCCTTCTGACCTGCGCTTTTAATAATATACAAGATTACCCTCTCTTGTCAAGGCGAAGGCCCGGGAAGCCTGGTGGCCAAGAGAACGTCAAAAGCACAGGACGGGGCAGATGTGGAGGGGCTGTCCCAGAAGTGTTATTCTTGACCACGTTAGCTCCCGAGAACGTCATTGCGAGGAGCGAAGCGACGTGGCAATCTCTTGCTATCGAAACAGTTCCGCTGCTGAGATCGCCACGCTCCCTTCGGTCGCTCGCGATGACGGAGACTTGTGAGACAACCTCTGGACATCTGCCGCCCACAACTAAGGCCGATGGGGAGGCGTGTCATGATAGTTGTGCTATCGGTCTGAGTACGCTATATTCCCCCTGATGAAAATCATTGACCTGCGTTCCGACACCGTCACGCGGCCTTCAGCGGAGATGCGTCAGGCGATGTTCACCGCCGAAGTTGGCGATGATGTCTTCGGTGACGATCCCACCGTGAAGGAACTGGAGAGCTACATCGCGGAGCTCTTCGGGCGGGAGGCATCACTGTTTGTCCCTTCCGGCACGATGGCCAACCAGATTTGCCTCAAGGCACTTTCGCAGCCGGGATGGGAGCTGCTGTGCGACCGGGACTGTCATGTTGTCAACTATGAAGTGGCGGGACCGGCCGTCCACTCAGGGCTTTTGGTCAATCTGCTGACGACCGAGCAAGGGATGGTCACCGCTGAGATGGTTCGCACCAACATCCGCCCCAAAAACCTCCACTGCCCGGAAACTAAAATAGTGGCCCTGGAAAACACCCACAACCGTCACGGGGGGACAATCCTGCCGCAGGAGGAAATATTGAGAGTCAAGGATGTCTGTGATGAGTTTGATCTCATCCTGCACCTCGATGGCGCCCGCATCTGGAACGCCCACGTTAGCACCGGTATCTCCCTGCCGGAGTTGACCCGGCCGTTTGATTCGGTGTCGGTCTGCCTGTCCAAAGGATTAGGCGCCCCGATCGGCTCGATGGTGCTTGGCTCCGCTGAGTTTGTTGCCGGATGCAGGCGGGAACGAAAGCTCTTTGGCGGGGGTATGCGGCAGGTGGGGATAATTGCCGCCGCCGGACTGTATGCCGTGAAAAACAACATCGACCGTTTGGCCGAAGACCATGCCAATGCCAGGCTCCTGGCGGAAGGCTTAAACGGGCTTGGTCCGTTTCGTGTTGATATGGATCGCGTACAAACGAATATTGTCATCGCCAATATCAATGGTGACCTTACGGCAGATTCTGTTCTTGCCAAGATGAAAGACGCTGGCGTCTGGGCGGTGCCATTTGGCCCGAAGCGAGTTCGCTTCGTGACTCATCTTGACGTCAGCCGCTCTGACTGCGAGGAAGCGCTGGACAGGATAGGGAAAGTCCTCAAGTAAGCGAAGGTCTTCAATTGTTTACAGACCTATCTATATGTTGGCCTGGAATAAGAGCGAGAAGCTGTAGGCCGGGTTCCCTGTTTGCCATGCGAACTTGACCCCCGGTGATGGCATGACTTTTATGGGCGTCCGGTGATACAACTTCAACAATCTTAAAATCGACAAGGCTCATGTCGAGAAGTGGCTGAGTCAACTCCGTGAACTGGTCAGCGCCAATCCGATAGCGGTAAAAGCCAAGCTAATACCACTCATTGGAGAATTTGTTTTGACGCCGGAGAGCATTGATAGGATCAAGTACCTGAGAATAAAGACGCAGACCAATGCCAGGGAGTTGCTTGTGCTTGCGTCGGGAGGTAGGTGCAATAAAAAAAATGGTGGGGGGAGGATTCGAACCTCCGAAGGCTTCGCCGACAGATTTACAGTCTGTTCCCTTTGGCCACTCGGGAACCCCACCGGGCAGGGACAAATCCCTCTTATTTATCCGCCTGAACCCCCTCGCTACTCAAGCCGAGGTGGTCCTTACAAACAACTGACAAGCTTTAACATAATATAACACCAGCAGAAAAAAATCAACGGAAATATCCGCCGTGAGTGCAAATCTCAACCATTTTAGAATTCGCCTTCCTTCAGCCTCTTTTCACGGTCGGTTTTTCTTACCGACTACACGTTGACAGTCTCCTCCCCTGCCCTCCTGGTGACCAGGCGTGAAACACGTGGAAAAGTCCGCTGAAGGTCTTGTGTGAGAATCTGGTATGATTCCCTGTCAGCTCCGGTGCTGCGCCTCTTGAGCGCCTCAAAAACAACAACGAAAAACAGAGTGGCAAACAACGATAACATACCACACACTGCTATTGTCAGTTTCCGGTGCGGTCCTGACTTCTCGGTGGGCATCGAAGGCTGGTCAAGAATCCGGACGATGGGGATATCTTTCTGTGCGTCGAGCTTAGCGATTTCGTATTCCTGGCGAAGGAAAAAATAGGTCCTTGATTTCAGCTCAATATCTCGTTGGAGACGCGACAGCATCTTGAGTATTTCGGGGTCACTGCTTGAGGCCCAGTCGCGGTTTACCTGTTGGAATTGTTCGAGGCTGTCCTCAGCCTGCTCCAGTTCTTGCTGCATCTCTTTGAGTTGTCGGGTCAGGTACTGCGCGTTATCTTTCCCCTGCGAACGCCTTTTGTGAAGGATAAAGGTCTCTAGTTCGGTCAGGTACTGATTCAGTATCTCACGAGAGAACTCGGGGTATTTTGTCTCCACCGCAATATCAATAACCCCTGTCTTCTTGTCCAATCCAACGGAGGTTATATTCGCCAGAGCCTTACGCAGTCTGTCGGGGTTATCTTGATCAAAATACTCCTTTAGAGTGAGCTTCACTGGTTTCGACTCATGTGTAAAGGAATATTCCTTGCTAAGGACCGCGTCGCGTATCAGGTGCGAGTAAAGAATAGCAGGGAACAATTCTGACGTGTTCTGATCTTTGAGCGCGAATCCCCCCAGGCCGGCAAGGTCTTTCCACTCCGCAATGGCATCAACGGTGCCTGATGGGAGAATTGTGGCGGTTGATTTGTACTTATTCGGAAGCAGCAGCATTATTACCGTCACCATGAGCACAACCGACCCAACCGTGACGGCTATCCATTTCTTTCTTTTTACAAAGAGTCCTGTCAGGGCAAACAAGTCAATCTCTGACACCGCAGGAGTTGTTTGATTGCGGTCAGACCCGTCCTGGCTGTGGCTTTCGAAGCTGTTGCCTGAGTCGGTGAACTTGCCTCTCATTGTCATTCTCCTTGCCACTAACTATCTCCTACGCTGCTGCACTATTCCACTTCGTTTGCCTACAAATTCCGTGCCGTCAATGCTTCATCTGCGCGCCGGCCAATCTTGTTGCCTGCTAACAGGTTGGAGTCGGCTATGGCCATGCTGCCGGAGAGCAACTGACGCCCGGCCCACAAATGGAAATGATTTCTACTCGAAGGCGATAAAACATTCCGCGCGTAGCCGAACAAAGGCGCTCCCTCCTAACGGTGAAAGGGGCTGCTACTCTGCCATTACACTGTCCCGAACCGTCGCGGCCGGGAGCCACTTCGCTTTCACCTCATAGTTAGCCGGTTTCCTTTCTGCAAGACGCATATAACTGTCAGCAACGTCATCCCACTGGTAGCACTGGGAGATACGCTGCTGTATCTCTGTCGAATGCTCCTCCAACCTGACAGCCGCATGGAATGCGGAGACTATGTCGGCCGGGTCAAAAAACAACCCCATATCACCCAAAACTTCGCGGCTGAATTCGCAGTCGATAGCCATCACCCGGAGACAGGCTGCCATCGCCTCCAGCAGCGCCGGATTGGTCCCTCCCACCGAATTGCCATGGACGTAACAATAGCAGTGCTTGCGCAGAACATATAGCACTTCCTGATCATACAGGGCGTTCCTTATCTGAATTCCGTAGTGACCGTCATAGGCGATCAATTGTTGGGCGTAAGGCGTGGGGTCTTTGTAGCCCACGAACACCATCTTGAATCCTTTGTCACCCAGCCCGGAGTCGTGGAAGGCGCTCGCTACCTGCAGCGGCAGGTTGTCGGGTTCAATGCGCGTAATCTGCAGGAAGTATCGATTCTTTTCCAGGTTAAACCGTCTAAGAATCCCCATCTGGCGACTTTCGGATACAACCGGTGTGGCCGGAACACCGTAAGGAATGAACGAGGTTTTCTTAAAAAAGCGCCGCTGGTAGTAGTTTTGAAGGGCATGGGAATCCGAGACCAGTGTCTTGCAGAAACGGCTGACCAAAAACGAAGAGAGGAAATAATACACCTTAAATGGCCACGACCACTTAGCCCGACGCCATTCCAGCCCATCGGTGTTGACGGACATCGGAATACGCGCCAACCACGTCAATACGATTCCCAGGAAGTTGGCGTTGTTGAACCAGAAAACATGGGCGTACCGCTTGCGATGCCGCAGCAGGTGCCATCCGGTTTGAAAAGATGAAATGAAAGTGTCGAGTTTGCGATTGTTGCTTCCCCGGACGTACACCAGCCGTCGTCCCTGGTGTCTTTCAAGAGGTTTGTCCGACGACGATAAGCGGCAGAAGACCTCACAATCATACCCGCGGGTGACAAACCGACGCGATATTTCATCGACGGCCGTTTCAAACCCGCCGTAATTGGCCGGCAGCCCCCGCGTGCCGCAAAAGGCGATGGTTGATTTGCGCCTATCTGGCAATTTTGCCGAATCGATCCCTACCACTTCTTTACTCCCTTATCTCAATTTAGCAACCGCATTCAAGTAGCGTTGGGCTGAATTTGTCCAGGACCATTTCTCAGCTTGCTTGCGTCCTTTATGCGAAAGATCTGCCGCGAGTATGCTGTCGGTCAGAACTTGGTACATTGCGTGGGCAATCTCTTCTACATTACTTGGATCAACTAACAACGCGGCGTCTCCAACCACCTCCGGTATGGCCGTCACATTGGATGTGACTACCGGAATCCCGCAGGCCATTGCCTCCAGTGGTGGGATTCCGAAACCCTCGGCAAAAGAGGGGTATACAAACATACATGCCGCTCGGTACAAATCACACAATTGGTTATCGTCAACCGTAGTCAGAACCTTCACCGAATCCTCCAGGCCCAGGTGCCGCCGTATCTTAAAAATGCCATCGAAACCAAAGTCCTTCTGTCCCGCAATCACCAGTGGACCGACATCCTTGTATCGTTCTTTGACAATTGAATACGCCCTTATTAAACCAACATGATTCTTTCGCGGCTCAAGCCTACCGACTGTCAGGATGTATTCTTTTACGCCAAACTGTTTTTCGATGTGTTCGGAACCTGCTTCAGGGTTACGCCGGTGAAACCTCTCGAGGTCCACCCCAACAGGGACAACCTCGACGATATCAGGACTCAAACGGTACTTTTCAACTAGAGCCCGGCGCGTGTACTCTGAGATCGTATGTACCTGCTTTGCTCTTTTAGCGGAATGCCGCACCAGTAGGCGATTTCTCATAACCAGTGATTTTTTAAAGAACAGCGGGTGCGTTTTAAAAAGGATGTCGTGGACAGTCAAGAGGCTGTTGCAGGGAATCATAAGAGGGGCGATATACGTACTGTGAAACAACGCCACCTCGTGCTGTCTGGCCAGCGGCCTCGTCTGGTATGTCAATCTTTTCCAGCGGGAAACTGACCTGTATTCAACATAACGGACCGTGGAACCGAAAGGCGAACTTCCATTCCAGTGTCCGAAAAACAGATATTCGTTGGTTCCATCCAGCTTCAAAACCTCTCGATACAAGTTCGACAGGTAGGTTCGGCTACCCTGATACTTACCTGCAAGGACGTGGCAGTCAACACCGATCCTCATTGCGCCCCCACTTCTTTAGGCATCACAGCGTTGGATGTAACATCGATTCTCAACCCGCCCGGCTGGTATAGCTTGGCAACCGCGAAGACTATAATGATAAACCAGAAAAGTTGCGTGTTAAAATTGGCGTTAAACAGCGCCATTAGCAAGAACAGATTCGGCACTGAAAGTCTACGACGGCTGATAGTCTTTGAGGCCCATGCTAGGACTATTGCGGCGCCGACCAAGCCGTAGTCATAAAGGAAGGCTGGCAGAAAACCCGCCCGAAGAATATCGCTATCCGGATGCACGTGCGTATAAAAGGCGTTGGTGAAAAAATCTGTTGAAGTCATGGCACCATGGCCGAGGTAGAATCTGTAATCGACTAGGTTGGCGGACTGCAAATATTCAAGCAGAGGAGCAATACGCATAAACAGGCTGGCATCAAGAAGGTTCAGGTCAGACAGACTTCCTACTTCACCGGTGATCAAGGCACTGCCGACCCTGATTAATCTGCCCCCCTGATCCGTAAGAACCACAAAATTGGTAGCCACCCCAAGGACCAGCAGGAAAAACGGGAGCAGATAAAACGCCCGCCTCGGCAATTCCCGATACACGATGACAGCTGAAACTGCCATCGCAAGCAGATAGCCGTAGATCGATCTAAAAGCCACAATCTGGTATACCACTAGCGCCCCATAAGCAAGCCAATCCCGTTTGTGTCTCTTGCCGGACAAACGATAAAGAGCGTAAAAGGACACTAGGACGATAAAGGCAGCGTACGACGGCTCGCTCGAAAAACCGTAGTATCTGACGGCTTCTATCCGTTCATCGTACAAGCGATGAAAAAAGCCACCGAGATACTCATATGGCACGTTGGCTGCAACCAACGCCTGCGAGACGAGCACGTTGACAAAGTAAATGACAATTATGGTCTTCAGAACAAAGATGAACTCCCGTCGGGGAAGGTGATGCCAGCAGTTCATGACCACGAGGAATGAAACAAGGAATATTGCGGAGTAAACTACTGACGTGAATTTCGCGGTATGTATATTGAGCCCATAATTGAGAAGTATGTACGCGCCTATCAGCCAGATACCATAGAAACTAAAGCGCCCTTTCCAAATAAGAAAGTACACCATCAGAAAGGGTACCGCCAGCGCGCACGTCACCAGGAAAATGGAGATATCAATACCTCCGTTGGTCGCTACCATCACGCCGGTACACGACAGGGTGAGAATTAAAGCAAAAGCTACCTGTTTCACTTTTCTGTCACGCGCATAATGGCAGTGGCGACGTTGCGGATATTCTCTGGATCCATTGACCGGGCATCAGAGATCGGGTCAGAGATAATACCGGGGAAGCTGTTGCGTAACACAAAGGACTCAAGGTCGGAGGTGTCCACTACCGAATCAACTGTGATATCGTAAATATCCTGTGCTTTTCTCAAGTCATCCAACGTAACGTTACAACAGTTCGGCATGGTGCTAAAGAAAGTCGGCACGAACGTCACCGCCCTTTTGCCCAGCAGAGCAGCCTCGTACGCTACCGTTCCCGACACCGTAACAACTAATTGGCTCTTTTTAATGGCCTCGTGAGAATCGGTATCTTCTCTCAGAAAATGGAGATTTCTCAACTTGGCCAGCTTTCTATAAAAGCTGCGTCCTCTGTCGCCAATTGCGTTGGTGTGCTCCTTCACCAGCAACAACCAGTCATCGGGGGTTATTCTCCAAATGTTGACAATGTTTTGATACTGATCCTCGTAATACCTGCCCAGGACGTCAATCGAGGCTTCCGGCTGCTTGTGAAGAGCCACAAAGATGAACGGCTTGCTGCCCACCTCGGAGAGCGACACTTTTTTCACAAACCGATACAGCTCCTTGTTCAGTTCCTCCCGGCAACGAACCTTAAACCTGGTCCATCTCTCTCCGATCAGAGTCGGGTCATTCTTGTCTATGTTCTCAGCGGTGATGAATCTTTTAATCTTTAGTAGTCGTGCCTTCAGCGAACGGGAATTCCTCACAATTCTGTCATTCAACACCAGGTACTTCGGTTTCTCAACTTTGATCACCGACGTCGCATCCTCAACTGACCCCTCTCCGTCCCTTGCTTGGAGAAGCTCTGTCTGAAATTCATCCACAAAGAAGGCGAAACGTCCGTTCGGAATTCGTATGGTATGGGGATTTAGAAAGGTGCAATTCAACTCAGTTCTTTGGGATATGATTCTGTGCACCAGGATTTCGTGGGCCCAGTTAATCTCACCGACGATGAAGCGAATCCTTTTCTCTTTCAAGAAGTCGTATAGAGGCCTTTGAATGTTAATGAGATATCTCAGACCTTTTTCCTGAATGTGTTTTAGCGCTCTGTCGCCATAGATAAGCTCATGGAGCTTAAACTCTCCTATTTTGCCGGTTGGAATATCGACATACGTTTTGTTTATAAACAACAAGTTGTCCTCTTTGTAACGCTCCCGCAGGTAATGGAACAGCTTCTGGTTCACCACGATCCAGGAGACTGTAAATCCATGCTTCTGGAGTTCCTTAGCTATAGCGTCGAATAAATACGTCTTCATGTAGTTAGAAAGAAAACAAATGTTATTTTCTGATGAACTTTTCATCCTTATGCACCACTATATCTCCGTGCTGCGAGTAATCCCGGACCTCCGCTTTTCGTATGAGCTGAGAAGAGACATAAAAGCCCGGGTCGTTAATTGATTTCGAAACAACCGTGCCGGCCCCCAGAGAGACCAAACTACCAATATGTACTCCCTGCAGTATAATGCTCCGTGACCCCACGTAAACGTCATTCTCGATCACTACCGGCGATTGAATCCGCACATGGTTGAGATCGAAACCATGTGTCCATACCTGAATACCGCTGCCAGCAAAGGTGACATTGTCCCCGATCGTTATTGAGTCGACAAGGTCAAAGGAATGACTCCTCGTTATGATTGTGTTAGAGCCAATAGCAAGGATTTCACACTCCTTGAACGGAGATAGACCTGCCCTGCTGCCAACAAAGTTGTTGCGAGATACTACGAGTGACTTTTCTCCAAGTACCACCCTGTTTAGCTGCTGATACTTGTTAAACTTTCTGATTTCGCTACCGCATCGCATCTCCAAGCGCCCCACCTGCACGTAGTTCATGCGGCCGATTCTCCCGCCGACAATTCGGCACGAATCCATATTAAGGTAGTTGAACGCCCCAATAAATGAATCGTAAGAAATGTCGTATCCCATTAGGCTGCGATAAAAATATATTCTCAGCCTATTGAACGGCAACGTTCCGATAAGAATCAACATAATCTGTTTGAGCATGGTTTCTTTTGATCCTCTTAGACACAAACCATATCGACAACATCAGATTGCAAGCCAAGCTGGAAAACATAGCTAATGAAATGTTTAACAGGGGCTCGACCAGGCCAGCACCTACTATAGTAAGAAAGATGACCGATGAAATCATAGTAAAGAGCAACACGTATCGGTTTTTGTTTGCCTTATTAATGTACAGCTCAAAGAAACCCACATAGCACCAGACGATCGTATACAGAACAATCAGAATGGCAACCAAATCAATCCGTACCGTCATTTTCAATTCCAAGACGCTCAATGTCACCAGCGCTACAATTACTGTAATCGCACTGGCAAACATCATGACACTGTATAGCATGAGCACCCTGACATTCACTCCGCGCGACGGATCTATAAATATTCTCTTTGACATGTATCCTATAGCAGAAACATGAGCCAGTTGAATGATTAAAGCGATACGCTGGACAAACGAGATGTGAAACATCTCCTGTTCCGAAAGGAAGTTGCGTGCGTAAACCTTTCCGAAGTTGTTGATGAACATGAACAAAATCAGATTCAGTATGATGGGCCAGGCAAACAGCAGTGACCGTTTAACGTACCCGGTGAATTGCGAGAACGATGATTTCGTTCGAAGCGAAAGAAAATAGACAAACGTGAAAAGAACCAGGACCAACTGACTCACAAAGAAGTAGATCAAGTCGATCCGTTCCAGGTAGTGTCCGGCCAGAAGTATCGTCAGGATGGTAGCGATATTAACGCACAACGAAGGGATGAACACTCTCGAAGGCTTATCGATCAGACGGTAATAGATGGTAAAGAATGACAGGAAGTATACAAACAAGGTGCGAATAAGAACGTAGAAATAGATAAGCGTCATCTGGGTACCGGTAAGGTATGACACTGCCAGCACACAGAGGCCCAGCGTCACGTAGCCGGCAAACTGCAGCAGGAAACACCCTTTGACGTCGGCCACCAGCCGCTCGCGTTCGGCGGCTTCTTTGTATGCATACAGAAAGTAGTTGCGCACCCCCAGTTCGACGATTATGACGGCAACGGCCGCAATCGAATAGATGTATTCGATTTCGTTGTAGATTGCTCTGTCGTCGAGAACGTACAGGACTATAAGGGGAACAGCAAAGTTGAAAAACTTATCCAAATAATTGAAAGCGGTATAGTTAATCAACCCCATGTTCGCCCTGAGAATGCCCGCTACACTATTCATGTTATTGCGCCGTCAGTTGTACGTCCTCGGCTAGGAGCTGTCCAGCCATGTCATAGAAGTATTCGTCGATGCGTCCCGTGAGCTCATCCAGACTTTCCACTTTCATGCTGTGATCCTTCATCGTGCCGGTGGGCGGTCTGCAGCCGAGCGCCTTGAGACTGTCCGAAATGACATACTTGGGATGGAAAAGCTCTCTGGTACTACTTTTGTATTTGACCGTGTTGTAGATAAAGCCCGATGACGTATATGGCATTATCACCCGGTCAAGCCCGACCGCATGGGCCGACTTCAAAACAACCTGATTGTCCGATCCCTGCATGAAACCATGCACCTTGAGGTACATCAGCAAAGCATTCCAACTCTTAAAACGTCGTTTGATGCGTTCGACTATCCCGTCGAGATACTCTCGATACCCATTGGTATCATCCTCCGACGCTACTGTGTAGTAATGGTACTGGTCAAAGAAGGCCCCGAGGAATTCCGAGTCGGTCTTCGGGTTGTGATATTGTCCACCGTAGACTCGTCTGACCATGACACCGGCCAACCGTGACCAGAAACCAAACGGTCGGTACATCAAAATTCTGGCTGCAAAGTCTCCCTTTGTTCTTTGCGAGGGTCCGAACGACAACACGGAGTCGGCGCCCTGTCCATTAACGATGATTACATCCCGCCCGTACTCTTTCTCCACCCGTTCAAAGGCAAGAAAGTGGAGCAGTGCAAAATGGCGGTCGAACAAGATTTGGGGAACAATATGGTCCAGCTTACGCATACCGTCATTGAGATCAACTTCTATTTCCTTCAGAGTGAGACCGAGATAGTCTGCTGTCGCCTTTGACCTGACATAGTCCTCATAGTTAGAGTCGAAGAACGGATGCGAGCGCATGTAAAGGAGGGTAAAGTCTATGTGCAATTCCTTCATAAGTACAGCCAGGAGGGTCGAATCAACACCGCCGGAATAAAACAGAATGACATGGCCGGCCGAGGAACCGACTTGCCGAATTGTGTCCTCCAGGTCCTGCAGGCAGAAGCGGCTGTGCGCTCGGGCATCGGGCGTGTTCTCAAGGTCCTTGAAATAGCAGTGGGATTCTCTTCCCGCACTTGTGAACTCAAGGACTGTCGCCGGCTCCAGTTTGTGAAGCCCCTTAATAAACGTCTCTCCCCCGGTCGTGTACCGGTGCTTGGCCCAGTAGTGATGTTCATGGCGGTCAAGAATTGGCGGTTCATATTCTCGGATGACCTCAAGCAGGTACTCGTAGTTGTCGGAATAGTACGTCACCGTACCGAATTTACACCAATAGAGTCTGTAGCCACCGGCAACATCGTTGGCAATTATCAATCGGTCAGATTCAAGGCCGACAAACAAGAATTCGCCTTTTATTGAATTGAGGTAATCTTTGATGTTACCAATGTTGATTTCATTAAGGGAGGAACTCAGCGGGAAACCAAAGAAGCAGCAGCCGTTGTAGTTCGAAAAGGCACGGCCCTCAAGCCTGATGATAGCCTTGCGTCCTCCAATGTCAACTTCCCTGTCAAACACGCTCAACCTCTCTCTGCTGAATCCAATCAGCCAATCAGCTCCCAGCTCACCGGGGTGCCTTTTTTCACATCGCGTGCGGCATGTTTTCCCAACAGGTCTTCATAGTACTTCGGGGGCAACCCAAAGCCGGGGCGAATTGCCCGCAGGTTATCCGGCGTGAATCTGTCCCCGGCTTTCATATCCTGCGCTACATATAGTGAACGGCGAAACTGCAGTGATCTTTTTTCCTTTTCGGTTTGACCGTAGCTAACCTTACCCAGCGCCTGCCATGCCCGCTCACTTTCGACCACGAGTGCGCGCAGCTCCTCAGGCTCCAGCGAGAAAGCAGAGTCCACACCGCCGTCGGCACGGGAAAGTGTGAAGTGCTTTTCTACTACCGTCGCTCCCAGCGCGACAGCGGCAAGCGCCACGCCGATGCCCAACGTGTGATCGGACAGCCCCACCTGAACGTCAAACAGCTCGCGCATGTGTGGAATTGTCAGGATATTGGTGTTCTCCGGCGACGCCGGGTAATTGCTGGTGCATTTCAGTAGGATTATGTCCTGGCAGCCGGCGTCGCGCGCCGTCCGCACTGTCTCATCAAGCTCGGCCACGGTCGCCATGCCGGTGGAGATTATCATCGGTTTGCCTGTTCTGGCTACCTTGCGAATAAGCGGCAGGTCGTTGTTTTCAAACGAGGCGATTTTATACGCAGGGACATTGAGCTCCTCCAGAAAATCGACAGCCGTGGCGTCAAAGGGCGTGCTGAAAACAATCAGCCCCAGTTCCTGACATCGTTTAAATATCGGCTGGTGCCACTCCCAGGGGGTGTGGGCCTGACCGTACAACTTGTAAAGTGAAGTCCCTTTCCATAGACTGGTTGGGTCTTCGATATGAAAGGCGCCTTCGTTGATGTCAAGCGTCATCGTGTCCGGGGTGTACGTTTGCAGCTTAAGCGCCCGCGCTCCCGCTTTGGCAGCGGCCTCCACAATAGCCAGAGCTCTCTCAAGCGACTGGTTGTGGTTGCCGGACATTTCGGCAACGATAAAGGGAGAATGCTCGGACCCGACTGTATGGTGACCTATCTGTATTGTTTGTGGCATTGGCCTCCTCCTTATGCCGGCTGCAAAGCCTTTCCCGTCAACTGCGCAACGGGCGTATCCCATCCTTGAGTAAGCAGATGTTCAAACCGCGCTCGGTCGCGTATGCGGTGGCAGCTTCCTCCTTCCGGTTGCGGGAACGAGCGGCTTCGCCCCGATCGAATCTCCGGCCAGACCTCCCGAAACAAATCTTCAATGGCTCTGGAAAGTTTTTCATAGGTTGAACGTAGAGTAGCATCCGGAGGAAAAGTAACTCCCTGCTGTGTCAGAACGTCACCCGTGTCTATGCCTTCAGCGATGTAATGTATAGTCACACCCTTGGGTGTATCTTCAAGAAAACTCCACAGATTGGGGTCTGCCCCACGATTAAAGGGCAAAAGTGAAATATGCAGGTTGATTATCCGGCGCGGAAATCTGTTGAGCACGTTCTTCTTCAGGATATGCCGATAACCATAGCTGACAACAAGATCAACCCCATCAAGAATCTCAGAATCACCAGACAGTTTTTGCTCAGTGTTCTTAACCTCATCGCCGAACGACTCCATGTATTCGATCAAGTCCCGACGACATGGGCCTAACTGAAGTACTGTCATGACACCGCCTCCTGTGAGCAGTACTTAGATAAGCAGGCGCCAATGCTCTCGGCGCCGTTGCCGTCGACGAGCTTAGCTGCCTTTTTCCCCATTTGCCGCAACACCGATAGTTGCTTGAGTAGTTGTTCAAGCTCTGCATAAAGGCCCTGGACCGTGACTTCCTCCGCTCTGCCCAAGTATGCTGCTATGCCGAAGCGGTGAGATTCCTGCGCTATGGCAACCTGGTTTTCGGCTATGGCAATGACCAAGGTCGGTAACCCGAGGCAACACCGCTCCCAGGTAGTGGTGCCGCTGGCGCCTATTGCCAGGTCAGCGTTGGCCATCAGTTCCGCCATATTCTTCACCTGTCCGTGCACGGTGACGTTAGTCAGGTCGGCGCACTGCTTTTTGAGCAGGTCCGTATGTGAGTTAGCGGCTCCCACGACCACGTCGACAATGATTTCCGGCCGGTTAAGCAACTGCACCGCCTCCAGCGCCTTGGCGGTTTCGTTCGTGGGATCAACGCCGCCAAAGAATATCAGAAGGCGCTTAACACTCCCATCTCGCTTTCTCAAACTCTGTCGTGCCTGCCGGAACTCAGGGCGCAGCAGAGCGTAAGTCGGTCCCAGTAGCTTCTGACAGCCCGGCGGGAGCAGATCGTCATAGCGGGTGTGGAGATCTTCGTAAAGGTTCTGATCCAGAAGCAGGTCGCAGTTATGGTGCCGGTTGGCCAGATCGTCGATTACCATAATTCGCTCAGTGTGCGGGCGCATCGCCTTTTCCCACTTTTCATAGAGGGCGTAGTGGTCTACGATCAACCACGTGGGCTTCTCTCGTTCTCGTTGTACAATCGCCTGCGTTTGACGGGCATCCTCCTCCTGGGAGACGGCCAGCCACTGCAGGTACTCATTGCTACCGATGCCCACCTCTGGCTCAGCATAAGGCAAGCGGTGCACAGCGTAACCTTTCTCCTCCACCAGGTCACACAGGTTCCCGGCGTGCTCCCGGCAGATGAACGAAACCACGGCGCCGTTTTCCCGCAGCATGTCGGCCAGAGTCAGGCACCGCATGAGGTGACCGGTTCCTATTCGATGGGAGGCATCGGCTCGAATAACGACTTTCATTATCCGTAGGCCTTTTGTTCTACGTTGGCGTTAATCATTTCCCAATCGGGATGCGTAACAAGCAGCGCCAAGCAATCCTGCAATGTAAAACTGGGATCAACCGGGTAGAGAGCTTCGATGATTCGCTTGATTAACTCAAAGTCCTCCGGTGTGTCAACGGTCCAGCGGTGGTGACTCTGATCTTCAATGTAGGGCACGTTGGACAAATGGTACCTCTGCGGCTGTCTATATATGAAGGGGGTTACGTGCTCTCGGTCGGGTAGGTCTTTAGCCTCAATGAAGACTTCTTCAAGTATTCGGAAAGGAAACACTTCGCAGTCCATTCCCCGGGGGTAGGTGCGCTCCAGCGTGTTTGAAACATAGTCATATCTTCCCTGTGCGCTCCTGTAACAACGAATGACAGCGTCTATGACCTGCGGGTCGATCAGGGGACAGTCGGACGTTACACGAACGACCACGTCCGCCCGGTGTGCCTTTGCCGCTCCGTAATAGCGCGAAAGCACGTCTTCCTCGGAGCCGCGAAAGACCTCCACGCCAAGCCGCCGGCACAGTTCAACAATCGGCGCATCGGCCTTATTGGTCGTGCATGCGACAACCACGGCGTCGGCACGCTCAACATGCGCGAGCCGCTCAAGTTGATATTCCAACATGGGCTTATTCAGTATCGGCTTCATCACCTTACCGGGAAGGCGCGTCGATGTCATCCGTGCCTGAACGATGATTACTGTTTTCATTTCGTACTTTTCAGAACTGCTTTTAGTGTCCGGACAACCTGCTCGCAGTCGGCGTCAGTGAGATCAGGATACATGGGCAAACTAAGCGCTCTTGCATAATACTCCTCTGCCCGCGGAAAGTCACCCGGCGCCGTGCCGTAACGCCTGCGATAATAGGGCTGCAAGTGGATTGGTATGTAGTGTACCTGCGTGCCGATTCCGGCCTCTTTAAGACTATTCATGACGGCTGCCCGACAGACGCCAAACCGCTCAAAATCGATCAGCACGACAAAAAGATGATAGGCGTGCTTTCTATCGGGAAGCACGGTAAGGGGACGTATGGCGTCACCGTCGAATGAGTGACTTAACAGTTGTCGATAAAAGGCTGCTATGCGGCTGCGGCGATCGAGCGACCAGGGCAGCCGCGCAAGCTGGCTTATTCCTAAGGCGGCCTGCATGTCCGTCACGCGGTAGTTGAAGCCTAACTCTTGCATTTCGTAGTACCAGGGGTTCAGGCTCCCGTCCGGGGAAAGGGCCATCTCCGATTGCACGAAGTCTTCCTTTTGCATGCCGTGATTGCGGAAGCGGCGCAGCCGTTCAGCCAGTTCAACGTCAGCCGTCGCAATCGCACCACCTTCTCCCATAGCGACATGCTTGACCGGGTGAAAGGAGAAAACGGTCATGTCGGCGTGCGGGCTGCCCCCCAGCCGATACGTCTGGTTTTCATATTCATATTCAGCACCTAAGGCGTGACAGGCATCGTCCACCACCAGCGCCCCATGAGCTTCAGCCAGGGTGTGAATGTGAGCCAGATCCACCGGCTGGCCGGCAAAATGCACCGGGATGACAACCTTGATCTTTTTCTGATGGTCGGCTTCGAGAACCTCTGCAAGTGACTGCGGGTCCATCAGTCCCGTGGCGGCATCGATGTCGGCAAAGTGCACTTCCGCGCCGACATAGCGCGCGCAATTGGCTGAGGCAAGAAACGTGTTGGGCGTTGTGACAACTTCATCTCCTTCCCCGACCCCGGCCGCAAGTATGGCTAAATGCAGAGCAGCCGTACCGTTGGCACAGGCAACAACATTGGGTGCCCCGACATATTCCGCGAGCTTGTTCTCGAAAGCAGGAACCACCGGCCCCTGGGTCAGCCGGTCCGATTTCAACACCTCCACGACTGCTTGGACGTCTTCATTGGTAATATGTTGTTTACCATACGGGAGGAACTCCGCTTCACTTGCCCAAGCAACATTTGTTGAATCAGCCAGTCGTACGGTGTCGGTCCGCTTATCTATGGCATCCGCTTTGGGATTCAACTCTCTTCCCCCTTGGCCACCAACTCGGCTTGGGCAGCGCCCGATCTGCTCTGAACCATGGAAAGTCTCCGCCCGGTGCTTGTGTATGGCGGCTCACCGACTGAAAAACTGGTGTCCACGTGTTTTATTATAAGTTCCCGAAGTTCAGGCACGGTCAGCCAGGCGGTGTTGGTACCGCTGTTGTACATAAACCCGTCGGGACACCGAGTGCCGCCAAAAGCTTCCGTGAATTGCCGAACATCCCACAGCGGCATTGACGGCAGAATGACATAGTAATCTTTGAACTCAATTGTATTCAAGGCATCGGTTGCTGTTATCATTTCCTCGTGGAGCTTTTCTCCGGGCCTGATGCCGACAACCTCGCGCCGACAGCCGGGAGCAATCGCCTCGGCCAGGTCGGTTATCCGGTAGCTGGGAATTTTGGGAACGAATATCTCCCCACCCCACATGTGCGCCAGGGCGTACAGAACAAGGTCGACACCCTCCTGGAGCGTGATGTTAAACCTGGTCATTCGCTCATCTGTGATCGGCAGGACCTCTTCGTGGCGCTTACTTAAGAAAAACGGAATCACGCTGCCCCGGCTGCCCATGACGTTACCGTAGCGCACGACGGAAAACCTGATGTCGCGCTTGCCCTTGAAATTGTTGGCCGAGACAAACAGCTTGTCCGAGCAGAGTTTTGTCGCGCCATAGAGGTTAATGGGAGCGGCAGCCTTGTCCGTGCTGAGAGCAACGACCTTTTGCACTCCTCGGTCAATAGCCGCCTCGGTCACATTCTGCGCCCCCATGATGTTGGTTTTGACCGCCTCAAAGGGATTGTATTCACATGCCGGAACCTGCTTTAAGGCGGCGGCATGAATGACAATGTCGATGCCTTCCATGGCGCGCATGAGTCTCTCCTTGTCCCGGATGTCACCGATAAAGTAGCGCAACTGGGGGTACACGGCGGCCGGAAAGGTCTGGCTCATTTCAAACTGCTTCAGCTCGTCACGTGAGAACACCACCACCCGTCGCACTTGAGGGTAGCGTGTGAGGATCGTCTTGACGAACTTCTTCCCGAATGAGCCCGTCCCCCCTGTGATGATGATAGATTTGCCCGATAGCATACTTTTTTTATCGGCAAATATGCTACCAGCTTAAGAATCTGATCTTGAGAAAAAACAGCCGCTACTCAGTCATCAATTCTGAAGCGCGATGCCGGGTCGTCCTCGTGTCGTATTTCATCGACCGCCTCCTTGCGGCCTTCCCCCGTATAGAGCCGGTTAGGAGCATTGAAAACAAGACCGTCGACAGAACCGATGTTCTTGTACGCGTGCACGACGCCGGCGGGAACAACAACCAGCACATGACGCTCTTCGCCGGCATCAATGACGAAACTCTTACCAAACGTTGATGAGCCCGTACGGTTATCCCACAGGTAGAGGCGAAAAGTGGAGGGTCCCAGAAAGCAAAACAGGTCGGCCTGATCTTTGTGCTCGTGCGGTCCCCTTGCCACGCCCGGCTTCGTCATGGAAACGTAGCTCATAGCCGGGTACACCTCTTGCGGTAACTCATCATGGCGAAAGAGTTCCACCAGCCAGCCGCGCCGGTCGTGATGTTTTTGGAGTTCTCTGATAATGATGCCGTCAATCTCGCATTTCATGGCTTCAGCGATTCTCCTCTCTGGTCCAGAAATTCAGCCAGCGCAATGTCCCAGCGACGCATCACATTCAGCCCGGTCTCCTTGAGACGCTTGTTTTCCAGCGATGATCGTTTTGGCCTTGGCGCCGGGCGGGGAAATTCCTCGGTCGGGCAGGGACGAACCTGCACCGGCATGTTCAACTTCTCAAAGATCATGCGGGCGAACCCATACCACGAGGTCTCCCCCTCCGACGTGGCGTGAAAGATGCCGGTGAGGTCATTGGCAAGGATTACGCGCGTCTGCCGCGCGATTTCAAGCGTCCAGCACGGATTACCAAACTGGTCATCGACCACCTTCAGGGGCGTTATAATCTCTCCCAGCCGGCTTTGCTGCATCTGGCGAAACCCAAGCTGCACCATCGTGCGCACGAAATTCTCGCCCACACCTCCGTACAACCAGGCGATTCTGAGAATGACATAGTCATCCAGCAAATCAACTACCTGCCTCTCCCCTTCCAGCTTGCTTTTGCCGTAGACAGTCATAGGACCGACAGAGTCGGTTTCAATATACGGTGATTGCTTGGTCCCATCAAAGACATAGTCCGTTGAGTAGTAGACTATTCTTGCGTCAACTTCTTTGCAAGCGCGGGCGACATTCTCAGTCCCGGATGCGTTTACAGCCATCGCCATCCGTTGGTCTATCTCGCATTCATCAACATCAGTATAGGCGGCGGCATGAATGACGATGTCTGGTTGTACGTCCCTCACATAGGCACGAACATTGCTATAAAGCCGAATATCACAATCTTCGAGGTCAACCCCGACGACATCGTAGGCGGAAGAAAAAAAAGGAACGAGTTCCTGTCCGAGCTGCCCCTCACTGCCGATCACCAGTATCCTACGCATCACCATCGACCTCGCGCACGACGTCAAGAAGATACCCCTTGTACGAGTTGTCGGCCATGCGGTCCAGAAGAGCTTGCATCTGCTGTCGGTTAATAAACCTCATCCGGTAGGCGATCTCTTCCACGCAGGCAATCTTCTGCCCCTGCCTTTTTTCGATAGTGGCAATGAAATTACTGGCGTCGAGCATACTGTCATGCGTGCCGGTGTCCAGCCAGGCAATACCTCGCCCCAATCTCACCACCTTGAGGTTACCCTTTTCCAAATACGCTCTATTGACATCGGTGATTTCCAGTTCGCCGCGCGCCGACGGCTTCAAAGACCTGGCGATCTTCACCACCTCAGAGTCATAAAGGTACAGGCCGGTGACGGCGTAATTTGACTTCGGTTGCGCCGGTTTTTCCTCGATGGATATCGCCTTGCCAGCCTCATCGAACTCCACCACGCCGTACCTTTCGGGGTCCTTGACGTAGTAGCCGAAAACCAACGCTCCTTTTCGAAAGCTCCTGGCCTCGCGCAGGAAATCATAGACGCCGTAAAAGACATTGTCGCCGAGAATCAAAACGACGCTGTCGTCGCCAATAAACTCTTCGCCGATCAAAAAGGCCTGGGCGATCCCTTCCGGCTTTGGCTGCACCTGATAGGAAATGCTCAAACCGAGGGAACTGCCGTCGCCGAGCAGCGCCTGGAAGCTGGGAGTGTCGTCCGGAGTTGAAATGAGAAGAATGTCGGTTACGCCAAAGAGCATGAGCGTGGAGAGAGGGTAATAGACCATCGGCTTGTCGTAAACCGGCATCAACTGCTTGCAGGCCACCTGCGTTACCGGATAAAGGCGACTGCCAACCCCTCCGGCGAGAATTATTCCCTTCTGAATCTCTACGGCCATCTGTCCGTGTCCTATCTGTTAGCGTACATCTTTTCGTAGTATTGCAGATACTGGCCGGTGATGCAGTTTTCCAGCCAGTCGTTATTGTCAAGATACCACTGAATCGTCTGGTGAAGCCCCTCCTCAAACGTCAACGACGGCTCCCACCCTAACTCGTTGCGGATATAGGAAGCATCAATGGCATAGCGCCGGTCGTGACCGGGACGGTCTTTAACAAAAGTAATCAACTCTTCGCGCGGCCCACCACCTAATATCTCATCCATGATGCTGCAGATCATTCTGACCAGCTCCACGTTCTCGATTTCATTGTGGCCACCGACGTTGTAGGTCCGGCCCGGAGTGCCTTTATGGAAAACCAGGTCAAGGGCGCGGCAGTGGTCTTGCACGTGCAGCCAGTCACGGACGTTTTTACCATCGCCATAGACCGGAAGCGGCAATCCTGCCCTGGCGTTTCGGATCATCAGGGGAATGAGCTTCTCGGGGAATTGATACGGGCCATAGTTATTTGAACAGTTCGTCGTCACCACGTTTAGTCCGTATGTCTTGTGGTAAGCTCTCACAAAATGGTCACTGGCAGCCTTAGAGGCGGAATAGGGCGAATTCGGCCGGTGTGGCGACAACTCGGTGAAGTAGCCCGTCGGGCCAAGAGAACCGTACACTTCATCGGTCGAGACGTGGTGAAATCGAAAGTGGCAAGCCACCTTTAATTTTTCTAATGCCAGTTCAAGCAGGTTGAAAGTACCGATCACATTGGTGTTGACAAACTCAGCCGGGCCGGTGATGGAGCGATCCACGTGCGATTCCGCCGCCAGGTGAATGACGGCGCTGATATCATAATACTGGAAGCAGTCCTCTAAAGTTTGCCTGTCGCAGATATTGATCTTCTCGAAGACGTAGTTGGGGGCGCCTTCTATCGGTCGCAGGTTGGTCAGGTTGCCCGCGTAGGTAAGGCAGTCGACATTGACAAAAAGGTAGTCTAGGTACTTAGGCACGAGATACAAAAGCAGATTCGAGCCGATAAAGCCGGCCCCGCCAGTCACTACAACGCGCTTTTGAAATTCCTTTATATCGACCATGAAACCCCGATGGCACTCTCTCAACTTCTTGAGTATAGGTAAGCATCTATGATGAAAAGCACAATATAAAATTTGGTGGATGTAAATTGCTTCTTATCAGCATTATCGTGGGCGGTAGATGTCCAGAGGCTGTCTTATAAGTGTTGGAGGAGGGAGAGAGAGACTTCGTCATTCCCGTGAAAACGGGAATCCATTTCTCTTGTCATTTCTGTCTAGCCATCCGTATTATGTTCGTACGCTTACAGTTACTTCTTCTGGATTCCTGCTTTCGCAGGAATGACAGAGCTAATTGCAATCTGTGTCACGACTGGTCTTAACGTCTCTATAACCTTGAAAACAGACTTTTGGGACAACCTCTCCACATCTGCCCCACCTGCAACGAGCGTCTCGGCCGCGTTACCTCATTGCAGTATGTTACCGAGAGGTCAGATACGTTTCCTCACATTTGAGGTTACTGTAACCAGTCTATTGAGTCAATGAGTTGACGTTTTCAGCAAGTGGCAACTGTTGTTTTTGGAAATTGGGGAAACTCCTGCCAATTTTTCGCTTGACAAAGGTGGTCAGAATAACTATATTTAAGTATGATACTGAGTGTCTTGTACAGCGCCAGTTTCAGAAACCAGTTAGGTAGCTACTGAGATAGACGATATTAGGGTTCTGCAAGTTTCACAGAACCCGCCGACATTTTGAACCACAAAAGCTATCCGGCCCTGGGGCGTACAGAGTGTTTGCTGTTGTAAGGATTACTCAGCTGCAATACAGTCAACCGTAGTACCTTGGCTGTGAGGAACATGCCTATGGCGACAAGATTCTGATGCATGGCTAATTAGCTAACGAAAAGATTATCTGGAGGATTTGCTATGACATTAAAGACAAAGCTCCTGGCAGTAGTGACAGCCCTGTTGCCGGCGGTCGCCCTCGCGGCTCCAGGAGATCTTCTGGTCACTATTCCCGTCGCTAACCCGTCGCCTATGGGCGTCGGGGTAGGAGTCGCTGTCGACTGCAGCGACCCGCCGACGATGTATTACACAAACTGCTTCCAACCGCTGCTTCATTCGATGACGACGGCGGGAGTACATATTAACTCAATCCCGATGTTTGACGCGGCCACGAGCAACCCAATAAGCTTCGGTGACATCACGTGGGACGATGCTACCAAAACGCTCTGGGGCGGGACAACCGATGTGAATCCAATAAACGTTTATCAAATCGATCCGGTCACGGGCGCCTGCGCCTTCAAGTTCACGATGGCTGCGCCCGGCTGCTGTGGCTTTTGCGACGGAATAGCGATGGATCGTGACCGGACTCTCTGGGTATGCGATGACGTCGCCGATGACATCGAGCACTGGGATATTTCCGGTGTTCCCTTCCTGATCGAGACAATCACTCCCGATTCTGCCGGAATAACCATTGGCATGATCAGTGGCCTGGCGGTGGGCAAAGGAGACCGTCTGTACCTCGGTCAGGACGGCCTGGGGACAATCATAGTGGTAACCAAAGCCGGATCTTTCATCAGTGACTTTGCCGTTACTGGTGGACGTGTTTCGGGCCTGGCGTGCGATCCCGCCACGTTCGCTCCGAAAGAGGCGCTGTGGGGAAAAGATGCATACGGGGACTTCGTGCAGGCCTTTGAGGTTGAGTCGGGGACTTGTGAATGTGCCGGCGCCGGAGCATGCGGTGACGTCGACGGCAGCGGCGGGATAAACGTTGCTGATTTAATCTACCTGGTCGATTATATCTTCTTCGGCGGTCCTCAGCCAGATTGCGAGCCTATAGAATAGAGAATTCGAAATCTGAAGCGGATTCTTAGTTAAAAAGCACGAGTGCCCCACCCACCGCGGCGGGCTGTGGGTTCTGTCCGAGCAGTCACCTGTGTCTTTTGTCCCGTTACTCCCCCGCAAACTCAACCTGAACCTTAGACGAATAGGTGGGGGACTTGGGATACACACCGAACTTTGATTCTTCAGTTGAAAGTGATCGCCTTAAGGCGCGAAGTGCAAAATCAGATTAGCTCATGCGCCGAATTCGATGACTGCGGTATAGTAATCCAAGGCGTCGATTGCCGCTTATTTCAGTCTGACAACTTCGGAGTATACGTCGTGGGAAATCTCCCCGCAGTCGGCAGTCGGGTCCGGGTGACTGGACGGTTATTCCTTACATGCTTTACGATTTGCATGCAGGGTGATGGCTGTATCGAGAACGCCACGGTTGTAGTGTGCCCTTCGGTTATCCCCACCCTCACCGAATGGGGGATGATCATCTTCTGTGTCCTGCTGTTCGCCTGGATGGCGTGGGTGATTGTGCGCCGGAGAAAGGCGGCGAAAGTCAGGATATAGTAATTGTAGAGCATAACCCCTCCTTGGACGGGTTCTGCCTATGATAACGAACGTGTCGACGTCATCGCGAGCGACCGAAGGGAGCGTGGCGATCTCGATTGTGTAATTGTCTCAGTTGCCAGAGATTGCCACGTCGCTTCGCTCCTCGCAATGACAGTTTCGGTAGCTCGTGAGGTTAAGAATAGTTCTTTTAGCACAGCCTCAAAGGGGTTTCGACCTACGATACTACACCACGAACAGCTTGATGTCCCCAATAAAGTTGTTAGCGGCAATGTAGAGCTTTGACTCCGCGGTGTCGTAGTCGGCTGACTGGCTCTCGATAGTGTTGCTAAGGCCGCCGGCTCGCTGTCCGGCGGCGTCGATATCACCGATAAAATTCGAACAGTGCGCATGGAAGGGCATATCACGAGGCACAAAGACCCGAATATCACTAACGAAGCCTGATATAATCATCCGGTTAAGGCCGGGTGCCAGTCGGCCGCCGTGCAGTTTTATTTCGACGTCGCCAATACCCATCGATATCTCGACGTTTTGAAGGTTTATATTGGCGCAATCGACAAACAGATCGCCCAGGAACTTGCTGTACTTTACCTTTCCCGCCTCGGCGTCTGCACCCGGAGCTGCCGGTTGGGGACTGGCGCCTTGAAAACCAGTCGTCTCCCTGCGGCCATAGCTCTCTCCTTGACTGGGCGCTGAGGTTGCCCCCGCAGATAAATCCCGGTACTGCATATGAGCTTTCAGCCTGTCTTCCTGGCCCTTTTTCCGGATAATCAACCATGCTCCCAGAAGAATAAATGCTAAGGGAATCAGAAGTCTGAACAGCTCCCCAAGGGTGAAATAGAAGAAGTCGAACGAGCGGCCCAAAAGAAGCAGACCGATCAACACTAAGATCAAACCAAAAACAACTTTTCTACTGTCCATAGCTGATGCCGTCTAATATCATTTTCTAATTGTGATATGACAAATTGTAGGGCAGGAGTCCCCGACTCCTGCCAATTTTTGGCAGGTCTCGGAGAGACCTTCCCTACTCATATGTCAAAAGTCTATCAAAAACTTATATAAGTACCTCTCTTCCCTAATTCCATACGTAATATGGCCTGCCAAGTTGCCGTTAGCAAGAGTTTCCTGTATTTACACTTCCTACTTAAATCACCATAACGGAAAAAGGCCGCCCAATTGGGCAGCCATCAATCTAAAAATTCCCTTCAGGAAGCAAGTTAAAAATCGTCTCTTTTTCTGGCCAATCACGGCCAGGCTTTGGAAGTCTGCAACCTTGACATTGTCTGTAGATTCGTCTTAATTCTGCGAAGTTTTGACCAGTCGAGACCCTGTCCACAATAACTTAGGAGGACCTATGCCCCAATCACTATGTCAAATCACCGACCTTACGACGGCGGAGTTAAACGATGTTTTTGAACTCTGTTCCAAAATGAAAAAGGGGGAGATTTCTCCGAAGCCGCTGGAGGGCAAGTCCGTGGCCTGCATCTTTACCAAGGAGTCGCTGCGTACACGGATTTCATTTGAGGTCGGCATCAACGAGCTGGGGGGACATGCCATCTACATCACGGGCAGTGAGATCAAGCTTGGCCAGCGCGAGAGCGTCGCCGATGCCGCCAGGGTGTTGTCCCGCTACGTAGGCATGATTATGATCCGCACCTTTGCCCAGTCAGATGTTGACGAGCTGGCCAGGTACGCCTCGGTGCCGGTGGTAAACGGCCTGACCGATTTGGTCCACCCCTGTCAGGTCTTAGGCGATTACTTCACTATCATGGAACATTTAGGGCCGAAAGAACGATACAAGGTGGCCTATGTGGGAGACACTAACAATGTCACCAATAGCTGGCTGAATCTGGCCTCGCTGGTTCCACTGGACTTCCGGATCGGAACCGCAGCGGATTTCCAACCGGCCCCGGAGTTTATCGCCCGTGCCAAAGCCAATCCCGACAGCAAAATCTTGCAGACAGATGATCCTAAAGAAGCGGTCGCCGATGCCGATGTAGTCTATACAGATGTCTGGGCCTCAATGGGCCAAAAGCATCTGGCTGATAAAAAGGCAGAGAAACTAGGTAAATATCAACTGAATAGCTCGCTGTTGGCGGTTGCTAACCCGAAAGCTATCGTGATGCACTGTTTACCTGCCGAGAGAGGGCGTGAGATTACCGATGAGGTCATGGATGGCCCGCAATCGGTGGTCTTTGACCAGGCAGAAAACAGGCTGCACATTCAAAAGGCGATTATGACGTTCCTTTTGAAGTGAGAGTAGCCGGTTCGGGTGAGACCCAAAGCAGCGGTTATGAATCGGGAAAGGAGACGCGCGATGCGTTGGGAGAAGGTTATTCTCGTTTTGGGTGTCACCCTCCTTGCCGGCCTGCTGGTTATGTTTGCCGGCTGTGGCTCGGACGACAAATCGACCAACAGTGCCGATTACAGCGATCCGGAATTCCTGGTAGTACAGCAGGAGATCGACTACTTCATCGACTCAACCCTTGAGTTTTTCACAAACGGACTGGACAACATCTACGGCCTTGCGACTGATACAATGGTCGATCCGGTTCTTTATGGCTCGCGTCCGCCAGAGTATGACTTTAACAGAGACACGGCCATCGCCACCTATGCCGACGGCTGGCACGTGGTTTATTTTTCGATCCACCGCGATACCTACGACAAGATAGTCCGGGATTCAATCCAGTTCATCAAGGATGGTCAGCCCCAACAGAGCTCGGCTGGTCTGGAGAGCCTCAATTACAAGCACTTCTGGTCATATGAGGTAACCGATACGACGGTTACACATAGGTCCTATACTGGAAACGCTGACTACGCGTTCGTCGGGTTGGATACCGCCCAGGCCACGATTACTGGCACCAATGAACTGCAGGTACATTGCAAGTATGCCTCTATAGATTCTACCGTCTGGCGCGACATCGACATTGACGCTACGCTGACGGACATGAAGGTGAACAAAACCGGCAGCGGCTGGGTTCAAAACTGCCCCAGCGCCGGTGCGATCTCCGCTTCCATCGAGATGGTGTACAAGAAGGATTCTGCCGCGCCTGATACCACCAACTGGACGGTCAATCTGACATTCAACAACGGCAGCATGTTTTCAACCGTGACCATAGGCTCGGCGCTCCCCTGGACATACAGCACTCAGTTGTGCACGCTACCGTACTAAGCTTCTCCCCCCTCAGGAACGAAAGCCCGCCGACCGGCGGGCTTTTTTTGTGAACGCCAAAGGCGATCCTAAGAAACCCTCCGGAAGTTGGTAGGTCAAAACCCCTGCAGTTTTGATATTATTTTGACGGGTGGCCCACAGCTCTGCTGTGGGAAGTCTGAACCATAGGATAGGATCCAATTACGCCACCACCTGTGCCAACACTTCGCACAGCAAGCTGTGCGGCACCCATGCAAGACCCTCTGACTTTCGCCGTTCAGTTTACGTTGACTTCCATAGAATTGGTGCCTAAATAAAAGGTGATGAAAGAAGTACTGAAATACTCCCGCTGCTTTGTCTGCGGAGAGAAAAATGACAGCGGGCTGAAAGCCCGGTTTTACTACGACGGTAAACAAGCTGTTACTGAGGTCAACGCCAGCGAGCAGTTCGAGGGGTACCGGGGAATCTACCACGGCGGCGTTGTTTCGACGCTGCTGGACGAGGTCATGATCAAGGCTATTCTGGCTTTGGACAGGTACGCCGTTACCGCTGAAATGACAGTAAGGTTCCTCCAGCCGGTTCGAACCGGTGAAAAGATCAGATTTGTCGGACGGGTGACAAAGAGCAAAGGGCGGATTTTTTTCACCGAGGGACAAGCAACGGGAGAGAAGGGGCAGGTTTTTGCCACGGCTGTTGGCAAGTATATTGAGGCCGATAATGACCTGAAAGCAGCCTTGATGAACTCCGTAGAATAACACTATACCACCCGTTTCAGTTATTCTGAACCAGGAGTCTCAGGGCTTTGATTGTCGGCCCAGCCCAGGGACGTAACCTGTTGTGTTCCAACACGGCTTGCCGGCTATAGCGTTCGCAGGGAAGTCGGCATCATCCTTGCTTCTCTAAAAGGCATGGACAAGCCTGATTCTCCAGTCAAATGTTACACGGCAGCCTTTCACAACAGGGAAATCGACCCGTATCTTGAGGACAAAGGGTTTACCCATGGAATGATTATCTTTTCCGTGCCTGCCTATGGCGTATTGTTTCGTTGCCGGGCACAGGGGACACTAATCGATCTGGAGTTTGGAGCCCTTTTTGCGCTGCTGAAGTTCGTCAAGACTCGCCTTGCGGAGGCAAAAGTAAAGGCGGTCACCATACTTTCGTCAAATCCCGAATTTGTCTTCTCCTTTACCGGCAATACTCGTCATCTTGAACCCGGCGGAGAACGGGCCAGGCTGATCGCCGAATTCAGTAGACAATTCAAACTATCGATTGCCTTCGTAGAGCCCGTCGAGAACAAAGCGCTGCTCTCTGCGGCCGATTACCCCTCCCTGCCCGAACCAAACGAGGTGGGCCTGAAACCTGACCCTGAGGACCAAAAAAAGATTAGCTTTTGGCCCTTTCAGACAGGACTCGAGCTTTAGCGGGGTGCAGTATACTATGTTACCGTTTGTACATCAGGATGTACACCAACCGCAAACGTAATCGCGTTTATGAATTCATCTACTGAGTGCTCTTGGCCTTTTTCCTATCCTCTTTTAGGAGCGAGAAGATCAGCACTGGAGGTGTCACGAGTGTAGTTATGATTACCATTATGACTACCGCCGAATACGTACCGGAGGAAATGACCGGCTGGCCCTCAAGCATCAGCTTAGCGCCAATACCGGCAAAGATCAAACCGACCTCCCCGCGAGGAATCATGCCCAATCCGATCGCAATCCTGTTAATGCTTTTATCAAAGATAGCTAAAGAACAGGCCTGCTTGCCGACAATAGCGGCTAAAGTCATGACCGCGGCGAATCCAAGAATCTCAACTCTGGCAAAAGTAGTCAAGTCAACCAGCATCCCCATCCTAACGAAAAAGATTGGCACGAGAAAGGTGGCAATAGGGCTAATCAGTTCCTGAAGCTGCTGTTCACCCCTGTCTCGAAAGCCCTTGAAGTGAACCTCTTCCAAAATCAGGCCGGCAGCAAAGGCGCCGACAATCGGCGCCAGGCCGATTTTACCCGCCAGGTAAGCCAGAAGAAAACAAACCAGAAGACTAAAAGAGAGCAGCACCCCTTTCACTTTCATTTTGAAGCCAAGCTTGAAATACTGCGGCAACACAAACGATCCGATCACGACAGCGCCAACAATAAAAAGAACTGCTTTCATGATAATCCACAGCACCGCCCCGGAGCTGACTCCTTCGCCCGTTCCGCTTGAGATGGCAGTTATGATTCCCGCCACAACGGCAAGAATAACCAACCCTAAGATATCATCAATGACTGCCGCTCCCAGAATAATCTTTGCCTCACGTGTGTTGATCTTGCCGATATCCCTGAGAACGCGCGCTGTAATACCCACCGAGGTGGCGGTTAAGGTGGCGCCGATAAAGATGTGGACATAGATTGATTCTTCCGGCAGGAAAAGAGCGCCCACACCCCAACCGAGAAAAAACGGCGCAATCACGCCAAACACAGCGACCATGAAAGAAGCTAGGCCAACTTTCATCATCTCCTTGACAGTCGATTCCAGCCCCACTTCGAAAAGTAAAATAATCACCCCCAGTTCCGCCAGCACCTCCAGGGTGACGTCATGTTTGAAAGCCTCGAATCCTTCAAAACCAAGCACGTGCAGATTCCCAATGATCATGCCCAGGACAAGTTCGCCCAGCACCGCCGGCTGGTTGAACCGTTCAAATAAGTCGCCGCCTAGTTTGGCGGCCAACAGGATGATCATAAGCTGTAGCAGGACGGTCAGCACCGGGCCGCCGTGCCCCTCTCCGCCTTCAGCACCAACTTCACTCCCACCGGAACCAAAGGCCAGGCTGTAAAAGGTGTAAACGCCGACGATAGTCATCAGATAGAGTAATCTCTTCTGTGTCAGAAGGCGCATCTTCCCTCCGGAGCGAAGAGCATATTGCAGTTGAAACTATCTTTTTGCATAGTTGTGAACGTTCGAACCTCTCTTGCTAAGTCCAAAATTGACGGGAATTTATAGGTTTTTATCAGAGTGGACAAGTTGTTTTTGGGGACGGGGACGACCAAGTGTTGCAATCGATACATCCCCATTCAGCGAGATTCTTAAATTAAAGCAAAGAGGCCACTCCTACCGTGTCAAGGATGGTCTTGTGGAACAATAAACGTTTGGAACCACGTGTTATACCGAGTTGCAACCATAAATATAATATACACTCGTGGTTGGCGTACGTCCTCGTGCGCCAACTCCTTTTGGAACGCGGCGGACGGGAAAGCATACAATTGTACCGTTTTGAATGCAACTTGGTATTAGCATCTCCTTGAATAATATTAGCGGTGCACCTTGACGTACAAGATCCGCTGGCCCTCGACCTTGTCAATCTCGAACTCAACGTCGTACCATTTGATCTTTTGCCCCTCGCGGGGCACTGAGCCGACGAGATCGTAGATAAGACCGCCCACGGTCTCGTAGTCTCCCTGCTCATAGTCGGTATCAAGATAATCCTGGAGCTTCTCAACAAGTAAGCCGGCATTGACCCGATATTGCCCGTCGGCCAGTCTGGTGAACTCGGCCACTTCCCAGTCGTGTTCGTCCTGGATCTCACCGAATATCTCCTCGATAATATCCTCCATTGTGACCAACCCGGCTACGCCGCCGTATTCATCAGACACCATCGCGATATGCAAGCGCTGCGCCTTAAACTCTCCCAGCAGTTCCCCGATGACCTTGGTCGCCGGAACGAAATACGGTTTACGGAGGTATTTGGAAATGACAAATTTCTCGCCGGCGTCAGGCATCCTGCTGAAAAGATCTTTCACGTACATCATTCCGATTATATTGTCGACAGTGCCGTCGTATACCGGATAGCGGGAGTGGCCGTCCTCAAGGACCAGTTTGCGAATGTCGGCAAAACTTGTCGACTTTTCAATGCCAACAATATCAATCCTGGGCACCATGATCTCATGTACCACCGTCTGGTCCAATTGAAATATCTGGCTAATCATTTCCTTTTCATCTTCCTCGACAATTGTCTCTCCGATCCCGGCCTGGTCGGCCAGGGTTTCAATGGCCCGCTCAACAATCTCATCCTTTTCTTCTTCCGTCACTTTTTCTCCTTCACTGGTGTGGCGGAGCGCTTTTCGGTACACCTGAACAATGGGGAAAAAGACGGCCCAGACAATTATGATAACCCACAGGTGTCTGACCATCCGCTGGTCAATCGCTTCCCGGGTTGAGCGTCTGGGTAGGTATTCAACGACGACAATGTACAAGAGCCAGTGGACAGCCAGTCCCAATGGCAGAAACAAAGCGACGTCAACGCCGGCCGCCTCGGAAAGCCAGCGCATCAATTGAAGGGAAATCGCCGTTATGATGATTAAGGTGAACGACTTGTATATGACGGCTATTTGTACAAAGGCGCGAGGGTCCCGCGCCAGTTTCATCAAAAAACCGTGGCGGGCGGGGGATATGCTGGGGAAAAGCGTCTCTACCTCGTCGGGATCGATGTAGACGGCCATCGAATAGAGCGACACCAGGTAAGCCGTCACATAAACGACGATGACGATGATCAGATAGAACAGCTCAACTACCGGCATTACTTTCTCCGTAGGCGCTTCAGAAAATGGTCTTCCCGATTTTTCATTTTTCTGGCGTCGGCGGCCTTGACGTGGTCGTAACCAAAAAGGTGCAACATGCCGTGGCAGGCAAGACGGAGAAGTTCGTCGGCGAGGGTTATCCCATATTGTCTGGCTTGCCGCTTCGCCGTCGGCACGGATATGTAAATCTCCCCGAAAGTATCCTCAGGATCCTCCGGATCGTCAAATCCGAACGACAGCACATCCGTTGGCCTGTCGATATTGCGAAACTTTTTGTTCAGTGCACGTATGCGTCTGTCGGTGGTGAATACCAGATTGACCCAGCCGAGGTTTCGCATAGGAGCTTCCGCGTTGACAATCGCCTCAAGAAGAAAGTCAAGCTTCTTTCTCGGCAGGCGCGTTTTGGTCTCGTTGAATATCTGCAGCTTCATCACGCTTCTTCTTCGGACTTCTCCTTCGTCGGGTATACCACCCTTCGATGAAAGGCAGCAATAAGGATTTGGGCGAAGGCCTCCTTGATTTTTGCCAGGTCGCGCAGGGTCAGGGGGCATTCATCAAGTTCTCCCGACTGGAAGCGATCATTGAAAATCCTTTGAATGAGGTTGTCAATGTGTGCCGGGGTCGGTTGGTCAAGCGTGCGGCTGGCCGCCTCGACGGCATCGGCCAGCATAGATATGGCTGCCTCGCGCGTCTGTGGTTTCGGGCCGGGGTAACGGAACTTGTCCCGGCTCGATGAGTCGTTCCCCTGCTTGAGAGCCTTGTCGTAGAAGTAGCTCATCAGCATCGTACCGTGGTGTTCTTCAATGAAGTTCAAGACGTTATCCGGCAGTCCGGCCTCCTCGCCCATCGCCCGGCCTTTCTTGACGTGGGCGATCAAAATGATCGCCGACATGGACGGGGTGAGAGATTCGTGTTTCGACTTGACGCCTAATTGATTCTCCACAAAGTACTCGGGAATATCCATCTTGCCAATGTCGTGATAGTATGTTCCGACTCGCGCCAACAGGGAATTGCCGCCAATCGCCTTGGCACCGGCTTCCGAGAGATTACCGACGTTGAGCGAATGCTGGAAGGTCCCGGGCGCCTCGATAGCTAACCGTTTCAAGAGGGGATGGTTCAAGTCGGACAGTTCCAGAAGAGTGATATCAGTGGTGATGCCGAATACCGACTCGAACAACGGAAGGATGCCGATGGTAAGAAAAGCGGCAACAATGCCGTTGACGACGCCATAGCCCATTTCAGTAAAGAGTTCCGGGTTTGGCGTCATCTTCATATTTTCAACCAGCAATACAAAAACGGCATAGGTGACTGAAACGGAAAACATGATCTTGATGAAATGGGAGCGCTGGCGCACCCGACGGGAGGCAAAACAGGCCACCGTGCCGACCACGACGGTCATCAGGCTCAGGGAGAAATTGAAGCGGTGCATAATGCCCAGCAGAAGCGCCAGAACGAGCGTTGATAGCACCCCCACCTCAGCGTCAAATAAGATGGTCACCATCATCGGCAACAACGCCACGGGAAACAGGTAG
>Ga0209979_1000479_pt1 | contig 54865 bp, 45 predicted proteins | sample AnhtaG_FD_183114 | JGI IMG/M metagenome (GOLD analysis project Ga0209979, IMG submission 183114) | Deep subsurface microbial communities from Anholt, Denmark to uncover new lineages of life (NeLLi) - Anholt_01485 metaG (SPAdes) (version 2) | ecosystem: Environmental > Aquatic > Marine > Oceanic... | reverse complement strand
AGGGGTCAGGGATCAGGGGGCAGTTGTCAGGGGTCAGGGGGTTAGGGGCGAGCGTTGTGAAACAGCGTTAAGATGTGCGAGAGGGAGTGAATATCAAATATCGAATGCGAATGTCCAATGTCGAAGTGCAAATGCGCGAACTTTCAAGGGGGGTTACCAGGGCAAATGGCAGCTATAGTGGCGGTAGAACAGGCCGATTGAACGCATAGCGATTATGGCGATTACCTGAACGGCGAGATTTACCGTCAGCCGGCCTGCGTTTATTGCAAGATTTGCTCCGGAGTATTGTCTTGCTTGTATTGCCAGTACGGCGCCGGCGATGCACAAGGCGGCCACTACCAGATACGGGCCGAACGCTCTATGTATCGGCGTTAAAAGGTAATCAGGCCTTAACATAGTAAGGTCTTTGCCTACCGCTACATTTAACATCGCTGCGGGAAAAACAAAAAGCCCGCAAAGCATCAACGCCCACAGAAGCACAGGGGAGCTGATGCCCATTTTCTTAGTTATCAGAAGAGCAATAAAGCAGGGCAGTCCCAGCACAAGCAGCACAATAAAGACTGTGTATAGTGTTTTGAGGACATTCCAGAGAAATCCGGCTATGGAGACTGGATGAAAGTCAGGCAACTGGTCGGTGCCGAAGGCTGATGAGTAGATTATCTGCATATAGTACCAGAACAAACATCCCCATGATGTTATGGTCATTACGCTTCCAAAAGGAACAGGAATATATATAGTAATTGCAGGGCCGGAGATAGCGATGGTGTAGTTCATATGTCTAACGAAAAACTTAAAGCAGACCACCACCGCTACGAAAATCAAACCCGTCACATTCGTTCGAGTCAGGAATATTTTCCAACTGTCGAGAAATACGGCGTGGTAAAAGCCGGGGAGGGGCCCGGCCTTTTCGATTTGCGGTTTGATTTTTTTTGGGGTTTCGCTGTCTCCGGAAGGGATTATAAGGATTTGTCCGCAGGTTGAGCACCGGGCGCGTTTTCCGCGGTATTTATCGGCAAAGGCAATCAGGGCATCGCAGTTTGGGCAGTTGAACTGGATTGTCATATTCTCGTATTGCGTATATCGTATATCGTATTGCGTATATCGTATATCGTATTGCGTATAAATTCGAAATTCGAATATCGAAATCCGAAACAAATTCGAATTTCCAAAATTCCAATGTTCAAAAGAAAACTCGGAATGACGGTGGTGGAGCCACCCCCAAACAAGTTTGAGGGTGCCACCCAAGTTTCATTAGTAATTCAAAGGTCAATAAGTTGCGCTGTAATACTATTAAACCTGTTTCATAGCGTCTATGAAGGAGCTGAGATTATTGGCCCATTTTTTGGCTTCGAGCAGGTCGACCTTGTCGGCTTTTACGAGCCTTGCCAGATGGCTTTCCATCGTTATCATTTTTTCATCGGGCCTGTTTTGGGTCTTTGTTTGCAGCTGGGAATAAAGTTGCTCTGTTTTGCCGGTCCGTATCAGGTTGGCGCAGGCGTAGTTATTGTTGAGTATTTCTATTGCCGCTATCCTTCCTGTTCCGTCTTTTTTTGGGACGAGCTTCTGTGCGATGATGTAGGCGAGTCCGAGGGAGAGCTGATTTTGCACTTCGTGCTGCCTGCCGGACGGAAAATAGTCGAGGATGCGTGTTACCGTGCCGGTGGCATCCCTTGTGTGGAGGGTGGAGAAGACCAGATGGCCTGTCTCGGCGGCCATAAGTGTCATAGCAATGGTTTCGGGGTCTCGCATTTCGCCGACAAATACTATGTCGGGGTCCTCGCGGAGCAGCGCCCTTAATCCTTCGATAAAGGAACCGACGTCTCTTCCGACTTCCCGCTGAGAAATGAGAGAGTATTTCTGCTGGAAGATGTACTCTATGGGGTCTTCGAGGGTTATAATTCGGCAGGCACTTTTCTCGCTGATTCGGTCGATTAGCGAGGCAATGGTTGTGGATTTTCCTGCGCCGGTGATGCCGGTTAGAAGCACAAGGCCCTGTTTGCGGTCGATGATGTCCTCCCAGATGTTGTTGGGAAAGCCGATTTGCTCAATTTTCGGGATGTCCAGCGATAATGCCCGGATGGCTGCGCAGATACCGTCGTTTTCCTTAAAGACGTTTATTCGAAACTGTAGTGAGCCAAGTCTGTAAGAGCAGTCCACGCTGTATTGTCCCTGGAATTTGCTTAAGTTTTTGTCACTTAAGAGCGGGTAGATAAGCTGCTTTGCTGTCTCCTGCGTTACGGTGAGGCCCTTAAGTTTTACGAGGTTGCCGTCGATGCGATAAGCAGGAGGTGCGCCGACTTTGATATGCAAATCGGAGACTCGCATCGCGCCTTTCTCCTCGAAATAGGCCAACATATCAAGGATGCTTAGTTTCCCGAGATTTTCGGTTGAATAAACTTTTGCTGAAGCGGGGTATTTTTCAGTCATATTTGGCTCCGCTGGAATCAGGATGAAAATGTGATTTAGCTGTTCAGCCCTTTGGCCCCAACGCTTGTCTGCAACAAGCAGACGTAGAGGCTCAGAGCAGACTTCGGCCTTTCTATACCAATAAATAGTATACCAGCAGAACTGCCAAAAAGCAAGAGTCGAATGTCGCATCTTGTGAGCGTGGGGCGTGCTCCGGTGGCGGAAAATAACTAAATGTGGTTTTTGCTGGCTTTCCTGAGACAGGCGGCTATAATTTGTGGCAAATATCGACGGAAGGCTGGATTTTGCAGAATAACGGAATATAAGTATGCGGAAAAAGCTGTTTGTTTTGATTATTTTAATTTTGCTGCCGGCATTGCCGGTAAAATCGGGGTTGGCTATTGAGGGCGGGGTTGCCGATGAGAAGGCCCGCGCTTTTGTCGGTCAGGATTTGCACCTGGCAGGCGGTGAGCTTCTACTCTATCAGTCAAGGCCCGGCGAGCATATTCTTGTTTTGCAGGAAGGATTTTCGATGTCGGTCGGGGCCAACCAATTTTCCAGCGATAGTGCGGTAGTATGGCTGAGCAGCAAGAGGACCGAATTTCGCGGTCGCGTTGATGTTGAAGTAAACGTTCAGGTGTATCTGGAGGGCAATGTATCGCTTAAAAAGACCAGAGGCGCCAAGACAACCGGTTTGAGCGAGACGGTCGTTGAAAATGGCGAGTCGATGGTTGTTCGGTTCGGTGTGAGCGGAGAGGTTTTTGTAACTGCGGAGAAAAGAGAGATTGCCGACCCTCGAGAACTGCCCCTTTATGCAGAGGCCTTTGAGGCAGTCGCAGCGGTTGAACAGGAGTTTACCGGGCATAAGGTGCCAGGGTATCTACTGCCCATAACGCCGGTGCCTGAACTGCCGACGGAGAAGATACGGCCGAAGAGACCGCCTGAAGAAGATGTTACAGTCAAGCCGGTTGAAGTAGTCCCTGAGCCGGAAGAGAAGGAGCCGCGTTTCAGGTATCCGGTGAATATATCGCCTGCGGGTGAAGCTCCGCTGAAGATGGAGTCTGCCAGGGCGGTGGACGGGACGGACATCGCAACGGTGATGCAAAGGTTCTATGTGTGGCAGAAGCAGGATGAGGAGGGAGGTTTGCTGGAGCTGCAGGCCGATAGGGCGGTTATATTTTATTCAAGTAGAGGGCTTGTGGCCCCCGTGCCTTCTTACGAAGGCAAGAACGGGGGCGGAGGTGCGGAAGACATTTTGGCCGGGGGGACTGTGAAAGCGATTTATATGTCCGGCGACGTTGTGATGACCGAAGGGCAGCGGACGATTCGGGCTGAAGAGATGTATTACGATTTCGAAGCGAAAAAGGGCCTTGCGATAGGCGCGGTGATGCGGAGTTTCGATGCGGCCCGAGGGATACCGATTTATGTTCGGGCGGCGAAGCTGCAGCAGATTGCGGAGAATAAATTTGCCGCTGATAATATCACCTTGGCAAGCAGTGAATTTTACCTGCCTCAGGTTTCGCTTAATGCCTCGAGTGTGATTATCACCGATACGACTCCTGTTGACGAGCGATTGGGCAAGGTCTCTGATAGTAGTTATGATGCCGAGATGCGTGATGTGCGTTTGAAAATAGGTGATAAGACGATTTTCTATTGGCCTTTTCTGCGTAGTAACCTGCAAAGACCTGATGTTCCGCTCAAGAGCGCCCATTTCGGTCACGATAGTACGTGGGGGACATCGGTTGAGACGCGATGGTATTTGGCGCGGCTGTTGGGACTGCGGGAGGCGGAAGGGACGGACAGCACTCTTGCGCTGGATTATTATGGCAAACGCGGGGTCGGTGCCGGCGTGGAGATTGATTATGAAAGAGAGGATTATTTCGGCAGACTTTTAGGTTATATTATACGAGATAGCGGTGAGGACAGACTGGGCAGGTACAGCAGTCGCAGAGACGTTGAGCCGCCCCGTGAGCTTCGCGGTCGGTTCCTCTGGCAGCACAGGCATTTTCTGCCTTACAACTGGCAGCTTACCAGCGGGGTCAGTTACTCATCTGATGAGCATTTTATAGAGAGTTATTATCGTAACGAGTTTAACGTAGGGGAGAGGCAGGAAACATATCTTCATCTAAAACGCCTGCAGGACAACTGGGCGCTGTCTTTTCTGGGCAAGGGGCGGATAAACGATTTTGCCGACGAGCTGGAAGAGCTGCCCAGCGCCGGGTTACACGTGACGGGCCAGTCACTTTTTAATGACACGTTCACTTTATATAGTGATACTGAAGTCAGCCGGCTGCGACAGAGGATAGGCGACGAACATTCGACACTAATCAGCGAGGAGCGGTTTTCATTTATGTCGCAGAGAGTTGAGCTTGATATGCCGGTGCGGATGGAGGGATTTAAGGTTGTGCCGTTTGTGGCCGGGACTTTCGGCTATGATGACCGCAGCGGCTTTAGAAGGTCGCTTGTGGACGGAAGCTCTACGGGCAGTTTTGGCGAGGACAAGGTCTGGCTTGGTGAGACCGGTGTTCGTGTATCAAGTCAATACTGGAAGGTTTATCCTGATGTCAAATCGCGACTGTGGGATTTGAACCAGCTGCGTCATATCATAAAGCCGCAATTGACGGCTGTTCTTTACGAGGAAAGTGATTCTGTTGTTAAGCAACATGATACTCTGAACGTAGGTATTTCTCAGCGGCTGCAAACCAAGAGGGGCCCTGCAGATAAACGGCGGACGGTTGACTGGATGCGGCTGGATATGGACTTTACGTGGGTGAATGACTCTGAGAGCGCTGATACCGCCGGGCCTGATAGATTTATCTGGAACAGGCCGATTGTGCCGCTGCGTGTGCTTTCGGCACCCGATATCTTTAGCGGCGACCTTGAGAGCGGACTGCACAGATTTGAGATGTTTGGGCCGAGGCGCAATTACTTCGGCGCCGATTATATCTGGCGTTTGAGCGATACGTCCGCTGTATTGAGTGATATGCATTTTGATATGCAAAGCGGAGTGGTGCAGCAATTTAACGTTGGTTTTTCGCACCTGCGCTGGCCTAATTTGAGTTATTATATAGGCAGCAGATATTTGCGGCGTGTCGAGGTTCTGGACGAAAAAGGCTCGAATGCGGTTACTTTTGCGGCGACTTACGTTCTTGACCCGCGCTATACGGTTGTATATTCTGCGCAGTATGATTTTGACTACGGTGCAAGTATACGAAGTGATATCACGCTTATAAGGCGGTATCACAGGGTTTATTGCGGCATTACGTACAGTGCGGACGAGTCTCTGGACAGACATGCAATTGTATTTAGTATATGGCCCCAGGGTATTCCGGAACTGGCGATCGGGCCGAGAAGGTATGTTGGACCGGGCGGTTACGATTGATTATTGATAAGAAGAAGAACGTAAGGCAAAAGTTGCAGCAAGAATCAGCAGATATAGTAAATACGGAATAGTAAATAGTGAATTGACAAAGGAGACTGCTATGGCGTTGGTTAATACCAAAAAGATGTTCGAGATGGCCTACAAGGGCGGCTATGCAGTAGGTGCGTTCAACGTGAACAATATGGAGATTACGCAGGGTATTATAGAGGGGGTGGCTGAAGAAAAGGCCCCGCTTATTCTGCAGGTGTCGCGAGGCGGACGTAAGTATGCGAGCCTTAGCTATTTGAGGGCGATCATTGACGTGGTGGTCGAGGAAAATCCGGATATTCCCGTCGCAATAAACCTTGACCACGGTGATAATTTTGAGACTTGCAAACAATTCGTGGACGCCGGCTTTACGTCGGTAATGATAGACGCTTCAAAACAGCCGTTCGAAGAGAATATTGCAGCTACGAAGAATGTGGTCGAATATGCACACGCTCACGACGTTGTTGTTGAAGCAGAGCTGGGCCAGTTGGGTGGAATCGAAGAGGATGTGGTTGGGGTAGAGGATGTGGGCAAGCACGTGGCTGACCCCGACCAGGCGGTGGAGTTTGTTGAAAAAAGCGGCTGTGATTCTCTGGCGGTAGCTTGTGGAACGAGTCATGGTGCGTACAAGTTTAAGACCGAGCCGAAGCTGGCCTTCGATGTGATACAGAAGATAGGGGACAGACTGCCTGGATTTCCGCTGGTTATGCACGGCTCGAGCAGTGTGATACGGGAGTTCGTGGACCTTATTAACAAATATGGCGGTGACATGCCGAATGCGATGGGTGTGCCGGAAGCATCGGTCAGCAAGGCGGCAAAGATGGCAATCTGCAAGGTCAATATCGATACGGATTTGCGGCTGGCTCTGACGGCTAAAATCCGGCAGGTTTTTGCCGAGAAGCCCGGTGAGTTTGACCCGCGTAAATACCTCGGCCCGGGTAGAGAAGCTATTAAAGATATGGTTAAACATAAGCTGCACGTTTTAGGTTGTGCGGGAAAGGCGGCAGAGTGTATGTAAGCTCGATGCTTCCGCCTTCGCTGAAGCTGCGGCGGACAGGCGATACTCGATACTCGATGTCGAGAGACGAGAATGCAAGAGACAAGATGGGAAATGTGAGATATGAGACACAAAAAAGGAAATTTTACTTTCTATTTTTTACTTTTTAGCTCTCTTTTATGTGTGCTTGCCTGCGCTTTTGCGGCCCAGTTAGCGCCTGTTGAAGCCCAGCCGGCACCCCCCTCCATCGACAAGCGGGGACAGGCAATCAGTGGGCAAGCCGACGTCGTTGAAACGGTTTGTGAGCTAATTTACCAGGGTCAATTCGACGCTGCCGATGAACTAACAGGCGAGCGTTCACGGCTTGGTCAGTTAGCGAAGATTGTCCAGGAATACAAGAGTATAAATCAACGGCGTCAGTCAGCCCGGGAAGCTGCATACGCAGAGAGGTTAGCTGAGCTGGAAAAGTTCCGAGCCGAGGCAGATGCCAACGATGTGAACGATATAGGGTTCCCGCAAAGTGGGGTTGCTGTAAATGATATTCCTGCGGTGTTTTCGGTCATTGTCAGGGCGTGCGAGTTTGCGGATGAGGCGCAGAGAGAGCAGCTTCTGTCTGAGTCGTTCGTAAAGCAGGTTTTTCAACAAGCGATAGGCAGCGCTCTCGAGTTCGAGTCAGAAGGAAAATGGCTTGATGCCTACACAAATTGCTACTATTGGCTGCAGACAATCGAGCCGGGCAATGAGGCGTATTCAGATTATGCCGAGCGGCTTCTGGACAAGGCCAGTATTGTGGCGTCTTTTCAAGACAGTCCCTGTGAGACCCGCAAGGAGCGTTATGAAGGGGTGAAGGAAGAGATGTTTGTTCGGGCGATTAGTGCCCTGAAATCCAATTACGTCAGCATTATCGATTATCGTCAAATGGCGGCCAAAGCTATCAGGCGCTGCGAGCTGCTGGGTGAGGTGATGGAATTTCCGATTGACGATTTTCCATTGACGATTGAAAATCCAAAATCTCTATCGGCGTGGTCGGCGGCCCTGGCCGCGGTTCTGGATGAAGTAGAGCATTCTCCCACGGGTGTAAGTAAAGATAAGTTTATAGATGTTTTTGAAAAAGTTCTGGCACTGAACACAACAACTGCCCAATTTCCCCGCCCGGTACTGATTGCACAGTTTGCGGAAGCTGCATTGTCTGCGCTTGACCCTTATACGGTTATGGTTTGGCCCAGGCAGGTGCGGGAGTTTGAGAAGATGATGACCAATGAGTTTACCGGTATCGGGATAGAGATTTCGAAACGGCAAGGGCTGTTGACGGTAACGAGTCTTTTGCCTGATACGCCGGCATACAACTCCGGTCTTGATGCAGGAGATGTGATAGAAGCGGCAGACGGGGTTGAAACGAAGGATATGACTCTTACCTGTGCGGTCCGCAAGATTACCGGTCAAGCGGGCACAAAAGTAACATTGACGATAAGACGTGCCGGCGAGGAGAAAACCAGGGACATTACTATAACCAGAGCGAAGATAATCGTTCCGACAATTCGCGGCTGGCAAAGGACCGAATCAGGCCGCTGGCTGTATATGATTGATGAGGGGAACAAAATCGGTTATGTCCGCGTCACCAGTTTTTCCGCGGAGACGGCTTCGGGCTTAGAAAAAGTATTAGTTGACCTTGAGGCAGAAGGGTTGAAGGGATTGATTTTGGATTTGCGATTCAATTCCGGCGGGTTTTTAGATAGTGCCATTGCGGTAACCGACAAATTCCTCGAAGAAGGACTGATAGTCATCACGCGTCCGCGGTCATGGCTGTCGTCGACTTATGCATCGGCACACAAGGCGAAGACGCACCCGAATTATCCGCTGGTTGTACTGATGAATTCCGGCTCGGCCAGTGGTTCAGAGATAGTGGTGGGTGCACTGGCAGACGAAAAACATAACCGGGCAATTTTGGTGGGAACGAGGACCCACGGCAAAGGCAGCGTGCAGGGGATAACGCACTATCCAGGCGGGAGAGCGCAGCTGAAATATACGATGGCGTATTATCATTTACCTTCAGGCCAGAGAGTTGAAAGCCGGGATGCAATGAAAAAACAAGACAGAGAGGATTGGGGCATCGGGCCGGATGTCGAAATCAAATTAAGAAGCGATGAGCTCAGGAAAATGATTGATATCCAGAGGGATAACGACGTGCTGGTTAAAGCCGACCACGGCAAGGGCGGCGCAGCGCTGGAAAAACATACGGTCGAGGAAACCCTTGCGGCTGACCCGCAGCTGGCGGTTGGTATTCTGGTTGTTAAGAGCAAATTGATCCAAGCCGGCGCTCTGGTTTCGAATGTGAATTGACTTTCAGCTAAAGGGATGTGCGGATTTGACAAACGCAGAAGATACAGGAAGAGATTCTTCGCGGAGCCGGCCCTCGGGCGACCCCCCTGCTTTCTTGCGAAAGCAAGAAGAGGGGCAGGACAGGTTTGAACGGCAGAGGCAAGAGAAGCTGTCGCGTATTAAGCAATTAGGCATTGACCCTTACGGCGGCAGATATGAGGGGGCCGAGCGTGCCTGCGATATCAAGAGCAGATTTAAGGATGGCGATGAGAAGCAGCGGGCCAGATGCGCCGGCAGGATTGTGCTGCTGAGGGACATCGGGAAACTGATTTTTATTACCCTGCGCGACTGGAGCGGGACCATCCAGGTGGGGTTGAGCAAAAATCTGTTAGGCTCGGAGGCGGTTGGATGGCCACTTGCGAAGCTGCTTGAGCTTGGCGATATAATCGGCGCCTCCGGTCAATTAGGTAAGACCAAAACCGGTGAGATTACCGTATGGGCTGATAGCGTTTCGCTTTTGAGCAAATGTTTGCGTCAGCCGCCGGAGAAATTTCACGGGCTGTCAGATATTGACCTTCGTTATCGGCACCGGTTTGTGGATTTGTGGGCCAATCCTGAAGTGATGGAGCGGTTTAAGAAGCGCAGTGCCATCATCGCTACGATTCGGGAATTTCTGCACGCCCGCGGTTTTCTGGAAGTTGAGACGCCGATGATGCAGCAAAAAGCCGGGGGGGCTGCGGCAAAGCCGTTTGTAACGTATCATAACACGTTGGATTTGGATTTGTTTTTGCGGATTGCGCCGGAGCTGTTTCTAAAAAGACTGCTGGTCGGGGGAATGGAAAAGGTCTTTGAGATAAACCGCAATTTTCGTAACGAAGGCCTGAGCAGGCAGCACAACCCGGAATTTACGATGCTGGAATTGTATCAGGCCTACGCCGATTACAATGTGATGATGGATTTGACCGAGGAGATTATCTGTCTGTGTGTGGAAAAATACTGCCCCAGCGAGCAGGTTCAATTCGGTGAGGAGACGGTCGATTATACTCGGCCGTGGCGGCGGGTGCGGTATGCGGAGCTTCTAAAAGAACACAGCGGCTGCGATATTGAAGATATAAAAGCTGTGAGGATGAGAGCGGCCGGACTTGGGTTGGATGAAGAGGATATGGACGATGTGGTGGTTGTCAATGAGGTGTTTAATGCCACCGTTGAGGACAATCTCATCAACCCGACGTTTGTGATGGATTATCCGGCGGCGCTGTGTCCGTTGACGAGGCGCAAAAAAGACGAGCCGAAATATGCCGAGCGTTTTGAGCTGTATATGGCGGGGATGGAGCTGGCCAACGCGTACACGGAGTTGAACGACCCGGCGGTTCAGGAGGAGAACTTCAAAATCCAGCTTCGCGGGCAGGAAGAATCGATGGCAAGGATGGACGAAGATTTTATAACGGCGTTGAAATACGGTATGCCGCCGGCAGGGGGGTTGGGTATTGGAATTGACAGGTTGATAATGGTCTTGACCGGCGCTACGAGTATTCGTGACGTGGTGCTGTTTCCGCTTCTAAAACCTACCACAGGCTAAGTCGATTGGACTTGCGATGTTGAAATTATTTTTGTGGCTGCGATACCTGCGTAAGAAAAAGATTGTATTTTTGAGCATTGCGGCAGTTGCTCTTTCTGTGGCGCTATTGATAGTTGTTTCCAGTTTGTTCACCGGTTTTATCAATGTGTTCGAGCAGAGCGCAGTTGAGACGATAGGTGATGTTGTTCTTGCCCCGCCGATTAGATTTGCAAAATATCGAGTGCTTATCGAGCGTCTGGAGCAAACGAGCGCGGTGGATGCGGCAACGGCGACTCTATCGGCTCAAGGCCTGCTGTATCTTGGCCAGGGTAATGTGCGCAGGGTGAGTGTTTGGGGGATTGAGCCCGGCCCAAGGGAGAAAGTAACCGGTTTTAAGCGGTCTTTGCTTAAACAAAAGGAATCGCCTGAATCGCCTGGCGAACCATCTTTTAAGGTCAGCGGTTTTCCCGAAGGAATCGGAGGATTTGTGGGGGTCGGTGTGGTTGCGGCGCCCGACGAAAAGACAGATGAGTATGATTTCGACGCAGTTGAGAAGATGGTCGGCCAGCAAGTTGTCCTTATTACAGGGACGGTTATCGAGAATTCCAAGCAAGAGGGAACAGGAGGAGCAGGGGGCCGACTTAAGAAAAAGACTGTGCCATTTAGAATTGCAGATATCGTTTTCACGGGGGTATATTATGTTGATAAAACATTTATTTACCTGCCTATAGAAGAAGTTCAAAAAACTTTATACCCGAATGAAGACGGCCAAATTGCCGACCAGATTCAGATTAAACTTGCCGGTGACGTAGAGGCGGATGTGGCAAAGGCGCAGATTCGGGGGGTATGGAAGGTATTCGCCGATGAGCAGCTTGGCTGGGGTCCGTATCTTATAAGAGAAACCTCTGTCAAGACGGCCAAGCAGATGCAAAGCCAGTATGTGGCTGAACTGCGAAAGCAAATGGGAGTTCTGTTATTGATATTCGTGGTTGTCAGTATCAGTGTGGTCGTTCTGATTTTCTGCATATTCTATATGATTGTGAGCATAAAGCAGCGGGACATTGCAATAATAAAGAGCTGTGGGACAGCGAGCAGCTCGGTGGCGTTGATTTTTGTCGGGTTCGGCGCTTGTGTTGGAATAATAGGCTCGGGCATTGGAGCTGCGCTGGGATATGTTATTACAAAAAATATAAATACGATTGAGGAGTGGATAAGGATAATCTTCGGATTGAAGCTGTGGAAAAGCAGCGTGTATATGTTTAGTAAGATACCCAGTGAGGTCAATTGGGTCTGGGCTCTGGTTTTTGTATTGTTGGCAATTGTAGCAGCAGCTATCGGAACGCTGATACCTGCGATTGTGGCGGCGAGAACAAGGCCGGTGGAGATTTTAAGATATGAATAATGGATATCGAATATCGAATGATGAATTTCGAGGTTCTTCGTGAGCGGGCTATGTACAAGATTATTCTTGCAATCAGGTATTTATTGAAGCGCCGAATAGCGTATTTTGCGGTGCTGGCGGTAGCACTTTGCGTTTTTATTGTTGTTATAGTGATGACGGTGCTGACCGGTTTGGTGACTGACTTTAAGCAGAAGAATCATAGTTTTGTGGGCGACTGTGTTGTCGGCACCGAATCGCTGGTGGGCTTTGCGTACTATGAAGATTTTATGAAGATACTGGAGCGGAGCGATTTTGTTGAAGAAATCTCGCCTGTGATTAAAAGCTATGCACTGGTAAGTCCGGTCGAGACAGAACGGAATGTCGGTGTTGAGATTATGGGTATTGACCCGGTCAAACATAGTCAGGTTACCGGTTTCGGTCAAACGCTGTATTACCGTAAAGACGATGTATCGAAGGCATTTGAGCCGGCCTATGAACCGAATCTTGCCGGTTGCGTGATAGGGATTGACCTGGCGTTGCAGCGTGATGCGAAAGGCAGATACCCTTATGGTTCCGGTCCTACCGAGATGGCTCTTTCAATAAGCTGCTTCCCGTTGACTGCGAAAGGGGCTTTGGCTAAAGCGGGTGCAGGGCTGGTTAACACAAAAACCTTTTACCACAGCAACAATTCGGAAAGTGGTTTGGCCCGTGTGGATGGCTCGATGGTTTACCTGCCGTTTGAACAGGCGCAACTGCTTTGTGGTATGGCCGGGCCTGTCAAAAGAGTCAATGCCATCCATATAAAGTTCAAGCCGAATATGGGTCTCGAAGCCGGGTGCGAAGAAGTCGATTCGCTCTGGCAGAGCTTCGGGCGAGAAAAGGCAGACGAAAAGCAGGCGTACTTGTTAGAGAAGGTGACGGTGCAAAGCTGGAAAGATTACAGACGTGCATTCATCGCGGCAATGGAAAAGGAACAAACGATGATGACGGCGCTGTTTGCTCTTGTGGGGATTACGACTGTTTTTATTGTCTTTGTTGTTTTTTATATGATTATCAGCCATAAGAGTAAAGACATAGGGATTTTGAAGAGCATAGGCGTTTCGAACGCAAATATTATCAAATTATTTTCGGGTTTTGCTTTTTTAGTGGGGCTTTTAGGCTCCGGCGTTGGCGTGTTTGCCGGCTGGTTGTTTTTGCTGAAAATAAACCGGATAGAAGATTGGCTTTTTGCGCGTTTTGAGTTTCAGTTGTGGGACAGGACAATTTATGCCATAGGAGATATTCCGAACCAGGTGGATGCGAAGGTTCTGGCGGTAATTATCTTTTCGGCGATTGTCGCGTGCTGGGTTGGTGCACTGGTGCCGAGCTGGCAGGCGGCGAAGCAAAAGCCGGTGGAGACTTTGCAGGTGACCCAGTTGTAATTGGTGATTGGTGATTGGTAATTGGTAATTGGTGATTGGTGATTGGTAATTGGTAATTGGTAATTGGTAATTGATTGGTTGTATGGGTAAAGACGATTTTATATTAAAGGCCGAAGGGCTCCATAAATCTTATAGGATGGGCGCGACGGAGGTCAAGGTGCTCAAAGGCGTTGATTTGGCCGTAAAGAGCGGTGAATTTGTTGCAATAGTGGGGGCCTCTGGCAGCGGCAAAAGCACGCTGCTGCATATATTAGGTGCATTGGATAAGCAGGATAAAGGCATCGTCAGGTTTGAGGGGCGGGATTTGAGCTGGTTTAGTGGCGGCGAATTGAATAAGTTCCGCAACAAAATGGTCGGATTTGTTTTTCAGTTTTATCATTTACTGGACGAATTAAGTGTGCTGGAAAATGTTTTTCTGCCGGTGATGGTTTCGAGGAGCGTGGTTGGCTGGTTTGCGTGCCGCAGATGGGCGAAAAGGCGGGCCAGAGAATTGCTTGTGCAGCTTGGTTTGGGAGAAAGGACCAATCATAAGCCGTATCAGTTGTCCGGCGGAGAGAGACAGCGGGTAGCAATCGGCAGGGCTTTGATGAACGAGCCGAGACTACTTTTGGTCGATGAGCCGACAGGAAATCTTGACTCTGCGACAGGAAATGGTATTCTGGAGGTCTTTGAGGAATTGAATAGAGCCGGCCAGACGATTGTAATGGTGACCCACGACGAAAGAATCGCGCAAAGGGCCGGGCGGATAATAACATTGGCCGATGGCAAAATTCGTCGTGCGTGAAAGGACCCCGCAAGGCGGGAACCCAGGCGTGATGCGTATCGCGAAAAGATAAATACGCACGACACAATACGAGATACGATATTATGGGACTAAAAATTTGGCTTGACGACAAACTTGTTGACGAGGCGGAGGCGAAAATATCTGTTTTTGACCACGGTGTGCTTTACGGCGACGGGGTTTTTGAGGGTATTCGTGTTTACAACGGCAGGATATTTGAGCTGGAAGCGCACATGAAGAGGCTTTATGAATCGGCCAAGGTGATTCGCCTTGAGGTTCCGATGAGCAAAAGCAGACTTATCAGCGCAGTTGAAAAAACCGTTGAAGCCAACGGCGTTATTGACGGTTATATCCGACTGGTGATGACCCGCGGAGTGGGAACTCTGGGGCTGAATCCCTTCATCTGCGAGGGGGGGCGATTGTTTATCATAGCCGATAACATTCAGCTTTATCCGGAGGAGCTTTATGAAAAAGGGATGAAGGTAATCAGTGCAACGACGGTTCGCAATCATCCGCTGGCACTTCCGCCGCAGGTCAAAAGCTTGAATTATCTCAATAGCATTCTGGCCAAGATTGAGGCGCTGGACAATGACGTGCCCGAGGCGATTATGTATAACCACGAAGGTTACGTTGCCGAAGCGACGGCCGACAATGTTTTTATTGTGAGAAACGGTGTGATTTATACACCGCCGGTTGAAGCAGGCGCGCTGGAAGGGATAACGCGAGGTATCGTTATTAAATTAGCCAGGGAAGAGAACCTTGAGGTGGTCGAAAAGAATCTGACGCGATGTGATTTGTATATTTGCGATGAATTTTTCCTTACGGGAACGGCCGCCGAGGTCATCGGCATTGTCGAGATTGACGGCAGGGTCATCGGTGACGGCAAGCCCGGGCTTATTACCCGCCTGCTGAGAAAAAAATTCTTCAGGTACACCCGCAGAAAGGAGAAATAGCGGATAGAAGTAATTGTCGATTTTCGATTGTCGACTGCCGATTGAAAATCGTAAATCGAAAATTGTAAATCGCTAAACGCTATGCAGCGACCGGCATATACGGACGTACCAGGCAATATATCAGGGAGCGGGATTTCTGCTTTTGGGCTAATCGATTGCCAATTGGGCCAGGTTAGAGAGCTGATAGATAAGCAATTGACCGTCCCGGCCAAGGCAGGAGACATCAAGCCGTTGCTCGAATGTGTGAGTACCCGCAGCGGCAAGATGCTTCGGCCCGGGCTGGTTTTATTATCGTATCGCGTCGTGCGTGATGCGTCGTGCGAAAAAAAGACGCAATACGATATACGCAATACGCAATACGAAGCTATCCGTGTTGCAGCGATTGTTGAGATGATTCACAATGCCACGCTGCTGCACGATGATGTTATAGACGATGGGCAAAAACGACGGGGCATGCCCACGATAAACAGTCTCTGGGGTAACGAATCCGCTGTGTTGCTGGGCGATTTTTTATTAAGCCGAGCTTTCAAGATGTGTGCCGAGCTGGAACCGCAGGTAGCGAAGGTAATTGCCGCTACTGCGATTCGGGTCTGCGAAGGTGAGTTGAGACAGGTAAGTCAAAGGCAGAATTGGCAGTTGAGCGAATCGGAGTATATCGACATAATCACCGAAAAAAGTGCCGCTCTTTTTAGCGGCTGCTGCTATCTTGGCGGCCTCCTGGCCCGGGCAAGCGAAACGCAGGTTCAGTCGTTGGCGGATTTTGGTTTGAATGCCGGCATTGCGTTTCAAATTACCGACGATTTACTCGATATAATCGGCGATGAAAACAAAACAGGCAAAACACTTGGCAGTGATGTTAGTAAACACAAGCTGACGCTGGCTGTAATACATTTGTTAGAGGCGGTGGACGAGGGAGAAAAGAGCGCGGTTAAAAGTAAGTTAAATGCCGTGGGGGAAAGTAAGGAGGCCCTGGCAGAGATGCTAAGGCGTTATGGCAGTTTGGAATATGCACGTGGGCGGGCGCAAGAGTTTGTCGCCAGAGCGGTCGGGGCATTAGCCGGCTTGAAAGAAAGCGATGCTAAAGAGGCCTTGATTGAGACGGCAAAATTTATGGCCAGCAGGGCGGTTTAGTGCTGGTTTAGCTGATGAACCAAAGCAAAAACGAAAAGGCCGGTTTTTAATAAGCCGGCCTTTTTGTTTAGATAGTAAGAGGGACCCCATTTTGGCTCTCCTATGGAGTCCTCACGGACTGCCACAGGTGCAAAGAGCCGCAAAATGGGAACCCAGAAGCTACCTGGTCGTTTTAGAATTTGTACTTCATACTCAAGGTGACCCAGGTTTCGTCCTTATCGTCATTGACCGAATCTTCCATTGTTACCTGGTGATAAAGTCCCGGGGTGAGGGTAAAGTTGTTGCCGAGGTCAAAGTCTGTTGAGACGCCGAAGACGATGTTTGACCAATCGTGTTCCACAGCCAGGGCCCCATCATTGTAGACCATCTCCGTATGCAGATTCAGCACCTGCTCCGGCATTTCGGGAATTAAAGTACCCAGGTTCAATCCATAGTCAAGCATGAAGATGTGTGCCCAACCGGCGTAGTCAGACAGAGTGCCACTGTTGGATGGCCACAGCGAAACAAGGGCGTAGCTGGGGACGACGCCTGCGGGGCAAATTTCCGGCCAGGAAAGAACCAACTGCATTTCCTGGAGGTCTGTACTGTTCTTGGAGTGACTGCTGCTATCCGGATAATTATAGTAAACGTAGCCGAGTCTGTAGTTGGTTACATAAGTTTCGCCTTCAAAGAGACGGTTGCCATAATACACAGTGTAGTCCCATCGTTCGCCATTTTCGTATCCGCTTGAATTTGCCCTATGAGTCATGATGTTGATTCCAAATCCTGTTTGGTACAAATCCAGGTCAATAGATGGCTGAATTGCGCTTTTGTCCCCGTAAATATCGAAGCCGCGCCAGATGTACTTACTTTGATAAGTAAGGTCGATCACACCGTGCAGCTCACCTTCCAGGGCCTGGGCCAAGCCAGCCGCGCTCAATAAGATTACGACAGTTAATAGAATTCCTTTTTTCATACTCATCTCCTTAAAAATCCTTTACTTAAACTTGCCTTGCTACACGCAAACTTTTATCTGGCTGATATGAGGTTCACCTGCCTCCCAGCCACCTGAAAAGTTTATCGGTATATAGCAACAAATCAAATAAAAAAAAGTTTTTTTTGTTTTTTTTTGTACTGGCTGGGCAAAAAGGCTCAAAAAGCGGCTAAAACCGCATTAAAAGCGATTGCAAGCCAGCGTGCTTTTTATCGGTCTATGTTGCAAAAGCAATTTTCCACACAGCAAGTCTGCCCCAAAGCAGATTTACCATTTACCGGTCTTTATTCAGAGGCCACTTTGGGCAGGTCAGCCAGCGCCTCGTCTATTTTCTCCTTAGGATATTCGTAATCCTTGAGTTTACCGCTAAAGTAGGCATCATAGGCTGCCATATCAACGTGTCCGTGTCCACTATGAGCTATGAGTATCGTTTTTGCTTCACCGGATTCCTTGCACTTGAGGGCTTCATCAATTGCCGCCTTGATGCAATGGTTGGTCTCCGGAGCGCTGATAATACCCTCAGCGCGGGCAAATGTTACGCCTGCCTCGAAGGTACCAAGCTGGTGTTCAGCTCTGGCTTCAACGAGTCCTAAGTCGTGCAGGTGGCATATAATGGGTGCCATCCCGTGGTATCGCAGCCCGCCGGCGTGGACCGGAGGTGGAATAAAGCCGTGCCCGAGGGTGTACATCTTAATCAATGGAGTAAGCATGGCTGAATCGCCAAAGTCATAGGCGTAAGGTCCGCGGGTAACAGTAGGACAGCTTGCCGGCTCCACATTGATGATGCGGAGGTCTGGCTTTGTGCCGTCAATTTTATCCTTGACGAAGGGCAAGAACAGCCCGGCGAAGTTTGAGCCGCCACCAATACAGCCCACAATGATGTCGGGGTAGGCATCTGCCTTCTCCATTAGCTTTTTTGCCTCGAGGCCATTGACGGTTTGATGCAGCAGGACATGGTTAAGCACACTGCCTAAGGAATAGTGGGTATCATCACGAGAGACAGCCTCCTCTACCGCCTCACTTATAGCCAGGCCTAAGCTACCGGGACAATCGGGGTCTTTTGCCAGCATATCCCGCCCTGCCTTGGTATCGGAACTGGGGCTGGGTATGCACTTGGCTCCCCAGGTTTCCATCATTACCCGACGATACGGCTTTTGGTCATAGCTAATCCTGACCATATAGACCTTAATCTCAACGCCAAAGCAGGCACCGCCGAAGGACAGGGCACTGCCCCACTGGCCGGCTCCGGTCTCAGTGGTGATGCGCTTGACGCCCTCCATTTTGTTGTAATAGACCTGAGCCACGGCAGTATTAGGCTTGTGACTTCCAGGCGGGCTTGTGCCCTCATACTTGTAGAAAATCTTAGCCGGTGTATCCAGGGCTTTCTCCAGTCTGTGTGCCCGAAACAAGGTCGTTGGCCTCCATAATCGATAAATATCCCGCACTTCCTCAGGAATGTCAATCCACTGCTCCGTGCTCACCTCTTGTTTGATTAGTTCCATAGGAAATAGAGGTGCCAAATCGTCCGGGCCAACCGGCTTTCCTGTACCCGGGTGCAAAATCGGCGGCAGCGGCTCGGGCAAATCTGCCAGGATATTATACCATTGAGTAGGTATTTCATTTTCATCGAGGGTAAATTTTGTTCTCTTATCCATATTGTTCTCCTTAAGTTATTTTTATAAAGGTTGATATACAGAACGACTCTTGTAAAGCAGTAACGCAGATATGTCAAGCAAATTTATTCGATATTTCCCAGAAGCCGGCATCTCTATATTATGGATGGCACTGCCGACCGCCCTGTTTTATTTATGAAAGCCCCGTTAGAAATATATTTTCGCTTGATTTTGGTATCTTGTGTATAATAAGCTTCGATGCTTGAGGACAAGGGTGACAAAACGCTTTTTGGCCGGTCAGAAAGGGCCAATATAGCCTCGGCGGCGCCACTGGCGGTTCGGATGAGGCCGAGAAAGCTTGACGAATTCGTCGGACAAAGACACTTCCTTGGCCCGGATAAACTGCTGACAAGGATGCTCGAGGCCGACAAGCTCACCAGTTTGATATTTTACGGGCCGCCCGGTGTGGGAAAGACCTCGCTGGCAATGGTAATTGCGAATTACACAAAGGCGAAATTTTACTATCTCAGTGCCCCGGCGGCCAGCGTGAAGGACATTCGCGAGATTATCTCTGCTGCCCGCGACAGGCTCGCCGCCAGCGGGGCAAGAACCGTTCTTTTTATCAATGAAATCCACCGCTTCAACCGTGCTCAGCAGGATGTTTTGCTGGATGACGTCGAATCCGGGGTTTTAATCCTCATAGGTGCTACGACGGAAAATCCGTTTTTTTCGGTCAATTCGCCGTTGATTTCGCGCAGCACTGTGTTTCATTTTGAGCCGCTCGGCGAAGAAGACATTTTAGAATTGCTGAAAAGCGCAATTGCCGATACCGAGCGAGGGCTCGGTAAATTTGACATCCGTGCCGGGAAGAAAGCGCTGAAATTTCTGGCGGTGACCGGCGACGGCGATGCCCGAAAGGCCCTGACGGCGCTGGAGGTGGGCGTGCTGTCGCAGGCCGCCCGGCAGCAGGATACAAAAATTAAATTTAATCTGGAAGTTGCGAAAGAGTCGATACAACAAAAGACGATTGACTACGATGGCACGGGCGATACGCACTACGATTTGGCAAGCGCTTTGCAGAAGAGTATGCGTGGCAGCGACCCTGATGCTACCGTTTATTGGCTTGCGCGGATGATAGCAGGCGGGGAGGACACTCGTTTTATTGCCCGGCGTATTGCGGTTTGTGCGGCCGAGGACGTCGGAAATGCCGACCCGATGGCGACGGTTTTGGCCGCGGCTGCCGTCCAGATATCCGAGTTTGTCGGTTTGCCCGAAGCACAACTGGCGCTGGCGCAGGCGGCTTTGTATGTTGCTTGTGCGCCGAAGTCAAATGCTGCGTCTTCGGCTATCTGGAAAGCGGTTGACGACGTGAAATCGCAGAAAACGATACCTGTGCCAAAACATCTAAAAGACAGTCATTACCAGGCTGCGAAAAAAATGGGTTACGGAGCTGATTATAAGTATCCGCACAATTTTGAGGGTGGTTTTGTGCCGCAGGAGTACCTGCCTGCCCCCGCGTCTGCCGACGCGAGTCGGGGCGGCGGGCCGGCGGCGCTAAGGAAAAAATATTACAAACCGAAGGAAATCGGGTGTGAAAAAAATATCAAGCGTTATTTACAAAAGCTGCAAACCTTGATACAAAATAGCAAGCCCCGCCCCTCCGAGGAGCTGGGCAAGCCTGTCAAAAGGAGTGCCGGAAAGTAAGGATGGCTGAATGGACAAGGAGCAGTTGCGTCTGAGTCTGCGGAAGTGCTTGCTCGCTATACCTGCGGAGCAGAGGAGCGAAAAGAGCCGGAAAGCATGCCGGAATCTGGTTTCGACCTCCCAATTTCAAAGTGCCTCGGCAGTTATGATGTATTTATCCCTCCCGCATGAGGTGGATACTTCCGAGGTAATACTTTATGCCTGGCAGCTCGGTAAGATGGTAGTGGTGCCGAAGATTTCCTGGCAGCAAAGGCATATGATACCGGTGCAGATAAACTCGCTGGAGACCGGCTTTTCAACCGAAGTTGCCGGCCTGCGAAATCCAATAACGGGGGTGCCGATGCCGATTGAAGAGATTGACCTGGTGGTTGCCCCGGCGTTAGGATTCGATAGGAGTGGCAACCGGCTTGGCCGCGGCGGCGCCTATTACGACAGGTTTTTCGCTAACGAGCAGCTTAAGGCGTCGAGATGCGGCTTTGCTTTCGCAGAGCAGGTGATTGACTCGGTACCGGTGATAGAGTGTGATGAAGGGGTGGATTTTTTAGTGACCGATGAAGAAATAATATATTTTGACCAGAATGGCCGATAGAAGATAGTAGATAGAAAAAGACTGACTATCCGCTAAACGCTGAAATCAGGAGAATAAAATGGCTCGTTATCCTTCCAGCTTATACGGTGGGCGAAGAGGCCGGCCCCTAAGATGGACATATATCATTTCAGCTTTGCTTATTATTGCTGTGGTGGTTGCTTTTATTTATCGTCCTTCCGGCAAAAATAAAAACGAAACACGCTTGAAAGAGGAACCAAACTCGCCTGTAGTTTTTATACCACCATCTCCCCCTCCGCCGGAACCGAATTTGGCAGAAATTACACCTGAGTTGACTACTGACTCTAATCCCGAAGCGACTGCGCTTATTACCGAAGCTATGGTACTATTCAACGCAAAGCCCGCCAGGATTATAGAAGCACGTGACATACTAAACGATATATTATCAATGCCTATGACCGGGCAGCAGCGAGTGTTTGTGAAAAACCGACTCTCTGAGCTTGCCGATAAATGGCTGTTCAGCAGGACGATTTACCCTCAGGACAGTCTTTGCAGCAGTTATAGGGTCAAGCGCGGTGAAAGGCTGGAAATAATCGGCAAGCAATCTAAGGTGCCGTGGGAGATTCTTTCTAAGATTAACGAAGTTCGCCCTGAAGTTCTGCGAGCGGAAGAGACGATAAAAGTCATCAACGGTCCCTTCCACGCCAGGGTATATCTTTCGACTTTCACGATGGATTTGTTTCTTCAGAACAACACTTTCGTGCGAAGTTTCCCTGTGGGTCTGGGCAAGGCAGGTAATGAAACGCCGACGGGACTGTGGCGTGTCAAGCGTGACGGAAAGTTGATAGAGCCACCCTGGCCTGACCCTGTTACGCGTAAAGTTCTTCACCGCGGGGATCCGGGCTATGCTTTAGGGTCGAGATGGATAGGTCTGGAAGGTGTCAAGGGAGCTGCCAAAAAGAGGATCGGCTTCGGTATTCACGGCACAGAAGAGCCGGAAACAATTGGTGCCGAAAGTTCAAGAGGATGTATTCGCCTGCACAATGGTGATGTGATATTTGTCTATAATTTATTGGTGCCGGTTTATTCTCTCGTCGAAGTTGTAGAATAAAATAACGGAGTATTTTTTGGCTGTATCGATGAACCAAAGGATGGTTTCGGCCAGGCGAAGCGGGAGCGTGGCGTTTTGGGCATGGACGGCCTCGATTGTCGTGCATCTAATAGTGCTGACGGCATTTGGGGTGGTCAAATTCTCGCGTTGCAAAGTTCAAGTCGAACAGCGGCCTACACCGATGGCTAAAGTAAGCCGGGTAAGAAAGCTCATTGCCGCCGCCCCCATAATTCCTAAGCCGAAGATAAAAAAGTCTGCCGAAAGCCGGTTTGCAGGAGGGACGAACAAATTGTTGCCGACAAATCGGATTTTTGGCGTTCTAAAGCCGGGTTCGCAAAATTTGGAGGATTTGGCAAAACCAGTACACTTGCAAAGTGTTTTTTTGTTGCCGAGCAGCGCTGACTTGCCGCCCAGGATTGAATTTTTCGGTAGTCGAACGGAGCAGCGTAAAGTCTGTTATCTTGTAGATTGTTCCGGGAGTATGCGGGGGATATTCGTCCAGGTTCGAAAAAAGCTCAAGGAATCGATTGGGAACCTGCAGCCAGACCAGTATTTTTACATTATCTTTTTCGGTGGTGATAAGCTGTTTGAATTTGGTAATAACAGCTTGCTTCGAGCGACGCAAAAGGCCAAATCCGCTGCGTATGATTTTATTGATTCTATCCAACCGGCCGGGCAAACTAATGCGCTGACGGCGTTGGAAAGAGCGGTACAGATTCGTGACGGCAGTGGAGCTGCCCCTTCGCTTGTTTATTTTCTCACAGACGGGTTCGAGCTGACAACGGAGGATGCGCAGAGGTTTTCGCAGAAAATAGCGAACCTGTTGGCGCGATTTGCGCCGAGGACAAGAATCAATACCATAGGATTTTGGCCGCAGAGCGATGACCGTAAGATGCTGGAGGCGATAGCAAAACAAAGCGGTGGAAAATCTGTCTTTATCACCGGTGGCGATGAAGAATCAAAGATAGCCACAAAAAAGCACAAAATGAAAAAAGAAATAGAGATTGCTTCGCTGCGCCCGCAATGACATAATACGACATACGATACACGATACACGATACACGATACACAAGGATGCGCAAGAGCTTTTTATTAAAGACGGTTTTTTTGGTGATTGCACTGGCTGCTGTGCTGGCGGTAATAGTTGCTACGATGCGTAACGGCTTTGGAACCGGTGTGGTTGAGGCGGGTGGAACGCGAACATTCTTTGAGCAATTTGTTATAGCCGGCGGCCCCATTGTCTGGTTTGTGCTTTTGCCGATGTCACTTATTGCGGTTTATCTGGCGGCCGAGCATTGCCTTACCATTCGCCGCAAGAAACTTCTTCCGGCCGGCATAGGCGGGAGGATTGTCGAGATAATACGGGAGTTTGGCCACGGACAATTAGAGGCACGAATTGCCGAGCGAAATGATTTTGTCAGTGTCGCAGCTGTCAAGGCAGTTACTCAGGGCCGGGGCGATTGGTTCCGGATGCGAAACGTGCTTTCCGAATCGCTGCAGGAGCAGGCGTGGCGGCTTTTACGCAGGATTGAATGGGTCAATCTGATTGGCAATGTTTCGCCGATGGTAGGCCTGTTCGGGACGGTTTTCGGAATGATAAAACTGTTCAACGCCATTGTGATGGCCGGCGGTCAGCCGCAGCCGGCACAATTGGCAGGGGGGATTTCCGTTGCCCTGGTGACAACCTTTTGGGGCCTGTTTATTGCGATACCGGCGTTGGCGATACATGGCGTGTTTCGAAACCGGATTGAGATGCTGGTGAGCGATGCGGTAGTAGAAGCTGAGAATATTATTCCCGAAATAAGGCGCAGCTTGACAAAGCAAAAGCAGGCTGAACAGCCGAAACCAAAACAGCCAATTCGCGAACTTGGCGGCAAGCCGGTAAAGACCGTTCGCGCGTCTCTGCACTCGTGATGATAAGAGGGTCCCGGATGAAAGGAAAGGGCCTATGTCTTTTAATATGACGCCGATTATAGATATTGTGTTTTTGCTTATTATATTTTTTCTGGTGGTATGTCAGTTCATCGAGGCTGAGAATTTTCCGGTGACCGTTCCGGACGACTGCGAGTTTGCCCAGAGCGACTCCGAACCCGGGGGCCAGGTGACTACCGTTACCGTTATGAGGACAACTGCCGGAAGAAGTGCCTTTGCAGTCGGCTCGGAAAAAATTACGGCATCGAGCTATGCAGATATAGTGGAAGGACTGGCCCGATTGATAGATATTCGTTTGAGAAATTTGCCCCCGGAGCGCAGGGTCGTTACCTTGCGTGTTGATAAGGATATTTGTTTTGGTGAAGCTCAATACGCCCTGGCGGCTGTTGCTCAAAGCAGCGCAACGGACATTCAGTTAGCTACCTTAAAGGATAAGCGGGCCGGCTCGGAATAACTTTATAACTGGTCAATCGGGCCACTTGTGCCAGAAAGCTTTCGTCTGTGCGAAAAATTTAATTCTTTCTTTTATTTTTGCGATTTCCCGAGGATAAAACTCATCCAGTTCATCGCACAATTGAAGCATCCATTGTTTTCTTCTCAATTTTTTATTGATTTTTATATTTTTTGAGTTGGCTATTTGAATTTGTCCCCAGCCCAGGGCCCCAATGGTAAGACAAACCCAATCCAAATTTTCAATCGGCACAAAATGTACATCAAGTACATTTATGTCGAGCTCTTCGATCTTATACCGGACGATTAACAAGGTAAAATAGTCTTTTTCGAGGTACTCTTCATTGTAATAAAGTTTTGCCAATCTTTGCACAGATGTTAGGTTCGGCATGTTGAACTTTGTTTCGACATTATGTGTCTTGACATCTATCAGATAGTAATTATTTTCTTTGTCCTCAAAAGCTAAGTCAGCCATTGCCCGGCGTGCAAAGTCAGATGAATATTTTTTGCAGTAGTCAGCAACAATGTTTTCAAAGTTCGCCGATAGAATACTCTGGATTGCATCGCCAATAGCTCGTGTGCTATTAACGGTAGATTTTGAGAGAAATGTTTTCTCTCTACCAATTAAATCTTTGACTCTGTTTTGTATATTTAAATATCTTTTATCACTAAAAATTGACATTAAAGGAATCCTAAAACAGGGTTTTGGAGAGGTCTTCGGCGTTTTTCCTTTTGCAGTTTCGTTCTTGCAGGTTGAGTGTGTTTCTTTCCCAGAATACGCCATCACGGTAGCCTTGAATTGCTGCATCGAGATCGGCTAAGTGTAGCCGTTTGGCGGCAAGCAAGCAGTATTCTTTTTCAATTTCAACTCCGATAAATCTGCGGTTTAACTTTTTGGCTGCTACCAGGCTCGAGCCGACCCCCATAAAAGGGTCAAATACAAGATCATTTTCGTTTGTACTTGCCAGGATTAATTTGGCCAGTAATTTCTCTGGCTTTTGCGTAGGATGGTCTGTATTTTCCGGCATCGACCAGAAGGGTACTGTTATGTCGTTCCACAAATTTGATGGATGCGTCAGGCGAAATTGGCCGTCAGACGAGTCTTGCCAGTCTTTTGGTTCACCATTGGTGTCGGTATATGGTGCGAGGACTCTCCGTTTTAGCTTTACTTCAGACACATTGAATACATAGTCATCTGAAACAGTGGCGAACCAAATGTCTTCCGAAGCGTTTTTCCAGTTTATTTTTGAACCTCTGCCTTTTTCTCTCTCCCAGGTAATACGATTGCGGACTTTCAGATATTTTTCCAAGACAAGATGAATCGCTGTTGATGAGTACCATTCTGAGCATACATAGACCGACGCATTGTTCTTGAGTGTCGGCAGTAACTTAACCAGCAAGGCCTTGAACCATTCAGCATATTTGGCAATACTCTTTTTTCTAAAGGTAGTAGAGTTAAAGGTTTTGTTAAGATTGTAAGGTGGGTCTAATATCAGTAAGTCAGCAAAGCTGTTTGGCAGAGAGTCGAGGACTTGATAAATGTCCTGGTTTACTATTGTATTCTCAATGGTATCTATTTCCACAGGTTCGCAAATCCACGTCAAGTCCCTGCTGTAGTGCTGTCTTTCTGCTTCGCTAAGGATTATCGTTCTATTTCTATTTGCACGAACCTTGTTCATACCGTTGTCTTTTTATGCGGATTCTTTTTTTGCTTTTTGTCTTGCGGTGAACAAATCGGCCTTGCCTTCGACAATGTCGCGTGTAATTACGTATTTTGCGGGCTTTGGCTCTTCGGGCAGTTGATACATCAAATCAACCATCAGCTCCTCGGTAATCGCGCGCAATGCCCTGGCACCGGTGTCACGCTCGAGCGCTTTCTGTGCCAGCGCGTGTAAGGCGTCGTCTGTGAATTCAAGCTGGGCATTTTCCATCTCGAAAAATCTTTGATACTGCTTTTGCAGCGCATTTTTCGGCTTGGTTAGTATGTCTATAAGCGCCTCTTCATCGAGAGCTGAGAGGGTGGTAATTACGGGGAGTCTGCCGACCATTTCAGGAATCATTCCATACTCGATGATATCTTCCGGTATGACCTGCTGAATTATATCGCTGTACTCGGTTTTTTTGTCGGTTCGGCCGGCCAGTTCCGAATCGAAGCCGATCATTTTTTTGCCGAGCCGCTTCTTGGTGATATTTTCCAGCCCCACAAAGGTTCCGCCGCATATAAAAAGTATCTGCGTGGTGTCAATTTGTATGTAGGATTGTTCCGGATGCTTTCTTCCGCCTTGCGGCGGGATATTGGCGATAGTTCCTTCGAGCATTTTCAACAGCGCCTGCTGGACGCCTTCGCCGGAGACGTCACGGGTAATGGAAACGTTCTGTGTGGTTTTGCCGACCTTATCTATCTCATCGATATAGACGATTCCTCGCTGGGCGGCTTCTATATCGTAGTCGGCGGACTGGAGCAGTCGCAGCAGAAAATTTTCGACGTCTTCGCCGACGTATCCGGCCTCGGTAACGGTGGTTGCATCGCATATTGCAAACGGCACTTCCAATTTGCGGGCGAGGGTGCGGGCGAGCAGTGTTTTGCCGGAGCCGGTCGGGCCTATTAAGAGAACATTGGATTTGTCTATTTCAATATCGCTGTCGTCACTATCGCTGTGTAGAAGGCGTTTATAGTGGTTGTGAACGGCAACTGAGAGATATTTTTTGGCGTGTTCCTGGCCAATTACATATTGGTCGAGATATTCTTTTATTTCTCTGGGCCTGGGCATTTCTTTGGGGCTGATGCCCTCCCTGCTGATTCGTTTGTGGTCTTGCTGGATGATGTTGTGGCACAGTTCGATGCATTCCGGACAAATAAAGACCTTGTTCGGTCCCTCTATAAAGGCATCAGCCTGGCTTGCCGACCGCCCGCAGAAACTGCAGATGACCTTGGGGTTTTTAATATTTGAGCGCTTGGCCATTATTGTGTTCCTATTCGCAAATTAAATCCGGTTTTTTACATTTTACATATTATAGTTTATCGCAGCTATTTATACAAATTATTTACTAAGTTGCACTATTGTTTGTACCATTCTTATTTTTCTTTTTTGTGTGTTAGCTGACTGCTCTTGAGCGAGAGCGTGTAGATAAGCTCGTTATCAATACTGATAATGCGGTAAGTTACTTGCGGATCCGGTATTGTCGTATCGAATGAGAGCAATCCGAAGGAGCATTTCTTATTGTAGCCGAATAAAGCACCCGGCATTAGTTTGTGCGTGTGGATGTTGGTGAGCCTTGAACTTTCGAACTCATATAAGTCGTATCCGTTCGGGCGTTCAATCTTCCAGACGTCGGAGCGATGACGGTCGGCTGAGAGAAGAATTACGCCGTCAATTTTGTTTTCCTCAAGAAAGGAAAAGATTTCTTCGCGTTCGGCTTTGTAGCCCTGCCAGGGGTCGCGGCTGCCGGGCTTGGCGCCAAAGGCCCAGGGCACGGGCGAGGCGAGAACCTTGAAGGTGGCCGTAGAGGCCTTTAGCTTTTTGAACAGCCATTTTTTCTGGACGGGGCCGAGCATAGAGGGATTTTTGGTCTTTGGGTTTGTCCGATAATAGCGGCCGTCGAGCATAAAGAAGTCCACCTTGCCGATGGAAAAATCGAACCAGCATCCGGGTTGGTTTTTTCCTCCGCCGTAGTAGGGGTTGTTCCAGTTGTTGATGAAAGTGCGCCAGACGGGAATCTTCCACTCGGGTTTGTCGATTTCGGGGCCGCCCCATTTGTCATTTGTGGTAAAGTCGTGGTCGTCCCAGATGGCGTAGATGGGTGTGGCGGCGATGAAGCTTCGAAATTCGGGACGGCTCTGACGGCGATAATAGCAGTATTGCTGGACGGGGCGTCTTGTCGGGTTGTCGATATAGACGTTGTCGCCGAGAAGAAGAAATGCGGTCAGATTGTGTACCGCAATCGTATTCCACATTCTTTCGTGCTGAGGCGTATATCCGGCTCCGCCGCCGAAGCCGATTTGAAATTTTGCCGGTTTTCCGGAAGCAGGAAACGTTCTAAACCGTCCTTCTTTCGGTTTCTTGCTGCCTTTCACCCAAAGTCCATAATCATACAATGTATCAGTTTTCAACCCATCGACGGTAAGCACAGCAGTGAAGTCTTTGCCTGCGTCGGTTTTTACAATGGCGGACTTGATGATTGGGCGCATTGCCTTTGAGGCGCTTACGATGACTTGCACGGGCACTTCGTTGGCCGTGCGCACCCAGAACTTCGCGCTGCTGTCGGTAACGCAGCCGAGCATTGGGCCGTGCAGGAGCTCGACGGCGTGTTTTTTCGAGAGTTCCTGAAATTCGGTGCTGTCGGTCAGGGGTTTCAGCAAATCTCTCGGGCCGGCGAGGAAACGGCCGAATGGAAGCCCTGCGTCAACGGCCTGTCTGGCGTAGGCCATTGCCTTGCCGATGTCTTGCTTTTGAGCATAAGCAACCGTTAGGCCGTACAGAGACTCGAGGTCGCCGGGATGTTTCTTGAGATAGTTTTCAAATTGTTTTACGGCGCTATCATGCTTGCCGTCCACGATTCGGGAAATTGCATCTCTGCTCACTTGCTTGTATTGCTCCACAGCATAGATGGCAGGGACAGACAAGGATAGCGTTATGCACACAAATAGTGATATACGAAAAGTTTTGCTCCAATTCATTTTATTCTTGTCCTTAATTTTAGACTTTTTTAAGTTAAAAGCTAATAACCTATAATTAAAAATTTAAAACTCTTGAATTCTGCGCTATAGTTTTACGTTTTGCGTTTTTTGTTTTTCGCTATGGCGGCACTGCTGTTTCAGCGAGCTCAGTTTTTCAGCCCACAAAGGCGGGATGTCGGCGAAGCTGTTTTCGAGGACCTCAATAGTATGTAAGACTTTCTCTTTTTCCGTCTGTGATATTTTTGCGCAACAGTAAAGCTCATAAAACTTGGCTCGCCACCATTTCCAGCTTCGCTGGTTTGCCGAGGTCAGCTGGCTTTTTCGTATTTCGCAAATTTTATCCCACAATTTTACTGCCTTGCCGAATTTACCCTGCTCGGTGAGCAGTCTGGCCCGGCAGCGAAGTAAATTTATATCATTGGCATCGCCGTCTCCGGCTATATTGTTGAGTAGTTTTTCAGTTTCTGATAATTTTTCCTTATCTTTATCTGCTGCGAGTATAGAAATTTCTGTTAGAAGCAAACCTGATTGCCGGTCATTAATGGATTTATAGCTGAATTCAGCCAGCTTTTTGCAGTCCTGAATCGTTTTGCCGAAATCGTCTGCTTGTAATTCTAACTCGTCGATTGTATCAGCAACTTCAGACAACAGTTCCATTACTTCCCCGGCAAGTGAGCCGCTGTCGTCCTGAATCGCTAAAAGCATGCAGTGGGCCGATTCGTCCAATCTTCCTAACTGTTGAAGTGCCTGTGCTTTGAATAAATTAAGGTTTATACCGGGGGTGGTTTCAGCTTCAGCTAAGATGGTTAATACACTTTGAGCTGAAGCTTCGTTTTTAAGTTCAAGAAGCAATTTACAATATAAGGTTATTGCTTCTGCCCGTAGTTGGCTGTCGCTTTTGTTTTTGCCGGTGCAGTCTGCAATTAAAACGCCTAATTTCTTGAGTAGTTCACTGCGTTGCTCCTGCTTTTCGTGCTGTTTTTCTTCTATCGCTTGTATTATAAGGTCGAGTCTCGCTCGGTTGCGTCGGCTTCCTGTTTGTCGGTCAGCTATTTTTTGGAGCAGCTCGGTTGCTTTCTCAGCCTGCCCACAATTGCTGAGCACAATACTGTAGAGGTACTCCAGTTCTGCCTCGATTCCTTCACCAGCCGTTGCACAATAGTTCTCGAAGGCTACGAGGGCAAGCTGGCAGTGAAGCAAATCTTGCGCAAGTAAGTTATATGCGAGCCGTGCAGCTTGTTCGGAAATTTCACAGGCCTCGATATCCAATCTACCACTTTTTTGTAGTTGCTGCAACCTGCTTGCCTTTACCAGCAGTTTGACCGCCTTGGTCGGCGACGAGTCTGCGAGCGTAACTGCTGTTACGTACAGTATCAAAGGCGTTTGAAACTTTTCAATGCCTGCCAGATGGTCCAGGAGCAGTTGATGTTCTTCGGATATGTTATTGCGAATTTGCTGTACGGCGAGCTCTGCTTCAAAAACAGTAATTTGCTGCAAGGTTTGTTCCGTCAATTTTCCTGCTTTAATCTGACAGGAAAGATTCTGCAATATCAGTGAACCGAGAAAAGATTCTGTTTCCGGCCGGAGCTGCACTATTTTTTCAAAGGCATCGGTATCGTGTCGCCGCTGTAGAAACGCCAGAGATAAAACCAGCTCAAGGTCATCGGCGCAACTGCTTTTTGCAAGTTCCCCGGCCAGTTTCTCTAATTGTGCTGGTTTGGTTGGGCCGAGTAATTTAATTCTTTCTATCGCTATCCTGAAAGCAGTTGAATGTCTCATATCGGAGCGAACCATAAGCGTATCAAATTCTTTTTTTGCTAATGGTTTGTAGGCCGGGTCCGTCCGGGCGAGCAGGGCGAGGGTTCTGGCTCTTAAAAATTGTGAATACGCTATATTGCGGATTTGGTTTAATGAATCTATTTGGGCCAGTATATCCTGTGATATTTTATTTCTTTGTAACCGTTGAGATGAAAGGGCAAGACAAAAATCAATTTCACACTTACTTAAGGTGGTTACGTAAAGGTCCCTGGACAGCTTTCTCCACAGACCTGTCGAGCCGTACCTGTTGTCCCAGTCGTTTCCTTGATAATCTTCGATTTGCTTTTTTAGTTTTCGTTGGCTTTCTGCGGTTGCTTGCAGCCGGTCACCGGCACTTTTCGCAAGTTTTTGCAGATTTTCTTTATCGTCCTGGCTCAAAAATTGCCCGCTGAACTCATATTGCATACGGAGCTGGAAGCTTTCGCGCATAAAAGTATCGGCGGCCAGCCTTGCTGTTTCGGCCAGGCTGTTAATATCTTCTGCGGTCGGGATTGTGTTGGCCGGACTTGCCGGCAGAGATGAAAAGAAAAACGCAGCGCATAAAGCGGTTATGATTTTAGGGCTGCATTTAATAGAGGTACCCATTGTTGGGGGTTACTCCGTCATTGGTAGTGTAATATCGGTCAGGCCCATTCCGTAAAACACATTATATATTTTTGCCAGATGTTCCCATTTCACTTCCGGGCTGCAAATTATTTCTACGGGGTCGGTGGCAAATCTTTTTTGGGCAAGGAGACACTTTTCTATTTTTTCCATTAACACAACCAGGTCGGCCTCAATTGTTTGATTTTCTATCTGGACGGTGTGGAGCCGGGCTATTTGGACCTGGCAGCCGGTTTCTGTTGCAAAAATGTGTATTATTAGGGGCTCAGGTTTTCCGATGTTGTGTTCCTGTGCCTGTGCAGCAGTTAATTGGAACGGCAGAAAATCCTCCTGCGGTCTCCACTTCGCTGCTACGAAAAAGAATATCAGCAGCAGAAAAATCATATCTATCATCGGTGCCATACGCAAAGTAAACGGACGCCGTCGGCTGCTGTTTAGTCGGCCAAAAATATCTCTTTGCATACTTTCTTTTTTCATAGCGTTTAGCGTATAGTTTTCTTTTTCTATCCGCTTTTTTTAGCGAATTCGGCGCCGCGGCGTAGAGCTTCGGTGTTGACCGGCAATGTCTGATGGTATCGCTTCGCAAGCACATCGGGCAGAGCTTTAGCCGCCGCATCCGGGGCAAGATGTCCTCGCTTTTGCAAATACGCGCCGATGGCCACCATATTAGCGGCTTTCTTGTTGCCTAATTCAACTGCCAATTCGTCGGCAGGCACCGCTATTATTTTGATTGTCTGGTCTAATTTCGGCTCCTCGTCGATTAAGGAACTGTTCATAACCAAAAGCCCGCCGGTTTTAAGGCGGGGTGCGAATTTATTCAGCGAGGCCTTGTTCATTACAATCAGCGAGTCGGGTTTGCTGACTATGGGTGAGGCGATAGGCTCGTCCGCCACAATAACCGCACAATTGGATGTGCCGCCTCGAACCTCGGCGCCGTAGGCGGGCATAAAGGTTACTTCTTTGCCGGCCTTCATCGCCGTCTGGGCCAGCAGTCTGCCGGCCAGCAGAATTCCCTGTCCGCCGAAGCCGGCAATGATAACCTCTTCATAAGAATCGTTTGTTGTTACTTCCATATTCGACATTCGATATTTGATGTTCGGTTTTTAGCCTTTCAATTGGCCGAGGGGGAAGACTTTTGTCATTTCCTTTTCTATCCATTCCATTGCCTTAACGGGGGTCATTCGCCAATAAACCGGGCAGGGCGAGAGGACCTCAACAAGCGACAGGCCCTGGGCACCGCTGACCTGCAGCTCGAAGGCGTGTTTGATGGCCTTTTTGGCCTTGCGGACCTGCGCCGGGTTATATACGGAGCAGCGCTCAACATAAATTGCGCCCGGCAGCAGTGCCAACAATTCCGATACTTGCAGCGGATAGCCCTCGCTGGTGGTCTGTCGGCCCTGCGGGGTCGTTGCTGTAACCTGGCCGAGAACGGTCGTCGGCGCCATCTGGCCGCCCGTCATACCGAATACAGCGTTGTTGATAAAGATAACTGTTATTTGTTCGCCTCTATGTGCAGCGTGAATAATTTCCGCTGTTCCGATTGCCGCCAGGTCGCCGTCGCCCTGATAGGAGAAGATTATTTTGTCCGGGTTGGTCCTTTTCATCCCTGTGGCCACCGCCGGTGGTCTGCCGTGCGCGACCTCGACCATATCTACGTCAAGATAATTATACGCTAACACCGCGCATCCTACGGGCGCTATACCGATGGTTCGGCCGCGTATGTCCAGCTCATCGATTGTCTCAGCTATTAGTCGATGAGCAATCCCATGCCCGCATCCGGGACAGTAATGCGTCGGGCAATCTTTGAGTGTCGGCGTTCGTGTAAATACCGTTTTCATTTTTCAGCTTTTTACGGGTATCGTTAATTGTTTGATTTTGTCCAGGATTTCGTCAACGGTTGGTATGCCGCCGCCGGGTCGGCCGTAAAATACTACCGGTGCTTTTCCGGCTACGGCCAGTTTTACGTCCTCGACCATCTGGCCACAGCTCATTTCCACGGTCAGGAAAATTCGCAATTCATCGGCGGCCTTGCTGATTTGCTCTGTTGGAAACGGCCACAGGGTGACAGGGCGTATCCACCCGGCCTTGATTCCCTCTTCCCTTGCCTTGTTCACCGCGCCGCGCACGATTCTCGCTGCGACGCCATAGGCAACCACTACGATTTCGGCATCGTCAACCTCGTATTGTTCGCAGATGACTTCATTTTTTTGCACCTGCTCATATTTGGCCTGGAGCTTATAGTTGTGTTTTTCCAGCGCTCCTTCCGGGAGCCATAATGAGCGGACGATGTTTTGCTCTCTGCCTTTGGCCCCGGTCAGGGCCCAATCTTTGGGGGGCAGTTTGCGCTGCGGCTTTTTCTCCAGCACTATCGGCTCCATCATCTGGCCCAAAATACCATCGGCCAGAATGACAACGGTCATTCGATACTCATCGGCCAAATCGAATGCCAGCGGCATACAATCGACCAGCTCCTGTACGCTCGATGGTCCGAAGACGATGGTTCGATAATCGCCGTGTCCACCTCCGCGAGTGGCCTGGAAGTAATCGCCTTGTGATGGTGCAATGTTGCCGAGGCCCGGCCCGCCTCGCATTACGTTGACAACCACCGCCGGCAGCTCAGCCCCTGCCAGATAGCTTATTCCCTCCTGCATTAAGCTGATGCCGGGACTGGATGAGGTTGTCATAGCCCTTTTGCCCGTGGCCGAGGCCCCGAATACCATATTGATTGCAGCTAATTCACTTTCACTCTGCACAAAGACCCGGCCCTCCTCAGGCATTCTTCGGGACATATAGGCGGGTATTTCGTTTTGCGGCGTAATCGGATAGCCGAAATAGGCGTCAACACCGGCAATAATGGCCGCCTCCGCCAGCGCCTCATTACCACACATTAGAATCCTCTCTTTCACGCTACCACTCCTTCTTTTTTCACATTCAGCATAAATGGAGAATTGTAACTTTCAAAGAAATCTTCGGGAACTACAATAACTGAAACAAGCTCACCTTCCTCGAGAAGCATATCAAACAAAAGGTCGCTCAGGCTTTCTCTAACTTCAAAAGGATTCAGGGACCTATCAACCAGCACAAGTAAATCAATATCAGAATCCCTCGTCGTCTCGCCCCTTACACAGGAACCATATAATATGACCTTTTTGATTCCTTCCCCATACACCTTTACCAGATGCGCCTTTATTTGATTTATCAAGCGTTTTATTCTTTCATCCATCTTTCTTAATCTCTTAAAACGATTCTTTCAGTTAAAGTAGTTCCCCGTTAGATGCTTGCTATCTAACGGGGCTCATGCTTTTTCCTTGATTAGACCCGGCTTGCTTTTCCTGCCCGGCTTGATGGCCGCTGCATACTCCTCGCGAAAGACCTTGATTACGACGTCAGGACAGATGACGGCACATAAGCAGCAGCCCGTACAATCAGAGTTGGTCACCTGTGCGGGGAAGTAACCGTTTTTGTTGGAGCGCTTGGAGATGACGATGCAATTTTTCGGACATACTACCACACACAAGCCGCAGCCTTTGCACCGTTCGGTATCAATAACTATTTTGCCAGCCATTTTTCGTATTGCGTATCGCGTATATCGTATTGCGTGTAGAAACGGTAAACCCTTTAACCGTCGAACCGCTGCTGGATTTTAACAGGGCCGCGTGTGTTTGTAAAGTCAAAATGCAATTAACAGGGTGTTATATCTTGGTGTGAGTGGCAGGATGACGAATTTTACGCTTAAAAAGGGGCTGCGATGCATAATAGATATCTTCGGGCTTGGCTTCTGCACATAGTTGAGGTATGATTCTTGTCAATATGAAAACAGTTCAACTCAAAGGCGGCTTCGTGGTAACAGCCCAGGGCGTTGAACGCACCGATATTATCCTCCGCGATGGCAGGGTCAAATTGGCTGCCGAGACAGACCGCTGTGACCGGGTCGTAGATATAACCGGCAAATATGTCGTGCCGGGATTCGTTGATATACATTTTCACGGCTACAATCTCTTTGAGTTCACCACGGGTCTTTATGATGTGAAATCCGAGACTTTTGATAATAGCCCGGCTGCTTATGACTATGGCTTTGAGATGTTAAGTAAAACCCTCATTAAGTTCGGTGTTACTGGTTTTTATGTCGGGACATGGGCCAGCCCGATTGCGAATCTAAGGAATTGCTATGGTCAGTTGTATCGTTATCTAAGCAAGACAAAGACTCAGCCGGGCGCTAAGCTGTTGGGGGGGCTTTTAGAAGGCAGTTTCATTAATCCTCGAATGGCCGGTGCTCAAAACCCGGATTATGTGCTTGAATTTCGCACCGACTCTTTCGACAGAATCGAGGACAAAGGAACCATCAAGCTGGCAAATATAGCACCTGATTTTGGTCGGCCCAGCTGTGAATTGACCGAATATCTGGCCGGCAAAGGTGTTGTGGTGGGAGCCGGACACAGTAATGCAGCTTGTGAGCAAATTGTGGAAGCAACCAGGGCGGGGCTTAAATATTTCATCCACCTTACCAATGGCCCGACCGGCGGTTCGTACAAGCCATTCAACGGCGGAGGAGCAATTGAAGCGGTATTGAAATCCGACGAGCTTTATGCCGAGCAAATTCTTGACGGCTACCATGTCAACCCCGCCTACGTAAGAGACATTCTGAAACGCAAAGGTGTGGATAGGATTATTGGGGTAACAGACTGTTTGTTTGCGGCAGGTTCGCAGGTCAAACAGTTCACAAGTGGCGGCGTCTGCGGCGTCCTCAGCGAAAGCGGTGAATACTTCGAGGTCGTGGACGTACCCAATACGCTCTTCAGCAGCAACCTGACTATGGACCGTGGATTTGCCAACCTGCTCAGTTGGCTCACTATAGATATGCAGGGCATCTGGAATCGCCTGCACAGCGCGCTGCAACTCGAACAAGCTCTTGTAACAGCCGCAAAGATATTATCAACAAACCCCTGCGCACTGACCGGGCTGGATAAAGAGGGTTACGGCTCAATCGCCGATGGGGCAAAAGCTGACTTGTGTGTGCTCGACATCATCGGCTCACCTGGTAATTATAAGGTAACGGTTGAGTCAACCATAATCGATGGCAATATAGTTTACTCCGCAAAGTAGAACCTGTTATTTATGCAGATATTGAACAGCGTAGAAATATGTTAGAGGACGAAAACTTATGGCTGTTGAAAAACAGTGGCCGGCGATTAGTAAGCGGTTGGATTGAGCTGCTCAAAGACACAAACAGCGCATTTCACAGCAGGCTGGACCAAATCTACGGCGATAATGGGAATTTGAAGGCAGAAGCGGCGCAAATGTGTTTGCGCACGCTTGAAGCATTTGCTAACAGGTATGGGGCAGACCGCAGCGTTATCATAGTTCGCTCAACCGGTCGTATTAACCTGGTAGGCACTCACATCGACCACCGCGGCGGGTCGGTCAACCCGATTGCTATCAAGCAAATGTGGCTGGTGGTCGAGCCGCGTGATGACGACCTGGTGCTGGCCAAAAATGTCGAGTCCGGCGAGTTTTCTGATGAACAATTTTGCATTAAGGAGTCTCTGCCTGTCGGGGAAAAAATCCAGGACTGGGACGCCTGGTGCCACGATGAATTTGAAAAACGCAAAGACGACCCGTCGGTCACTTGGTCGAATTATGTCCGGGCCGCAGTGCTGCACTTTCAGCATCTGAACACGAGAGACGACGGCAGCTTCGCGCCGGCGATTAGAGGTATGAATATGATGTTTTATGGCAATATCCCCAGAGCCGTGGGGCTCAGTTCGTCATCGGCATTGGTTATGGTCGTAGCAGAAGCGGTAAAACACATAAATGTCCTTCAGATTGAACCTGCCGATTTGATTGAGCATTGCGGTCACGCTGAACAGTATGTGGGCACGCATGGTGGATGCAGCGACCACGCCGCGATCGCATTAGGCAAACCTGATGCAATCCTCCACATCACGGCCTTTCCGCTGACGGCCGACAGCGTTCCATTTCCCGACGGGTACAGCCTGGTACTGGCCAACAGTCTCGTCGAAGCAGAGAAGCGAACCGGCGCCCGCGATATCTTTAATAGTCGTGTGGCCGCCTACGAGTTCGGCTTGATGATGCTCCGCAAGAACTTTTCACAATATGCTGACAAACTTGAGCACCTTCGCGATGTTAATCCCCGGAAACTTGGCGTTGATGAGGCCGAGATTTATCGTATCATAAAATCACTGCCGGCCTCTGCCAGCCGTGCGGACATTCTGGAACTCCTTCTGGAACACGAACAGGAAATTCGCCACGTTTTTAGAAGTCACGCTGAGCCCGAACAGGGCTATCGCATCCGGCAGATATGTCTCTATGGGATAGCTGAGTGTATTCGCGCTGATAAGGCTGCACGGTGTTTGCGAACGGACGATATGAAAACTTTCGGCGAGTTGGTCAACATCTCCCACGATGGAGACCGCATGACAAAATTGGTTGACGGAAAACGCGTACCGACGGACAACAGTTACCCCGATGTGAGGATTGATGCTCTGATAAACGACCTGGAATCAGGCGATACTTGCCGTATGAGCCGGGCCCCGCTGTGGCGCCAGAGCGGCGGCTATAACGTTAGCCTGCCCGAATTGGATATGCTTGTCGATATCGCCTTGGCAACCCCAGGCGTCCTCGGTGCGGGCCTTGTTGGCGCCGGGATGGGGGGCTGTATCGTGGCCGTCGTCGAAGACAAGCATGCCCGGCAGCTCATCGAAAACCTGGCTGAACAATACTATCGCCCACGGAACTTACCGGTGGAAGCGGAGATTGTTATGCCTGTAGGTGGTTTGTGCACGATATAAAATTCGGGACTGCCAACGTCTTTTATGGCTGTCCCTGAATTTTTCGATCTGGTACAGCCCTTCACGAAAGTAGTGATGCCTAAATATCTTGCAAAATTCGGGACTGCCAACGTCTTTTATGGCTGTCCCTGAATTTTTCGATCTGGTACAGCCACCTATTTTAAAAGACAAAAATGGGTGGCAGTCCCTGAATCCTTCACGAAAGTAGTGATGCCGCCTCGGCATCCATAAATATCTTGCAAAATTCGGGACTGCCAACGTCTTTTATGGCTGTCCCTGAATTGAGATAGTCAACCCGGTAGGGGTAGGTGGTTTGTGCACGATATAAAATTCGGGACTGCCAACGTCTTTTATGGCTGTCCGGTAGGTGGTTTGTGCACGATATAAAATTCGGGACTGCCAACGTCTTTTATGGCTGTCCCTGAATTGAGATAGTCAACCCGGTAGGGGTAGGTGGTTTGTGCACGATATAAAATTCGGGACTGCCAACGTCTTTTATGGCTGTCCCTGAATTTTCGATCTGGTACAGCCACCTATTTTAAAAGACAAAAATGGGTGGCAGTCCCTGAATCCTTCACGAAAGTAGTGATGCCGCCTCGGCATCCTAAATATCTTGCAAAATTCGGGACTGCCAACGTCTTTTATGGCTGTCCCTGAATTTTGATCTGTGATCTGATTTTGATCTGTGATCTGGTACAGCCACCTATTTTAAAAGACAAAAATGGGTGGCAGTCCCTGAATCCTTCACGAAAGTAGTGACGCCGCCTCGGCATCCATAAATATCTTGCAGTTGTTATGCCTCTGCAGTATTGACGCCGGACACATATTTGTCACTTGTCCTTCCAGCGTGTTCTTCAACGCCTCGGCTTTGCGTTTCTCCGGCACCGAGACAATTAAGCACGCACTTTTCATAATCTGCCGGATGCTCATCGATATCGCCTGCCGGGGTACCTGCTCTAACGTCTCGAACCAGCCTTCGCCCAACTGCTGTTTTCTGCATCTCTCGTCCAGCTTAACAATGATGAATGGCTCTTCGGTCTGGAAGTCTGCCGGCGGGTCGTTAAACGCCAGATGCCCGTTCTCCCCGATGCCTATCAGTGCCACGTCGATTGGATGCGTCGCGATAATATCCCCTAACCTTCGGCACTCCTGTTCGGGGTCGTCCGTATCACCATTGACGAAATGTACCGCCTTCAAACCTGCCACCTTATCGACGAACCGTTCTTTCAAAAACTTTCTGAAACTGGCCGGATGGTCCGCACCCAGCCCTATGTACTCATCGAGGTGAAACATTGTTACTTTTGAGAAGTCGATTCCGCCTGCCGCCACAAGCTTCTTGAGTGTCTCGAATTGGCTGGTCCCCGTCGCCAGGATAATATTCGCCTGTCCTTTATTTTCTATTGCTTGCTTTATGACTTCTGCTGCCTGTGCCCCTGCCGCTGTACCCATTTGCTGTGGCGTCTTGTAAATAAACTTTTCCATAATTTCGCTTTTTTCTCTTAGCAGAATCACGTTTGTGGGAATCATACGAAATTCCAGCGGGTCTGTCAAATGAACCGTGCCTTTCGGCTCTCGCAAAAAATTTTCCTTGCTTTTAGGTTCCAAATCTTCTATAAAATCTGGTAGTATTGTAGCGCAAATCAACCAGGCCGCATTTCGCTGTGATTTGGAAGGAAGGTTAGCTTTCTGCTTAGATGGGTCGCAATAACACTGTGATATACCATTCAGGTAAAATGGAGGTGAACTATGATGAATATGTATAGGTTTGTTGCGCTGGTGATGGTTTTTGTCTGTTGCCATCTCGCTCTGGCGGTGGACGAGAAGACCGTTGTGGAGCCGTCTGCCGTTCTATCGACGCTTGACCGGGGCCACCCTCGGTTGATGTTGAAGGACAAAGACCTGGAAGCTCTGAAAAAACAGTATGCAAAAGATAAAGTTCTGCAGAAGTGTTTGCGGGACGTTCTGAAGCAGGCAGATGCCTATATCGAAAGGCCGGTGCTTACTTACAGAAAGATTGGGCCACGGCTTCTTTCTGTCAGCAGAGCCTGCCTTCACCGGATTTACCACCTGGGCCTTGCATACAGGTGGACGGGCGAAGAGAAGTATGCTGACAAGGCGGTGGAGAATCTGCTGGCGGTCTGCGCGTTCAAGGACTGGAACCCCTCCCACTTCCTCGACACCGCCGAAATGTCACACGCCGTCGGCCTCGGTTATGATTGGCTGTACTCCTATCTCGATGTAGGGACACGGGAAAAGATCAGGGCCGGCTTAATTAAAAACGGTATGAAACCTGGTATCGCGGCCTATTCCGGCAGGGGCGCCGGGTGGACAAGAACCGAGTTTAACTGGAATCAGGTGTGTAATGGGGGGCTTCTGGTTGGTGCTCTTGCGATTGCAGAAACCGACCCGCAGTACGCCGAGCAGATTGTTCCTGCTGCCGTTCGGTCGCTGCCGCGGGCGCTGGCGAGCTACGGCCCGGACGGTGCGTGGGGTGAAGGGCCGGGTTACTGGAGCTATGCCACGCGTTACACGGCTTACGGGCTGACGGCGCTTCAGACCGCTCTGGGAAAAGACTTCGGGCTTCTGCAAATCAAGGGCCTGGCCGAATCCGGAAACTTCCCGATACATACGACCGGCCCGACCGGGCTGTATCTGAACCTGGCCGACGTTGGAGAAAGAAGCTCAAGAAGGACTATGCCCTGTTTGTTCTGGCTTGCTCGTGCCTACAATAATTCGTTTTATGCGGACGAGGAGCATGCGATGCTTGCCAAACGCACCGCCAGCCCCCAGCACGTGGTCTGGTACGTGCCTGCTTCAAAGAAGAAGCCCGCATCGAAAGACCTTGACCGCTACTTCCGCGGTGCCGTGGAGGTAGCGGTGTTCCGCAGTGCGTGGGACGACCCCGAAGCACTGTTTGTCGGTGTCAAGGCCGGCTACAACCAGGTCAATCACGGCCATCTCGACCTCGGCAACTTCGAGCTTGATGCCCTCGGCGTTCGATGGGCGCGCGACCTCGGCTCGGACAACTACAATTTGCCGGGTTACTGGGACAGAAAAAAGGGTGGCAGGCGCTGGTCCTATTACCGTTTGAACACGTTCAGCCATAATGTGCCAACACTGGGCGGTGAGGACCAGGACGCATTGGCGAAGTCGAGGTTTATCAAGTTTGAAACAAAAAAGTCCTCCGCCTTTGTCCTTGTCGATTTGACAGGCGCCTACAAAAAATTTGCAAAGAAGGCAACACGTGGTGTCGCAACGGTACATAACCGGCGAGCAGTGCTCGTGCAGGACGAGTTCGAGATAGGAACGCCTTGCGAACTGATTTGGGGTATGACGACCGATGCGAAAATCACCGTCAAGAAAAAAGGAGTCGCAACACTTACTCTCAAGGGTAAAGAACTGATTGCGCGAGTGCTTTCGCCTGCCGGTGCGGAATTTGTCGTTGAGTCGGCCGAGCAGAAGCCGCCGGAGAAGACCAATAAGGGTGTCAGCCGGCTTATGGTCCGATTGCCTGAAGCCAAAGGCAATGTGCAAATTGCTATTCTGCTCTCGCCTCTCTGGAGCGATGGCAATGTTGTTAAGACACTTCAGGTAAAGCCGCTGGCAGAGTGGGGCAAGGAACCTCAGCTTTGCCAGGGGCACTATCACAGTGAGGAGGCGGCTAAAGAGCAGCTTGCCGGATTTGCCCGAAGTTATTCCAGTTTGGCCGAATGGAAAACGCGGGCCAAAAGAATTCGTGAAGGCATCCTCCGTGGGGCTGAGCTTTTGCCGATGCCCAGGAAGTGCGCTTTGAATCCTATCATTCACAGCAAGCGTGAATACGATGGCTACACGGTTGAAAACGTGGCGTTTGAGAGTCTGCCCGGCGTTTTTGTTACGGGAAATTTATATCGTCCAAGAGCAGGTAAAGGACCTTTTGCCGCGGTGCTTTGCCCCCACGGACATTTTAGCAGCGCCAATAACTACGGGCGGTTTCGGCCCAATATGCAGAAACGATGTGCAACTCTGGCGCGTATGGGTGCGGTGGTTTTTGCCTACGATATGGTCGGATACGGCGACTGGAAGAACGCCGGATGGCAGCATAGACGCCCGAAGGTTCTCAAACTCCAGCTATGGAACAGCATTCGTGCGATAGATTTTCTTACTTCGCTAAAAGAGGTGGACCCGAAGCGCATCGGCGTGACAGGTGCCTCCGGCGGAGGGACACAATCGTTTCTTGTAACGGCGGTCGATGACCGAATCGCCGTCTCGGTTCCCACTGTTATGGTTTCGGCCCACTTCTTCGGCGGGTGCAACTGCGAAAGCGGCATGCCCATCCACAAGAGTGATACTCACGAGACGAACAATGCGGACATCGCCGCTCTGGCTGCGCCTCGGCCCCAGTTGCTAATCTCCAACGGCAAGGACTGGACCAAGAACACGCCGAAGGTCGAGTTCCCTTACATCCGCAATGTTTATAAACTTTTCGGGGCGGAGGACAAGATAGAGAACGTTCATCTTGCCGATGAAGGACACGATTATGGGCGTTCAAAGCGCCTCGGCGCCTACAAATTCCTTGCGAAACATCTCGGACTGTCACTCGATAAAGTTACTAAGCCGGACGGCTCTATTGACGAGAGTTTTGTCGTCATTGAAAAGCAAGACGATATGTACGCCTTCAACGCCGACCACCCCAGACCCGCACACGCCGTCAGCGCCGAGGTAGCAGAACTGCCCTGGGATTAGCTCAGGCAGGCGGCTTTTTGAGTTCTTCGATTTTGGGCAGGTCTTTGAGTGTGTTAAGGCCGAAGACTTCCAAAAACTTCTTTGTTGTTCCGTACAGCATCGGTCTGCCTAAAACTTCGGCCCGGCCAACAATCTTGACCAGCCCCTTATACATAAGACTTCGAGTTATCTCGCCGACCGCAACGCCCCTGATGGCCTCGATGTCGGCCCGGATAACCGGCTGTTTGTACGCAATTATCGCAAGCGTCTCCAGGGCCGCGGGGCTTAGTTTGCTGTCGCTGCGGACCCGAAGTAGTTTTTTGAGCCAGTGATTGTAGGGACTCAAGGTAAGCATTTGATAGCCGCCGGCGATTTGCTCTATTCTAAAGGCGTTATTGTTGGCCTGGTATTTGTCGTTGAGGTTTTTGATGTGTCGGCGGATTTGTTTTACGCCTGTCCCAACAATATCAGCCAGCCGCTCCGCTGAGAGAGGCTCATCGCTGGCAAATAAAACCGCTTCTGTGGCCGACTCGACGGTCGGCTCAACTTCGTTGCTGGCGCCACGCTCCTTGTCATTCCCGCGAGAGCGGGAATCCAGGTCGTCCTTCGATAAATCAGCTTGTTCCTCATCTGATGTTCGACATTCGATATTGGGCATTCGGTGTTCGATATTCGTCTTTTCATCTTCTGTCATAGGTTTTTCCACTTAAACGGGTCTGCATCTTTTCTGCTTATTCTAATTGTTACCTGTTTGATTTGCTTTTGCAACTGTTTTGCCAATTTGCTTAGTATGAACCGCTCCGAGACGGTATGGCTCAGGCAGATGCAGGTCAGGCCTGCTTCTTGTGCGGCTAATGCCTGATGATGTTTCAATTCGCCGGTCAGGTACAAATCGCATTTAGCGGCGATGACCGAATTGATAATCTTGCCGCACGAGCCGGCGCAGACCGCCGCTGTTTTTACCAATCGTTTTTCATCGCCGACTATGCCGATGGCCTGCGCGCCGGTATATTTCTTTATCCTCTTAATAATCTGCTCTATCCGCATTGGTTTCTCTAATTTGCCGATTCTGCCCAGGCCGAATTCGGTCCGGGTATTATAGAGTTTGAAACAATCGAAGGCGGGCGTCTCGTAAGGATGTGCCTTTTTTATTGCCGCTATTGCATCGTCCAGTTTTTCCGCCGGCACAATCGTCTCAAATCTTATCTCCGGGACCGCCTCTATTCTGCCTTTCTTGCCTATGGCCGGCTTTGCACCTTTCAAAGGTAAAAAAGTTCCTGTCCCCTCGGCGCCGAAGCCGCACTTGCTGTAGTTGCCTATTACCCCTGCGCCGGCGGCAAAAACCGCATTTGAAACTTTGGCTGCTGATTCGATGGGAATAAAGACGACGAGTTTGTAATTGTCGTCGCCGCCGGGGCTGTCAACGTAATCACCAATTGGCTTTCCATCGCGGATGCCGACAATCTCTGCAAGGCCGTCGTTTACTCCGCCTACGGCCGAATCCAGAGCGGTATGTATCGAAAAGACCGCAATCCCGGAGCGAATCAAATCATAGACAACGCCGGTCGGCCCGTCGGCGGTGATTTTCTTCAAGCTGTCCCAAATGACAGGATGATAGCTTACAATCAAGTCGGTTTTCACCTCTTTTGCCTCAGCGACAACGTCGCCGGTTATATCGATGGTCAGCAGAATGTTTTTTACATTTTTCTGCGGGTCGCCGATGAGCAATCCAACGTTGTCCCAGTCCTGCGCCAATTTTAGAGCCGCTATTCTTTCAATCGCTGCTGAAACATCTTTTACTTTCATTTTCTTTGCCTGCACTTATTCTTGTAGAGTTACGAGATTGCTTCGTCGTCCCGATGTATCGGAACTCCTCGCAATGACATAATGTCGCACTCAGTGTCATTGCGAGCGAAGCGAAGCAATCTTATTTTTCGAATTTTGTATTTCGGTCATTTGAATTTGTTTCGGATTTCGATATTCGAATTTCGAATTTACCTCTTGTGTATCCTCTATTTGCTATCTTTTATTTGGCATTCCTTTTTAACAAATTCCTTGAAGCTCTTTTGCAACTTTTTCGTCATCGGGCCGGGCTTGCCGTCGCCTACGGTGTGCTTCTCTACCCTGCTTATCGGCATAACCTGCATAATTACATTCGTCAGGAAAATCTCGTCGGCGCTCAATACGTCATCTATGTAAAGGTCCTTTTCAACCAGTTTGATGGAATTCTTCAAGGCGAGCTGGCAGACGGTCTTCCTCGCTACGCCCGCAAGCACCGGCGTTACAATCGGCGGAGTGTAGAGGGCCGAATCTTTGACCAGAAACACATTGCTTATGCACCCTTCGGCCAGGCGGTTATCAACCGTAAACCACAATGCCTCGGCCGCTCTTTTTTTATGTGCCAGATTTAGCCCGAGCATACGCGAGAAATAGCTTGTTGTCTTGTGTCCGTAAATCGGCTCGCTCGGATTTTGTCTGAATGGGCACAGCACCACCAGCACGCCGTTTTGGTAATATTCGGCCGGATAAGGCGTTAATTTTGTGGCGGTAATAAGCAGTGTCGAGCGGCGTTCTTCCTCCGATTTGGCCATTGGCCCGCCGGTAAGTGTCAGCCGAAGACGCGCATCGGTTAATTTGTTCGCTCGCAGGACTTTGTAAATGGCGTCGGCGATATATTTTCTGTCGTAGCTGTTTTCTATCGATAAAGCGCCGGCACTGAAGAATAGCCGGTCCAGATGGTCTTTTAACGAAAAGACCACGCCGTTATAGCTTCGCATCGTTTCGAAAAGCCCCGCTCCGTACAAAAACCCGCTGTCGGCAGCGGATATGTGGGCCTTGTCGATATCGACTAACCTGTCATTTAGAAAAACTTTCTCTGCCATCTTGTTTCGTATCGGATGCAACTTGTCATTCCTGCGCAGGCAGGAATCTATTTTTCTTCCTCAACCTCCCATTTCAACTGCCCAATTCCAGACGATCTAATAAATCTTACGCTCATATCATTAAACAGCACATTGAATCCAAGACCATCATGATTTTCACACGTTACCAACTCCGGCCCACCAACCTGATTCCATCGCTGCTTATACACTTTTTTCGCAGAAGAATACTCGCGAATCCAATCCACCCCCGCATCGTCAAGGAACTTATACCAGCCCCGATTTCCCAGTAATTCCCGTCTGCCGGCTGAATCTTTGCCGAAATTCGTTTCAAACAGCAAAACCACATCAGGCGGGATTTCCGATGCCTTCTTGCCGATTATGTTCTTATTCATGGCAAAACTGGACTCACCAATCTTTGCGCCGGATTTGGGGCAGATGAACTGCTTTGGGCGTACATCGGCATATTGTATCAGCAAATCACACCATTTATCCGCCGTCGGATATTCGCCATTGTTTTCGTTGGCATAAACCAGCATCGCCCTGCCAAGCCCACTCAGATGAATACCGCATATTATCCGTGCTGGCGGTTTCCATCCTTGAAAAGCAGGTATAGTGCCCAAAATTATAAAACATGTAGATATTACTATTGTTGCAATTGCAAAACCCCTGCCAGCCAAAACACCTCTGTTTCGCCTAATCATTATCAGTGATGCAATACCCAACATTAAAGAGAGTAACGGTGCCCAAAAAGCAAAGATTAACAAAAAATCTAAGTCTGCAAAAATAGCTATGGGAATTAAAACGATCCACTGGATACCCAATATAAAAGCTGCTATCGCCAGTTTACTTGTTCTCGGCTTTTGAGTTTGTGCATTCATATTCTGATTTTCTCCACGAGATACGCTTCACGCTTCACGAGATACGCTTCTGATTCCCGCAAGCAGCGCTCTTGCTTTTGTGATTGTCTCTTGCCATTCGGCTTGCGGGTCGGAGTCTGCGACTATGCCGCCGCCGGTTTGGGCGAAGGCCTTTTCGCCCGTGATGATAATCGTTCGTATGGCAATATTCAAGCAGGCACTGCCATCAATGCCTATAAAGCCAATGCTGCCGGTGTAAACGCCTCTAACTGTCGGCTCGGTTTCGTCGATAATCACCATCGAGCGAATTTTTGGAGCGCCGGTAATGGAGCCGCCGGGGAACATTGCCTTTAGAATATCGCATAATGTAATTTCCTTGCGAAGTTGCCCGGCTACGGTTGCCACAGCGTGAAAAACCGTCGGATATGGCTCGATTGTCCTCGTCTGAATTACTTTTCTGGTCCCGTGTTCGCAGATTCTGGCCACGTCGTTGCGCTCCAAATCAATTATCATATTCAGTTCGGCCTGCTCTTTTTCGCTGTTGACCAGCTCATCGAAGTTCTTTGCATTGATTTGTTTGCCTTTGCCGGTATCACTGATTCTCGGCCGGGTGCCCTTAATCGGCTTGGTGCTGATAACGTCGTCGGCGATTGTTATAAACATCTCAGGCGAGGCGCTGACGATATGAAAACTTCCGCCGTCGATATAAGCTGCATAGCCGCTCGGATTGTAATGGTTCTGCCAGTGATAAAGCTCTATCGGCTTAGCGTTATAATCGCATTCAAATCGCTGAGAGAAGTTAATCTGGTAAACATCGCCGTCATAAATATAGCGTTTTATTTTCTTAATTGTCTTGAGGTAATAATCTTTATCTATATTGCATCGAATTTGCGAAAAGTCTATGTTTTCAATATCCGCAGAGCGAGGTTGTGGCAGCGGGCTCTCTTGAGATTTTGTCAGCAGGTTCTCAAGAGCAGCTAATTTTTCCTCCGGCTTTTCGATATCGTTTGGCAACTGTAAGGCGATTAGCCAGCAGGTTTCTTCAATATGGTCGTAGCATATAACGCGGTCGTAGAAGCACAGTCGAATAAGCGGCATTTGGAGGTCGTCTATTGTCGTTTCCGGTAATCTCTCGATGTATCGGCCGAGTTCATAGCTAAAATATCCGACCCATCCGCCGCAAAAGATTCCCTTCGGCAGGTCATTTTCGCAGTCTCTTTCCAGTTTGTATTTAGCCAGAGCTTTTTGTAGTTTTCCAAACGGCTCTTTTTGTCCAGCTCGGAATTCAAATACCTCTTTCGGCTCGGCAGCCCAATAGCTGAATCTGTCTGCATCCTTCTTGGCGGTATTGCCGCCGAGAATTGACGCACGCTCCAGTCCGGCAAATATTTCATTTAGAGCCGGCAGATTTATGGGTGCGCGGATTTTTTTATAGTGCAGTTTGCAAAGGATACATTTATCTGTTCTGGCGACTGTCCCTGTCGTCATTGTAGTTGCCCCGTCCTGAACTCGTTTATAATCTGCACCCCCGAGGAAGTGCCTATTCTATCTGCTCCTGCTTCTAACATTTCAAGGACCTGCTTTGCGGTCTTAATTCCGCCTGCTGCCTTTATTTTGCAATTCGGAGCTGTTTCTTTGATTAACTTTATGTCCTCAATACTTGCTCCGCCGGCAGGGTGCAGGCCTGTGCTTGTCTTTATAAAGTCAACGCCGGCTTCCTGTGCGATTCGGCAGGCAAATATCTTTTGCTCGCGGCCCAGGGCAGCCGATTCGATTATCACCTTCAGCACAACCGCCGGCCTCATTGACCGGCAAACGCCCAATACCGTCCGCAACTGACCGAATAGGTATCGTGAATCGCCCTCGATTATCGCTGCCAAATCAGCGACCATATCAATCTCGTCGGCGCCGGCAAGAATGGCGTCTTTGGCCGCAGCAGCTTTGATTTTGGTCGAATCGGCGCCGACTGGCAAACTCACTACCCCGCCGACTTTAACTTTTGAGCCGTGTAATTCCTCAGCCGCCAGGGCCACCCATCGAGGATTGACGGATACTGCATAAAACCCATAGCTTTTCGCCTCTTCGCATAGCTGTTTGATTTGCTCACCTGTCGCCGTGGCGCTGAGCAGCGTATGGTCGATTCGACCGGCTAATTCCTTTTCACTCGTGATGGTCACTTTTATATATATCCTTGCTTTTTGAAAAAATCTATAGCTCCGGGCAGGTTGTCAAAGACTTTTGTTGCTGTTTGCGTTGTATTATCTGTCGTTGACAGGTCTACGCCTTCTTATAAGCATCCAGGAACTCATCTCTTGGGATTCCGGATTGGGTGCAAATTGTCCTTAATGTAGAGGCTTTTATCTTCGGGTGGCTCGGCATAGTCAAAGGAGTTTTACTTCCATCAGGGTTTTCACGCACCATGGAAATGTGCTCTTTTTCTCTTATGGTTCGAAAGCCCAGAATTTCTAACGCCTTTACTACCTTTCGCTTAGGTGCATCGGCAGGAAACTTTGCCATCAAACTTCCACTCCTGTTTCAGCAATGAAGGCCTCAATAATGCGTGGCTCTACCTCCAGTACTTCTTTTCCAAAGGTCTCAATATGAAAACGGATTGCTGACTTTACATCAGAAAGTGCCTCTTCGTATGTATCTCCCTGTCCAACCACAACCCCCTTGAGCCCTAATGGATATGCTACGTAACCATCAGGGTGCTTCTCTACGATGATTTTAAACTGCCTCATGACAAATCCCTCATTTTTAAGCAACAGTGTAAATCATAACCAATCTATTCGTCAAGTTTTGCGTGAAAAAAAGGAATGGCTAAAAATATTGTATGGTTAATATGTCTGGCCGGTTCCCTATTCGATATTCGACATTTAACTTCTTCCTATGTATCCTTGCTTTTTGAAAAAATCTATAGCGCCGGGCAGGTTGTCAAAGACTTTTGTTGCTGTTTGCGTAACAAATACCGAGGGGGCCTCTTTTGCCGTCCAGATGACATATACTTCTTTGGCCGCTTCGTGAGCGTGCTGGAGCTCTCTTTCAACTCCGCTGGATATTGCGGCCCGGCCGTCGGCTAGCGTCGGAATAAAGCTGATTATCATATCCGACTGCTCAATCAACAAAAAATCGCGGGCATATATCTGGCTGCTAATATCGCCTTCGATTTGCTGGACCTCGTGCAAGTCCAATCGGATTTTCTGTCCCGGTGTCGTTACCTTGACGAAATCCAATCCCTTCTGTGCCGCTTGCCGGGCATAGTGCGGCAGATACGATTCTTCCAGATCGCCGGGGTCGAAGCAGATAAAGAATCGTTTCATCAGTCGGCGGAATTCGTCAATTTCTTTTTTAACGTTTTCCATTTTGCCAACGTGCGTCATTGGAAAACTCAGATACGCCCTTTTACCGGAGTCTTCAAAGACAAGTCCGTAGAAGGTTTCGATAGTTTCCTCTCCGGCGCCGCGGGCAAGGCAATAAAAAGGAATGCTTTCGTTAATACCTTTGCACAGCATTTCCGTGCTGATAATTTCTTCTTCCCGCCAGACAATCAAATCTTTCAGGCAATGTCCGGCAGAGTGTTCAGCGAGAAGCCGGGTGTGCAGGGCGATGATGTCATCAATCAAACAGATGTACATATCGGTGCCGAGCTGGCGCATCTGGTCGAAGTCCACCGCCGGAAACAATCCGTGCCGCCAGCGGAAAGTTGCGTGAGTATTGACTATCAGGTTGGGGGCCTTTTCGGCTTTTGCAATAATATCTTTGAAGATGCTGCGGCGAAGTGAGCTCAGTCTTTTCATTGGTATGTCCAGGATTTTGCCGGGTGGGATATCAGGTGCTTCGGCATACATCATATCGCCGACATTGCATAAAACCACCTCTTTGCCTCTCTCGCCGGCGAATCGACATACCTTTTGGAGATAACTTTTCTTGTCAACGCCAACCATTCCGGTAACAACTACTATCATTTCGTATCTCGCGAAGCGTGAAAATGAGCTAAAGTGTGGAGTGCCTAAAGTTATGGATTATTTTTTACTTTAGTTCACTTTAGCTCACTTTAGTTCACTTTAGGCACTTTTCAAATATTTTTCAATCTTTGCTCTCTGTCGTAATCTTTCAGTGCCGCAATCAATTCGCCCATATCGCCGGTCATTATCTTATCCAGGCTGTAAAGCGACAAGTTGATTCTATGGTCGGTCAGGCGATTTTGAGGGTAATTGTATGTCCTGATTTTTTGAGACCTGTCGCCTGAGCCAATCATAGTCTTGCGTTGTGAATCGCGCTCGGCCCTTTTTTTGCTCTCGTAATACTCGTAAATCCTGCTTCTTAAGATTCGCCAGGCCTTGGCGCGATTTTTATGTTGGCTTTTTTCGTCCTGCATACTAACGCTAATTCCCGTTGGGGTATGCTCGAGTTTAACGGCACTACTGAGTTTGTTAACGCTTTGTCCCCCCGGCCCGCTTGACCTGCTGACATGTTCGACAACATCATCAGGGGCTATCTGAATGTCGAGCTCTTCCGGCTCGGGCAGTACCGCCACCGTTGCCGCTGACGTGTGAATTCTACCCTGTGATTCGGTTTCCGGCACCCTTTGGACGCGGTGGCCGCCGGCCTCGTAGCCTAATTCGGACCATACATCCTCACCCTTGATGCTGAATATAACTTCGCGAAAGCCGCCCATCTCTGTCGCACTAAAACCGAGTTGTTCGACCTTCCATTTGCGGCCATCAGCGTATTTTACATACATATTGTATAAATCGTGCGCGAACAAAGCCGCCTCTTCACCCCCGGTGCCCGCGCGTATTTCCATAATCACCGAATTGATTGCCTCATCGTCGGCCATTACCAGCGTATTTTGCATTTCCTCAAGCAGGGTGTTCTTTTTGCCTTCAAGCTGTTGTATCTCTTCTTCCGCCAGGGCCCTGAAATCTTCATCAGATGTGCTGTCCTTTAGTATCTGCTCTGCGTCTTCAATGCCGGCTACTGTTGTTTTGTACTCGCGATATTTTGCAACTATTGCTTTGAGTTTGCCTTGCTCTTTAGATAGCGCTATCAGCCTGACCGAATCACATGCGACCGTCGGCTCAGCAATCTGCTTTTCGATTTCGAGGAAGCGCGCCTCGAGCTCATCGAGTTTTGCAAGGAAACTATCTTTTTTTTCAGGCATAAATATAGTCCTCTGAAAACAAAAAATAGCGAATAGCAGATAGCGTATAGAAAAAGAAAACCAAACGCCAAATGCTAAACGCTATTATACCTGGAAAATCAGCTATTGTTGCGGGTCTTTTTTGGTCTTTTTGGGGTCCCCGTTTTCCGGCTTTTTGCCTGCCCCCTTGTTTAGAGTGCCTTGTACTCTAAGGGGGCCTGCCCCCGCGTCTTCCGACGCGAGTCGGGGCGGCGGGGAAGATGGGGCCGCTTTGATGTAACTTGTGCCGTATTTCTTCTTGAACCGCTCTATTCGACCGGCGGTATCGACATATTTCTGCTTGCCGGTATAGAACGGATGGCACATCGAGCAAATCTCCGCGTGGATTTCCTTGACGGTACTGCGGGTCTCGAACGTGTTACCGCAGCCGCAATGAATCACCACCTTATCGTATTTTGGATGTATCTCTTTTTTCATAACTACAAGCTCCGAAATACCTCAAACACTGCATTCTAACAACATTAGCAGCTTTTGCAATAAAAATTTTTTGCAATTAATCCCTCAAACCTGTCCTGAGCAAGGTCGAAGGATTTATTTGGGGGTCGTTTAGCCGTCGCCGGTACGGCGACGCTCACCTTCGCCAAGCCGAGGAATCTATTAAAATGTCATTGCGAGGCCTGCAGAGCAAGCCGCGGCAATCTCAATCCCAACTCAAAACTAAGCACTAAAAACTAAAAATTATCTCCCCCCGCCTGCCCCCTTGTTTAGAGTGTCGTCTACTCTAAGGGGGGAGACTGCCAGCTGAATTTGAAATATGAGATCTGAAATATGAAATTATCTCTTCACGCTTCACGGTATCCTGGTATTCGCAATTCAGGTGTTCGTTCAGCCTTCCTTGACAACTTTCATGTCCATCAACCGTGCGAGGTGGTGCACGTTTTCCATGTGGTCGCCGTAGAACACCACACGGTGCAGCAGCGTCATGGCGTCCTCGGTCTCAAGGGCACTGCTCCAGTTGGCGGCCATCTTCGCTGCATCACTAACTTCGGTGACGATCTGGGTGCGACAACCGTGGACCGACTTCTCCGGAACTTCGATGATCTTGCCCGTCGAGGCCAGTATCGTATCTAAATTGATCAGCTTGGCGCGGGTGATGGTCTCGCCAAGGCGGTATTGGACCTCAGGCACACAGCCGCTGCCGCCGACCTCGGAATGCCCGCGCAGCAGGTATGGCGCTTCCTTGCCATGGGGACCATCCATCTTCAGCGGTGCCGTGCAATGGGCGGTCCACAAAGCGTTGCGAGAGGTATCGAATGTAGCGTTGCCTTGGAATCCGGGACGATCGATCATATATTGAAACAGGAGCATGGTCAACAATGAGTCCATGTCCCCCTCGCACGCCGCGGGAATACCATTGTCGCGAAGACGGGCAAATCCCAGGCAGGGAAATCCTTTTGGCAACCATCCCATACAGGTGCCCACGGCCAGCCCTTGGGCTCGTTCCTGCTCCATTAAGCGTTGCAGCGCCACACTGACGCGGGCGGCCTTCCTGATGTCCTCTTCATCTGGTTCAATGATTTCCTTCGCGTTCTTTGTCCAGCGGTTGATCTCGGCTCGAACGGCGTTGTCTTCCGCGGCGGAAATCATCTCGTTGAAGGTCTTCTCTTCTATGGCCACGACATCGGCACCCAAACGCTTCTTGACTTGATCCGGAGACTGGGCAGGCGTCGTGCCTCGAGCCGGAGGGAACAGGAGAATCCGAGTCTGCTTCATCATAGGAATTACCCTCAGCAGACGAAGGGCTCGTTCGAGCTCGTCGTAGTCCCTGCTGGCCAGAAGGGTGACCCGATGTCCCCTACTATGCCAACGGGGAGCATACATCCAATCGTGACCGCTGGCCGGCAGTGAGAATAACACCATGGGATGCGACCCGTCAAGAATCGGCTTCACTACCCTTGTTAAGGCAAAGTTTTGCACGTTGATCGCAAGGACCGGTGCTGCCGGCCCCGCCTTCTCTAACAGGGCCGCCGTTTGCTGGGCATTCCTCGACTGCCCCATTATTAGTTCGACGTTTCCCAGATCCTTTTCCGCCTTGGCCAGCCGGCTTTTCATGGCCTCTATTTGCCCGGCGTCGGCTCCCCAATTGCGGTCATCCGGTTGGGGCGTGCCGGTGAAGACGACGCAAATTCGTGACTTTCCCCGGAATTGCCCAGGCGGTGATTGCGAAGCCCAGGTGTGCGTCCATGTTGCGCCGGCGAGAATCATCCCACTGGCCACTCCTGCCCCCAAAAACTCCCGTCGCGTGCAGTGTTCACACATGGCAATAACCTCCAAATGATAAAATGTAAGGAAAACCAATTTCAATATACACAAGTGACTATAGCAACAGGGATATAACAATTCAAGAGAAAAAATCAGCTATGCACCTGCCTCTGCTCTACTGCTCAACTGTTCTCCTGCTCAAATCCTCTAATTCCCACTAACCCCTCACCCCCAATCCCTACCCCGCCTGCCCCCAGGGTGAGCTCCTGCGCACCCACAAGCCGGATTCATAATTCGATAATTCGCGATAATTCGGGACAGCCACGAATGGCATGAAGATAAGCGTTAACGTTTTATAAGACAAAGACTTGAAAAAAAGGCCTCCTATGTTTTAAGTGGGTTATAGTCATAAAACATTCACTT
>Ga0209979_1000478_pt1 | contig 54873 bp, 51 predicted proteins | sample AnhtaG_FD_183114 | JGI IMG/M metagenome (GOLD analysis project Ga0209979, IMG submission 183114) | Deep subsurface microbial communities from Anholt, Denmark to uncover new lineages of life (NeLLi) - Anholt_01485 metaG (SPAdes) (version 2) | ecosystem: Environmental > Aquatic > Marine > Oceanic... | reverse complement strand
TAAATATGCTCACCTTCTACCTTGAAAACAATTCTAAAACCGCCCATTTCGAGGACTTCGGGCGTTTCTTTAGAAATAACGCTTTCAGAAAAGGAAAAAATAGCCGAGAAAAAGGGTGTTATCAGATTTGGTTCGATATTCTCAAAATGTTCTGTAATATTTCTGCTGTATAGACAAGCTCCCGCCTTAGTCAAAATAAAAAGTGAGTGTAACTTCATCTTGAACTACACTGAAACATAATTATAGAAAGATATAGAAATTTACGCTTTTAAGTATTTTTAAATGATGTTTATTATTACTAAACTTTTTACCTTTTTTTCATAATCGTGATCTTTAAATAGAAGGTTAAATGATCCCATTTAAGAAAGTTGTGAGATAGTTCCACACGATCACACAACTTTAAAATACACAAAAAAGCTAAGAAAATGACTGAAAACGACCTGAATAAAATTAGGCTAAAAAAGGCTGAAATGCTATTAAAAACTCAATCCATGCCAACTGATATTGTTAAAATCCATTCGGCAGAAGAATTTGAGAATCTAAAAAAGGAGTATCCCGATAAAATTTTAATCGTAGACTTCTGGGCAGTATGGTGCAGTCCCTGCATGATGTTCGCTCCCGTATTCGAAAAAATTCAAAAGGAGCATTATCAAGAATTTATCTTTGTAAAGGTAAATGTGGACGAAGTCGGTTCTATTGCCCAAACATATAGAATTACCGGAATCCCAACAACATTGTTTATAAAAAGCGATGAAGTTATACATAAAGTTGTTGGTGCCGTTAATGAGGAATATATTAGGAAAGTATTAGAAAAGCTAAGATCGTTTACTTAATTTTTTTTTTTAATTTTGTAAGAAAATTGTTATAATTTAATTATTTTTGGTGAATATCCATGGAAAGTATATCAAAACAATTAGAAGATATGGTTGAAGAGAAGAAAGTTTTCAAAAGTGGAAAGTTATTCAAATGCATTTTAGGGCTTAACGTAATAGAATCGAACGTCTTTTCATATTTATTAAAACACGACAATGTGACTACTATGGAAATGACGGATGTATTCAAAAAGGATCGAAGTTCAATTCAAAGAGCCCTAATGCAATTGAGTGCCCTCGATATTATTGAGAAAAGATCAATGTCGTTAAAAGAATTCAACGAAAAGTTAGGTGAAGGAGAAACAAATAAACGCGGATACTTGTACGTTTACGGTGCCAAAGATCTTGAAACTGTAAGAGTCCAATTACGTGATTTACTTGACAGGTGGTATAAATCGATGGTAAAATATATTGAAAATTTAGATAGTATTTTTGATTGCTACGAAAAAGATGGTGAAACTTGCTAAACTGTATTTTATTAAATATCTACTAACTATATAGTTTAGTACAATATTCCCTTACTATTTAGGTCTAAATTAAAAAAAAAAGAAATTAGAATGGTAGAATTATTAAAGTTACACCTAATAGCATCCCAAGCAATATAGCAACGATAACATAGAGTATAAAAGCAACGATGGTCACCCCAATTGCTCCAAAGATTCCTGTATTATGCCTGGCACTAATTAACAACCACGCTACAATTAAAACAATTACCCATGCTACCCAACCATTTAGGAACAAAAATGTTAGGGCATAGATAACCGTTATTATGAAAGAAGTTAAAAATACTGATCCAAACTCCGTGTGTCTCGCACCACTGAAGAAACTCAAAGCGATTTTAAGAAATATTGCCATGACTATAAGAAAGATCAAGTAAAGGAGAATAAACCACATAACGTCTTCAAGGGTGCCAAAGGTTTGAGCCCAATCTTCGTTAAAGATGTCAAATAACATAATAAAACCTCGTTTATATTTATAATATTTCTTAGAATATCTTGAAATATTTATGTATTATCTATATTTTCTAGAAGTTTAATTTGATGAATGATTCTTTATCACATAAATAAGATTTTAAGAGATATTAAACACTTTGAATATCGTATGGGAAAAAATTGATCCAAAATATTCTTGGGATTAATTTTTTTATCCAATGATTGAAAATTATTTATTTCAATTTTTTGACTTGTTCAGCTATATTGTTCTTAATATCTTCGTATGATGGCGGAGGTCCGGTATTAACTTCGATCCCATCAATATAAAGGGCATCAGCAATACCCCATTCTGAAAACGCTTCCCTATTGAAAGTGTCTATTTCCGTAAAAACCACATCATCTCCGAATTCGGAGGCTGCTCTCTTTGCTCTTTCAAACACGAGGTTTTGAGAAGGACACCAACCGTTCAAAAATGCTGTTACTGATACTTTTTCCGGTATTTTCTTGGGTGTTTTTTTCTGTTTTATCCATTTAGGGGCAATAGCATTGTCGGAAAAAGGTTTCCAGAGTAAAACTGCGATATTCTGTTCATCGACTTTTTCATAACCTTGTTTTTTAAACCAAGAAGCTTTCATCCAAAAAGGTAGGGACACGCCCCATGCCACAATTCCTTTAGCTCCTCGACTTCGGACATCATCCTCAGCAGCTTTTATCAACTTCTTACCTATACCTTTTTGCTGAAAGTTACCAACGCCTTCTTCGTAGCCGTGTACCCATACACAATTAATATAGTATAAATCTTCTCCTTCAGCAAAAGAATGTTCGATAGGAATGTATTGTATCATTCCTACTACCTCTTCTTTTTTGTTTATAGCCAATTTTACGCCCAGACCTTTATTTTTCATCTTATTGTACCAACTCTCTTTATGGTCACCAGCTTCTTTTATTTCGTCGCTCCAATCTTCTAAACACATAAAATAAAGGTTGTTGTATTTATCTTCTAAATCTATAATTTGCAATTTTTCAAAACCATCTAGATTTCAAATAGAATAACTAATGATTAATTATATAGCTAATAATAAAAAGTTAATAGGTCTTGAATTTAATATTACATCCAAGAAGCTACTTTTGATGTTTGCGCTAAAATATCCACAAGTTCGTCGTATTCAATGCATTTTATTCTAGAATCAACCGTATTTGGTTCAATTCCTCGTGCTAGAAGATCGGGCGTCATCGCAAAGACAGATACTGAAAGGCTTAACAATTTATCTAATGAGTTTGGTATTGTACCACTTTTCGATGTTCCTATTACCCCATCGTGAATGAGAACAATTGCAATACTAATATTATTTTTAGTCTGTTCACTTACAATACCCAATAAGTTATCTAGGTACGCCTGCTTTCTCGTACTAAACCCATATAAATACACTAACTCTTCGTTCATTTCTTTTATACACTTCTTAAGATATCAATACCTATACGTGACATCTGCTTCTAGAATAAATTTTGAAATTTCTTTATTGCTTGCTACCTTTACATTTTCAAAATCGACTAAATCTGATTGTTTTAATCCCGCAATCTCTAACGCAGAGTCTAACACATACACGTCAAGATCAGAAAGTTCCATCATTCTAAATATGTTCGAAGGGACATCCATATTGACCTTCTCGGGGTCAAAATTCTTGGATAAAAAGTAAACTGAATCCCCCATAAAGATTATCTTACACTCTTCGAGATCGCCTACTGCCATAATTCCCGCACCCATCCGGATTGCTTCGATAGCTGAATTCTTACCAATTGGAGAATCCTCGCACAAAATTACTACTGATTTGACCATAAAATCACCCTCCGGGACCAAATACGATTACTCTATCTGATTCCGCCATCCATTTTGATAAATCCCCTAAACCTACTTGACTAGCATTCTCGATTAATTGCTCGGGTTTTAAGCCAGTAAAGTTCATCCATGTACTACAAGCAAAGAGTTTCATGTTGTTCCCCTCTAAAAAATTCTCGAGCCGTTTAGGTAAGTCTCTCATTGACGAGCTTAGCTTTAAGTCCCGTTTGGCGCTATACACACCACTTCCATAGAAGTAAATACCTAATATTTGATGACCTTTCTTTAGGATTGCTTGTCCTAAGTTTAGCATCGTGTCTAATGCTTCGAATTTATAAGGCTCAGCGCATACGACAAAGGTAAAAACAACCATATTAACAAAATAAATTTTTTTGAATATATAGTTAATGCTAATAATTATATTATAAATAGAAAAAAAAAAGAATTGTTTAGTCATTAAACTTTCTTAAAAAAAGAGAATTTTAATCTCTCTGATCCTCATCAACCAAGCGGCTTTTAAAGATCAGAAGAAGATATTTTTTGTTAATTATAACGTTAAAAAAGTAAATAAAGATATTACTTTACCCGTAAAGTTGTTTTTATAATTCAATTTTTAATAATTTGAGCACCATAAATATACAATTATATAGACTTAGCTTATTTTAATTGCTTCAATTTAAATATTTAAATATCGCTTTTGTTTAATAAATTTTAACGATTTAAAAGAAATATCTTATTTCGAGTAAGATTTCTTTTTTTATATTAGATAAACCTAATATTTAAATCTTTAATTTACTTTAATTTTCATAGGAAACTTACTTTAAATTACTGTATATGGTGATTAAAACATGTTAAATCAGATTTCATTTGTTGACTTATCAATACCGATATTTTTAGCTCTGAGGGAAGGATTAGAAGCAGTCTTAGTTGTTGTAATAATTTTATTATACTTAAAAAAAACCAACCAAAAGATTTATTATAAGTATGTATACATAGGAATTCTTTTAGCAACAATTGCAAGCATCGTCTTTGCTATAATATTTTCAATAGCATTTGGTGGATTTACCGGTATCCTTGAAAAGATATTTGAAGGAACAACGTTTATCATTTCAGGCATTTTCATATTGACTTTAGTTCTATGGGTTAGTAAGGAAGGCCCAAAGATGAAAGAGAACCTTGAAGGAAGATTAGAAGAATCTATTAATACGCAAAAGGTATTTTCGATTTCTATCACTACATTTATTATCATAATTAGAGAAGGAATTGAATTAGTCCTACTCACAACAGGTGCAGCATCTATAGGTTCTTTAAATCAAGTAAGCGTTATATTAGGATCTATCATTGGCTTAGCAATCTCGATTCTCATTGGATTAATAATTTTTTACGGCATAAAATCAATAAACTTGAGAATATTTTTTAAAATAACAAATATAATGCTAATATTATTCGCTACTGGGCTAATTACATATGGTATTCACGAATTTATTGAAGCGGGAATAATTAATCCGATTATTGAAGAAGTATGGAATATTAAGCATATTTTACCTGAAAAATTTCCTGACGGAAATCCAGCAACTCCAGAATTTTTAGAGATTATTGGTGCATTACTAAAAGCTCTTTTTGGTTATAATGCTAATCCTGCTTTGCTAGAAGTAATTATTTATCCGATTCTATTAGTCTCTATTGGTATGATTTCAGCCTTGATATGGAAACGAAATAATCAATAATGGAGTTTATTTATTTTGAGCTAAAAGCTATAGAGAATTGATTTTTTTAAAAAAAAAGTAAATGTATTATCACACCGTTATTTCGAAAATGCTCACGCGCTTATCGATTATATCCTTGGATTTTTTTATAAAATTTTTCTCTTGCAACTTCTTAAGAGCGTAGGCGGTTGTTCGTTTAGGAAGAAGCGTTTTTTCGATAATTTCTTGTTGTCTCAGAGGACCTCTTTGTTTCAATAGATATAAAATGAATTTACTCGAGGGAGATAATGAAAACAAATTAGTTTTTTGTTCATAATCCCCGATGAAGTATTTATCTTCTACTATCATGATACTACCTATAATAAAATTATTTAGATGTTTATTATTTTGCTCAGTTTATTATAAAAATTATGTATATTTAAGATTATGGCTAATTGATTAAAAGTTTTTTCTAAATAAGGCAGTGTTTCAATTAGATACAATTTTGAAAAAAAAGTTTAAAATTTAAACTTTTTAAATCTTCTAATTGAGGATGAAAAAGAGGATTACATCCCAGATAGCAGCATATTTAGAGTGATCAAGTACATTTAATCTAACAATAAGTTCATACACTCCAAATTTTATTGATTTTATTGTTTTAAATAATTTAATGCATTGAAATAAATTATTTGGGGCGTTGAGGGTATAAGTAGAGCTTAAGTATCCAAATTTCCTTTCTTATCAGGGTTTTTAAAAATTTCCTTACTTAGTGAAAACCCTAGATATCTATTAAAAATTTAATAAAACAACAATTATGCAAAACTTGCACATATCTTTATAACGCTCCATAATGTTTTCTTTCTTCAAAAAAGGAAGAATTTTAATTCAAATTAAACTTGAACTTCGCCCTTAGCATTATATTTAATAAAAACTAATTTCTTAGAATTACTTTTATTTGAATTTAGTTCTCCTTTACTTCTTTCTATCTTTGGTTTAAAAATAGATGAAATTTCATATTAAAAACTAAAAAAAGTTAAAAAATGAATTCTAAACTGCTAGTTATTATTTACTATTGGTAAAATTCACAATCGTCTAAAAGTTGGGAAATGTCAATCACTTTTATCGGAGAATTATCTTCGTTTGCTACTTGGAACAAGTTATTCTTACAAAACACGCACGAACTCACTAAAGCCTCAGCGTTAGTCTCTAAAGCCTCTTTCAAACGATCCTCACGTATCCTTACCATACACGTACGAGTCTCATTTATTCTATCTCTTCCGATTTCGCCAGCAATATCGCCATATAGGGCTTTAACTCCACCTCCTGCGCCACAACACCAAGACATGTCTCTGTTATGCTTCATTTCAAATAATTTTACACCTTCAATCATTCGAAGTAATTCTCGTGGTTCTTCATAAACTCCACAGTATCTCCCTAAATGACAAGGGTCATGATAAGTAATCAACAGAGGGTCTTCTTTTGTTCGTTTGGTATACCTTATTTTTAGGTTCTTCTCTTTTACAATTTTCAAGGCATATTGCGTTAAATGAAAAAGGTCAAAACCTAAGTTTCCTCCAGCAAACTTCGTATATTCTAAAGTAAATGTCGAAAAGCATCCTGAACATGAAAAAACAACTTCAGAAACCCCGCTTTCACGAATCATGTTATAGTTATGCTTAACGAGATCTAAAGCCTCATCCTCTAATCCTGTCCGAAACAATACAGATCCACAGCATCTTTCCTCCGGAAAAACAACAAATTCAATTCCTAGCTTTCCTAAAACTGAGCTTGTTGCATTGACCAGTTCTTTATTTCGATAAGACGACGTACAACCAACAAAGTAACCCACTTTATGGGTTTTTTGTTTTCCTGCTTTTATATCTCCAGCTGCAAGAGTGTTATCAATTTCTGCAAGTTCTTCCTTTGCTCGTTCATAAGCTAGTTTACCCTCCTCGGAACCCTCACACCAATTAAACCTATCAGTATGCTGTTCAAGAAAAGGATTATTGTTATTAAGTATTGATTTCCGAAGACCTATTAACTTTTTTGGCATAGCACCCTTCTTAACAACAGTTTTACGAAAATTCTGAAATACTTCAAGGGTATCAATTCCTACTGGACAAACTACTTTGCAATTACCGCAGAGCATACATCGAAAAACAGAGGGTATTATTTCTTCACTATCAAACTTAATATCCTTACGATCTAATGCTTTAATAATTCTATTTCGTCCACCAGCATAATCAGTTTCTGACCAAGAGGTATTGTAGACTTTACAAACATGACGACAATACCCACAATGAGTACAACGATCATATCCGAATTTATCCTCTTTATTCTTTGTTATTGGTTCAATTAAATTCTCTCTAGAAGGAGAAACTAAACCGGCAACCGGTGGACCTGTTGTAACAACATCGCGTATATTCTTCTTATCTTTTCCTTCACTCAACTTCTTATCCTCTGTTCTTTTTATTACTTACCAACTTTACGATATGGATTCATGTAATTAATTTTAATTGTTATATTTTATTTGATGTATTTTTTTATGATTTTTACTCATTCCTACAGATACTCTAATATTTTATCAAAAGATCTTATATAGTAATTTCGCTGTTGTAAAAAGAAGTGAAATTCTCCAGAGTTTCATTCTAGCTTTAACTATACGATAGGAGTTAAATAAGTCTTTAGGATCTACCTTTTTTTTCAATGTTTTCCTTTGATCTACAACTTCACGTCGATATTTTAGTAAATAAAAAGTATTAACGATACCAATTGTATAAAGGCTGTCTCCTTGTTTAAATGCTTCCATGGATAAATCGTGCAAAAACGCCTTGACGGTAAAAAATTCGATTGGTCTTGTGATATCTGATAGACCAAATATTTTTACTCGGCTCCATCCTTCTTCCCCAGAAATCGTATAAGTTGCAATCGGAAATTTATACTTGCTGGCTTTTTTTACATAACTCTCATAAAAGTTTAATAATCTCTCATTTGAAATCCAATATTCTTGGAAGATTATATTCCTACTTGTCCTTCCAATAGCCACTTCAGCATCGCTAATATCGCGCCATTTTTCTTTTAAATAAGATTCATCTACTTTAACACTTTTAAAATTTTGAGCTAGGTTCTCAGCAGTTGAGATGCTTCTAATAGTTACTTCGGGATCATCGTAATAAACGGCCCAAACTAACCAATCCTGACTTGGAAAATTGATGTGTGAGTATTGTTCAAACTTTCGTTCTGAAATTGAAAGAAAAAATGGTTTATCCGGACTTTTACTAATTAGGGCTTTATAATAATTAACAGCATCTTCGAGAGAGGAAAACCCATAGCCTGCAATCTCTAACGAAGTTTTTAAATTTGTAAGAGATAACTCTACCTCTGAGATCGCACCGTATATACCATAAGTTCCAGTGATATCATCAAGCGATATTTCTCCATTCGAATCCTTCGAAATATGTTCGATTTTTCCGTTAGGGAGAACCAATGTTAACGATATGATTGAATCGGCCATTGTACCATACTTTGGCACCCCAATTCCTGCTTTCCCAGGCGTTGCAATGAAACCACCCACACAAGAAGTTTTAAAACTAGTTGGGTAAGCTTTAGGCGCAAGCCCGTAATCTGATAGTTTTTCCATTAGATTTAACCATGATATTCCCGCCCCTACTCTAACCGTCATTTTTTCAGTGTCGATGTGCTCAACTTTGTTAATACGACGCATATCAATTATCACGCCCCCCATAGCTGGAGTTGCTGAGGAAAAGCATGATGTACCAGCAGCTCTTATTGTTATAGGTAGTGAAAATTCCCAACACTTCTTAATTAATAGGGATAAGCTCTCTGTATCAGCAGGTCGAACAATAATACTCGCAAGATAATTTTTTTTAAATTTGTAATGATACGAGGGTAATGATGTAAGGTCAGCAGATGCAGATTCAAGTTCGTATCTATTAGTGCTTACATGGTATGGGGAAATGAATTCTTTAACTATTTCCTCGAAATTACGCTTTTTTCCCTTTTTCTTTACCTTGCTAGGGCTTCGAGTTAATTTCCCATTTATTTTTTCCTTAGTTATTGTCTCATTCATTTTTTTAACACTTCCATTTAAAATAGGGGAACTAATATAAGACCTAAAAAGAATCCTGTCCACCAACAAATCAAAGTAATATATCCTGTAAGTTTAGCGTATTTACGCTCAGCAGCTATGCCAAATAACATACTAAGAAGTCCTGTAAATAATCCCACTGCTCCTAAAATGATATGGATTACATGAACTGGGAAAGGATCAAAAGAAAACCAAATCTGGATTAATTCTTCAAATGGAAGCTCATTTTTATTGAGAGTAATCAAAGAAATAGCATTGATCAACGTTAATATCCAAGAAGCTCCACTAAATATTCCGTGGATTTTCACAAATTTGTTTTCATTTATTAATACGAGGATAGTTCCAGCAGAAAGAAGTAACAAAGCGGACAAACCGATGAGTAACCCAAAGTGATCGAATATTTCGATCTCAGGCTCAGGTGGGGCAACACCTCCAACACTAAAACCAATTTCTATGTAAGCAAAATCGGGTGGTACACCTGGGGCTGATGAGTTGTCTCCTGCTAAAATGAAGAGAGAGTAATATCCTTCTGCTTCAGGAACAGTAATATTAAATGTTATAATCATCTGGTTTGGATTCGAATCAATATCTTCTCCAGAATCATCAAATATTTTATCAGTAGTAGGAAGAATCATTATTTGCCCATTTTGCATTATACTCGTATTTTCATTAGGAGCTTGGACAAACAAACTGTTCCCCGTCGCGGTCACATTAAATACAAAAACATCCGAGGGATTCACGGTGTTTATAGAGTTAATGTCGGCTGAAATCGTATATCCTCCGGGTACTGTATGACAAATATCATGATCTAATTCTTGGCTTGGAAATGCTGTTCCATTTAAAATTAGAAATAAAAACGGCAGGCTAATAAGTATAATAAATAATCCAAAAATTTTCTTTTTCATTGTCTTAAAAATGTCTGGTTATAATCATAATTGGTATTATAAAACAAATAAAGCTTTTATTTAGAAATTATAAGTGGATTTTAAACTTTGATGCGAAAATTGCACCTTTTTCTCAATATTTGTATATTAGAAGAAGAGAATAGTTGCGGATTATAATATTTTATAGCAATCTTTTTTAACATCAATTGGTTAATTTTTTTATAATGAAATTTGATCGCAATTCACTAAAGACGATTTTACTCGTAGATTTAATAGTGATCTTTAGCATTGTGGTTGTTATCCCTTTTATTTTAGATTTTTTTGGGCTAAACTTCAAACTATTAGCCATTTCTTTGATGGGGAATATTCTAATCATTTCTGCGATCATTTTAACTTTAGTTGATCTTATTTATCTTCTTAAACTTAGACGAAATTTTTATTTATTATCTTCTCTAAGTATGAGTTTTACGATTTCATTATTTTTACTGCTTGAATATTGTTTTCTAAATGATTATTATGATTTTATCTATGTTTGGAGTTATAGTAAATCTACGCTCCCGATTGTTTACAAAATAGTAGCTATTTGGGCTGGTGAAGCGGGTTCTATCATGACTTGGATGTTATTTAACGCTATTATTATTTTCTTTTATAGGCTCAAAAATCAAAATAAAGAAGATATTACGTTCATAATTTCAGTTATAATTTCTTCACTTGTTTCATCAGTGTTTTTAATAGTTTTATTTTCTTACAATCCTTTTCAACTTCAGACTCCTATTATAAATCCTAATGGATTAGGTTTGAATCCTCTCTTAATATCTCCATTTATGATTTGGCATCCACTTTTTACATTTGTTGCTTACGCAATTTTTTTAATTCCTTTCACTATCTCAATTATAGAAATTATAAAGCCAAAAATTTCTTTGGAAAATTCTTATCAAAAATCATTTTATGATATTAGTATGAAGATTGGCTGGTTAGTATTGACTGTAAGTATTGGATTGGGATCATATTGGGCAAAAATAGCTCTTAATTGGGGTAGATATTGGGGTTGGGATCCTGTAGAGACCGTCTCGCTAGTCCCTTGGTTTTTTAGTACCGCCTACTTTCATACTTTAACTTTTAAAAAGAGAAATAGTAAATTAGTTAAAATCAACATAATTTCGATTTTTTTATCAATAATTTTTTCCACTCTAATAACACGTGGCGGAGGTTTGAATTCTTTACATGCTTTTACAGGTGAAAACAATTTAGTAATTTGGACTTTAGTAGTTGGTTTAACATTAATCATCTTCTCGCTTTATGTTGTTTATACTACGTTAAATTCATTGTCTGAGGAATACAAAAAAATTCGACTCCTATTAGATTATTTAAGCTATCTATTTCTTTTTATGTTAGCCTTTGTTTGTATATTTGGTCTTTTTATTACTCCTCTATCATTTTTTCTTTCAAACTTTATTAGTATGAATATTATATTCGTAGGAACCGATTTTTTCATAATGACGACATTGATTCTAGCTTCTGGATTAGCTATTACACTGATATTTTGCTCACTATATGGACTATATAAATTGAAATTGATTGCTACTTTAATAGCTATAGGTATAATATTTCAATCTATAATCTCCTTAATATTATTCCTTTCAACGAGTTTTTGGATAAATCCATTGATTGCGATATTTATTCTATCTTTGCTCGCTTCAATTTTGAAGTTAATCAAAGACTTTAACACGAGTACGAGTTTAAAACACTTCTTAAGAATAAATTCAAAAACTTATTTACATATTGGTTTATCCTTAATTTTAATTGGAACATTAATTGAACCAAATGTCTGGATATTTCAAGATATCTTCTTTATTTCGGGTTTTATATTTTTATTGGGGGGGATGATTCCTTCCATACTTATTATAATTATTAAAAAGAGAAAAACAGAATAACAAAAATTAATGAAACAGCTTAAGAGAAGTAATTTAGCTGTATCTAGTCTTATTAAAATTATAAATATCTAATTTATATAATAGAAGGTGTTACAAAACGGTTCATATTGAAACTTAATTTTAGAAATAGTTTAAAAATAAAACTGAAGCGGTTTCTATTGTTTAAATTGACCACTATTAATAAGAATTATAAATTATAAAAGATTTCTTCAAATTAAGCAATTTTATAATTTATTTGATAGGTTTCAAATTCAAAATGAACTTTATCAAATAAAAAAAAAATAGAAATGCAATTAGAAAGTATTTAAATCTTTATTTTTAAGGGGAAAAAGGGGTTTTAATGAAAGTAAATAAGAAAATTTCATCTATCTTAATAACAATCATACTGTTTTTATTAATCTTTGGGCTTGCGGTAGCCCAACCGAATAAGTTCAATAATTTCACTGGAGAGGGGCACGGGAGTTGCCATGGAAATATAACAGAAAGTGCTAGTGGGTATATCTCTTTATCGTCAAGTTCAGGCTCATCCGTAGATCCAAGTGAAACTTTTACAATTACTATTCAAGTGTTAAGTTTCGCTGAAGCTCAAGAGAATAGTATTGAAGTAGGTTTTCCTAGTGGATCACCTGGTTTGGGAGATAATAAGGATTTTTCCTTTGATTCTACTCAACAGTCCGCTTTTATAAGTGGTTCTGGAAATTCAGTTACAATAGATTTTCAAGTTACTGCACCAACAACTGAACAAACCTATACTCTACATTCCGATGCAATTTACAGCACTGGAGGTTCATCGTCCTATTTTGCTCATGGTGATTTTATTGTTACTGTGGAAGTACAAAATAATCCACCTCAATTTAACAACATCGTTGAAAGTAGCGATCCTTTAGAATTTGGTCAACAAGAAACTTTCCAGGTCGATGTAACCGATTCTGAAACAAGCGTCGACACTGTCTTTATTAAATTAGAAGGGATCAACTACACTATGTCTAGTACCATTGGAGATACATTTGAATATAATTGGACTCCTAGTTCTATCGGTATAAAAAATTACATTTTTTATGCAAATGATACGGATGGAAGTTGGAATTCAACAAATGGAAGCATTAATATGGTTGATACGACTTTGCCAAATTTAACAAATTTACTTGAGAGCGCTAATCCTTTAGAGTTAGGGCAAACGGAAACGATTCAGATAAACGCAACTGACTTATCTGGTATTAGTCAGGTTTTGATAGAATTTGACAGTGCAAATCACACGATGGTAAATATTGGTGGGACTATATGGGAATACGACACCTGGACTCCAAATACTACGGGATTGAAACTATATACTATATTTGCAAACGATACTGAGGGTAATTGGAATTCTTTAAGTAATTCAATAACCGTTCAAGATACTGTCCAACCCTCATTGACAAGTTTAGTTGAAGAATCAGACCCTTTAGAGTTAGGACAAACAGAAACGATTCAAGTTAATGCAACGGATTTATCTAGTATTAGCCATGTTTTGATAGAAATCGGCAGTGTGAATTACAGTATGAACCAAATTGATACGAACACATATCAATTTAATACATGGAGTCCGTTATCAGTGGGAGTAAAAGGTTACACCATTTATGCTAACGATACTAAAGGAAATTGGAATTCTCTAAGTAATTCAATAACGGTTCAAGATACTACTTCTCCATCTCTTTTTAATTTAGTTGAAAATACAGACCCTATAGAACTAGGTCAAACAGAAACGATTCAAATCAATGCAACTGATTTATCTAGTATCAGTCATGTGCTTATAGAAATTGGTGGTATAAATTACACGATGACGAAAATCAGTAGCGCAACTTGGGAATACAATAGTTGGACGCCGTTGTCTGCCGGTTTAAAATCTTATAAGATTTTTGTAAATGATACTGAAGGTAATTGGAATACTTTAAGCGATTCAATAACAGTTCAAGATACAAATCAACCTTCTTTAACGAATTTGGTAGAAAGTGGAGAGCCTTTAGAGTTAGGACAGACAGAAACGATCCAAATCAACGCAACTGATTTATCTGGTATCAGTCACGTGTTAATTGAAATTAGTGGTTTAAATTACACAATGACCAAAATTAGTAGTACAACTTGGGAATATAATAGTTGGATACCAACAACAGCAGGATTAAAATCTTATACAATTTATGCTAATGACACTGAAGGTAATTGGAATTCAGTATTAAGCGATATCACAGTAGAAGACACAAAAGCACCGACCTATTCTGATTTAATTGAAAGTGCTGATCCACTCCCATTAGGTCAGAATGAAACAGTTTCCATTAAAGTTTATGATACACCAGGTTCTGGAGTGAAAGAAGTAATTCTTGAATTTAGCAATATTAATCACACGATGATTTTTATGGGATTCGACACCTGGTCATGGCCAAATACGAAGCCATCATCCACAGGAACCTTTAATTATACTATTTACATGATAGATAATAGTGACAATTTAAATATGACAACAGGCTCTATTGAAGTTTTCATATCTTCTGGTCCGATAATTCAAAGCATATCTAAAAGTGCAGATCCTTTAGAGTTAGGTCAATTAGAAACTATTCAAGCTGATGTTAATGATACTGAAGGAGTTAGTGATGTATTTATAGAAATTGGGGGACAGAACTATACAATGGCGAATATTGGTGGAATTACATATGAATATTCATGGACACCTAATTCAATTGGGACAAAATTGTTTACAGTCCACTCTAATGATTCTCTAAATAATTGGGATAAATTAAGTAACAGCATCTATGTTCAAGACACGACACCTCCAAATTACGCTAATTTAATAGAAAATAGCGATCCTTTAGAATTGGGAAATAAAGTAACAATTTCTATTGAGGCGACAGACTTATCAGGCATCAATCAAGTTAAAATTGAATTTAACGGTGTGAATTATTCGATGTCTAATCTTGGAGGTAACACATGGTCAAACGATACTTTGGTTCCTGAGTCTGTTGATGTCTTTCCATACACTATATTTATTCAGGACAATTCGAATAACTGGAATAGTACAGGCGACTTTATTGAAGTAATAGACACAATATCACCTGTATTATCAAATTTATATGAGGAATACGATCCAATAGAATTAGGCCAGAGTCAAACGATTCAGGTTAATATTACTGATTTAGCTTCTATAAGTTTAGTGTTATTTGAATTTGAAGGAGTAAATTATACTATGACAAAAATAAGTAGCAAAACTTGGGAATACAACAACTTGATTCCAAATAGTACTGGTTTAAAATTCTATTCAATTTACGCGAATGATTCGAGTAATAACTGGATTTCATTAACTGCGAATTTTACAGTTGTAGATACAAGTGGTCCGGTTTTATCTAGCTTATTTGAAAATGCTGATCCATTAGAGTTAGGACAGACAGAGATAATTCAAATTAATGTTTTTGACTTATCTGGGATAAGCAATGTACTAATAGAACTTGAAGGCGTGAATTATACCATGGGATTCATAGGCGGTATTAAGTGGGAATATAATACCTGGACTCCAAGTACGACAGGATTAAAATTGTATACGATTTACGCAAATGACACTAACGGAAATTGGAATTCTTTGAATAGCGATATAACAATATTAGATTCAAATGGCCCGGTTTTATCTAACCTTTATGAAAATGCAGATCCTTTAGAATTAGGACAATCGGAAACTATTCAAATTAATGTTAGTGATTTATCAGGAATCAGCCATGTGCTAATAGAACTCGATAGTGTGAACTATACTATGATTCACCTAAGTGGATTGACATGGGAATACAATAGCTGGATCCCGAATACTACTGGATTAAAATTGTATACTATTTACGCAAATGACACTGAAGGAAATTGGAATTTATTAATCGATTCAATAACAGTTCAAGATACTATACAACCAGTATTATCAAACCTAGTAGAAAGTGCAGATCCATTAGAATTAGGTGAGATCGAAACTATCCTAATTAATGCTACTGATATATCTGGAATAAATATGATATTGATAGAAATTGGAAACGCTAATTACACAATGACAAATATAGGTGGCTTAACCTGGCAATATAACGGTTGGATTCCAAATTCCATAGGTACAAAATCATATACATTATATGTAAAGGATTCAAACAATAATTGGAAATTTGTGAGCGATAACATTACTGTAATAGATACCAGTTATCCAACATTAACAAATGTGATTGAAAGTGCGGATCCATTAGAATTAGGTGAAGTTGAAACAATTAAAATTGATGCAACCGATTTATCAGGAATCAGTCATGTGCTAATAGAATTTGGGGGCTTGAATTATACTATGGTAAAGATTAGTGGAACAACATGGGAATATAGCAATTGGAATCCAATAAGTATCGGATTATTGTCTTATGTAATTCATGCAAATGACACAAGCAATAACCGAGTTTCATTGAATAGAAATATTACTGTTACAGATACAGTAGGTCCTATATTATTCAACATTATTAAAAGTGCAGAATCAATTTTCTTAGGACAATCGTTATCTGTTCAAGTTGATATTACAGATTTATCTGGTATAAATAATGTGCTTATTGAGTTTGAAAATTCTAACTATACTATGACTAATGTGATCGGAGATACTTGGAGTATAGATAATTGGACACCAAGCAATACAGGTATTTTGAGTTTTACTATCTATGCAAGAGATTCACTCGGTAATTTGAATTTAATAAGTGATACAATTACAGTAAACATACAAGATGGAAACGGAAATAATGGTGTGACTGATGAAGATTTTGAATCAATTGTAGTATATAGTACATTAGGTGTAATAGGGATTCTTGCAGTAGTTCTAGTAAATTCGCTTAGACCAAAACGATTTTTTAAATAAAAAATATTTTTTTATTATTTTTTTTTATTACAATTTTTATTTAGCCTTAAATTAACCTTTAATGTAGTTTATTATGAGCAATTTTAATGCAGTTTTATTAGAATGTGATAATATTTCTAAACAATATGGTTTTTTCTTCGCTCTGAATAAAATATCTTTTCATTTAGACGAAAGCTCTATTTTGGGTGTAATTGGAGCTAATGGCGCAGGAAAAACGACACTTATTAGAATCTTATCTGGTTTGACATCTCCAACTTCTGGTAAAATGGTTATTAAAGGAAAGAATTATAAAACAGATGATAAATTCCTCAAAAAAATTATCGGAACAATAGCTAACAAATCGTTTTTATATGAAGAGTTAACAATTTATGAAAACCTAAAATTTTATAGTAAATTATACTCAGTCTACGATAAACATACATTTAAAGAAAAAATTGAACATTACGCAGAGCAATTTAACCTTTCTGACTGGATTTTTGAACCAATTAGTAACTTATCAACTGGAATGAAACAAAAAGTGGAAATAATCCGAATTTTAATCCACAATCCATCAATACTACTTTTAGATGAACCCTTTTCTGGACTAGACTTCAATACTATAAAATTATTGATAAAAATTTTAACAGAATTAAAGCTAAAAGAAAACCTAACAATAATTATTGCTACTCATAATATTGAGGTTGTTCAGGAGATTAGTGACGCAATCTTAATTTTAAAAAATGGTAAAATAAGTAAATTTGCTCCAAAAAACGAGATTGATAAAAATAAGATTGAATTCTATTTTTGAGGTGGAAATTGAGTGAGTACTAAAAAGAATTCTACTAAATCTGAGTTAACGTTATTCGTAACAATTCTGCAAAAGGATATTAAATCCGAAATTAGACAAGCTAATGACATTATTTCGATTATTTTGTTTGGAATTATTTCAATATTTATTTTTTCTTCGTCATATAACACAATTAATCTAGGTGTTAGGATGCCTATAGAGATATTTGTTATTCAAATATGGTTGATTATTTTCTTTACGCTTATTTTTATAATGATCAAGTTATTTGTTCAAGAAAAAGAAAGAGGTACACTTGATGGACTTACATCCTCTCCAGTTTCGAATAACATTCTTCTAATTAGTAAAGTTGTTTTTTGCTTTATTTTATTAAGTTTTATTGAATTGATTTTAGTCCTTTTTAGCTTTTTTATCTCAGTTCCTTCGGTTCAAATTTTGAATTTTAATGAATTTTTGTATTATATAATAATAGGAATTGTGTTACCTACTCTGGACATATCTATTTGTGGAACTTTAGTTTCCGCTTTGTCAATGTATTCAAAAAATAAGTCTTTCGTCTTACCTCTATTACTATTCCCAATAATACTTCCAATAACATCTCCTATTATATCGCTAAATATAAGACTATTAGAAGGTGAATTACTTTCAATGGTAGTTATTGAAATTTTATTTTTAGTGGCTCACGCCATCCTGATGTTTTCAATTTTAGTATTAGTCTCAGAAGAACTATTATCGGAATAGTATAAATTAACTACATTGCACAAGAATTTGTGTTGCGTTTAAGTATAATAATTGATTAAACCAGCCCATTACAACTACTTGAATCCCATTCTCTACATCATCAGGAACAGTAATATCTGAAACATCAATAAAAATTTTATCATTACCTTGTGTTAAGTTAAAATTTCCTCCGGAATACCCTTCTACTATTCCAATAACTTGAATCTCTTGATTGTGGTATCTTGAGGGATCATCTAAAACTTGTGAAATTTGAAGATAGGGTCTGAAATTGAAAATCAAAATTACTATAATAATACTGACGGCTCCAATGATCCCTAAACCTGCAATAATACGCGACTTTTTCACATTTAACACTGATTACTTACTTTGATTTAATCTATTAAGCCTTCTTTCTACTTTTCTTTTTGATAATTTAGGATACAAAATTAGAATTATAATTAATAACCAAAATAAAACATAGCTTATACTTATTGTAGTTATATCTAAAATCAACTCGCTCATCTTCCTTCCTCCATTTTTATGTGTAATTTTTCTTGTAACTTTTCTTTCGCTATATCTAACTCCTTTAATTCGCGAATTAAGTAGATAAATAGAAGAGTTATAGCAACTAAGTTAAAAATTAGAATAAAAAGTTTAATGGAATCCCAATATATATTTCCTGGTTCGCCAGGATTGGGATTTATCAGAGGATGCAAACTTGTAAAAAGAATTGCTGAAAGGTAACTTAAAGGGACGGTCGGAAAAAAAACTATTCCCAAAATCGCAGAAAGTTTAGCTTTTTTCTCCCTATCTTCAATAAAATTTCTAAAAACTAAATATGCGATATAGGAGAGGAGTAATATTAGTGTTGTAGTCTGTCTTGCATCACTCCACTGCCAGTAGACATTATTATATGCGCCAGAGGTCGCATTAAACCATAAAGATCCAGTTATTAATGTAAAGGTAACAAAGAAAACACCTACTATTATGCTATTTTTTCCTAAATTACTCCAGTTCATCTTTTTTTGTTTAAGATATAAGATGTGTGCTATCAAGCTTACACCAAATGAAAAGTAAGATAACCAAGCAGCTGATACGTGATAAAAAAATATTATGTATACAACCCTTTCAAACGATGCTAAACCAAAAATCAAGAATAAATTTATTATAAGTAATGACAAAGATGTTATCAGAATATAGTAGTTCTTTTTAAACTTACGAATCAATATTGAAAAACCTCATTTTTACACGATATAATTTTTAATTCAAACTAAAAGACATATTATTTTTTAAAATTCTATTAAACATAAAGCACAGTGTATAATTTTATCATATAGATTTATTTAAAAGTACTAAAGTCTCGTTATTAAAATTTTTCTTATAATTTAATGATTTTGTTACTTTCCATCAAAATATTAATAAAAAAAAAATAGAAATTTCTAATTAATTATTCATGCGATTTTTCTTAAGCTTTAATAGAATTATCGAAATTGCGAAAATACTCCCAAGCACTATGAACAGATCGAATCCAGGAATTGCAGCCTCCCCTGGACCGGGGGTTGTGAAAGTTAAACCAATTGGACCGGAGTAAGTGCTATGTTCGACACTTAAGGTTCCTTGACCTTGGTTGTCCATGATTGCTAGGCTGAATAAATACACGCCAGAATCCGTATTATTAAAGATGACATCATCTATATTCGTTGTATCAAGCGCTCTTTTCATTTCAACTGTCCATATTCCGTCGCTCCAAGTCATTCCTACTTCAATATCGCCACGACTCCCTACTGGTGTACCTAGAATATGTCTCGGTACATTAGCGTTTAGAGAAGTGTAATTGCTAACTGCCCAAGTTAAGTTTACCCAACCATTCTGTAATCCTTTTGTAATGTTAATAGCTTCTCCTGCATTAATTTCAGATTGAGTAAGTACCATCGCATCAATCCAATCAGAGGGAGCAGCCTCGATCCATGCAGCGTGAGTACCATTTGTATTATCGCTATATGAAGCAGACCCAGCATCACTTTTTCGCGTTTCATGATCGACAAACTTATCGTCAGCATATCCTGTTAGGGTAACAGTTCCAGCTGTAGCTTCGTAACTAGAATTATCAATTGAAAGAGCCGAAACGATTGAAGCGCTCGTAGCACCTCCACCTCTAGCTGCTTTTACATGCCACATATCCGCTTTTTCACCAGGGTTGGTGAAATTGACTGTGCCTAGACCATGACATTTTATTGACCCTCCACTAGAGTTAAAGCCTTCAATAGTCCCGATTTCCCACAAAAGCGCTATTCTATCTTCAGAATTGCTCCCATCTAAACCTTGGTTAAAAGATCCACCTGAAACATTATACTTGTCTCGCGTTACGCTAAATGTAGTATCTGCCCATGATGCTAAAATATAAATATTTGCCGTAGTGTAGACGGCTTTTATTGTTACTTGAGTGCCAGTAAGAGTACCTCCAGTTGTTGTAACAACTAAAGCACTTGCTGAACTCCAAGCTGCTTCATTGGCAATGCCATCAGGAGTTAATTCGCTAGAAGATTCGTAAGGCGTAAGAGGATCTACAGCACTAATATTTAAATCTGATGTGGCTATTGTTATGAATAACCCAATTGGCAAAAGTATTACGACGAACAGAACTAAAATTTTGTTTAGTTTCATATAAATTTCTCACGAAATCCTGTTTATTTTTTTATTTAAGATTAAAAAAGGTAAAAAAATCCTTTAAATATTAAGAAAGTAATTCCGTTTTTAAGATTTTTGAAATCTGGTTAATTTAAACAACCAAATCAGCTTCTGTTTCAATCTTAAACAATTCTTAGATTGTAGTTTTAAATTTAAACTTCGGGATACTTTAATTTATTGCAAAGTTATTAAATTCTCAAATTGTGGTGTACTATTAGTATAGTGCTTATTAATATTTTATAAATAATAGTACACGAATTTAATTAAGAATAAGATCATTTTCTATTTATCTTAAAGTGGCCTAAATGGTTAGAAGTTTCCACATCCATCGCATTTACCGTCAAGATAGGCTTCGCAGTCAGTGCAGATATTACCGCAATTGTGCTCATTACTCTCGTTGCTAAAAAGATTGAGGGGAAGATATTTTGGTCTGATAAAATCAGAACCGAAAATTAATGCTGAATGTAATAATCCTTTTTTATTGGTTGGACCACAGTGATTTACGTATCTGTGTAGAACATCTAAACTCTGTCCAAGAACACCCATTATTAAATTATATTGACCAGTGACTTGTGCTAACAAAAAAACTCTTGGACATTCAGAATAGGAGCTCACTATACTTTTTATTTCCTCGTAGTTGCTCCATTCCATGAGTATGAACAGTGTTTTATAGTTAATTTCGTTAATATTAATATTACCTTGAACCTTAAGAATACCTTTGTCTTCTAACTTTGTAATTCTCTTAGCAATTCCTGTATGGCTCATAGTTTCGTCATCTTTTTTGAAGATAATGTCTTTTAAACTAGTTAAACTCTCTCGACCACTCTGATAAAGCGCATTTACGATTTGTTTGTCTATATTATCAAATTGCATAATTTAATTTGGTTTAAAACTTAGTTTATTTCCTTTGTGATTGTTTATTTATGAATCATTTAATTAATTTTTCCTTAAATTTTAAAAATAAAATTTCAATTTATCCTTTAAATCTTCTGAAATTACAATTTATTAAGAAGAAAGATCACACTAGGTTAAAACCCATTTAAACTCTTCCCTTCTTAAAATGAAAATTAAATCTTTTGAAACAACCAATATTTATAATTTATACTGATTTTCCTATTTAGAATAATGTTCCGGCTCAGGATGCACTTCTTGTATAAATTTAAAATCAAAAATATCGCTAATTTTAAGTTCGTTTTTAACGTAGTCCAAGTCTTTGAGTGTCCTCGCGAATTCCATTGTAGATTTAACGTATCCTTCTGAAAGAGCTATACAATATTTAGGTGAAATTTCTAAGACCGCTGAAACATAACTTTTTGTTAAAATTTCAAAAGTGGTTGATATAATATCAGCTGCCTTGGTGGGAGATTCTCTAAGCATTAAAGAAGCAGCTTTATTATAATTTAAGAACTTTAACACTATTTCAGGCTCTTTGTCTATAATATCCTCATGAAAGAATATTCCATAACTAGGGTTATCCTTCCATAAAAATTCTGGAGGGATTATCAAATGAGAATCAAAAATTGTTGAAGCAAAAACCGCTAAAGCTGGTGTACCAACACCTCCGTCCATAATTCCTTTTTGCATATCTGTAGCTATAAATTCTGCTTGTTTATAATGTTTTACTTCAACATCATCTAATAGGCTGTATTTTTTTAGATAAAAATTAAGGATTACATCATGAATCGAGCCTTTACTTGGAACTCCAATAGTTTGTCCTTTAAATTGAGAAAAACAGTCCGAGAGATTATTATTGTGGTAAGCCATTGTTTTATATGTTTTGCTAGCAACCATAATAGTCCCTTCAACATGACCTCCAGCTACACACTTGATTGGAGCTCCCTTTTCTATCCCTATAATAGCGGGAGGTAATCCCATATAGCCAATATCTAACTTCTTGTTTTGAAATGCCTTAACCATTGCTGGACCTGTACCAAACAATTTCCATCGAATATCCATATTAAAATCATTATCTAAGTCTTTATTTCCCATTAATACGAAATTCGCATGGTAGGCTGTAGAGAGATGCCCAATCCTTAATTTATTTTTTCTAATTTAAAGCACCGATTTAATTAATATGTAATCGCACTAAGAATATTATATTTTCAATTTATAACCACAATAATTAATTTCTTATAATTTTTTTATGTTATTGAATATAATATTAAAATTGTAAAAAAAACTAACATTATCCAAATGATTGATGTAAAAATAAATTTCTTATCGTTATTAACGGATATTACCAAAATTAAAGAATTAAATATATCGATCCAGGACAACTCTACAATTAAAGAGATTTTAGAAAAACTTATTTCTAAGTTTGGAAAGGATTTCGAAAGAAAGATATTAGATTCCCCAGATTCTTTAAGCAAATACATAATTTTAGGTTTAAACGGCAAGGATATTCGTACACTTGAAAATTTAGATACAGTTGTCAGTCATCACGATGAAATTTTACTTTTGCCGGCAATAGCTGGAGGATAAATAGAATTTGGTCAAGATAAAATATAATTTTTTGTTATCCTACGTTTAATATTGAACTATAGAAGGTAGGGTGTTAAGAATTCTTGAGTTGCTTTTTCTACTATTAAATGCTCATTAAGGACGTTAGGTTCTCTACCATATATCACTTCTCCTTGGGATTTTAAAGCATCTGAATATCTTAATGTTAATTTCGCAGCAAATTTTATTACAGCCGCGTCAATATTCCCCTGAAGAAGAGTTATAGGCCCTTTAACATTTGAAGCCTCCATTAAAATTCCATTTAATCCCTTTAAATTAACTAAAAAATTATTTTCTAACTCATTTCTTCCAATAATAATTTTAGCTCCGTTAAATCTGAAGTGTCTGCCATACTTTAGAAGCCTTACACCATCCATAGTAGGGTTATTATTAAATTTAAGATAATCTCTCATTCTATTAGCAAATTCCTTTTCTGTAAGGAGACATCCGCCACATGCATTGTATTCGTTCAAAATTCCATGAGATCTCGCGAGTTCTAACTGCTTTTTTCTACTCCTCCCTTTAATCCCTAATAGCTTTGATCTATCAATTACCCCTTTTTCTTCTAAAATAGTTGGTTTTAACATTAAAGCAGATAAAGGTCTAAGCAATTTTCCTTTAAGATTTGATTCTTCCTCGATTATCCTTAACGCTTTAAGATTTTGAGACTTAGGTCTTTGATCTATGACTTCACCAGTAAAAATGAAATCAGCATTAATTTTTTCAGCGAATAATTTTGCCTTCTTTAAAATGTAAATCCTACAATCAATACATGGATTCAAATTTTTCCCGTAGCCAAATTTAGGGTTTTTAATTACTTCTAAGTAATCGTCTTCTTTTTGAAGAAAATAGGTTTTTATTCCTAACTTATCGTAAAAAAGATTTAAACCGCATTCTGCATTTTTATAGGCCTTATCGCAGATGCAAAACGGGGATTTAAAATTTAATCCAATCACTTCAATATTTTGTAACTTTAAAACCAAACAAGCAATTAAACTATCTAAACCACCAGAAATCAGACCTAATCCAATAGGGGGGTTATTATTAATATCATTCAAGATTTAACTCACTGTTATTTATAGTTTTTTCAATATCATTATCCATTCCTGTTTATCAGAGTGATGTTCCATTATTTCTAGCAATTCAGCAATATTTTGTCTTTTACAATTTTCGGGAATAGTCTTGAGAGCTGCAGGGAAATCCAAATAAACTTCTAGAATCTTACCCTTCTCTAGTTCCTCTAGTGCTAATTTAGTGTAAACAAATGTTAATGGACAAACTTTACCTCGAATATCTAATTGAGTGCTGTTTTTATAATACGGTTTATTTATACTACTCATTACAAGCATCTAAGCCCCCATAATTTGCTTCTTCAATTAAATCCTTAGCACCATCCCCACAAGCCATGCATTTGTTATCTCTGTGTACCTCGATAGAATCAAAACTGTTTCTTAAAAGATCAACGTACATTATTTTGTTTGTTAGTAAATCGCCTATATTTAGTATGCATTTTAGTGCTTCATTGGCTTCTAAACAACCTAAAACTCCCGGAACGAAACCAATTACTCCCGCTTGAGAACACGACATACTTGAATCCCCCTCGGTTATATCGCCAAATACACACCTATAACACGAAGTCTTATTTTCTGGAACAACAGTCATAATTTGTCCGTGGAATCTCAATACACCTGCAATCGTAAAAGGGATTTTCAAACTAATACATGTATCGTTTATGAGCATTTTGGTTGGAAGGTTATCTGACCCTTCAATAACAAAATCTGAATCTCTAAGTAGTTTTTTTGAGTTTTTAGGCGTAATTCTATCGTTAATTATCTCAATAGTACAATCTGGATTTAATGAATTTAGTTTTTCTGTGGCACTCATAGTTTTTTTACTATCAATATCCTTCGTAAAATGAAGTATTTGCCTATGCAAATTTGATATTTCCACAGTATCAAAGTCAATTAACTGTAGAGTTCCAACACCCGCAGCAGCTAAATAGTAAGCAGCAGAAGATCCGAGAGCTCCCAATCCGATTAACGAAATTTTCGAATTCAATAGCTTCTTTTGACCGATTCCTCCAACTTCCTTTAGCACAATCTGCCGGGAATACCTATTTATTTGTTCTTCAGTTAAATCCATTTGTATTCATCTAAAAAAAATTTCTAAGAGTGAAATTGTTTATCATTATATTTAAAAAAAACTGCAATTATTACATTATTATTTGAAACAACGCAGATTATGAAAAAAAAAATAGATTCTTATTTAATCAAAATATTTTACTATCTCATCCAACGGTTTTCTTGGTCTCGGTTTTGGAATATTGCCCGAAGGATATCCTAAGGGAAGAACAGTTAATAAAAAATCTTTTTCGTGTAATCCCAATATTTTTTTTACATTATCCCGATTTATGTTTCCTATAAAACAGGTACCAATTCCATAAGTCCATGCCGCCAAAGCTAATTGTAAAGAAAGAAAACTCAGATCGTGCACATACCAATTTGGTTGTGTTTCGACATCACCAACTAGAGCTACTAACACGGGAGCTTCTGCTGCAAACGGCCCAGTAGTACATTCCTTAGCTATTTGTGAAATAAGATCGCTGTTTCTGATAACATAAAACTTCCAAGGTTGACGATTTACTGCACTCCAGCACCATCGAGAAGTATCAAGAATTTTAGTAAGAATTTCGTCATCTATGGGCCGGGAATCGTAGCTTCTTATGCTTCTTCTTTCTTTTAATAATCTTAAATCTTTATCCTCACTCATAATAAAAGCCAAGTTAATTTTATTTTGGATTAAAATTTTTTAATAATATTTAATCTAATCTTTATAATTAATTACTTTCGGACTAATACTCCGATTTTCCCACCAATTTTTTGCCTAGAGTTACCTTCCCCTACATCAAACACATTTTCGTCAATGAGATCGTAAATTGAATGCTTTAGAGTAATTAGAGGTATTTTTTGAATCTCATTTATTTCAATTAACTCGTCGATCGTAATAGATTCTCCCGGAGATATAAGAGATTTAATAAATTTCTTGATTTCGGCTAAATCTGTTGTAACGGTTAAGAGACCGCGGTCATCTTCTTTCATTACAGACACTTTCGATACGCTTATTTCTGACATCAAAAATTTGACCTGTTCTTCGAGTAGTTTAACTCTACCTTTTAACTCTGAAATTACATCTTTACTTCTCTTCTTTGGTGTGGATTTTTGCTCACAGTATTTTTGTATTAATTGATTAAGGCGTTGTTCTTCAAGACCAGCACTATATATTTGAGAAATTTTATCTGATTTCTTATCTTTTTTATTAAGTTTGATTCCAATTTCCTTTGCTAGTTTATCCAATAAGTCAACGGTTAGATCGCTCAAATTTGCCATAACAATTCATCCATTAAGATTTCGTGGTAGCAAAAAATTCTGGGTTTAGAGAGTTATTATTTTAAATCAAATCTCATTTATAACTTTTTAATCTCGATTTATAAACTTTAGTTCATAAATTAATAAAATTGTTAAGATTTCAATTCAAATCTATTTCTATTACTTTCTTTTAATCAATTTTACCAAGATTTATTATTAATGATGGTTACATCTAAGGTGATGAGTACAGATATAGTGATGTACTCTACAGATTTAAAAAAATAAGTTATACAATAAAATAAAGAATTAGTAATAAAGAAGTGTATTAAGAAATGGAAAAAGGAACCGTAAAATGGTTTGATTCTAGAAAAGGCTACGGGTTTATAACTCGAGAAGATGATGCTGGTGATATTTTCGTACATTTCTCTGCGATCAAAGGAGAAAGCGATGATTTTAAAATCATCTACGAAGGAGATATCGTAGAATTCAATGTCGGTGAAGGTGACAAAGGTCCTCAAGCCACAGATTTAACAGTTGTAGAAAAAGGTCCACGCCAGAGTTTTAGATCAGAAAGTCGTTATTAAAAATTAATGTAGAAGTTAATTTGGAACGCGTACAAGAGTAGGAAATATTCAAGGAAACATCAGAAAAATAGGAGGAGATTTTTACTTTTTATTAGTTTTGATTTTTCCCCTTTTTTTTATTATTTTTTTTAACAAGTAAGATTGTAAGCATCAAATAGAAATAAATCAAAATTATACTTATAATATAAAAATAAGATTTAGACTAAATTTTTGAAAGTGAAATGGTAATCCTCTTCGAATCCTTTGGCAATTTTACTACGGGACAAACCTCGTATTTGGCACTTGTCTCAAAAAAGTCTAGAGGAACTATTACTTTAACAGAAAAAGAGTTTTTGTTTAAATCTGAAAAAGACAAGATAATATTCCACTTGAGATTTAGCGATATTCAAAATTTCGAGATGAAGACAAGATTTCAGCTTCCAACCATTGAATTAGTAAGCGTTCAAGGAATATTATATACATTTTATCCTCACAAGAACGAAGGAAGTTCACGTGCAACCTCCAAGAAAGCTACTACAGATCTTTTTAGACAGTTGACAAGATCGACATTCAAAAAAGAAAGTCCGATATTGTTTGAAACCATAGGCAGCTTTAGAGATTACGATTTAAGTGACGGAAAGACGGAGACAGATTCTCTAAGGGGTATGATATTTTTAAACGAAGATTTTTTATCCTTTAAACCGTTTACAGAAAAATTAATTTACCAAATACCAATATTGAACATTCTTAAAATCATAATTGACACATCAAATATCGGACCAGCGGTAAACATTCAAACAAGAGAGGGTAAGTCTTACACTTTGATGGCCCTCAAAAAACAATTAAAGATGTATGCTAAAGATAAGTCAAAAACCGAAAAACTTTACGAACTCTTAAATCAAGCTAAAATATACAAATCATCTGAGCAAATCCGACTGGAAAAGGATGAGCAGGAAAAAATTGAGCGAATCAAGTCGATGATGGAAGTTTCTAATCGGTTAAGACTTGACATGATCAGAGTTGCTTTAGACATGGAAGAAAAATTATTCACTCAAAAGGTTTTCCAATGGGCTAAAGAATTTAATTTTTTAATCGATGGAGATTATTTAATTATTAACCAAGAAACTGTTAAGGAATTTATAGAAGACTTATCAGTGGGAGCGAATATCTTATCGCGTAAGGGGTTAAAAATAAAATGTCGATTTTGTGAGAAGTTAGTTGAATATGGTGCTAAAATTTGTCCTTTTTGTGGAAGAGACACTACTAATAATTAAGGCTTGAACAAGCGCGTAAACCTAGTTCAAATTCAAACTAGTCTCCCCATTGAACAAGACGCTGTTCACCTTCAAGAGATCTTAACCGAGAAAGTTCTTGAGAAACTTCTAACGTTCCAACATATTTTCCTGCGTCATCATGCATAGCAAAATATCTAATCATTATGAAAGCGTCTCCTGCTTGAATCCAAAATTCTGCTACCTTTTTTTCTCCTGATTTAAACTTCTCCAAAATATCCTCTACGATATCCACACTTTTGGGAGGATGGCATTTTTGAACGGTTCGACCAATGACTCCTCGACTCCTTGGAAAAATTCGATCTTCTGTATCGGAATAATATGCTACTTCATCGTTCTCGTTTACAAAACTTAAGTCTACGGGTATGGTTTTCAACATGACATTGATTTGTTCTATAGTTAAATTTCCGATGTCAAGGTTGAGAGTCCCTTCTGTCTTTGCAGTTTTTGCGGGGAGAGGTTTATGAAGATCGGCAGTAGTTACGGGTTTCCATTGGTCGCCAGGTGTAACTCCAAATACAAAGCCTATTTCCTCTTCACCTTCACGAACACTTACCCAATCTGACTCGCTGAAAAACTCCAATGTCATGGGGAAGAGAATATGTTCCTCTTTGTAAATCATATCCTCAATTTTTTGTAAAGCTAATTCTATTTCTTCAATTTGCGTTGATTTTAGCAAAGGGCGTATCTCATCGTGAACAGCCCACATGACTTGAGGTGGTCCAGAAATTTCATGTTTCTCAAGGATTGGAAATAATTGATTTTCTTTTCGAGCATAGTGTATAGTAATCTCGCCTAATTTACGAAATAGTTCAACTTTATCAGATTCCATGGCTGATCTGATTTGTCGTATTATATTCGCGATTTCTAAGTTCTCTTGTAAATACGTATAGATTGGGTGTCCAGGGATGGTTTCGTACTCTTCTTTCATATTTAAAGAATCCCTAAACAATTCAACGTGTAAATCACTTAATTTTGTGATCTCTTTCGGGTCTAAGTGTCCTTCGTTTATGAGTTGCTGCTCCAATTGACCGATTTCATAAGATGTTATATCGCCAACAGCTTCTTTAAATTGAGCTTTTAATATATCAATATCGACACCTTTATGCATATCAAGTAATAGATTTTTCAACATTTCTTTTCGATCTTTCTCTGGAGGTATATCGGCACTAGCTTCAATAGCACTCTTAACAGTTGATATAATTCTTTCTAAAGGAGCGTCTAATATCACAGCAACCATTTCTAGAGTTGCTTTTTTTCCTATTGTTTTTCTTACGATCGGATTTTTAAATCTCTTAGCTTTAGAAGAAAGCTTATATAATTCATCATAAACTAATGGATATTTATCAATTAAAGGGAGTATTTTAGTTGAGTTATTTATTTCCATTTTTATTCTACTCTTCATCTAGTTATTGTGAGTTGTGTTAACGCTATATACAATACATATTTCTTTATGAACGTTTTCCTAAGAAATAATAAATAAAAAAAAGCTAGGAATATAGAAGTTTTACCTTTGCTAAAACTCTATTTTGCTTAAAATAACTTTATAGAGATCGTTAGCAAATTCTGGTTGATATTTTAGTATTTTGTTAGAATCCAAAGTTAAGATTCGAAATTTTACATAAATTTCATTGCTGTATTCTTGAACGTGAAATCTTGGCCTAATACCAAAAATATCTGCATATTTCGCACAAAGTTCGTTAAATTTATCAATTAAAATGCGGAAGTGTGCATAGGGTACTCGCATTTTAAAGTTATAGGTATATACTATATCTTGATCGTTCTCAGAGAAGGATGTAAAGAAGTTTTTAATGTCCGCTTCTTCTTGTTTTCTAATCTCTTCGTTGTACACATCAATATCTAACCTTGCATTTCCTATGTCTTGGGGCGCCCGAGTTTGTCGTTTAAAATGAATGTACTTCTTCCTCGATGATAGCTTTATTGTATAGTTTAATACTATTGAGGACGCAACATCAGAATTAGAGATTTCGACAATGATGCGATCCATAGTTTCAATAACTACTTTTGTAAGTGTTATTGATTTTATTATGCCTTTATGTCCACCTATTTTAACTACATCGCCAATATCGAAAGGATTTACTATCCATATTAGAACCCCAGCTACAAAATTAGAAAAAACTCCACTAGATACAAATGCCAACGCTGTGCTTACTGCTCCCGTTATTATTGCGGTATATTCTTGAGGAAGGGTAGTGAAAGATGGAAATCCATTGATTATGAGATATAATAAAATCAAAATTGATATTATTCTGAAAGCAAATATAATTTTATTCTTCCTTGCTATCGGAATTCTTGCTATGCGATTAAATAGAATTGAGAGAAGCCTATTAAAAATATATAACAATAAAGCAATCGACACCACAACAATGAGTGCGAGAATGTTATTTTCAAAAAGAGGTTCTATTTTTCATCACCCTCGCTCTCTAATTTTGTTTCTGGGAGGTGTTTTTGGTATTCTTCCCAGTCTCTATAGATTCTATCAGGGTATAAGGTAAAGAGAATATCTCTCAAAAAGGAATCTAAATAATTCAAAATGATCGTGGGGTTACTTGATTTCACATACAGACGAATACGAACACGTCCAAATCTTGTAGTGTCAATTGCATAATCGGGCATAATTCCGAATATTGGTTCATAGACTTTAAAGACGTTCATTAACATCTCATCAAGAAAATTAGGATCCAAACTCCCTAAGAGTTCTAGCTTCTTAACATAAGTAGTTGTTTTTATTTTAGCGGATAGAATCTTATTAATAAACTTAATGTACTCTTTATATTGATGTTTTTTGCGAAACTTTTCCCTTTTTAGCGGTTCAAATATTTTAAATTTATCGTGAGTAAATTTAATTGTGGTAAAACCATAGACATTACTGTTTGGTATAACTATATCTACTCCATCAAACTCTCTTATTTTAGTATAATTTAAATTGATTTCTTTTACAATTCCTTGAATTTCGTTTGTTTCGATTAGATCTCCAATTTCAAATTGATTCGATGATAATAATAACGCTCCTGAAACCATATTATTAATAATATTTTTAAAATTTAATGAAACTGCTACTACTAAAAACGGTACTATGGCAAAAAACAGCGTAGGATCAAACTCTATTAGAAACCAAAATAGAAATATGCTCCAAATTATATTTACACTAATAGAAACAATCATTCGGTAAGATCGTTTTTTAAAGATAAACACTGTAATGCTGCTGAGAGGTTTGCGTATTATATAAAGGATAATATTTATTACAATTAGATTTTTGACTACTTGCGTCCATGTAGAGAGGTAAATTACTAGTAACGCAACGATGATAAGAATTAAATATATGAGGAAATAGTATTTTTTCTTCATAATTCTATAGTTTGATTTCTCGTTTATAAACAATTTTTTTTCACCGACGAATAAACTATAAATTCTAATCTAGCGTAAGTTTTAATTAGCTATAGAAATACTATTCTGTAAAAAACGCGAGGTATACGAATAAATGATGTATAATAATCTAGATGACTTACCGCCAGAACACGAGGAGGAACTTAATCAATTGGAAAAACAAATTTCAGAATTATTCACACTTCTGGAAAAAAGTGATATTCAAATAGGTTTATTGCAAGATGAAAATTTCCAACTAAAAGCTCAAATCCAAAAATTGCAGCAACAATCAAAACCAGCTCAATTTAAAAGCCCCCAAGTCGAGACTATTAGAGTGCCAAAAGAAATTGCTGCTACTGTTATTCCTTCTGATACAAATATTAGACAAAATAAACGGAAATGTCCAAATTGTGGAGCAGCGGGTTTTTCCATTAAAGAAGTAGACGATAAAACTCGTATTATTACTTACGTCCCAAGAAAAATTTACATGAAAAAGAAAGTATGTACTAAGTGCAGATTTGAGTTCTAGACCTTATTCTTCTTTACTACTGTAGAGTATTCCTCTAGAATCCTAATGAATTTAGATTTTTCCACCAATAAGGATTAGGGATAGAGTGAAATCGATCTCTATCAAATAACTTTATTTCGTTTTCAGTTAAAACAAAGGCAACACCACCCAAGAAAGGAACCCAATCTTGGTCAGGAGGTAACCCAAACCACCCGTATTTTAACGCTATTAGAAAGATATCGTGCGTGACATGGATATCTATACCACCTTCTTGAGCATCTTTGATTCCATTCCAGATAACACTAGCCGCATTTTGACAGTATGATTGAAATGGTGTTATTATATCAGGAGAATAGAAACCAACTGCCCAACGATACATAAATTCAAGGGGGTTTTCATTTTTAAAAATATTTAAAAAGAATTTTGGAGCGGTTCCCGCGTGGAATAAAGGAGTGAGTGTTCCATTTAAGGTCCCCTCACCTCCACCACTTCTAAACCCCGTCAGAATGGCTTCTGCTGTTTCTTGACAGCGTTCGACGACACTATGAAACAATCTAATTGATCTTGATATAGGTAACTTTTGACCAAAAATTGTAGCGATTTGATGACCTTGAGGTGTTAATTTTAACTCATACATCTTTTCAGACGCTGTAGGATTATTTCTGTGAGAATGTCGCAGAAGTAGAATTATTTTAGAGTTCTCTGGGAATTCCTTGAGAGCTTTAATAATATTGCGCGTTTGTACGGTCCATTCGGCATTTTCCCAAATGTTTACCCCTTCCATCTTATTAGATTAAAAGATTCACTACTAAAAAAGTTAATTTAAGTCTAAAAGGAAAATTGAGATTATATTCTATCTCGTAGGTGGCTAAAAATTTCCATAAACCAGCATCTTATCGACGATAGTTTGAAATAGCAAATCCACATTTTCTCCGGTTTTTGAAGAGCATTCGAGGTAATCGAATTCTTCCATTACGGTAAGGGAAGTCTCTATATCCTCTTTATTCAAAGATCTATGCTCTTCTAAGTCTAACTTTCCACCAACTATTAATACAGGAAATTTTGGGTTCCTGATGTTCGATCCCTCGTTAAATTTTAGCAGCCACTTATCTATATTCGTAATGCTATCACGCTTAGAAATGTCGAACATAAAAATTGCTGCAGACGATCCTTTAGCATAACTAGGTAAAAGAGAGCTAAACTTATCTTCTCCAGCAAAATCCCAAATTTGGAGTGTAATTCTCATAGTTTCCGTTTCTATGAATTTCATCAAAATTGCTGCTCCTAAAGTAGATTTTAAGTCATGATCAAACTTAGCAGTAACATATCGATTAATCAAAGATGACTTACCAACACCTGAATCTCCAAATATACACATTTTGAAGGCTAAATTAAGTTTTTCCATAACCAAAATTCTCCACTAAAGGATTGAATTAAAACAGCTGATTTATAAAAAGCCAATTAAACACAATTCTTATACCAAAATAAAAGGCAAGTATTATACTTCCTTGTATTCACTTAAAGATGCATAAATTTAAAAAATTTACGACTATAAAATTTAATATTTGATACTTTTAAAAAAAAGAATAGACCAATTTTAATGAAATCTTGAAGAAGTTAAGCTAAACTCTCAAATTATAGGAAGAAGTCGATTTCGAAAAAAAAAAAAAAAAAAAAAAAAAAAGACTCAATTTTGTTAAAATGCTTTTATTTAATCCTCTTCGAAATGGAATAATTTTATATCAAAAAATAATAATATTCCACCTGAAACACCTACAATTGCGAGAAGCCAAAATGTAAGAGGAGCATAAGAGCAACTAATAAATGGATAAACTACAAGTACATTTAATATAATAAATACTAATCCTACTACAAATAGAATTATACCATACATTTTTTTCCGTTCCAATTTTTTTCACATCCAAAGCTATTTTTATTCATTAATATCTAAAAAGAAAAAAAAAAAGAGATAAATATTTTTTGTAGAGCTTATCCCTTTCGAGATACGACTATTTTTCCCCACATTTTGGAAGACAGGATGATCACCCCTACCAAAAGGCTAACTACTGGACCCAGGATGAACATGGAGAAACTGGGGGACGCACTTTCAATAAACATTGAATAGAAGGCTAAAGGAAAACCTGCCGAAATTGCCAATAATGCACCAGCCAATCCAGCAATTCGCACTTTTTCTTTATTTTTGGCTAGGAAAATCCCTATTGTTGCAATTCCAAAAAGGATGGAAGCAATCATGTTCGTTGGCAGAGTGAGCATATACATACTGGCCGGAGCATAATCTGTAAACAGGGGATTAATTTCTGGTAATCTATTTGACATTCTGGTAGTTGCTGCAATTCCGTTTATGAAATTCAGAATGAATGCCATGCCAAGGGCCAAACCAAACCATGCTTTCTTCCCCCTTTCATGCCCTTTTCTCATTACTAGAATGAAATATACTAATAAATTAGGGAAAAAAATCAGAAACCAAGGTCCTGGTACCGCTGCTTTACTTTCCATAGCAGGAATATTTGGCCAAAAGCTGGCAAAAAGGGTTATAACTACGGCGATTACAGCGACGCTATAAGCCCACTCCTTTTTCCCGAAAAAGCCCACACCCGCTACTAACCATATCATTCCTGCCAGAATACCGAAAACCGCAAAAAGCGGTATGAAAAAGGGAGATACAAGTCTACACTCTGTGGCGGCGGCGGTTTCGGCAGATACAATATTATCTAAATGGAGAAAGATAAATAAATAGGAAAGAAATACTCCTGCTGCACCCAAAATGATAGAGACTACTCCCATCGATCCACCCTTTCTTGACTTAATTTTTGTTTCTTCAGTCATTTTATTCTACCAATTATATTTTAGTTTAGTTTTTGTTAAAATATTTATATTTTATAAATCTATTATATATTCCAAATATATATACGTTTATATTTTTTCTGGAATATATTAATTGCAAAAATTGAATTATTAATTCCAAATTTGGAAATTCAGGTATAATATAAACTTAAGTAAAATAGGGCTAAAATGGTAATGGTAACTCCTATTTTGGACTTTATAAATCTTACAGAATTAATATTCACAGCAATATTTATTGTAAAATTTCTTAAAGATTAGATAAGCGAACTTATTTCCTACCGATTCCGAATAAATGCCCTCTATATACAAATACTTCTACGTCTCTAGCACCCGCTTTAAGGAGTTCTTCATTAAATTCTTCTTCGGAACAAGTCTTTAAATCCGAGTAAAAATTTTTTACCCAATTAATGAAAATATTAAGTAAACCGTGATCAACGGCAGGTAACTCTGTATATCCGTGAATTATAACAACTCCCTTCTCTTTTGCGATTCTAAACGCCTCTTTAAGAATAGTTCCTTTAGTTATATTAACTATATCTGAATTTTCAATCTGATATGGTATTATAACAGCATCGAAGAAATTATCCGATTCTCTGATTGTTTTATTGAAAATGGAAGATTTTTGAATGTTTTCCAAACCCATTTTAGAAATGCCTTCTAACACTTCTTTATTTGATAAAAGAAATAAGTTTTCGGAGATTTTAGAAAGAATTTTCATACATTTTATATTAATGAAATCAATGAACGAAATGTAAAGCAAGGTATCAAACTTTTTAACCTCATTCTGATTTAATAAGTTTTTCTCTATTACATCTTTTAGGATATCTGGAAAATTTTTGTTTTGTTCAGCTTCAATTAATCCAAACCTTATAACGTGTTTAGATATTGTATTAATTAGAATTTCCGTATATTGTGTTGCTTCAACAGAGACAATCTTATCCTTTTCGTCTTTATTGGACTTAACGAGTCCTTTATTTTCTAGATTTTTCAAACTATTATAAAAACTTGAGCTAGATAATTTCTTGTCATTTTCGAGAAGATCTTTAAATTCTCTAGCTCCAGGGGCATCTTTGTCAAACTTAATTGAATGAACTACTTTTTTTTTTTCCCTGGTTAAAAATTGAGATATTTCGTTATATAAAATATGTCTTACGATGGGTTTTTCGTGTTTTAATAATAATTGGAGCATTACCATATCTACAATAGAAAGATTTACAATGTGTTTTATAGAAATAGTTTCCATAAGTGTTCTTTTTTCGTTTTCTTTCGTCATTTCATTGAATTTTCAAAGAACATTATTTCCTCAGTATATTCAACAATAAGATAACTTCCATTATTAAATATTATCACTTCAGAAAAACTTTTGAAAATTACAGTTTCCAAAATTGGGAATCATACTCTAAGGTGATTATGATAAGATTAAAGCTAGTTTTTTAATAATTTATAACTTAAAAAAAAAGATTAGATAGAATTTACAAGGTTGTCTAATATGCGTCTTAAATAATCTTCGAATTGATCGATTTCTTCCTCGGTAAGCGGTCCGTAGAACACCTCTGTCATTTTTTTTGACACTTCAACGTATTTATTCTGCAAATTCTTGCTCATTTCAGAAAGTTTGATGTTAATTATTCGTTTATCATTCTTGTCACGCTCTCGCTTTAGAAAACCTCCGTTTTCGAGTCTATCGAGCATAGTTGTTAACGAAGACTTGGTTAGTTGAGTTTTTTTTGATAACTCATGAATTGGAATCTCATCATTCTGCCAAAGTGCAAATAATATCCTTCCTTGTCCAGGGTTTAACGCTTTAATTCCATATTCCTTCAACATCTGTTTGAATATTCTGTCAGTGATTTGGTGTATTTTTGCTATGAGAAACCCTCCTTCGCGTTGATCCTTCATCTTCTCACTCATAACTCGAAATTTACCCGTTTTAATTTGTAATAATATCTCGCAGTTTTAGGATTCAATCGCAGTAATGTATAATCTGGATCTTTAACTCCTTTTGGATAGTATTTCGTCCACCAATCTAACCAAATTTTTTGTTTCAAGTTAATGTCATCGATGAATTCAACAGAACCTCCTAGCATAAATCCTTGGAAATCGTCTGCGTCACAAAAATAAACGCACAATAAAGGATTATTTTTTAGGTGTTCAACTTTAGTGGATGACGTATTGGTAGAGATATAGATTGTAAAGATATCTTCTTGCTTTTGAAAAAATTCTGAAAATTCTGGAAACTGTTCTATATTTCTAAGATTAAACATTGCTCTAGTTATTGGAAAGCCATCCGAATCAATTGTTGTAAGGTAAGCCGCTTTGGATTCTGATATTAGCTTTAATGCCGATTTTTTAACCTTTTCCACCTCTTCAAGTCCCATTATTCTCATTCTCTAAATTTTATCGTATTATTGTCCTATATAGTACTATCCTATATCGTATTATTTAAATATTATCGTTTTTCAAATATAAAAATCTTATTTTACATCGCCACCTACTAATCTTTAATATGCCTAAAATAGATCATCCGAATCATAAAGGGTTCCATCCTTTTGCCGAATTAATTGGATTAGAATTTACTAAACTCGAAAAAGGTTATTCTCAATGCACTTTAGAAGTTGTTGACAAACTATTAAATCCTCACAAGGTGGTGCATGGAGGTGTGTTATACTCGATGGCAGATACAGGGATGGGGGCGGCAGCTTATACTATTTTGGGTGAAAACGAAATTTGTGCAACAATTGAAATCAAAATTAATTACTTTAAAGCTATTAGGGCTGGTGTACTTATTTGCAATACAAAAGTAATACATCAAGGCAAAAAAATAGTTACCATGGATTCTGAAATTTTAAACGATGGTCAAATTGTAGCAAAAGCTTTAGGAACTTATTCAATATTTGAATTGAAAAATAAATCATGAATCCTACTTTTGATCTGAGGATCCTTTGAATTCGTTGTCTGATAATATTCCATCGATTTACTTTATTATATTCTATCGAGAATTACGCCCAAATTACGAGGGTAAACGAATAAATAATTATCTAAGTTATGCTCTTCAACTTTCCTCCTGGTTTCCTCAGGTAAGTTTTCTACGGTCGTACCACTCACGAGCAATTTTGTCTCTTCCTCGCTAAAAGTTGGTCCAGGTTTGGTCCAATTGATAACTTTCTTGTTTGCAGGGCACACCTTTTGGCAATGTATACAACCAACTAAACAATTATGCCAGGATGGGTCAATCCAGTCCGGAAAAGGTACATCAGCGGGATGTTCGTTATGAAAAGTTAAACACTGTTCGGCATGTAAAAGAAACCTATCCTTGGAGATCGCTCCTGTAGGACATTTGTTAACACATGCAGAACACTCTTTGCAAAGATCCATCATTTTCAATTCTTGCCAATTGTCCTGTTCGTAAGGAAAATCAGAGTAAAAAGTAAACAAACGATGAAAACTACCCATTCCTCTTACATAGGTAATATTATTTCTACCATATTCAGCTACTCCGACACGTACCGCTAAAGTTTTTTGAGGTAGACGAGCAAATTCAACGCTATAGCCGCTCGGTTTTAATAAATCGGTTAAAAATGCATTGGCTTCGTTAATTAACGCTCGACCATGTAAATATGTAGGTGGTATAATCAAAGGCACTTCTTTATTTTTCCAGTTAAAAACGATTTCGTATTGGGGTTGTGGCATTGCTATCATAAAAAGAGATTTCACCTCACCAAAATCCGCTTTAGGCTCAAATTCAAAATATTTTTTGTATTCTTCGTAGAATTCTGTATCCAAAAACTTCTCATCGTTAAATTTTTTAACAGCTTTTTGTAAATCTGGGATACGATTAGCAGTGATAACCGTTCCTTTATACCCTTTTGATTCTAATATTTTGTTAAAATTCTCAATAATCGTATTTTCGCTCATCGTCGCTTAAGCTCTATGTAGTATTAATGAAATAATGCTTGTCACTTAATAGGTTTACTTCATTTTTTGCAGTTTTTAGTAATTAAAATACCTTTAAAATAATTACTAGCAAATTTAATAGGGGATCCTGAGCCTGAAGTAATAGGATGTTCATTTAGTGCTGAAATGAAGGCGTTTGATTTAACCGGTAAGGAAGTATTCCTCACCGAATTCTCTTCGAACATAACTTGTTTCGACATTTCTTCAGTTAGTAAAGAGAAAAATATAGAATTAATATCAGGTTCGCTAGATGGAACTGTATATGTAATGGATATAAGTGGAAATCCCATCTGGACAGCAGATTTAAAATCTCCGATAATATGTATGGAAACGGGGGATATAATAGGGGATTCTAGGAGTGAGGTTTTAGTTGGCCTAGAAGATCAACGATTAGTTGGATTGGATAACGAAGGAAAGGAATTCCTCAAATATGTGGCAAAAGAAGCAATATTAGATTGTACTATTGGTTACTTCTCTGACGATTTTTTAGGGAAAATTTTCGTGCTACTTAAATCGGGAAAGATTGTTAATATCGATAATAAGAGTAATCCAGTAGTTGTTTCCCAGCTTCAAAATAATCCAACTAGCATCGCGTTTAGTGAATTTTACGGGCAACCAACTTTAATCATTGGTGATAAAAAAGGATCAATAAAAATCATTAATTCTGATATGGAGATTATTGGAGAACATAATTTAGAAGAAAAAATTACTAGTTTGGACAACGTCATAATCCCTACGGAAACTAACGAAGATGTTTTTTTGGTTGCGGCTTCAAAAAATACAATAACGCTTTTAAGGCTAAGTAAAGGAAAAGTTCTAGAATCTAACGAGGAAATGGTCAAAATTGACGCTCATTCACATCTATCACCTATTCTTAAAACAGAACCTATAGCTGAACAACCAAAAGAAATACAAGCTAAATCAGAGATACCCTCTAAAATTGTTCCAACTACTCCGGATGTGGAACCCAAAACCGTCCGCGTGCTTCGAGGAGGTCAAATTGAAGGAGGAGATTACATTTTTAAAGTCAAGGTAATAAACAATAAAATCTATAACATCACCGATGTTGATATTCATATACTTTCCTACCCTGAAGAGAGTTTGGTTTTATCGCGTGTTGATGGACACCAAAAAAGCTCAAAGGATAGAGCAAAATTTCATAAGATTTCGAAGGGGGGAGGTTTTGTTAGCCCATCTTTTGTTTTTAAACCAAAAAAGGATTGTTTAAAAGGAAAAATTCACGCTGTCATAAATTTTATTGACGAAGAAGATCGAATCAAGACAATAAACGTAGAGCCTCATGATATCCGAATTATTTGTGGGTTATTGAGACCAAAAAAGGTAACTAGTGAAGAATTTGAAGAGCTCACAAGCGATCTTCTTACATTCAAAAAAGTTGGGCAAGACCTTACGATCTACTACAAACCCAAACAGCTTTACCAGAAATTATTTGTTTTATTAAAAAATAAAAACTTTGCAATTATTGATTCCGAAGAACAAGATTCAAATGGGGAATTCTTAGGAGTTATAAAAGGGTTTGCAGAAGGAACTTTTAAGAAAAACGCTGTAGGATTGAAATTATCCATAACTGGCACTATAGGTGAACAATTTTCGACATTAAAAGTAGAAGTTTTTGCTGAAGATAAAGATATGACTCCCTCTATCATCAATGAGTTTGAAAACGCCGTAAATCCTCAATCTTGCCCAGAATGTGAAGGAAATATACCGATTGATCTCGTTAAACAAATGATGGCAGGTTCTACAGCATATTGTGAAGCTTGTGGCGCACAACTACGCGAGTTAAGTGAAGAATAAAAGTAAAAAAAAAATAAATTAGTGAAATTTTTGGTTTTGTTTTTTAAAGTTTAGTCATCTCTAAACTGATTTCCCACAATCGTTTAGCATATTCTTCGTTATAAGATTCTTTTGATGACATTTTTTGTTGTTTTTTTGTATAATATTTACCTGTGATTCCCTCTACTTCTGGTGAAGAGGCTAAGAAAATTGAAGTTTCAGCACCAATTTCAGGGCTTTTAAAAAATTTTTTTGCGAAACCCTTACTAGTTGATGACCGATCTCGACCTAAATTAGTATTAATAAGACCAGGATGGACAACATTCACTGTAACATTAGAATTTTCTAACATTCTACTAAGCTCATAAGATACGATTGTCATCACTAATTTTGAGCTTCCGTACAACCCCATAGGACGTCCTTTCTTGTTTACTCTTTGTAAATCCTCAAAATCTATCTTCCCCATTCTATGTGCTGCTGAACCCACATTGATGATGCGGCTTGGTGCTGATTTTTTCAACGTATCAAGTAACAAATTAGTCAGCAGAAAAGGTGCAAGGTGGTTAACGGCAAAATTCAATTCAAATCCATCCTCTGATAAAGCTCTTTTTGATAACATAACTCCAGCATTATTTATCAGAACATGGAGATTTTGATATTTGTTCTTGAATTCAACTACAAAATCGTGTATTTCTTTCTGAGATGACAAATCGCACAAGAGCAAATCTACATTATTATTTCCGGTAAGTTCTATAATTTCTTTTTGAGCCACTTCTCCGCGTTCTTTACTACGACATAGCATTACAATTGATGCGTTCATTTCTGCTAAACCAACAGCTGTAGCCTTACCAATGCCAGAGTTCGCACCGGTTACTATACATATCTTTCCTTCCATACTCATAGTTTATATCCTTAGTTTGTTTTTTGTGATAATCCTAATAGCTGATGAACTTTCAAATATAGTAATATTAATCAATTTTTTACCTATATCTAATAGATCTAAGTTTTAACTCTAGACGAAAATATAAACATACAAAAAAAAGATTTTAAAGTCAATCATCGAGCTTAGGAGCGATTACAGAAGATGAGGGGACCTGTTTCTGAAGCATCTTGAAAGCATTGGAGGAAGTTGAAAAGGTTGTTGCATTATAGTTTTCAACTAAATCTATGAGTTCTTCGTCAAAAATTCTTACAAATATTTCTATATGAGGATAACGTAATGATAGCTTGGATGTAAGATAAAGCGATTCATCAAACTCCGAATCTTGTTTCCAGCAAATAAAAGCTTGAGTAACTTCCTCTAACTTTACGTGGGCTTTCAAATCACTTAAAAAACGGGCGAATTCGTTTTGAATATGTAATTGATCATTTACATTAAACTCGATACCGTCGTGCTCATCATCAAAAAGGAACACTTCCCGATCGGGTTGTAAAGAAATAGTATAAGCAATTCGATGAGTCAAACTATCTCGTCCGATTACGATTGCTTTACCTTTTTTCCCTTTGATCCACTCTCGAATACCATCCATAGCCCATTTTGAGGTGGAAAAAGGAATTGCGTTTAATGGAGGTTGTTTAAGATATTCTTGCACATGATCCTCAAAAGCGCGTACGTAAATTGGGCATTCCTGGTTAGTTTTGCGAATCTTTTCTGTACAGATTATCGCAATCCTGGCATCATCAATACCAATAAAGATCTCTTTTGCTCGATTTATACTGGCAAACGCAAGGTTGGTTGCCTCTGTAGGGTCCCCAACTACTACTGGATAACCCGAATTGATTAAATCCTCTACTAATTCTTCGTTATCCTCGATGATACAAAACGGTTCTTTATTAGCGATACAAAATTCAATAATCCTCTCTGATAAATGATGGTGACCTATAATTACTATATGGTTGCGTTTATGTTTTGCGAGGATTCTGCTTGTAATGAGCGGATTGTATTTTTCTAATAATTCCCCCATAATAAAACCAAATACGATCACTTCCAATAAAATTGGCCAAATTAGAGAATAAAAATTTGCACCATCCCCTGCATTTAGGGGGGAACGCACAGTTAAGGAATATAAGACTAATTCGCCAAAACTCGAGCCGGGCTCTGTAAAAAGAAAGAAAACAAAACCTGCAAACCAAAATAGGAAAAGAAAAACGAATTGCAATTTGTATTGTTTTAGTTTAAGCTCAAAATTAATAAAAGAGTTTAGTATACTCATAAAAATAAATAAATCAAAACAATATATAAATGAAATTATAATGTAAATCGTTCTGAAAATCCTTAAAACTCATATAATAATGTAAGATTTCCTATATACATGTGTTTAGTTTTAGGGGAAAAATCATGAATATAATAGAAGAACCTTCAAGAAAAACACCCGTTTTGGCAGAAACTGATGTATTAATCGTAGGAGGAGGGCCAGCGGGGCTTTCTGCTTCCATCGCCGCTGCAAGAGAAGGAGTAAATACAATACTTATTGAACGCTACGGCTGTTTCGGAGGAGTTATAACGCAAGCAATGATCGGAACTATTGCTTGGTATCGATATGCTAAAACAGTTGATGCTGGTGGAATCGGTTTAGAATTCGAAACATTAGCGAAAAGCATGAATGGAAGCATCAATATATTCGGAAATGTGAAGAATAAAGATATGGTAAAAACATTAGAACAGGAGGGATTAATAGTTAATGGGAAACCAACCTATGAAGTCCTGGATACTGAAATGTTTAAACATATAGCAGACAAGCTCGTACAAGATGCAAACATTACACCCTTACTCCATTGCTCAGCTGTTGATGCAATAATGGAAAATCAGACTATTAAAGGGATTATAACGGAAAGTAAATCGGGGAGACAGGCTATTTTAGCAAAAAGAGTAATAGATGCCACTGGAGACGCAGATATAGCATTTCATTCCGGTGTACCCTTTCGACAAAGCCCAAAGAACGAATTAATGGGAGTAACCGTTAATTGGGGTTGTAGTGGGATCAACATCGGTAAATTTCTTATGTATGTATACCTAAATCCGGGTAGTATTGGTGATTGGGGCGAAACTACTGGAAAGGAAGAAAATTCCTTTAGTACATACTTAGTTGAACCCTTTAACAAAGCTAAAGAGGCAGGTGAGATTCCAAAAGACGTTAACATTGAAAGTTATTGGACTAATTATACCGATGCAGGAGAAATTACATCCTTTAACGGCATACACATGAAAGATATTGACCCTACTAATGTGTGGGATTTAACTCAAGCTGAAATTGAAGGTAGAAAAAGAGTATTGTGGGCGGTTAATGCCCTAAAAAAGTATACTCCCGGATTTAAAAAAGCAAGGCTTAGAACAATTGGGTCGTCCTTGGGAACTAGAGAATCGCGAAAAATTATTGGGGAATACGAGATCACGGAACATGACATCAGAAACGAGGCTCGATTCGATAATTCAATTGGGATATGCCCTGAATTCATAGATGGTTATGGAATTGCGGTTATGCCTACAACTGGTCGTTATTTTCAAGTTCCATATGGGATTATTGTCCCTCAGAAAGTAGAAAACCTACTAGTGGCAGGTCGTTGTGTGGCAGGTGATAAAATATCTCACGCAGCAACACGACAGATATGTTGCTGTACAGTTACGGGTCAAGGAGCAGGAGTTGCTGCCGCAATTTCTTGCAAAGATGATGTTTCCTGTAGACAGGTTAATCTTTCTAAGGTTCAAAAAAGCCTTAAGAAACAGGGAGTCAGAATTGAATAAGTTGTAATTTTAATATCCTTTGATTTAGATTTCATTATAAACTCTAAAATCAAACTAAAACTATTTAAAATCATATTTTTATACTATGAATAGTTGACTATCTATAATATTTCGGTTATTACAAGTAATGGATTTCCTTATTATAATTTGGTTGTAAAAGAAGCTCCAAACGGTATCAAATTATATTTGCGATTTTTTGATTTTTCGAAAGAAGAGTTAAAACCTCAATCAGATTTTGAGGTATCAGATTCTTTTGAATTAAATGCCGGGTTAGTTTCAGCATTATTTAAATTCGCACGGGCTATGTCTAAGAACATTCATGTCCTAGAATTTAATTCTGACGACTCGCTAGACTTTGAAAAAGATAAAACAAAATTTTTTGGAGATGTATTAATCACATGTCAAACAGAGTCGTATTTATTTCATAAATCAGTGTACGCAAAAATTAAGCTTATTTACGATTCGCTCATTACGTATAAAATCCCTTTAGAATCTGCTATCGAGATATTGCCCGTTCAAGAAGAAAAAATCCACAATATTTTAACCGACTTTGAAGCTAAAAGCAGGGTTAGCGAGCATAAGACTCAAATAAAAAAATTAGGAAACGATTTTCTGAGAGAGATGAAAAATTACGGCTTAAGGGATGTTTGTATTACGTCATTCGACCTTTCACCTATAATGATCCTCGGTAAAAAATATTCATTTGACGATATCCACGAGATTTTAAGAAATATTGGAAATGTTCCAGAAATTTCCTCCTTAAATTGGGTGTACCGTCAATCAACTCACTCTGGTGAGCAAATATGGGTCTACATCTATAAATCGGATGTAGGTCCAACTATTGAAGGCTTATTTGAACCTTACCTTTATTTGCTTTTTTGCGATCTTAACTCCTACCTTGGAGAAATACCAGAAGTTCTTGGAAATAAGCTCAATAGAATATTAAGTTAGAAAATTCTCAATTATCATTTTTTTTTAACTGACAAATTTTATTTATTGACATACATTTTGTCATCTACTATATGGTGGATACTATGACTAAAGTTGCTGTTATTTCTACAAACGATCGCGTGTATGGAGTAAATAAATCCCTCGAGTTGTTAGGGTTAAATCCCGTTAAGGGCAAAGATGTAATTTTCAAGCCAAATTTTAATACTGCGGACCCTCCTCCAGCTTCAAGCTCAATGGAGACAATAAAGCAGCTTATATTAAAGTTAAAAGAAATGGGAGCGAAGTCAATTACAATTGCAGAGCGAGCCGGTCCCGCCAAAACTTCGGATGTTTTTGAAAAAAAGGGCTTGAATGCTTTGTCAGAAGAATTGGATTTTACGATCGTTGACTTAACTAGGTTACCCCAAGATGAATATGTCCTCAAAAAACCAAAGGGCAGCCATTGGAGAGATGGATTCTTTTTTGCGAAAATATACGATGAAGCAGAATGTATTGTAGAAACATGTTGTTTAAAGACTCATATGTATGGTGGACACTTTACTTTATCGCTTAAGAACGCGGTGGGAATGGTCAAAAAGAAAAACATGTCTGAATTACATTCCTCAGAGCATCAGAGAGATATGGTAGCAGAAATAAATTCTGTTTATAAACCTGACTTAATCGTCATGGACGGCGTTATAGCTTTTGTAGATCGAGGTCCTATGGAAGGAACACGTGTAGAAGGGAATGTTTTCGTAGCGGGTACGGACAAAATTGCAATCGACGCTATAGGCGTAGCGATATTGAGAATTTTGGGAACTACACCAGAGGTTACTAATGGCCCTGTTTTTGAACAGGAACAGATAAAAAGAGCCGTTGAATTAGGTTTAGGGGTAATCTCCCCCTTAGATATCGAATTTTTAACTGATTCTGAAGAAAGTGAGAAGTTGGTTGCTCAAATAAAAGAGAAAATGGCTCAATAAACCGAATTTCGAAGAAAAACAAATTAAAAAAAAAAATGAAATAATAGTTTTGAATTTAACCTCTTTGTTTCATCCAGCAGTATATCCCTAAGATTAAATAGGCTGCTACGAGAATAGTATTGACTATTGTATTCGTAAGGGCCATGGCGGGCAAAGTTAATAGCGCTAATTCGAAAATATTAATGATTGTTACCATTAATAACCACATCAAGGCTAACTCGTATAATAGTTTTATTTCTTCCCATTCCTTTTTAAAATACGCCATAAGTGAAGCCAAACCAAGAACTAAAAGAGTTCCGCCAAAAAGCCTGAAGTAAATTGGATCGTTAAATGGCCACTGAGTTAAATCGTATACGTAAATATCAGGAATCACCAAATATAGAAAAGCAAAAATAAAGCCTGCCAACACATCCAAAAGCAAGGAAATTTTGGTAAGTTTTTGAATTTCAGTCATTATATCATACCTCTTCGTGTTAATTTTGATTAATTTATGTCGGATTTCAACCGGTTATAAATTTACAAAACTGTAGAATCTTTCAGAATTTATAAAGATTTCATGATTTTACTTTTTAAAAAGAGTCGAGAAATATCTTTTTAAATCCTTTATTTTGACAAAAAAAGCTGGAACGGTTTCCTTATATTTTATGTAATTTTCCCCATATCTTTGAATAAGTTCTTTTTCTTCAACACATTTAATGTGAATATTTATTCCCACTAAAAAAATTAAAAAATAGATGATAGAATAAATAGAGAATCTAAAAACTATACCTCCTATACTAATTAACAATAAAGCATGATAGGTTGGGTGACGCAATATTGAATAAATTTCATGGTTTTGAAGCGTAGAATCTTCTGGGTAAAATATGTAAACCAGCGACATGTAATCGATGCCAAAGAATTTTAATGCTCTATTAACAACAGTAAGTCCTAATCCGACAAATAGAACTGACAGAACTAATCTGATATAAAGAAAGTAAAAAGGAAAACCCAATATTAGTCCAGAAATGGGAACTCCTAAATAACGGCTTATAGTATCATCAATTCTATATGGAATTATCAGATCAGTGGAGAAGAAACTATGAACTATAACAGAAAAAAGCATTGGAATCCCAATTGCTACAAATTTAAATGCTTTTTGATAAGATTTTATCCCGTATTTAGATAAGTATTTATCTCGAACCCTCCAAAACTTGCGTACTACCGAAAAGCCAATAGATATTATGATTAACGGACCAAAAATGGGAGTTAAAGGAGCGATCATCTGTAAAATATCTATACTTCTAAAAATTCGAGGTAAAGAATCTAGAACTAATTGGAACATTAACGATGTTACAAAAACGATGATTGCAATTACCGCAAATATTCGTATTTTCTTACCTTGGTAATCCGGTAATTTTTTTCTTAACTTATCTATTCCTTTCATTCAATGTATTAAGATTGTCAAACCTTATAAAATTAGTATTAAGTAGTCTAGTTATTATGTATAAATATCTATATAAGGACTTAGGTTTATATATTTGGTACACTAATGTTAACATATTAAAAGATTATATAATTATCTATATATCGAATTTCAAACGATAATATGTCTTAGGGGTTTAAAAATGGTGAGAAATAAAAAAAAAATTATTTATGTTAAGCAATTGTCTATTCTTTTTGTAATTTTAATTGTTATTGGAAACATTTCAAATTTTCAATCGAATATCATTGATCTTTCCGATATTAATCAAGAACAGTTTAATAAACCCACAGAAGATACCTTAGATAAGGAATTAAGCGACGTACCAGACGATGTAGGAGGATATTCAGTAGAAGGTGCGTCGAGTTTTACCACAATCCAAAACGCATCTAGTATAATATCTAAGCAAGATTATTATGCAACTGAAACTAATTATTTCAACATAAGCACTCCCGTTGCGTGGAATACAACTTCTAAGGAGTTCAATATAGAATCTTACACGAAGGAACAAATCATAGAAGACCCGTTTTTTATGGAGGAGTATGTAAATCTCACTAAATATTGGGATAATGATGTTAGGAGTACGGGTAAAGGCGAATTCGACCAGTACCCGTTAAATTTAAATCCTTATGGCAAAACGCGAATATGGAATAATAAAATTGAATTTGATCCTGCTTATAACCCGGGTGATTATGCCTATTGGACGCAAGGGTTTAACAATTTAAATCCTGAAAGCTTAGAGGTTCAAAAAGGTAGAATATACCAAGAAGAAGACGAAAAAATCGAGAACTACGATAATTTTCAAACCGACCCCGGTTTTTTTAAAGATACAGACGCACCCTATGGGGGAGTTTATAAGCCTTTATTCGATGATATTAATTTGCATTATGACGAATCTCAAACGAGTCTTAAAGTATTTATAGATCCGGGTATTTCTTCTTTGGGGGGTAATCCCTCAGCAGCATGGTGGTATTATGGAATTATTCCGTATGCTGCTGATTACGCTCAAATTACAATTACTTGGAACGTTGAAAGTGCTTCTACTTTTGAAGCTGAAGATGAATACGAAATTCGGGCTCGTATAAACAACAAGTATATTAACGGCGCTAATTACATATCGAAATCCGGAGATATACCTTTTAACGGGTCAAAGGACGCGTTAATGGTTTATAACAATACGGATGTCACAGGTCATATTAGTCATTCTACTATCTCTAGAACATATGATGTTACGGATCTAGTGGACGGGTTAGTAGGTATTAATAAATTTGACTTTGGAGCGTGGGCTAAAAATCCTAGTCAAGGAGGAGATAACGATGCAATCATCGTAAATTTCGAATCCATAGAAATTATGTTTAATACGTCAAGAAAATACGAAATTGGTCGCTTAAATTATCGGTATAAAGTAATTGATAATAACGAAGATGAATTTAATCCGTTCCTTTTCAAAAATGATCTCTCTCTTGCTTTGTATCTAGAAGACGCAGATAGTAGTAATAGCGAGTGGATTCGAGTGCTTCCTTTTTCTCTTGCGGAGATAAGTTCAAAAAGTTTTGACGATACACCTTGGAATTATATGAGTTTGCCTATTTCGCAAGACTATGAGGATATTCTTAAGGTTAACAAGCTAGATTTCAAAATAGGAGTGTATTTCGAAGGTGAATTCTACGATCTAATTGATTACGACCACTACATTGATGATGTATTTTTCACGATTAATTACAAACAAGCAGTCGAAGATATGGATTTACAGATTAGTGTTGATGGAGGTTCTTGGGATGATATAACCAGCGATACCCATACCATAGTCACATCTGGTTGGAGTTCGGGGGATAGTCACACCTTCCAATTTACTACATTCAATAGTACTTATCAGGACAAATTATTCTTGAACTTGAAGTCTTTCTTAGATGTTACTTATACTAGTAATTCGTCTAACATGGCTCAAGCGAATTATGTCATTGAAGGAGCAAACGCTGATAAAGGCATTTGGAACGTCACCTACGATAATACCTACTCTTATTCTAAATTAGTTGAAGCACATCTTACGAACTTATTTAATTTGTCTCGTTACTCAATATCATATATTGATTTACCCGCATTTGATTCCAAAGGATCTAATAGCGAGAATTGGGACGTATTCGGCGCTTTGACGCCCGGGTTATTTAATTATACAAGAAATTTTTATCGATTTAATTATACGGGAAGCAATACTGAGCAGAGTGCGACTATTGATAAAGCTTTTGCTGTAGGAAAGTGGATAATACTAGCTTATCAACAAAATTATATTTCAAACTGCTCCTTTAATAATACGCTTTCTTATTTGGGTGAACCTACATTTTACAAAGACGATACTTTGCAATTCAACTTCACTTTATTAGAAACAATAATGGGAAATTATAGCTATGAGTTGTTTAATTCAACGGGAGGGTTGATGAATAATTTTCCCCAGTACAATTCTTCCAATAAGAAGAATGCAATTGGATTGTTGGATTTAGCAGAGATATACCCGGTTGGGTTCTATTATTTAAGGTTTAAATGGAACGATAGTGCCAGTTTCTCGGGAAATACATTAAGATACGGTTCAATAATATTATCTTTTTATATTTTTAATCAAACTAAAGCTCAATTCACCCAGCTTGTAAGTGAAGTTTCTTCTGGTGAAACAGCAGAATTTGCTCTAAATTACACTACTTATTTAGATTGGGGTATTGAGGATGCAACGATAATTGTATATGAAAATTCAACAGGATCCTTAAAATTCTGGGGTGTAGAATGGACTGGTAGCTACCAAGTAGGTGAGATCACATATTTAGGAAACGGTAATTATTCTATTCCTCTTTTTACAGAAGGTGCACCGAATGGAACCTATCCACTTTACTTCATCTGTCTTAAATCCTTACATGAAGCCCAAGTTTTAACTACTAGTCTTAGAGTAATTGCTGAAAATTTAATTGATTTCAATATAACTACTGGAGCTTACAATATTACCTCCGAATGGGTCATTTCTCCAGACAATATTCCTTATGTTAACGATACTATAAATAGCGTCATTAGAGTTAACCTAACTGATTCGGGAACACCACTTGCGGGAGGTTTAGTTATAGGGACTATAGAAGGAAGCGAAAATTATTTTACAGCTCAAGAAATTGGTGGTGGCTTATACGATTTAACGTTAAATACTACTAACATAAACCCCTCTCAAAAAAGTGGGACCAGCTATCTCGATAACGAAACTCTTGAAATAAGGTGTAGTGCCAGTGGATACGACATAAAACTAGTAGATGTTACATTCTTTGTTGACAAGATTCCTACCCAAATTTCTCTTCAAAACACGGATGATGTTTTTGCTGGGAGTAGTTTAACTGCTGTAGCAAGTATGTTAAATAAAATTGATCCTAATAATCCTAAACCAAATACTAACGGAAATCTAGAATATTATGTGGTTCAAGGAACAACGATTAAAATTAACGGAACTTTGAATCATTTACTCAGCGGCGTGTACCAAAATGAATTCTCACTAACAGGACTCACACCTGGTAACTATAGCTCATACATAAACGGAACTGCTGTTAACTGTTTGGATTCTCAAAGTAATATTGTAAATTTCACTATTTTGCCCCAAACAGCAACAAACTTAGCGATTTCGGTTCCAAGCTCAATAAGAATATTACAAGCGTTTCAAATAAGGACAAACTTAACCTACGCTATAAATGGGACCGTAATTCCATATCAAAATGTAAAACTCAACCTTTCAATTAATGGTATTGAAGGTTTTATCGTGTCTACAGTTACGGATTCTGAAGGTATTAGTATATATGAATACATTATCTCCGCGCAATACGAAGCACAAAACTTAACGATTGTAGCAATATATGAAGGTTTAGTGAAAATAGCTGGAACATCAAGTAATATAACAAAAGTTATTCAGGGAAAAATACCCATATCGCTACAAATTTTTGATTTTCCTAATACTCTGAGAGTTGGATATTCTGCACAGTACCAATTACAGATTAACATAACTGAGGGAGGAGAAACTCTACAGAATAGGATTATATTATTTTCAGCATATTACAACGACGAATTTTCGACTCCCTTCGTAACAGATCAACGCTATACAGATGAGAATGGGCAATGTGAATATACTATAACAGAGATAAGCGATGGTAGCAATAATGTGACAGTATTTTTTGAATATCTCGGTTCCACTACAGTTTTGTATAACATAACGTCAAGATCAGATGCAATTCAACCAAAATGGACCTCAAACTTTACAGTAGAGCCTCTACCAAGCACTATAAGGTTTGGTCAAAGTATTAGTTTTAATATGCGGTTTTATTGTGAAAACAACTCTATTTCTCTAGAAAATCTTCCAACCGTTTTAACCTTTAATTATGCGGGTACTAACGAGATTTATGTTAGATGGGTGAATGTGAACAATTCTCTTAACTATGTGTATCGTGTTGCAAATTCTTTTAGCGGAAATTTAAATTGTTCATTAATTTTTGAAGGAACGAGTAAGATTGCAGGATTTTCATTAAACTTTAACCTAACTATTAATCCTAAGATCGTCGTAAACTTAGAATTTGTAGAAACGCCACAATCACAGTATTTATATGGCTCAGAATCGTTTGAAGTACGAGTCACAGACGATTTAGGTACTCCATTACATGGGTTACTAATTAATTTTCAAGTTATCGACCAAAATAGCAATGTAATTTATAACTACACATCTACTTGTGTAGATGGAATTGCAGTTGCGATTTTAGACTTATCAGTAGGCGATACATATATCATCCAAGTCCGATATTTTGCCGAAAGTTATTATGAGGGTTACCTTTTAACATCCTCAGAAATTCGAGTTGTAAATGAATTTGTAATATTCCTTGATATGCTTCCTTACATTTTATTAGCTGCAGGAATAATGTTAGCTTTAGGGTTTATCGTTCATCGTGGCTTTATTGTTCCAAAGAGAAGAAGAAGAATCGTATCGTTAAGAGCATTGTATCAAAAATTATCTGATGTCGAAAATATGCAATATGTGTTAATTTTAACCAAGGATGGTGGTGTTCCATGCTACAGCAAAAGTTTAGCTGACGTACCAATTGATGAATCCTTAGTTTCGGGATTCTTAAGTGCTATCTCCTCTTTTGGCCAGGAGATAGGAGCTAAAATCCAAGGCGGAGATGGTGGTTTGGAAGAATTATCCTATAGACAATTTAAAATTATTATTAACGAAGGTAAGTATGTTAAAACTGCACTCTTACTCTTAAAGCGTCCAAGTGATGTTTTAAAAGAAAAATTAAGAACTTTTAATGGCTCCTTCGAAGATGTCTATCGTGATCGCTTAATTAATTTTACAGGACAAGTTTTAGAAGATACTCCCATCACCCAAATGATAGAAGAAGTTTTCGAAGCAGACTTATTATATCCTCACCAAGTAGTCGAATCAAAAGTAGAAAATTATCTCAAATCCTCAACAACTACTAAAATAGATAAAAAGGTAGTGATACTTGTCCAAGGTGAGGAATTTGAATCCAACTTCTACTTGAGGGATCTAATAAATCACCTAAAAACTAAGGGGATAGAGGAGATAAAATCATTTGAAACGATTCAAAAACTTAAATTGGATAAAGTCGTGTTTGCAATAAACCCAAGAACTAACTATTTAATCGTAGAATTTCAGAAATATATTAACCACATGGACGCTGACGATAAAAACGTGTTGTACGCTATCTTTGATGGGCAAAATGACTGGATGAAAATCAGCAAATATCTTAATAAAAGAAACATAAGCATGTCAAAAAATATAGACCAGATTCTTGAAAAGCTAAAAAAGCTATATTTAATCGACGATTTAAATCAGATCAGCGAAACTGGGAGCGCTATAGCAACGATTTTAAAACTAATTCCAGACCTGTGAATGGGTTTTTTATTCCCCATTTTCTAGGTTTTATTCTTCTTTTTTTACATTAAAATTAAAGTGTAAATCATAGTATATCCTAAAACAATGATAAAGTGAAGCGTAGCGAAAAGAGATCCATTTTTGAGTAAACGTTTGTAATCTAGATTCACCACCTTGTGTTTTTTTGCCAACGAGAGGGTGAGAAGATCACACGCTGAACCTTGCGGTAAAAAGTTACCAGCCATATTAACTCCGCCTATAAAGGCTATGATGATTGGATTGGGAAAGAATCCTTTTCCTA